>ERZ869909.113-NODE-113-length-119724-cov-6.308156_pt1 | contig 119724 bp, 87 predicted proteins | sample MGYA00520892_ERZ869909 | MGnify/ENA primary metagenome ERZ869909 (study PRJEB32215, sample SAMEA104723947) | bioreactor metagenome | biome: bioreactor; feature: anaerobic bioreactor; material: water | place: China | collected 2015-03-12 ... | reverse complement strand
AGGCTCTTGTCGACATAGGTCTGGCTCGCGCGCCGCAGCGTGCGGTAGTCGGACTCGCCGATGGGGTAGCGTGGTGGCTGGGCAGCGCCGAGGATCATGGATCTGGAGGGTGGGTGCACGCGAGGGGCCCTGCGGCTGTGGGCCAACCTTGAACCTAGCTCGGCGGTGGGGATGCAGCAAGGTGGGTGCGCGTGACATCGTGCAGGGCGGTCCATCGAAGTGAGCAGCGGCGCAGGCGCGACGTGTTGTCGATGATGGTCAGACGCCGGACATCCGAGCGCTAGGGGAGGTATGGATAAGGTGGGCACGATACAGGCCATGCGAGTCGCATTTTGAAGTGTCAGCGTCTTGGCGGTATCGTCGTTGTCCAGGGCGCCCCTTCCCGGGCACGACCACGGGTCAACCACGCACCTCAGACGAGAGACGATGCAGCATTTCACCAGCGACAAGCGGCCCCGGTCCTTCAGGGGCACGACCGAAAGCCGGTGGGACTTCGCGGCTCGTCAGCGGCGAGGGCGGTCGACAGCACAGCGCGGGTCTCTACGCGCGCTGCGGGGCGTGCTTTGGGACGGTGCGTTCGGTCGGGCGCGAGAGGGCGCCCAAGCCAGGCTCTCGCGCCTGCGTGTCTTTCGGCGCACCAAGCGCTATGTCAGCGATGTCTGGGAGGTACACCACTCTGGTGGGAGCGGTCCCCGGACAGGACGGCGGCGTGGTGACCGCATGTGTCACCCGCGTAGGGTCTCCACCCGTGCTACGACCTGTAGCCCCCTCAGCCGCCACTCTCCCGGCCGTGCGGCCCAGCTCCAAGGCTGGTCCACGGTGACGCCCGCTGGCACGACACGTCGGGCGGGTAGCGCGCTGCCCAACGCGAGGACATGTGGTCATCGCACCGCAGTCTTCAGGGGCCGCTCTGCCGCTCGACAGAGGGTCTCCTCTTCGCCCGACCATCCCCACCATCCCCTCCTCTCTCGCCTTTGAGCCCCTGATGCAGGATATACACGCCATGGAAGCAAACCTGAATGTGGCCCAGGATGCGTTGGAGGGGAGCCGCGGTCGCGTCGCTCAGCCGCCTTGGACGCTTGAGGATCTGGAGGTCGGCCGTCGTTACTGGGCGGAGGTCGAGGCGAATCCGGTGAGGAGTGCCCGTTGGCCGTGGCGGGTAAGCGCGCTGGAGGGCCGCGGCCTCCCGAAGGTCGGTCTGCTGGAGGCGGCTGGCGAGCTCCCCATCAGCCGGGAGGGCAGCGTCCGGGTGCAGCTCCACCAGATCGACCGGGGCGCGCGACATGGCCGCGGGAAGGTGGTGTTCCGACTCACCCCCGAGGCGGCCCTGCTGGGGCCGGATGTGTGGGCTCCTCCAGAGACGACGCTCAAGATCGCGCTGCTCTTGGAGCGTCGACGCAACTTGCTCCTCGTAGGTCCTCAGGGCTGTGGCAAGAGCACGCTCGTTAGGACGGTGGCGGAGCGCAGCGGTATGCGCTTCGTGCTATTTCCCTGCGCGGCTGTCGTCGAGCCCAGCGACTTTTCGGCGACACTCCAGATCGTCGCGCGTGAGGGAGGTGGGGTCGAGACGCGCTACATTCCGACGCTGCTGCTGCGTGCCTTGGACGAAGCGTCTCGTCGGCCCCACGAGCGGACCCTCGTGTTCTTGGACGAGTGGAATCGATGCCCTGAGGAAGCAAGGAACGCGATGATGGCGTCGTTGGACGCGTCTCGCATCTTCTGGAATCCCCTCGTGCAGGATTATCTCCCCATCCCTGACAACGTGCAGTTCGCGGCGGCGGTGAACGTGGGGAAGGAGTTCACGGGGACCTACGGCATCGACCCTGCTCAGCTGGATCGATTCGCGCCGCTGCGCTTGAGCTGGATGCCCGCGAGCGAGGAAGTCGCGCACCTTCGGCGCCGCTACCCCGAGGCGCTACCCGAGCACCTGCTCAAGCTGGTGACGATCGCGAACACACTGCGCGAGGACACGGCCATTCGTGGGACCATCTCGGTACGGGCGACCGAGGAGGCAGCGGACCTCCTGCAGGACCCCTACTTTCGGGGTATGTCGGCCGCTGAGGCCATGCTCGCCATCCTGGACACCTGCTTCTGCGGTCGTCTGGGCGGAACACCGAAAGCTGCGGGCTCGGACGCTGCGGAGGCCTGGGCGCGTATCCGGAGCCTCTGCTCAGCGGCGTCTCGTGGCCAGCGGGATGAGCGCTCCCAGCCCGGACGCGGTGCCGCCGCATGAGCCACAGGGCGTCCCCCCCATCGGGAGCCTGCGCTCCACGCCTGCCGCGTCCGCTGACGCTGGAGGAGGCACATCGCCTGCGGGTTGCTCTTGAGGACGGCGGCCTCGCTCCAAGGCTCGTCTACGAGCACGCCTTCGGCGCCCAGGCCACCGAGCATCTGATCTCCGCGGCGATCGCGCACCTGCAGGCCCACCTCGACGATCCTGCGGAGGTGCCCGTTTCCGTCACCGCGCTCTTCGTCCTGCAGGATACGCCGAGCAGCCGTGCAAGCGAGCAGCGGCGGCGTGCGCTGGACCATCCGCTGCGGGCCATCCGGCAGGCAGCCCTCATGACGATCGGTGCGGTGCGGGGGGACGGACACCTTGACGAGAGAGGAGAGGGCGACAAGCCATCCCGCCCGAGGGCCCGGCCTGCGTTCGACCATTGGTGGGCGCTGACCAGTCCCCATCCTGGGACGCGATGGGCTGCGCTCCACGCGCTCTCGAACGAGGAACGGCGGCTTTTCCTCCCGGCGATGCTTCGCCAGAGCAGTCGTCGCCGGCACATCGTTCGCCAGCGCTGGGCCCTGTCGGGGTGCCTGGGGGAGGTCGTCGAGCTCGTGGAGTCTGGCGACGACGACGCTCGCTCAAAGCTTGCCCTAGCCCGCGCCGTCGTGGCGACCTACGCTGGCCGAAATGGGCGGCTCCTGTCGCAGAACGACCGCCTCTATGCCCTGCGGCCTGGTGACATGGATGGGCTCCTTGATGCGGAGGTCGCGCGCTGGCGCGGCAACCCCGCCTCGGAGGCAGGGCACCCTACCCAGGAGCCCTCGGCTGCGTTGTGTTCGGATGTAGCGCGTTTTCTGCGCCTGGTGCGGTGGGCGGGGTGCTTGGCCCCGGGGGCGCTCGCCTTTCTCTTGCCTCCCGAAGAGGAGGGCGCGTTGCCGGCCTCGCTGGTGCTGGCGGTCCTCCTCTATGCCCGCGAAGGGGGGGCGGTCGCGCCGAGGGTCTGGGCGCGGCTTGTCCCGAGGGTGCCGGCGCTCCTGGGCTGGCAGGCTATCCCTGCGCCCCAGCGGCTCGCGACCCTTCGCGCCATCGTGTGTGACCCGCAGCTCCCTGCGCTTGAGGTGCGGTCGGCTCGCCACGCGCTCGACGACGCGAGCCTCGCCCGCTGCGCCATCGAGGACAGCTGGCCAGGGGCTCTGGCTCTGCCGCAAGGGATCGTTTTGTTGGACCTGCTGCTCCGAGCGCTGCCCCACAACGCGGTCGTCCGCTTTGTCGCCGAGTGGGTTCCTGAGCCTTTGCTGGAGCATCTCTTCCGCGAGGGTCGTTGGGTGGAGTTGCTGCTGGCGCACCGCTTCACCGACGCTGAGCGTCGCCAGCGGGTGCTGGCGGTTGCGGCGGCGGCGATGGTGGAGCGAGCAGGCAGCTCGGGGGCGTGGCTGGCTATCGCGCGCGTGATGCCGCCCGACCTGCTCCCGACTCTCTGGGCTCAGGGCCTCGGCCGCGTGATGCTGCAGGACGCCCTCGTGGTCGAGCAGGTCACGTTTCACCGGCCGCTGTCCCGCAGACAAGCGGAAGGGATCGGGGCGCTGTTGCGGGCGGGTTGGGGCACGGACCCGACGAGCTTCGCGGCGCACCTTCGGGCGCTCTCGGGGCTCCAGCCGGGAACGAGCGGTGTCGTGATGCTGGCCCTCGTCGCGTTGGCCACGGATGACCCGCGGAGCCTCGTCGACGCTCTCGTCGCGCTGCCTGACGAGGCGTTGGGGGGGTGGGCGGACCAACTGCTCTTCCACGGTGCTTTCCCTGCATCCTTCGAGGGTCTGCTGGTCAGCGCCCTGCGCGGCAGGAAGGAGCCGAGGGTCGTGCGCTACGTCGAGGCGCTGCGACAGCCGGTGTCGTTCTTCCCGAAGGAGGAGGCCCGGGAGCGGATGCGTGATCTCTATGTGGCCCACGTGGAGGCCGCCCAGCGCGTGCGCGCCGCGCTTCCGTCTAGCGCCGGGCGCGTTTCGAAGGGTCTGCGCGGCAACCAGAAGCCCCCTGCTGTGCCTGGGCTGCCCGAGGGTGTGTACCGCGGGCGGCGGTGGGCCGAGCAGAAGAGACAAGGGTCCAGGCGAGCCGCCATGGGTGGGGGCGTCCAGGCCTACGCGCCGGCGGCATGGCACGCGGCCCGGCGAGCCTATGTCGCCCACTGTCCGGAGGACGGTGAGGCTTGGGAGCTTCTCGGGTTGGAGCCACCGGACTTGCTGGCGGAGCTGACCTATCGATCGCTGACGGACCGCCGGGGTGCGGCTCGATGTGCGCTCTTCGTCCTGTGTCGGGCTCCTCAGGTCTTGATGCCTCGGGAGGTCGTCGGTGACATAGGGCCCTCCGCGCGCGTGCGGCAGCAGCAGGGGGATAGCGAGGACCGCGACGCGCTCGTGGACCTCGCGCTTGAGGGGGCGACATCCGGCGATTGGATCGCGCTCTCGAGCGCTCTCCTCGGGGCGCGGCGGGCTCCCGAGGTCGCCCCGTGGGTGAAAGGGCTCCTTCTGCTGGCGGGCAGCCCGCTCAGAGCGACGAGGCCCGCTCCTGAGGCCTTCTGTCGATTGCTGGACCGCGTGCCAGACCGCGACCTGCCGTCCATCCTCGCCTGGATGCAGGACCTGGGCCCGCGGCACCCTTGGCCGCCGCAGGCGCTGGAGCGGGTGGCTCAGCGCGTGGATCGGCTCCCGGCCGCCGTCGTCGGGCGGCATCGAGAGGCGTTGCGCCGCTGGACCGGAGAGGTCACCGATCCCAACTTGCGGCGCGCGTTGGGGCGCAGGGTCTGCGACCCGGACGAACGCGCCGATCGTCTGCGCTTGCTTCAAGAGCTCTACGTGTGGACACGCGAGCGCGCCCAGCAGCTTGCTGGACGCGAGGTCCAGGTCGAGCTTGTCGCTGACACCCGGCTCGGGGCCGCCGACCTCAAGCGCGGCCGCCTCCTCATCAACGTCTTGCCTTGGCTTCGAGGCGACCGCGATGGCCGCTCGGTGGTTGAGGGTCTCGTCCTCCATGAGCTGGGTCACGTGGCTTGGCACAGCACGAAACCCTTCACCGAGGCGTGGCGCATGGCCTGCCGCAATAGGGAAGAGTGCGCGATGAATGTCCTGCTGGACGAGCACCTCGAGCGGCGCATCCGGTCGATCCATGGGGGCTGGGGGCGTCGCTTGCAGGCCCTCAACCGGTGGGCCTTCGTGGATGGGATGCGCTTGCGTCACGCCCTTGAGGTCGTCGTGGCGCTTGGTCCCTGTGCTTTGGATGAGGCGGTGGGGGCGTGGCTCCGTTCCGAGCGGGTTCAGGCCGGTCCGGACGCCCACCTGGTGATGGCAGCTGATCGAGACCTGCGACGTCTTCGCGCTCGTTTCGACCGCATTCTGGACGACGCGCTTCCCTTCCTCCATGACCTGCGCCTGGGGCGTGGGGCTCGCGGGGTGGGAGCTCGGGGCCGCGCGGCCCTGGCGCTCTTCGGAGATCGGCTCGCTGACGAGGATGCTGCTGGCCTCCAGGCGCGCGCGAAGGTGCTCGCCGCGCTGTGGCACGATCAGCACAAGGACCCGTGGGGGCGGGACTGGGAATGGGAAGAGGAGGATTCGCCGCCCACGACGGGCCTTCGGATTCTGGTGGTCGGACGCGACACGCTGACGGAGGAGGGGGTTGAAGAGCCCTGGGGAAGCGGCGCAGACCTGCTCGGCGGGATCACGGTAGAGGAGTTGGAAGAGGCGATGAGCTCCGGGGCGCGTGTGGTCCTCGCAGAGGGGAGGCCACGCGCTGGTCGCTCGCTCAACCTTAGCCCATCGCTCGCGATTCCACCCTTGGTCGAGGCGCCCTTCAGGCCCGCGGATCCGACCGAGGAGGCAGCGCTGCTCAAGGCGATGGGGCCATGGGGTGCGGGGCTGGCGCGGGAACTTGAGGCGCTCGGGACGCGGGAGACCCTTGGCCGGCGCCACCACCGCGGCGCGCGGGTGGCGCAGGGTGCGCTTGCGTCCTCTGTCCTCACGGGGGACCCCAGGGTGTTGCTGCATCGTCGTGCCGTGGTGCGCCCCAACTTCTTCCTGGGGATGGCGATCGACGCGTCCGGATCGATGGCCATGGCGGGGCGGCTGAAGCGCGCGGCGGAGCTTGCGGCGACGCTGTGGCTCGCATCGGGCGCGCTGCGCGACGCCACCTGTGAAGTGATCGCCTTCAACGAGAAGCATCACTGGCCTTGTGTGCTCGATGGGCAGAGCGCGTTCTCCGCGCTGGTTCCGTGCGGCGGAAACAATGACGGCGCCGCGTTGCGGTGGATGGGCGAGCGTGCACTGGCGAGCTCCGCTGAGCACAAGGTGGTGGTGATGCTCTCCGACGGTTCGCCGACCGGCTGCTCCGTTGAGGCCCTGCGTCACGAGTGTGTTCGCCTCAGCGGCGAGGGCGTGGCGCTGGCTCAGCTCTCCTTGCGCCGCAGCCCTGATACCCACGTGTTTCCTCACACGGTCGAGGTGGACCCCGCGGACCCGCGGCGCACCTGGGCGGCGTTTGCGATGCTGGTGCAGCGGCTGGCGTTGTCCTAGGGGAGCGCCGGTCGCCACGGATGGGGCCCCCGTGGGGCGCTGCGGTGGCTGTTCGGACCCACTGTGGTTTACAATGCCTCCTCTCACCCCCTACCCTAGGGGATGGGACCGGCGGGGGCTGTGTCACCCAAGGGAGTCGGGATGAGGAGCGTTTCTCGGTGGGAGGGTCGTGGACTGGGGGTTGCCTGGTTGCGGGGTGTGTTCGTGCTGGCCGCGGCGCTGCTGGTCGGCTGCGAGGGGAGCAAGGAGAGCGCGGCAGGTGCGGGCGATGAAGATGCCCTGGGGTCTGGCGAGCTGCGGGACACCCCGGGGCGGCTGGAGGACGCGCCGACGTGGAACGAGGAGGTCGGGCCCTTTATGGCCCGTGCCTGCGGTGCGTGTCACCAGCCCGGAGGGAGCGGGCAGTTCTCGCTTCTGGACCACCCCACGGCGGCGGCCTTTGCGGCCATCTCGGTGATGTCTGTCGAGGACCGGCGCATGCCGCCGTGGCCCGCCGACCCCGAATGCCGTACCTTCCAACACCAGCGGGTGGTGAGCCCTGAGGAGCTGGCGATGCTGCAGGCGTGGGTCGCTGGGGAGACCCCGGTGGGGCAGGGCGCGCCACAGACCTTCGAAGCGCCTGAGCTGCCGACGTTGCGAGCGGACCTGACGGCCTCGATGCCGGAGCCCTACACCCCCGCGGCGACGCTGACGGACGACTACCGCTGCTTCGTGATGGATCTGACCTTTGATGAGGACACTTGGGTGGTGGGGTCTCAGGTGGTCCCCGGCAGCGCCCAGGTGCACCATGTGCTGCTCTACGCGCTGACGCCCGCGCAGGCCGACGCAGCGCTCCGCGCCGCGGAGGCGGAGGCGGGCCCCGGTTACACCTGCTTTGGAGGACCCCTGCCGGGCGGCGGGGTCAGCAGTCCGCCGACGCAGATTGGCGCATGGGTCCCGGGTGTGATGCCTTCGATGCTGCCCCCCGGCACCGCCATGCGCATCGCGCCCGGTGAGCGCATCGTCATGCAGGTCCACTACAACACCGTGGCGGGCGAGCCCGAGCCGGACGTGACCGTCTTCCAGCTCCAGCTTCTGGAGAGGGCCCCGCAGTGGCTGTGGCGCACGCGCCCGATCGCCCAGCGTGACCTCTTGATTCGCGCTGGTGATCGGGAGTCCACGCACAGCATCACCATCACCAACCACCAGGATGAGCCGATCGTGATCGGATCCGTAGCGGGGCACATGCACAACATCGGTGCCTCGCTGAACGTGACCATCGGGCGCAGCGACGGCAGCGAGGAGTGTCTGCTCGACATCCCGCATTGGAGCTTCGACTGGCAGCTCTTCTACGACCTGCCGTCTGGAGCGTTCGCGAGCGTGGCTCCCGGGGAGTCGATCAGGCTGACATGCGTCTACGACAACAGCCCTGAGAACCAACCCGTGATTGACGGCCAGCGCCAGGAGCCGCGCGACGTGCGTTGGGGTGACGGGTCCTTGGACGAGATGTGCTTGGCCTACATCGGGGTCGTGTCGCCGTGGATTCCCGCCACGCCCTCCGGGGACCGATGCGAAGCAGCGCGCCCCTGCGTAGCGGCCTGTGATCCCCTGGATCTGGCGTGCATCCTGAGCTGTCCTGGGTTGACCACCGAGTGCTTGACCTGCCTCTTTCAGGGGCTGATTCCCTGCGCGTCCGGCTGTGCTGGGGTGTTCCAGCAGGCACGCACCTGCTTGACGACGTGCGCGATGTCGAACGTCTCCTTGGGGAGCCCGATCGCAGCCTGCATGCGGGCAGAGTGCGGCGCGCGCTGGGACGCGCTGGCGACGTGTTTGGATCCGATCCTCGAGGAGGGGCGCTGCGCGTCGGCCTTCACCTCGTGTGATCTCTTGCCGTGAGGTCCCTCGCTGCGCACCCCCGCGAAGGTGCTGGCCTGGTGGCGCTTCGCGTGGTGGCGCTCTGTGTCGTAGCGCTGGTGCGCTGTGCAGGGGAGGAGCGTGCCCCTGCGCCGCCTGAGGATTGGCAGCCACAGGCGCTGCCGCTGACGGAGATGACCTGGTCTGCCACCCCCGCGGAGGTCGACCCCTTCTCTTCGCGCACTGGCCGCGCGAGCGCCCCCTGTGCGTCTCAGTGGCCCCTTGTCGAGGGCTCGTTCTTGGAGTTCATCACACGCGGGTGCTCGGCGATGACGGTCGAGGCGCCGCTCGGGTTTCGGATTCCCGCCGGGGTTCGGGTGCGTGCCTTGCTCAGCCACACCATTGTCGTCGCCGACGAGCCGGCTACAGGCTACATGGGAATCGCGTTTGGCGAGGAGGTTGTGGTCTTGCACGCGGTGACGCTCCCTGGTCCTGCCCAGGCGTATACGCTGGAGGGCACGCTCCGACAGGCGGCGTCACCCGGCGCCATGCTCCGCCTCCACGTGTCCAATCACGGCGCAAACTCGTGGCGATTCCACCGCGTTGAGTTGGAGTAGGGGGTGTGCATCGGCTCTGCGCTACGCGCTGCTACTCAGGATCATTGATGTTGCGGAGGTTGAGCCCCCCTGGGTAGGCATAGGAGACGGCGCACGACCACCCGTACACCTCGACGCCGAAGGGCACCTCGGCCTGGAGGGTGTGGATGTTGCTGCGCGTCGAGGTCCCGGCGGTGTTGCGTGGCAGCGCGAAGTAGGCATAGCCAAACCCCGTGGAGCCGATAGGTGTGTTGAGCGTCACACTCGTCGTATCGTTGTGTTGGTCGGTGATCTGGACGACCGCGTTCTGAGGGCCGAAGAGGGTGAAGAGGTCCTCTTCGTAGCCGTTGGGCGTGAAGACGATGTAGTCGTCGCGCCACTGCTCGGCGGGTACGAGCACCGTGAGCGCGGGATCGCCTAGCCCGAGCTGCCGCGAGCCGCTGGTACATCGGGTAGGCACACCCTCGGCTTGTGCGCCGGCCATGAAGTGTCCGACGTGCACGGGTAGGTCGCTGGTCAGCTCAAAGGGTTGGCTTGCCGCAAACTCCGTCCAGCCGTTGGGCGGGAGCGAGATGACGCCGTTGCTCCAGCCCTGGCCGTTGACGGGGATGGAGAGTGTAACTCGAGCGCCCTGGGGGCCGGCACCGATGCGGAAGTAGTCGACGACCGTGCCCCGCTGACGAAAGGGAACGCCGAAGTAGCGGGTGCGCCATGCTTCGATGGGGAGCATCTGATGCTCGATATGGTCCGAGGTGCCACGCGCGTTGGGGACGTAGATACCGGCCGCAGAGGAGAAGACAGCGACGGGCTGGTCAGCCTCCACGGAGAGACCGGTGAGGTCTGTGGAGAAGCGTGTGCTGAGGTGCAGGACTTGCCCCTGCTCCAGGGTGAAGGTTCTCGGGTTTCGGTCGTCCCATCCAGCCATGACCCCATCTTCGTTCACCTCGTCGTTCTCGGGAGAGTAGATTCTTGTCGGAGATACGACGGTCACCTGGGTGAGCCCTGGGCGCACGGCGATGACCGTCGCCGAGGCGTACCAGGTGACCCTCGTCCGGTAGGAGAGGATGCGGTAGCTGCCGGTGAGGGCGTTGACAGGGAAGAGCAGCGACGCGTCGTTGGACTGGACGTTGACGTTGTCTAGCGGGTTGAACTGGTGCACGGCGACTGGCGCGGTGGACACCACGCGGAAGGAGCGCCTCGTGATGGAGGTGGCGTAGAGGTCAGCGCGGGGCATCGTGATGATCTCCAGCGATCCTGGGGCGACGGTCGCGCTTCGGACGGGGGTGGAGAGGTCGGTGGCCGCCGCGATGGTGATCTGCGCTGGAACACTGCCGGGGTTGGACACGATCACTGCCCAGTCTTCGGCTTCGGCGCCTCCGCGCTGGTTTCCGCCTTGGGACTGCCCCCGGTCTTGTGGAAGGTCGACGGCCCAATACTCGCAGCCGAGGTTGGAAGGTCGCTTCTCGTTGTCACCGCAGGCGTCGAGCGCGGCGCACACGCCCGGCTCTACGCAGAGCCCGTCGGTGCAGGTCTCGAGAGCGACGAACCCGGCCCCGTCATTGCCGCAGACGCCTACGGTGACAGCGTCGAGGCAGGTGCGTGTCACGCCCGGCACGCAAGGGCTCGCCGAGCAGCCGCCATCGGGAATACAGTAGGGTGCCCCGGGTGGGCAGGTCAGCGTTTCGACGTTGTCGCCCGTGCTGTTGCAGATTCGCTGCGCCCCCTCGCTGGCGCAGCCGAGCTGTCGTCCAGCTTCGCAGGTGAAGCCCTGGGTGTCGTCCTGTGGGGTGGCGTCGGTCGTGTCGTCAGCATCGCCCTGGCTTACGTCGTCGGTCATCCCGGTGTCTGCGTCGCCGGTCGCGTCGTCAGGCTGGGGGCGGGGTGAGCGCGGCACGCAGACGCCGTCCACGAGGACCTCTCGGGCTCCGCACGTGTCAACGTTCGTCCTGTCACTGCCGCAGCCCGCGAACCACAGCGTAGCCAGCGCCAGGGGAGCGAGGAGGGGGAGCAGAGGAGCGCGCATGGTGGAGCCTCCAGCGGGGGGTGCGTTGGGGAGCGTGGCCGGAGCCTTGGGGCGGCGGGAGGAGCCCGCCAGGGGAGCATGGCGCGAGGGTCCGCGCGAACCCAGCTGAATGCGCACGAGACGGTCTGAAACTTGTTTCAGATGCCCGGCCATGCCACCCTGAGATGGGCGTCTTTGCTCAGAGGGAGGCTGCGCCATGGTCCTGACCCCAACGCAAAATCGTGCACATGACGAGCTGCTCGCCACGCTCCGGAGCGACCGGCCGGTGGTGCTCACAGGGCTTCCTGGCTCGGGGCGGCGGACCATCGCATGTGCAGCCCTCCGCACGCTTGGCCAGGAGCTTGAGGTGAGTGTCGTGGGCTGGGATGCCGTGTACGCAGCCCCGTTGGCTCAAGGCCATGTCGTCGTCGCCGATGTCCCCAGCGGTGAGATGCAGCAGGCGTGGGAGCGTCTGTGCAACCGGCGGACCAGCGAGACCGGCGGCGCTCGCTATGTCGTGCTGACGGGGCTGGCGGCCCCAGGGGGTGGCGGGGTAAGGGAGGTGCACGTGCCGCCGCTTTCGTTGGAGGAAGGAGCCGCGCTTTTGGCCCGGATGGTGGCTTCCGAGGGGGGCGACCCGGTGCTCAGCCCGACGCACCAGGCGGGCCTCACCGCGCTCGCAGAGGCTGTGGAGAGCCTGCCCGCTCTCCTGGTCCTCGTCGCCCGACGCCTCCGTGTCTCGTCGCTCCGCCGAGTTCGTGAGCAGCTTGTGAGCCATGCGGGGCTGTGCGAGCTGCTCGGCGACGCCGAAGTGGGCCTCATCCAGGCTGCCCTGGACACGATGGATCCTGAAGCCCGCGCCTTGCTCCTCGTGCTGGCGTGGTGCGAAGGGTGGGTGGACGTCGAGCTCGTCTTTGCATTGTGCGAGCGCCTGGGCGTGGTCAGCACCGCAGAGCAGGTGCTGGAGCGCTTGCTCGGCAGCGGCTTGGTCAGGGTGCGGCATGAACGCGGCCATCCGCGTGTCCTCCTACCGCTGCTGGTTCGTCACTGTGTCGCTGCTCGCGAGGGGGCCGTTGGCTGGCCGCTCCTCGACGGTCGCACGGATGCGCTGGTTGCGATCGCGGAGGAAGCGGCCCGTTCGATGGACGGCCCGCGTGGAGCGGTCGCGCTACGCCTTTTCGCAGCGGACGGGGCTCACTTGGTCCGCGCTGCACGTGCAGCCGCCGCGTCGGGTGCTGTCGTGACGGGTGCGCGGCTCTTGGCAACGTTCGCGGCGCCGGTCGCCAGGGGACATTGGGTACCTGGTGTGGAAGCGTGCGTAGGGAACACTGGCTGCCCCTTGTTGGACGCCAAGCTGCTCCTCTTGCGCGCAGACCTTGCCCGGCAGCGCGAGGGCCCTCACCAGGCAATGGCGCTACTGGAAGGCATGGCAGCGGAGGTGTGCGCGCGCGTTGCGCAGGATCGTGAGCTCCGGTTGCGTGAGCATCTGCTCCGCGCGCAACTCGCCTACAGCCTGGGCGCACCGCAGGAGGCGATCCACTGGCTCGAATCGGTGGACGTTGAGGAGGGCGCTTCTGCGGAGGGCAGGATCTCGGCGCTTCGCGCGCTCGTGGAGCTGGGGACCGGGCGCGAAGGGGAGGCGCTGCGACACGCTGAAGCGGCCCTCGCGCTGCATCGTGTGCGTGCGCAGACGTGGGCGACGGCGGAGAGCCTGCTGATGCGGGCGAGCGTGGCGATCCGTGCCCATCGCCACAGGGACGCGCGGCTCGACTTGCGGGAGGCGGTCGCCCTCTTCGCGGACCTTGAGGACGATGTTGGGCTGACCCGCGCGCGCTCCCTCTTGGGCTTGGTCAGCCTTCACCTCGACCAAGGGGAGGAAGCTCGCCGCGAGCTGGAAGGAGCCCACCGTTTGGCGCGAGCTCTGGGGCAGGAGCTGCGTGCCGCAACCGCGGAGCTCTACCTGGCGGTGCTGGAGCACGATACCGGCTGTCTGGACGCGGCCGACCGGCTCCTGGACGAGGTGCTGCCCCGGATGCGGGCGCGCAGCAAGCGGGGCGAGGCCTATTGCCTCGCCCATCGCGGCCTCGTCGCCCTCGAGCGTCGCTTGCTGCGCGATGCGCGCATGGACATTGAGCGCGCGTGCTACCTGCTGGAACAGACGGGGGACCCTGAGGGAGCGCAGGTGTTTCGGCTCTTTCTCGATCCTGACCAAGATTCCGGGAACGCGCCCGAGGCTCGGGCGGTAGCCGCGGTGTTGAGCGCGTCGGGCAGCGAGCGGGTGTCGCTGCACACGGTATCTGTGCGCTTGGCGCTCCGCATTCGACGGGCTGCGGAGGCTCACCGTCGCGAGCTGGAGGCTGGCCGCGCCCCGGCGTTGGGACCCTCAGGCTTCGGAGACGGCGAAGGTCAGAGCTCGCTTCTTCAGGTGACCCAGGACGGGCGCTGGTTTCGCTTGCCCGACGGCAGTGTCGGCGACCTGTCCCGCCGCGTCGCTCTGCACCGAATCTTGGCAGCCCTCATCGAGGCGCGCATCGCGATCCCCACGCCTGCCTCACTCACGGTCGACGAGTTGGTCGTTCGGGGCTGGCCCGGCCAGCGCCTCTTGCCCGACGCTGGGCGTGATCGCGTGTACTCGGCCATTCGGACCCTCCGCCGCATGGGGTTGGAGGATTGGGTGGTGCGCGACGATAGGGGCTACATGCTGCGACGTGGCGCTACGCTGCGGATTATCTCCACCCCGGAGTGACACGCCGCCCTAACGTCGGCGCCGACGTCTCGGCAGGGTGCGCTCTACTCGAGACAGCCGTAGGAGAAGGACACGTCGTCGATGTACCATCCTTCCTGCGCCAGCGTGTTGTCAGTCGCATACCAGAAGCGGAGGCGCAGGGTCTGGCCGACCCAAGGGGAGAGGTCCACGCGGACGGCGCGCCAGTTGTGATCGTTGCACCAAGTGTTGTCGCCCTGGCGAGGGTTGCCATAGCCAGAGGACAGGCGACGGTCCCACGTGGGGGTGACGCGAGTACCGGGGAGTCCGCTCCACGAGGCGCCGTCGTTGGTGCTGATGTCGATCCCAGCTCCGTCGAAACAGAAAGAGATCCCTTCAGCGTCCAGCCAGCTCTGGAAGTCCAGTCGCGCATCCGTGGCGCCAGCCGGAATGACCAGCGGGGCGGTGATCAGGTGGTGCTCGCTGCGCGAGGTGTTGCCACCGCGCACATGAGCGCTCTGGCCCGCGCTGACGCTGCGTGCGGTGCTGAGCCGCCAGGGGTTCTCTGCGTTGTAGAGCCACGCCGTGGTCCAGCCCGTCGGCCACGCCGCGCCGCTGAAGTCTGAGGCCCACGTCACGCGTGGCTCCGTGGGCGCCAAGCACTCCAGGCGATCCGGGTCTCCAGGAGCGCATACCCACACGCCCGTGTCGCAGGCTCCACAGGCGCCGCCGGGGACTCCCGGCAAGGGGGCGCACCCGCCGCAGCCGTTGTCGGCGCGGCAGACGCCGTCGCAGAGGACGTCGCCCAGCGGGCATCGGCAGGCGCCCTCCTCGCAGGAGGTGCCCCCGGTGCAGACGTTGTCGCAGGCGCCGCAGTGAGAGTTGTCGCTCAGCTCGGTTGCGCCCACGCACACGACCTCCTCGATGCCGTCGCAGGCCCACGCGCCGCTGCCGCATAAGCCACAGGCCTCCTGCGGAGCGCCCGCCAAGGTGTCGCACCCGCCGCAGCCGTTTGCGTCAGCGCAGGCACCGTCGCAGAAGCGCAGATCCAGGGGGCACCGACAGACACCCTCTTCACAGGAACTGCCTCCCGCGCAGAGGTTGTCACACGCCCCGCAGTGGAGGTCATCGCTGCGCAGATCGGTCTCTCCTGCGCAGAGGACGGCATCAACCCCGGCGCAAGTCCAGGTCCCGGTGGCGCAGAGCCCGCAGGGCGCGGTGGGTTCGCCGCTCAGCGCAGCGCACCCTCCGCACGCGTTCGGGGAGCGGCAGACGCCATCGCAGAGGATCAGGCCCAGTGGGCATCGGCAGGCGCCGTCGTCGCAGGAGGTGCCCCTGGTGCAGGGGTTGCCGCAGGTACCGCAGTGGGCGTCGCTCCGCAGGAGGTCCGCGGCGCCGCCGCACTGCAGGGAATCGGTGTCAGCGCATACCCACACGCCCGTGTCGCAGGCTCCACAGGCGCCGCCGGGGACTCCCGGCAAGGGGGCGCACCCGCCGCAGCCGTTGTCGGCGCGGCAGACGCCGTCGCAGAGGACGTCGCCCAGCGGGCATCGGCAGGCGCCCTCCTCGCAGGAGGTGCCCCCGGTGCAGACGTTGTCGCAGGCGCCGCAGTGAGAGTTGTCGCTCAGCTCGGTTGCGCCCACGCACACGACCTCCTCGATGCCGTCGCAGGCCCACGCGCCGCTGCCGCATAAGCCACAGGCCTCCTGCGGAGCGCCCGCCAAGGTGTCGCACCCGCCGCAGCCGTTAGGGCGACGGCAGCCGCTCTCACACGCTAGCCAGCCGTCATCGCACACGCAGGCGCCCTCGGCGCAGACCTCTCCTAGGCTGCACGCGCTGCCACAGGTGCCACAATTCGCAGGATCGCTCCGAAGGTCGACCTCACAACCGGTGACGTCCAAGCCGTCACACGAGAAGTATCCTTCGTCACAACTCCTGATGAGGCACTGGCCTTGCTCGCAGCGACTCTCTGCTTGAGCGAGGTCACAAGCGTGCTAGCAGGCACCACAGTGGTCCACATCCTCCTGCAGGTTGGCGAAGAGGCAGGGGCCGCAGTCGTTGTTGACCGGGACGCACTGTCGGCTGTCGTTCGGCTGCACCGCGCAGTAGAAGCCGGGTGGACAGAGCTCCGAGAGCCCGCAGTCCAGCCCGCAGTGCTTGGCACCCCCCGGCAGGGACACGCAGCGGTCGGTGAGGCCGCCGCAGTCCGTGTCCGCGACGCAGGCTTCGCAGAGCTGCGTCTCCGCTGGATAGCAGACCCGCTCCAGGTCAAAGCCGGGCGTCCGAATGAGCGTGCAGCGCCACCCTGGCGCGCCTGCACAGTCCGTGTCCATGGTGCAGCCCCGCGTGCACCGGTCGCCGTTCGGGGTGCCGATACAGTACCCTCCGGGGCAGTCTGCTTGTTCGCGGCAGGGGTCGAGCAGAATGTCGCCCGGCTCCCGTCCGGTGTCGTCGTCCACGGCATCCGTTCTCGACCCGTCCTCCCTGGTGTCCTCCTGCGTGTCTTGTCTCGGGACGCTGTCACTCCCTGCGTCTCTCCCTGTCTCGTCTCCGACACAGAGAGCGTTCACGCAGGACTCCCCGACGGGGCAGTCCAGGTCGCGTTGGCATGTGCTGACGCTGTTCGAGGTCTCCGATGCGCAGCCCGCACCGACGATCAGGAGTACGACAGCGAAGCGGAACAGTCGGGCCGCGTCGAGCATGATGCCTCTAAGTCAGCGGGACCACTTCGGTACCCAGGCTGAAGGTTGCACCCTCCGGAGATTCGCCTCGATGAGCGGCTCGTGGACGCGGAAGGGAGCGTACCAAATCGGTACCCGTGGCGAAAGTGCGGATCGCGCAACGCGTCCATGACGGCATGGCGGCATGAGCGTGGGTCGTCGGGCTTCGATGTCGCCAAGGCTGCGGCTAGAGCTTACCCGAGACGATGCTACCCCGTACCGCCCTCGCCGCCCTTCTCCACACCCCATACGCGGCACAGGTAGGCTTCGCGCCCGGACCCGCGCCGGTATCGTTGGTAGTGGTCGGGGTTGGTGCGGTAGAAGCCTTGGTGCTCCTCCTCAGCGACCCAAAAGGCGCCAGCGTCGACGATGGGGACGCGCAGGGGCCTCTCGAACCTGCCTGACGCAGCCAGGGCGTCGCGGCTCAAGGTCGCCGCGTCGCGCTGCGTCTGGTCATGGACGAAGATCATCGGTCGGTACGAGGCGCCTACGTCCGCAAACTGACCTCTGTCGTCGGTCGGGTCGATCTGCCTCCAGTAGACGGAAAGCAGCGCCTCGTAAGTCAGGCGCGCGGGGTCGTAGACCACCCGTACGGCCTCGACATGTCCCGTGCGGCCGTAAGCGACATCCTTGTAGCGAGGGGCTACTTCCCTTCCACCGGTGTACCCGCTGATGGCGCCCGCGACGCCATCAAGACGCTCGAAGGGCCCTTCCATGCACCAGAAGCAGCCGCCAGCGAAAGTGGCGAGCGCGAAGCCAGCAGGTGGAGGGGGTGCCAAGGCTGTCCCTCCGCTCTCAACAGGTGCCATCGTTCCGCCTCGTGGGGAAGCTCTGCAGGCCTCGACGCTCGTTGAGGCTCCGCCTCTCCCGCACCTGAGGGCGTTTCCAGCGTCGCGCAAGGGGCCAGACGCGCGCTCGCGCGAGCGAACCCACGGGGAGGCCAGGTGCCTAAGGCCGGTGGCCACAAAAAGGACCCGACCTGCATCACCCGGCGTGGCACACGCCTTGGGCTTGCCAGCACGGCTTCGGTCGTGAGTGACCGACGAACATAGATCGATTTCATGCCCCCCTCGTTGTCCAGGAGAGCCACGCGGCGAAAACCCTCTGGCCATAGGAGTCAGCGATGAACGGTAGAATAGACATCCCTCAGCCCACACAGCGTCGACGCAGCAGGACAGCAGCCCTGCTCCTCGGGGGCGCCTCTGCGCTTGCCGCCCTCTGTGCGCACCTTCTGCTGTCGGCAGGTCCGGCGTGGGCCATCGAGTGCACGCCTCCCCCTGGATGGGTCGAGGAGCCGGAGCTTGTGCCGGTGACCCGTCGGCCACCTCCTCCCCCGCCTCCGGTGTCTCACGCTGAGGCGATTCGCCGGGTGACATCCATGCCTCGTGACCAAGAACTCCAGCGGAGAGCTCGGCGACGCGGCCTGAGCATCGTCAACGTCCTGTGGGAGGACACGGCGCGTTCCGCAGGGTCGGCGTTCGGTCCCAACATCAGCGATGTGACGCTGCAGGTCTTCGGCGAGGGGAGGGGCCCGCGGCGCAGCCACCTGCTGCCCGTGCTGCGCTTCCCCAACTTCACCGATCGCACCGCGGATGTTCGCCTCGACGACTTCTACGTTCGGGTCGGCAATCACCGCCCCGGGGCCAGGCTGCGCACCGTGAGCCTGCGCGAAGTCCTCGCAGACATTCGGCCCCACTTGTCTAACCCTCGGAGCCTGCGTGGAAGCCACGATCTGTTGGCCTCGCGGGACACCCATGTGCTGGTCAGCGCTCAACACGTGTTCCTCCCGATCACGGCGTCCGGTGAGGTGTCATTCAGTCCGGTCATCTTCAACTACCAGTCGGCACCGAACAACCCAGCGGTGTTGGTGTTGCTCGCGACGCGCCAGGGGGTGAGCACCACCGTCATTGAGAATCGGCCTGGCGAGCAGAGCTTCCAAGGCAGCGGGCAGCAGCTCTTCTTCAACGCTGGCGGGGAGCGCGCGCTCTTCACGGCCGAGCGTCTGTCGACCGTCGAGGGTCGGGTCGCAGGGGGAAGCGCAAGCGCCGATGATCTCGATGGGGTGCAAGAAGGCAGCGACGTTCTTCTCCTGATCCAGGTGCCTCTGCGCCACCAAAACCGCGGTCGACTCGAAGGTCTCGCGCAGCCGATGCCGATGTCCTCGCCACCCGCCGCGGGTTTCGGAGGTGGCATGGGTCGTGGAGTCGAGCGCCAGTCTGATGTGGAGCGCGCGGTGCTCGGCCATGGTGAGACAGAGGGCCCCTTCGTGGAGATCAATGGACAGCGTCTGGAGCGCGATCCACGCTTCCCGATCCGCGTCACAGTCCAGTTCTACCGCGCGACCAGCAACGGGGTCGTTACGGACGAGGACCTGAGGGCCATGCACGCGGAGATCGAGCGGGTGTACCAGCAAGGCGATTGGGTGGGATCGCTCGTGGTTCCAGCGGGGCGACGGGAGCGTCCGACCGACTGGATTCGGACCAACCCGGGAGGCGACACATGGCAGCATCGTCTCTGCCCGGAGGGTTGGTGGCGGTGTGGCGACACGCACTGAGTCCACCCCCGCGTAGCAGCGCGCTAGGGGTGTGAGGCGAGGTCGCAGCCCGAGACGATGAAGACCCGTGCCTCGCCGTCGCCGCCCGCAAACTCGCCAAAGGCGATGTCGTCGCAGCCGTCCCCTGTCAGGTCAGCGACGACGCCACTGTAGCCCACGGAGGTGCCTCGCCCATCGCTGGGGTCTGCGATGGACTCCCAGAGGATGAGGGAGGAGGGTCGCCAAGTCGGTAGCGGGCCCCGCGCCCCGTCCCGCGCCGAGAGGAAGAAGATCCCGGAGCCGTCGACTTCGTAGTCTTCGTCCATGGCAAAGTAGGGCTCACCCGCGAGCACGTAGCTGGCTGACGAACCGGGCAGGCTCGCAGCGCCAACCCACACGCCGATTTCGCTGTTCAGGGGACCCTGAAACCAGAGCGTGGGCTGCAGCTCCCCCGAGACCAGCCCTCCGACCTCAACCACGAGGACCATCCCGGTCTGCATCCCCTCCTGATTGCGTGCGTAAGGATGGCCGATGATCAGGTCGGGGCGCCCGTTGCCTGTCACGTCTCGCCCGCCCTCCAACGCCCACCCGAAGCCGCTCCCGAAGTTGTCGATCGAGCCGACAAAGGGGGCGTCCTCGTGGAGCAGGAGGGTGTCGTCGCGCTCACTCCCGACCCAGTGGATGATGTCCGAGAGCCGCCCCGTGGGGGTCGTTTCACGGGCGCCATGCATCCAGAAGGCGAGGCGGCCGCTGCCATCGAGATCGGGGGCGCTGGTGCATGCATCCGATGCACCTGGACCGGAGAGCACCAGCCGGTCTGCGTCCGACGCGGCGATCACGCCACCGCTTGCCGCCGCGGCAGCAATCGAGGAGCCGCGAAAGACGAAAGCTGCCGCGCGTCCACGCTCGTCCTCCTCGCGGGTGGCGCTACCGACCAAGACAAGGTCGTCGCGTCCATCGCCGTCCAGGTCTCCCGGGACGCAGGGCCGGGTCCCGTTGAGGCGAAAGCGATCGTCTCCTTGAATGACGACGTCCGCGGATCGGACGCCGCGCACCCCGGGCTCTATGGGTCCGAAGTACACGTGGGCGAAGTGGCGCGAGCGGCCGCTGACCAGCAAGCTCTCAAGGATCACGAGGTCCGCCTGGCCGTCCCCGTTGAAGTCTCCAACAAGGGTGGCTCCGAGCGAGGCACGGGTCTGCCCTGCATCGAAGCGAGTGTGCGTGGCGTCGCGCTCTACGAGGCCCGCGAAAGGGCCCTCGAACACGCGGATGGCACCAAGTCCGTCAGGGCCTGGCCAGCGGTTGTCGGTGACAACCAGATCAGCATGACCGTTGCCGGTTAGGTCGCCTGCGCTGATGTGGTAGAAGCTGTAGTTTCCTTGGTTGTCCTCCGCGCGCAGCGCAGCACGGGCCATGGAGGCGTAACGGAGAAGGCGTGGTGGGCAGGCGTCCCCTGCGCAGGCGGGCTCCCCGCCCGCGTCCGCGTCCCCCGCTTCCACGTCCACGTCGGCAGCGTCCGCTTCCACGTCCACGTCCACGTCCGTAGCATCCGCTTCTGCGTCCGCAGCATCCGCTTCTGCGTCCTGCGCCGTGTCGATGTCTACGTCGCTTGGGTCCGCTGTTGTGTCCGTCGTGGCGTCCGTGGCGTCGCTGTCGCCAGTGCTGTCTTCGTTGTGCTCAGGATCGTCGTCGTCGAGGAGGTCCGCGTCGGCGTCCACGGCGGGTCCGTGCTCGTCTTCAATGTCCGCGATGTCACGAGGGCGCTGGGTATCCTCGACGTCGTGCGGGGAGGTCGTGTCGGCGGCGATTGCGTCGGCATCGTCGTCCCTGACCTGGCTGTCGTCATCGCTGTCGACCTCTACGCTTCCCTGGACATCGCGATCGGCAGGGCTGGCGTCATCCTCGTCCGCCCAGCATGCAGGCAGGACCATGAGGAGAAGGGCGAGAGCCCACGGGACCGATGCGTGCTGGTGCTGCGTGTGGCGGATAGCCATTGGTGCTCCAGGGTCGTGGCGAATGGGGGGCGCGGTCGGAAGGGGAGAAGCTGTGGGCGCCAGGGGATCCAGGTTACTCTTCGTGATTGGCGTGGCGCAAGGGGTGCGCCCGCATCCTGGAGCACCTGGGTGGGTCGCTTCACGGATAGACAGACACCGTCTGGGCAGCTAGACGGCGGGTCCGGCCTGCTGTGAGCGTGGGTCGCCGGGCTTCCAGACGAGGGGGATGTCGTTGATGCGGTTGATTCGGGGCACGAGCTGCAGCCGGCGAACCTGGGGAGGTTGCTGCTTTCAGAAGCGGTCGCGCTCGGCCAGGGTGGGGCGCCGACATCCCGGTGCGCGTCTGCCCCTGTGCACGCGGTGCCGCGGGTTCGGGGGTGAGGCTTCGTCAGGGCTGGGTGAGCTGCCTTGGTTGTAGCGGCCGGATCGACCCCTGCGGCAGGCGATGCGCTCTGTTCGCCCTTCTGGGTGGCCACGTGTCAGGTCGGTGCCGAGCGTTGGTTGAAAGCAGAGGTGGCGCGGCTGAGGCCAACGTGGCGCCCATCCTTTGCGCGTCCGGGCTTCGTGACCTTCCGTGCGCCCTCATGTGAGGTCACGCCGTCCAGCATGGAGGACGTGGTGTTTGCCCGGACAGGGGCCATGGGGTGGGGGGCTCCGCTGCGTGTCGGGTCGGTTGACGAGGGTGTTGGTCGCGTGATCGAGCGCTGTGGTGCGCTGTCGCAGCGCGTGCTCGGGTTGCACGTGTGGCCTCGTGAGACGCAGGATCCGCTTGGGAAGGGAAGCAGCACGTCCCCGCCGGAGGGCCTGACCCTGGCGGACGCCAGCGACATCGATGCGTTGCTGCGCGCCGCTTTCGGGAGACGGGTTGTGGACGGCGCGCGGCTGGCGGACGACAGCGACTCAGGACGCCTGGTGCTCGATGTGGTGCTTGTGGATCCAGGCGTGTGGTGGTTGGGTCTGCACACGCATGCGATGACACGGTGGGCACTTCCGGGTGGTCGGCTGGATGTTCGTGTACCGGCCGGGGCGCCGTCGCGCGTCTATGCCAAGGTTGTGGAAGGGCTGGCGTGGTCCCGCGCGCCCATGCAACCAGGGGATTGGGTGGTGGACATCGGTGCGGCACCGGGCGGTGGCACGCTGGCGCTCTTGGAGCGGGGGCTGCGGGTCGTCGCGCTGGATCCTGCGGAGATGGACCCTGGATTGGCGGCGTTCGGTGACGCGTTCCGGCATGTCGCGCTGCCCTTTCAAGCGGCAGACCTCGCGGCGCTGCCCCCCCGTGTCGACTGGGTGGTCTACGACGTGAACCTGGACCCGCGCCAGATGTTGCAGCCGCTGCTACGTTGGGCTCGTGCGCTGCGTCCTGTGAGGGGTATGCTGGTGACCCTGAAGCTGAACAAGCCCACGAGCCACGAGAAGCTGCCGTGGATGTTGCGCACGTTTCAAGAGGCTGGCTTTCCCTTCGTCCGGGCGACCCAGCTGCCGTCCAACCGCCGTGAAGTCTGCGTCTGGGCAACGCGAAGTAGCGCCTAGGCGCTTGGCGGGCAGGTTGCTCGCCCCGCGCGGCTCTCCGCTTACCAGGGGATGGGCTCGCCCGACCACGAGAAGAAGGCGCCGCTGTCTTGCGCTTGCAGGCCGTCGATGACGGCCAGTAGCTGAAGCGCGGCGCGCTCCGGACTGAAGACCTTCTCCTCCTCGATCGAGGTGCGAAAGGGCGCCGAGAGGTCGGTGGCGACGGTCCCTGGGTGTAGGGCGACGATGATCGCGTTCGGAGCCCGACGTCGGAACTCGATGGCCGCGCTCTTCGTCGCCTGGTTCTGTGCAGCCTTGGTGGCTCGGTAGGTGTACCAGCCGCCAGAGCGGTTGTCGGAGATGCTGCCGACCCGGGCGGAGAGGTTGGCAACCACGGCGCGCTCATCGTGGCGGAGCATGGGGACCACGTGCTTGAGGATGAGCAACGGGCCGAGCGCGTTGATGTGAAATGCGTGCAGTGCGCTGGCGGGGTCAACGTGCTCGAGCTTCTTCTCTGGCTGGATTCCGCGCGCTGGGTCGTGGAGCACTCCCGAGACGTTGAGCACCAAGTGGAGGTGAGGGTGGTGCGTTCTGATGGCCTGCGTGCACGAGGCGATGGAGCGTTCGTCGACCAGATCGAGGTCGTGGCGCTGGAGGCGTCCAGGGTGCTGCCGAGCGAGGTCCTCCAGTGCGCATGACGTGGACGCGCTCCGCCCGGTGGCGTGCAGTGTAGAGACCTGCGGGCAGGCCAGGAGTGTTTGGGTGAGCGCGAGCCCGATGCCGCGGGTGGCTCCCTGCACGAGGACGTGGATGTCGTTGGGAAATGCACGAAGGGAGGGAAGTTCCGTCATGGCGGGTGCTCGCTCAAGAGAGGAGGGGTTGTCGCTAGATCGGGAGGCCGCCGACGACGGCAAGAGAGGAGGGGCTGGGGTGGCCTGGAGTCAAGGTGCGGGATCTGACAACCCGCTCCTGTCGTGACAGACACCTCTAAGGCGTCGGGTCCTGTCGGCTCCCGCCCGCGCTTTGTGCTTGCGGTAGCGCAGAGTGTTTTCTCAACTGCCACGTCCCTGTAGGGTGAGGAGTCGATGGTGTCGTGTGCGGCCTGCCTGCGGCGGACGCGATCGCGGTGTCGCTGGAGGCGTCTATGGAAGGTCTGCGTTGCGCTGTCGTTCGGGCCCTTGGAACTGGCGCTGGGCTCGTGGGGTGCGTGGTCGCCGCGGCGTCCCTCGCAGCGGTGTGGGGTTGTTCGGACGAGCGTGGTTCGGCGGAGAGGGCGCACGAAGCGGACGTGGTTTCGGACGTCAGCGGCCGTGACGAGCATCTCGTGGACCCGGTGGAAGCCGGCGGTGGCGATGACCCCGTGGAGGACGCGGTGGAAGACTCTAGGGTGCCACCGGAGGTCGAGGCCACGCAGGATGCTGACGATCTGGAGGAGGAGCTGCCCTTTGTTGTCTTTGCGGGGACCCCTCGTAGGGATCCCCGCACCACACGCCTCTGCGAGGGGTGGGACACGCCCGATGATCTGGACGACAAGGTCTACGTGTCCTGTGCGCTTGAGGGCGAGAATGTAGTTCCGGCTCCTGACCCTGTCCCGGACGAGCTGGTGGTGATGACGTGGAACCTCGAGCGGGGTGGGTCGCTCGACGCCCAGATCGCTCTGCTTCGGGACAGCGAAGATGTGCCCCGTCCCGATATACTGTTGGTGTCGGAGGTAGATCGCGGCTGTTCTCGTTCCGGCCATCGGCACGTGACGCGGGAGCTTGCCGAGGCTTTGGAGATGAACTGGGTGTTCGTTGTGGAGTTCGTGGAGTTGCCGCGTGGTGCAGGGGCTGGGGGGCGCATCGATGAGACCTGCGAGCATGGCAACGCGGTGCTGAGCCGCTTCCCCTTGGGCAACGTGGGCGGTGCATTTCACCGGAGCAACCGTTCGTGGTTCCTCCCACCGGAGCAGCGCGAGCGTGGGGGTGAGCCGCGTCTGGGCGGGCGGTCGTGGGTGCGTGCGGATACGCTGGTCGGTACGCGTCGTGTGAGCCTGTGGAGTGTCCACTTCGAGTCAGACGTCGGCGTGCTGGACGTGCAGGTCGATCAAGCTGTGGAGACCGCCGAGCTTGCGATCGCGCATGGAGGGTTGGCCTTCGTGGGTGGGGACTTCAACAGTCCGGGCTACTGGTTGGACATTGCGCGTGGGGCGGACGGTGACCCAGAGCGTGTCAGGGACCGCACCGTGGGTGCCTTCCTGACGCGGGGCTTTTTCGATCCGCTTCGCGGTCAGGGGCGGGCGGAGCGTTCGACCCGTGGCGCGCTCGTGTTGGACTTCCTGCTTCCCAACCGGGACCTTCTCTACGATGGGACGACCTGCCCGGTGACGATCTGCACGCCCAACATCAGCGACCACCAGGCCGTCTGGGCCCGGTGGCGGCCCTGAGCATGGTGTCCGAAGATCGTGCTGGAGCGTTGCACAGGTAAAGTTGCGTGTCCCTCTACAGTACGACACGCGTTGCGGCTGCGTCCCTGGGATGTGTACCTTCCCCTCGGTCAACCCCGGAGGGTTGAGGTAGGCGCGGGGCGTCGGGGAATCGCGGGATGGTAGTCATGAGCTTGGGCGGCGGCAGCGCTCGGGAGAGCCTTGCGTCACGGCTGTGGTGGGGTTCAGGGCCCCTTCCGGCCGTCGCTGCTTCGACGCTGGCAGGGGCTGCGTGCGGTCAGAGAGCGGCGGGAGTGGAGCGGCGATGCCCCAGGCTCGCTTGACGGCTGACGAGGTGCGCTCGCTCGCCATGGAGGCGCCCCGACGGGCGTTGGATGCGGCGTCGGTGCTATGCCAAGCCCTGGAGGCTGAGGGCGGGGATGTCGTCGGGGGCCGATTGGTCCAGGTTGTGGCGCATCTGGCGTGTATGCAGCTCGAGGCAGCCGAGGAGCTCCTGAGTGCCCTAGAGGTGCCGGTGTCGACCGGCACCGCTGAGCACAAGGTGGACTGGCTCCAGTGTCGCGCGGTTCTGCTCCGCGATCGAGGCCGCTATGATGAGGCGCTGGAGAGCGCGATGATGGCCCTGGCTGGGCTCGATCGCAGGGGGGGCGACGATGCGATTCGGCGGGCTCGGACGTTGAACCTGCTCGGTCAGGTGTTTTCGATCACCGGAGACCATGAGGGCGCGCTGCACTATTACGGTGCTGCGTTCCAGCACCTGAGTGAGCGAGGGAGTCCGGGGGCGAGGGCGTCAGTAGCCAACAACGTTGGGCGGGTGCACCGCGATCTCGGTGATCTGTCGTCGGCGGAGCATTGGTTCAGGCGCGGCCTGTCGCTCGTTGGCGAAGAGACGCCCACCTACCTGGGTGCGGTCATGTTGGGGAATCTCGCCCAGGTCTATACGGAGCATGGGAGGGCCGAGGACGCTCTCGAGCTCCTGCAACGGGCGCTGTCGATGTGCAGGAGTTTGGACAGCACCCGAGGGATCGCGACGATGCTGCACAACCTTGGGGTAGGTCACTTCACGTTGGCGCAGTACGCGTTGGCGCGGCCGCTCCTGGAGGAGGCGCAGCGACTACGGCGTGGGTTGGGAGAGGCGCAGGACGAGGCGGAGTCACGTATACATTTGGCTCTGGTTGACGCGCGTTTAGGTAAGTCGGAAGAAGCGCTCTTGAGCTTGCGTTGTCTGCTGGCGGCGTGGGAGGGGAGGCCCACGAGCCGCGTGGCGATCTCCTGCTTGCACAGCATCTATCTGCTTCACAGGGAGCGCGAAGAGTTTCGGGAGGCGTTGGAGGCTCACGAGCGCTACGTGGCCGCGAAGGCGTTGCATCTGGATGAGCGCGGGCGCAGTCAGCTCCGCGCGCTGGAGGTGCGCTACAGGCTGGATCAGCTCCAGACGGACATCCGGAAGGTTCACGCGCGTGCACAGGACCTTGAGTTGCTCTCCCAGCGAGACGCCCTCACCGGGGTGCTCAACCGCGGCGCGTTGGACCGTGCGGTCCGCGACGCCGTGGAGAAGGCGGAGCGGTCGGGATCGCCCCTCTGCGTGCTCTTCGTGGATTTCGATCACTTCAAGCGAATCAACGACACGCACTCCCATGCTGTGGGCGACCAGGTGCTGCGTCGCGGCGCGCAGTTGCTGTTGGGGCAGATCCGGGATTCCGATGTCCTCGGGCGCTACGGCGGTGAGGAGTTTGTCTGCCTGCTCCCCGGCGCGGACCTCTCGGCGGGCGTGCGTGTCGCGGAGCGCATGCGCGCTCAGGTCGCGTGTGAGCGCTGGGGTACCATCGCCCCAGGGATGTCCGCCACGTGCAGCCTCGGTGTGGCGGAACTGCGTCAGGGCGAAGCGCCTGATCACCTTCTGGGACGGGCTGACCGCGCGCTGATGGAGGCGAAGGTGCATCGGAACAGGGTGGCAGTGGCGCCCTAGTGTCTGGAGTTTATCAGGAAGCAGCGCTGCCGCTGCATCTCTGCCCGGCACCGAAGCATCCGTGCAGGTGTTCCGCTGCAGCCCGGTGCGCCTTCGTTGGCGCGCGGGGCGGGTGCGTGGAGTTTCCCCTGGTGGGGTGGTGCAGGGGGCAAGGGCGCCCTGCGTGCTCGTGGTGAGGCTGGCGGATGAAGAGCGACGGAAGGGTGATCGTGGTGGGTGGTGGCGTTGCGGGCTTGCAGTGCGCGCGGGTGCTGCACGAAGCGGGTCGAAGCGTGCTCGTGCTGGAGGCTTCCGATAGGGTCGGCGGTCGTGTTCGCACGGATGTGGTCGAGGGTTTTGCGTTGGATCGCGGCTTCCAAGTCTTGCTGACGGCCTACCCAGAGGTGCGGCGGTCGCTGGACCTCTCGTCTCTCGACCTTCGCACCTTTTTGCCTGGCGCGTTGGTGCGCTTGGGGGGGCGCTTTGTACGGGTATCGGACCCACTGCGTGACCCTGGAGGGTTGTGGGAGACCCTGCGAGCCCCGGTGGGAGGGTTGGGAGACAAGCTGAGGGTGGGGCTCCTGCGCGCACGTGTCGGGCGCGGCACGCCAGCGGCGCTCTTGACGGGGCCGGACGTGACGACATCCGCAGCGCTCGACGCACAGGGCTTCTCACGCGCCATGCGTCAGCACTTCTTTCGGCCCTTCTTCGGGGGGATCTTCTTGGAGGAAGCCCTAGCGACGTCCGCTAGGATGTTTCACTACACCTTCAGGATGTTTTCGGAGGGCTACGCGGCGCTTCCGGCGGGAGGAATCGGTGCGATACCGGCGATGATGGCGGCCAAGCTCCCGCCGGACAGTGTATCTCTGCGCACGCGGGTGGTGGAGGTAGGAGCGCAGGGGGTGGTGTTGGCGGACGGCACGCGTCTCGGATGCTCCGCGGTCGTGGTCGCTACGGACCAGGACGCTGCGTCGTCCCTGCTGCCTGGAGAGGTGGAGGCGAGGCCATGGCATGGCACAAGTTGTGCATACTTCGATGCGCCCGTGGCGCCGGTGGAGCAGCCTCTTCTGGTGCTCAATGGAGATGAAGAGGGGCCGATCAACAGCCTGTGCGTGCCCAGCGTGCTGGACGCCGGAATGGCGCCGCCTGGCAGGTCGCTGGTCTCGGTGACGTTGCGGCGTGGGTGGGTCTCTGGGGGTGAGACCGTCGGGAAGCCCTGGGAGAGCGTGATGGGTCAACTGGAGAGGTGGTACGGGCAGCAGGTAGGGGGCTGGCGGTGCTTGGGGGTGGTCGAGGTGCCATGCGCGCTTCCTGCTCAGGACGTGGGCATGCTTGATCCTCCTGAGCGGCCGGGGCGGCTGCCATCTGGCGTCTGGATTGCAGGCGACCATCGGGATCAGTCGTCGCTACAGGGGGCGATGGCCAGCGGCCGCCGTGTCGCCGAGTCGATCGTCGCGGCCGGTGAGGCTGGGTAGTGGGGGCACGCGAGGAAAGTCGTTGGGAGCGCTTGCACGAAGTCGGGCATGCGCGGCGGAGGTGACGCTGGGGTGCAGGGGGGGCCTCGTGTTGGTCTGGCGCGGGTGTTGGATGGCCCTTGCGAGAGCGCGACGTGTAAGGTAGAGGCGTGTCCATCCGATGCGTGCCCCCCAAGGGGGTACTGGGAAGTCCGGTGAGAATCCGGCGCGGACCCGCCACTGTGATTTCGTCCGTGAGTTTCGGTAGGCCCCAAAGCGCGGGTCGACGGCCACTGTGCTCTCGAGCATGGGAAGGTGAGACTCACAGCATGCGTAGCGTGCAGGCGATCAGCCAGGAGACCGGCATCGGACCCAGAGGGCGTGGTGTCCCTGGGAAGTGATGTCGGCTTCGGGAGTGGGCCGGTCGCGCGCGTGCAGGGGACTTCTCCCTTGTGCCCCCCGCCGACCCTCGCTCGATGGCCGTCCGCCCCCGCGGTTGGGGAGGAGGTTGGCGATGCTGCGTTGGATGGATTGTCGGGTGCTCTGCGTGTTGGTTTTGGTAGGCGGACTGGCCGCCTGTGGGGATGATTCGGGTTCGCCGCGCGGCGAGGGGCCCGACCCAGACGTCGTGGGAGACAGCGGCGGCGAGGTCCTCGATGAAGACGCTCAAGACGTCGAGGAAGATACGCATATCGAAGCGAATGACGCCTCTGATGCCGACTCGGGCGGTCATCTCGAGGATGGCGCGGAGAATGATATTCATGTCGATGCAGATGACGCGGATGAGGATGTAGAAGTAGATGGGGGCGCTGATGTCGACGCGCCCCAGGGCGCGAGGCTGGTCCCCTCGCCCGATCTCGTGCGCCTAGCCCAGCCTGGGGAGCGTGTCGTACTCGAGTGGGTGCTCGTGGACGGCAGGGGGGAAGCAGCCGACGTGTCGCCCGCGGACCTCGTCGTGAGGGCCGGTACCTCAGGCGTGTTCGACTGGGACGAGGGTGCCGTCTACGCTGTCGCTCCAGGGCGAGACACCTTGGTCGCCTTCGTGGGTGACCTCAGCGCTGAGGTGACCGTGGTTGTTGCACCGGACGCGGTCGCGCTGACCGGCAATGCAGGCGGCGTGCACGCCCTGTGGCCTGGTCGTGGGCTCGCCGAAGCGGTGGAAGGGTGGACGACGGGCATGAATCCCTCATCGCTCGTCGTCGACGACCACGGGGGTTACGCGCTCTTCTCGGGCGACCCGTGGGGTGGGACCCAAGGCTCGTCGCTGATCGTCTTCGATCCCTTCACGCTGGCGCCTCGCTCCACGTGGACTGACATCGCGGCCGCTGGTGCGCAAGCGCTGGCCGTGGTCGATGACACCCAAGCCTTCGTGATCGGGCCAGACGATGGGGTCCTGCCCTTCAATCCCTCCACAGGCGAGGCTGGGGACTGGTTCGCCCTGCCTGAGGGGGAGAGCGTGCCCAGCTTGAGCGGTGGCGCCGCCGCGCTGGCATGGGGCCCCTACCTGGCCATCGTGAACAGCGGCATCCTGCCGGGCTTCGCAGGCTACGTCGCCTCCGCGCTCTACTTCTGGGACATCGAGGAGGAGGCCTTCTTTGACGGTTGGCCCACCGACGCGGGTGCCGCGCAGGCCCAACCCTATCTCCTGATGCCGGCTTCCTGCAGAAATGCCGGTTACGTAGCGTTCTTCGAGCTGAGCCTCGTGGTCGGGTGCAAAGGAGACTACGGCGCCTACCCGGCGAGTCTGCACGTCTTGGACCTCCGCGAGCTGGCATGGAGAGACAGCTACGTGGTGGAGGGCGGCTACGCTGTCTCGTTCGCGCTGGAGCCACGCACGGGCATCATCGCCTTGGGCAGCGCCCTCGCCTTGGGGGTCGCGCTGGTCGACCTCAGGGAAGGGGTTGTGCTGCGAGACTTTGCGGACCCGATCACGCTCGCCCCGATGACCAGCGCGGCATGGGACACCACCGGTGTCAGTCTCGGGCCCGACGGGACCTTCCTCGTAGCCGCCTTCAACGCAGACGAGGTCTTCGCGCTGGATCCCCGCGCTGTCCTCGACAGCCCCCTCGCGACCCTGCTCGACCTAAATCCTGGTGCGACTGGACTGGGCACCCAGAACGTAACGTGGCTCCCCAGCGGTCGTGAGGTCCTCTACCTCAGCCCCGACATCGCGCGCATCCTCCCCTCAGGACCCGTGGGCGCAGGCTTCCAGGACCCTGCCAACGCCTTTGGGCCCCCAACGGGCGGCGGAAAGACCGTCCCGAACGCGTCATCGACCGAGCTTCTCCTCGTCCCCTCCGGTGAACATGTCGTCATCGCCCTCGACGGTGTGCGCCTGGTCGATGGAGCAGGTCCCGACTTTGTGCTCTACGAGAACGTGTTCTTCGCAGGTAACGACTTCTTCAACCGCGCCGTCGACCCCGCCGTGGTTGAGGTCTCTGTCGACGGTGAGGCGTGGTTCGCCTTCCCCTACGAGCTGCGTGAGGACTATGAGGCAGGGCCCTTCTCCGCCGATCCGCGTCGATTCGTGGGTTTCCTCTTTGGCATCGAGCCGACCTTCGCCCACGCTGAAAACAACCGCATCTCCTCTCGCTCACCCGCGGCTGGCGGAGATCGCTTTGACCTCGCGACACTGGGCCTTAGCGAGGCACGCTATGTGCGCATTCGGGCGTTGCCCGGTACCCACTATCGCCCGGCGTTGAACGCGATGGGGCTCCTGAACTGGGAGCGCGAGTAGGCTTCGAGCGCGGGACTCAGCGTGCCCCAGGTTGAGGATCCGCCGGATGCGGTGGAGCCGGACCCTCTGCGCTCGCGCCGGGCTCCCTCTGCATCGAGGCGGTGCTCCCCGTCTCCGCGGCTGGTTGCGCCGCTAGGCGCAGGCGATCGAGCATGCCCTCGCGGTCGAGGGCCTCAACGTAGCGCTGTCCCCTCTCGGCGATCTCCGCAACGGGCTCCATGTCGAGCAGGGAGTACTGACCCACATCCGGTTCGATCCAGAGGTCGACCCTTGCCCTCTTGTCGTGCGCGCGCTCGGCGCTCTTCAGGTGCACAGCGCGTGTGAGCAACTCCAACAAGTGTGGGTGGCGCCGCTGTGCGTCGTCGCCACGCCAGCGGTCCCGCAACACCTTCGACCAACTCGGCATGTCGCTGTAGGGCGACTTGATGCGGGGGTCGAAGCGAGGCGATACGTTGACGGCACCGATATGCGGCACCCTGAGCTGCCGCATGGGGCGCAGCGGGAGGTTGTCCAAGACCCCACCGTCGACGAGCAGATCCCCTTCGAGGGTGGGTACGGGGGGGCCCACCCCAGGGATCGCCATGCTGCAGGCCAGCCAGGAGCTCAAGGGCCCGCGCTCATGGATCAGCATGGTGGCGCGGGTCAGGTTGGATGATGTGGCATAGGTTGGGAGGTCGAGGTCCTCAAAGCGGGCCCCGCCGAACATCTCCGCAAGCATCGCGAAGGCAGGTTCCGCGCTCACCAGCGATGTGATGGGCACCGTGTACGCCTTGTGAGGGCGATGCTGACGCCACATGGCGAAATTCTGCTGCACCATGCGCTCGCGGGACCAGCCGGCCGCGAACTGGGCAGCGATGATGGCGCCCATGCTCGTGCCTCCGACAGCGTCGATGGGGACGCCAGCCTCACGGAGCGCGTGGAGCACCCCGATATGAGCGAACCCGCGCGCTCCACCTCCGCTCAGCACGATTCCCACCGCACGCTGGGTCAGGCGACGCACCACGCGCAGCGCGTCCTGCGGACGATCCAGCGCGAGGTGGTGGTATGCGCGGAAGGCGTGCAGCGAGAGCCACGAGGAGCTGTTCTGAGGGGGGGAATCCGCCCGGCGCCGAACCATCAGGAGCTCGACGCGCTGCAGCACCTCGCGGGGAAGCTCGTGGCGCATGACCTCCAGTGCGGGAAGGGCGACGCGATGCGACTGGGGTGCCGCGACCATCAGAATCGTGTCACTCTGGCGCGCGCATAGCCGCCGAAAGACGCTCTCCCGGTGCTCGACAACGAAGATGACGGCGTCATGTGCAGCCTCGATCCGATCGACAAGCGCCACCCAGCGGGCGAACTGCTCCTCGCCGATGCTCCCCTCATGCGGGAGCGGCTCACCCAGCATGTCTTCGGCGTCGCGCTGGGTCACCACGCGCAGCGAGCCGAAGGTCTCCAACGCGCGGCACAAGCGCAGCAGCACCGCCCCCACGGGAGCGTCGCGGTGGCCGGACACCAGGGTCAGAATGTGGGAGTGAACGGAGCGCTGCCGGTCACCCGTTAGCCACCGCGCGAGGGTGTGGGTCATGGCCCGAGCCAGCGAGGGTTCCGACGCGAAGAGCCCCTCGAACCCGGCAGGAGGGAGCCGGGCAATGACGGCGTCCCTCACTGCTCGCGCGTCGGCGCGACGGGGCTGACCCGTGATGAGCGCGAGCTCGCCAAAGGTCTCAGGCGGGCCCAAGTCAGCGAGTACCTCCCCGTCGGGATGCTCGACGCGGACGCGACCCGCGTACAGAAGGTAGAGCCCGTCGGGGGCGTCGCCCTCGCGAAACACTCGGGTTCCACCTGGCACGGCGAACCACTCAAGCTGAGCGGCGAGCGCGTGGCGCGCGTGGGCGTCCAGCCCTTGCATGAAGGAGACGCCCTGGAGGAAGGCCTCCGCGTCGTCCGGTGCTGCAACCCCTTGGCACTCTCTCATCGCAACGTCTCCTTCCTCCGATCAGGCGTCGGCAGCCTCCTCCGAAGGGGGCATTCTGAGCGATGGTTGTCAAGAAAGTGACGCAATATTAAAATCCTAGGCGGTCTCCGGTCTAGGTGTTGTTCCCCGGTTCCCTCTGAGCCTGCGTGGCCCCAAGGGCGCGCGCCCATCACATGGCAGCCTCCACCCTGCGCACGTAGCGAAGCCCGGCGACGAAGGGATAGAAGACCGCGGCGATGAACCCGGCCGTAGCCGCGTACAAGATCTCCTCCAGCGGGACGCCCAGCATGAAGCGGTTCAGGAAGATCTCGGTGTTCCAGTCGAGCAAGAACACCCCAGGAATCAGGCGGTCCAGCGCGAGGCAGAGCGACGTGTAGACCAGGGTCGTCACGAGCATGCCGCCGAAGCCGGGCGCCCACAGGTCCGCGCGCCGAAGACAGAGGCACGTCCCCATGAGCGCCATCACCACGGGGGCGCCGTAGATCATGGGAATCGAGAGCCAGACGAGCAGCCCCACCCCCGCGAAGCAGGCGACCAAGAGGCCGAGGGCCGTCGGCAAGAAGGGTCGAGCGTCGTCGCCCAGCGGCGCGAGCCGCCGCCCGCTCGCAAAGGCCCATGCGCTGGAGGAGAAGGCAGCGAGCCCCGCGACGAAGAGCACATCTTCGATCCCGAAACCGATCTTGTTCACCAGGTCAAAGAGAAAGGCCGGCTCCCAGTAGGTTGGATAGAAGAGCCGCTCGGTAAGCGCGAAGGGTAGCGAGAGCAGCATCATCCGCGCCATCATCTGGCGCAGGTCAGGACGCAGCGCCCACACCACCAGGCCCGGCAGCGCCAGGAGCGACGAGAGCACGAGGAAGGAATAGGTCATCACGAAAGCGTGTCTCCTCGGAGCAGACGGGCGATCAGCTCCACCTGCCACAGCAGGTGCGCGGTGATCGCCAACCCCACGAACCCCACAAGCGCGACACGGGACCGCTCCAGCCCACCAAGTGCGAGCCCCATCACCCCGATACAGCCCGCTGCGATCGCACCGAGGTGAGGGGTGGGTGAGAGCGTCACCGAAGCTCCTGGGGACCAGCCACTCCACGCGTGCGCAGCCCAGCTCAGGGCGACCAAGAGCCAGACCACGAGCGCAGCGCTCCGTAGGCTCGTCGTCGCGGCGAAGGTGCGCTTCGCCGCCGCGCGGTCCGCTGCGACATCCGGCAAGGTCGTTGCCACAGCGGTGGAGAGGGCCAAGGGCAGGGACACGCCGAGCATTGCCCATGGAAATCCAGCCCAGCTGCCTGCCTGCGCGCCGTAGCCGAGCGCGAGCAGCAGGGCGCCTACGCCGAACATCTGGAGCAGCTCACCGCCGCCGCGGTAAGAGAGCCGTAGCGGTGGAAAACTGTAGGCGTGCAGCAGCCACAGCCCGATGAGCCCGAGGCCGAAGAGCGCGACGAAGCTCTGAAGGATCGCGAGGGCCAGCGCGCAGAGTGCAGCCAGCGCAGCGCAACCCCAGGCTGCCCGGAGCAGAGCGGCCCGCGGCAAGATCCCCTCAACCAGGACACGAGACCCGCCCGAGAAGAGGGTTGGCGCTCGGTGGCCCCTGTCTCCTTCCTCGTCTGCGACGTCGTTCGCGAAGACGATGTAGAGCTGGTCGAAGACCCCGAAGAGCTGCACCAACGCAAAGGCCGTCCACGACCAGTCCCCGCTCTGGTGCCACGCCAGCAGCTGACCCAGGAGGAGCGGCGGGGCGATGTAGGACTGCGACGGGAGTCGCGAAGCCTGCACCCAGGCGCTCAGGGTGTGGATCGCTGTGTGTGCCATAGGAGGGTCTCACGAGTAGTTCCGCGCGGAGCGCCCGAGGGCCCAGACACCCGCCGTCACGAAGAGCGCGCAGAGCAGCGTCAAGGCCAGCCAAGCATCCGCCAGCGACGTCCACAGCGCACCGGCCCCAAGGATGCCCGCGACCAGCCGAAGGGTGTGCACAGTTGGCAAGAGATCCAAGGGGCCAACGCCCCACCCATCGCCCCTCCACCAGGTCGCTTCAGGCAGCGGGAAGAGCAGGCCAGAGAGCAGGAGCAGCACAAACATCGAGGCGCTCGCGATGACGAAGGCCTGGGCCGCCGAGCGCGCCAGGGCTCCGATCACCATCCCGAGGCCGGCGCACGCCGTCGCGCAGAGCAGCAGCGCACCGAGCGCGGCGCCCGTCGATCCCTGCGGGACGAAGCCCACCACACGTGCGGTGATGAGCGTGATGCCGAGCGTGAGGAGCGCCACGGCGCCGTGCAGGAGCGCTGCGGCGGCGACCAAGTGCCGCGGACGCACCCCGGTCATCGCGACCCGCTCAAGGGTCCCAGCCTCCTTCTCGCGAGCGAGGGAGAGGCTCGCATGAAACACCTGCATGATCGCCGCGAAGATCAACAAGCTGGGGAGGAGGTCGCTGAACGAAGGGCTGGCACCCTCGGCGAGGAGGAGCCGGAACGCGACGACGAGCGTGGCCGGTGTCAGGAGGGTCAGCGCTGCGCTCAAGGGGTCCCGCACCTGCTGCCGCAGCGCTTTGCCCGCCAAGAGGAGGGTGCGGCTCATGGCACACCCCGCTCTCCAGAAGTCACCGCGAGGTACGCGTGTTCAAGCGTCACCCCTTGGCTGTGCACGGCGACGATGCGTCCCGGATTCGCGAGCCGGAGCGTCTCGAGTGTCCCCAGCGCCTCGTCGAGGCACTTCCCTTGAAGCAGCAGCTCTCCGGCCGCTTCGGGTGTCGTCAGGGCCTCCGCGCTCGCGGGCAGCGACGCGCGGATCTCGTCCCTGCAGCTTGGGGGCTCGACCCTCAAGCGGAGGTCTCCGCGTCGCCCGGAGACAGCGCGCGCGAGGAGGTGCTGGACGGGTTCGTCGGCGAGCAGTCGTCCCCTCTCCAGAATGAGCACGCGGCCGCAGTGCGCCTCCACCTGCGCTGTGTCATGGGAAGAGAGCAGCACGGTGGTGCCCTGGTGTGCGACCAGCGCGCGCAGCCAGCGCCAGAGATCGTGACGGTGTTCGATGTCTAGTCCAGCCTCGGGCTCGTCCAGAAGAAGCAGTCGCGGTCCATGAACCAGCGCCATGGCGATCGAGAGGCGGCGCTGCATGCCCCCGGAGAGGGCAGCACCGAATTTGCCAGCGTGCGGTGTGAGCCCAAGGCCATCGAGCAGGGCGTGGGTCCTGGCGTGCCCCTCTGTCTTCGAGAGCCCGTGCAGGCCAGCAACCAGCGCTAGTTGCTCGGTGACGCTGAGGTCGGGCCAGATCATCGGTGCCTGGGGCGCGTAGCCGACACCCTGCGGTGGGCGCACGCCAGTGGCCCAGCGCAGCGCTCCTCCCGACGGCTTCAAGAGGCCGCAGAGGAGGCGCAGGAGCGTGGTCTTGCCAGCGCCGTTGCGGCCGAGCAGGCCGATGATCTCCCCGGGGTGCAGGCGGAGCGAGAGGTCATCGATGGCGGTGCGGCCCCCCCACGCAAAGCGCAGCCCTTCTGCTTCGACCAAGGTGCTCAAGGGGAGCTCGGGGGAGCGTCGGGCGTGTTGGGTTGGATGCCGAGCGCGCGCGCGCGCTCCTCTCGCCACCGCGCAAAAGGAGCGTCCCAGCGCGGCCGGGGCGCTGTCTCCCAAGCGGCTACAGGGAGCTGTCCTCGCGAGGCCAAGTCCTCCAGGAGACGCGCCTCATCGTCCGGTTCCCGAGCGAAGGCGAAAGGGTTTCGTGGTCGGCCATCCGGCAGCTTCGGGTAGGTGGTGTCGTCCGCGGCGACCAAGGCCACCAGCTCCTGCCCTCGCTGGGCCAGGTAGTCGATGAATGGCTCGTCGAAGGGGCCGCACAGGCTACGCTCCTGGGGGCAGCGTCCGACCCACTTCGCCCAGTCGAATCCGTAGGTGAAGTCATGGACGTAGCGGAAGCGGAGGACGGTGTGGCGCCCGTAGGCTGCTTGTACTGCGACGATGGCACGGCAGCGAGCCCCTAGGCGTGATGGCGAAGGTGCTCCACCCAGCAGCGCGGCCCCGAGCGCGTCCAGATCCCAGAAGAGCGTCTCCGGGAAGTGTTCGACAAGCGAGCCGAGGATGGAGGTCATTCCCTCGGTGAGCGCGTCGCGCCACGCCGCTGTGCCCCTGTTCTCTTGGCTGAGGAGGCGCGGCACAAGATCGCGCAGGGGCGTCGCCTCTTCACGGGAGGGCGCCAAGCTGCGTGGGCGAGCGACGCGCACGCGCAGCATCCGGTCTGCGTGCTCAAGCTTGTCGAGCCAGTCACTGGCCATCAGGGTTCCCTTCGGAGAGCAGAGGGGGGGCGGGCATTCCTCACCCCACCCAAAGGGCGACCAGGATCGCCGCCGAGAGCGCGAGTGAACTGTGCCACAGGAGTCGGTGCAGGCAACCCTTGTAGGCGCGTTGCGCCTCGAAGGCACCGCGCTGTGCGCGGGGACTCAGTTGAATCAGCTCAACGTAGCGGTAGGCGGCCACGAGCGCCGCCGGAACCACCAGCCACCGTGGCACCTCGGGGCGCCACCACGCGACCACGACCCACAGCGCAACGCCGACCACGACGCTCAGCTCGACGAGCTGCCGGGTCTGCTGGTTCCCGCGCAGCGCTGCCACCGTGCGCTTCCCACCCGCGTGATCACTCTCTTGATCGGAGAGGCCGCTGGCCAGAGCGCTGGAGAGCGCGAGGGGTAGGGCCGGTACCAGCAGCAGGGCGTAGGCAGGGATCAGGTCTCCGCTCTGCAAGTAGGCGTGGAACCAGGGCAAGGCGACGCCCACGCCCAGCGCCTCCAGCCCCTCGCCGCCGCCGCGGTAGTTCAGCGCCAGCGGCGGGAGGCTGTAGGCGACGAAGAGGGCGAGGCAGAGCGCCCCACCCGCCCAGGCGTAGGGGCGTCCCAGCCAGTAGGTGCTCAGGCAAGCGACGGCGAGCGCAACCCCGCCTGCGCTCAGCCCGAGCGCCAACACGGTCCTGGGGGCCAGGATTCCGTCGGGGATGGTCTTCGGGGAGCATCCCCCAGGGAACATCGTCCTCTTGAGCGCATCGACGCGCTGGTCCGCCCAGTCGTTGGTCCAAACGATGAAGAGGCCCAGCGCCAGCGTGAACGCGCTCCCCAGCGCCAGCGCTGCGCCAGAGAAGCCACCGGTCGTTGCGACGCCCAGCGCCTGACCGAAGGCGGCCGGTACGAGGAGCTTGGGCCAGGAGTCTGGCTTCGCGGCGTAGAGCACGCGTCGATGCCAGGGCCAGGTGGAGACAGGAGGGGCCATGCGCGGCGTCGGGGAGGGATCGGTGGCGACGCGAGGAGCCCCGCGACGCCAGTGGGGGTAGGTCTTGTCGGCGGCGCACGCTAGAGGTCGCCACGGACAGGTTGCGTGCCTGTCACCCTTTCGCGTACCCTGTGCCCTCGTGACGCGCTGCGACGGAGGGTGCCGTGGGTGAGGTGCTGGGCAGAAAGCGTAGAGGGATCGACGGGCTGACCCTGATCCTGTGCGGGTGGGTGGTCGCGTGCTTCGCTGCATGCGGTGATGGGGTCGTCGCGCCCGAGGTCGAGGGCGCGGTCTGCGGCAACGGAATCCTCGAAGAGGGCGAGGAGTGCGACGACGGGAACCGCGTCAGCGGCGACGGCTGCTCCTCACGGTGCAGACTGGAGATTCCGCGCAATGCCTGCGGGGACGGTCGGCTCCAGGGCGCCGAGGCTTGCGATGACGGGAACCGCATCAGCGGCGACGGCTGCTCTGCCGCCTGTGAGGTCGAGGAGGGCTGGACCTGTTCGGGTGAGCCTAGCGTGTGCGTGCCTGCGCAGGATCCCGTGGATCCTGGCGATGTGCGCGGTGACGTGGATGACGTTGAGGACGTTGAGGACGTTGAGGACGCGGGTCCAGATGCATCGGATGACGGCTGGGAGGACAGCGATCCCCTAGAGGACGCAGACCCAGGGCCGGATGTGGAGGACATCGACGCCGGCGACGACGCGGACGTGGAGCAGGACCCAGGCGATGATATCGGCCCCGGCGAGGATGTGGCGCCGGACGCGGGTGACGCGGACGGATCACCGGCGCCGCTCTGCGGCAACGGGCGTCTGGATCCCGGAGAGTTCTGCGATGACGGCAACAGCCGCGACGGAGACGGCTGCTCTTCGACCTGTCGCGTAGAGGAGGGCTATCTCTGTGACGGCCAGCCGAGCGTGTGCCGGCAGGTCGGCGTCCGCTGCGGTGATGGCGTTGTGGAGGGCGAGGAGCAGTGCGACGACGGGAACACGCGCGACGGAGACGGCTGCTCTTCGACCTGCCAGGTGGAACCCGGCTGGACCTGCACGGGGCAGCCCAGCGTCTGCGAGCCACCCGACCTCTGCGCAGGGGTGGCCTGCGGGCACCTGGACGACGCGTGTCTCGTTGGTGTGTGCAACCGGATGACGGGCGGGTGCGAGGCGTCTCCACGCGCGGATCAGACCCCCTGTGAGGATGGGAACCCCTGCACTGTGGGCGATCGCTGCATCGCCGGTCAGTGCCAGGCGGGCGGAGCGCGGGACTGCAGCGCCCTGAACGGGCCGTGCGCTGAGGGCATCTGCACCCAAGACGCCGGCGGCTGCGTGGCTGTGGTCAAGAATGAGGGAGCTGTCTGCGCCGAGGGTGTGTGCGCGCTGTCGCGCTGCGCCAGCGGGGTGTGTCTGCCGGCGGAGGTGGAGCCTTGCTCACCTTGTGGAACGGGGGGGCGCTGCGTCGAAGGGAGCTGTCTCTTGCCCTTCCGTGAAGTGGGGCGATGGGACTTCAACGCGAGCTCGAGTCTGCCTTCGCCCTTCACCACCACGGGGTGGACCCGATGGTCGACCCTCTCGCGCGGTGGCCCCGACGGGTCACGGGCAGCGTACAGCGGCAACTGGTTCCGTGATGACGACTGGGGTTCCGGGACGCTGATCTTGCCGCTGACCCTCACTGCCCCAGGCGAGATCTCCTTCGACCTTCGTACCCGCATCGGTTTCCGAGACGACTTTGAGGTGACGATCAACGGCACCCGTGTACGCCGCTGGACGAGCAGCACATCGTGGAATCGCGTGACCTTCCCCTTGCCTGCGGGGAGCGTCACCGTGCGTTTCATCTTCTACAAGGGCTTTGACAGCTCGAGCTTCCCCAACCCGGAGGCGGTTGTCGACAACGTGGTGGTTGTCGAAGGCGTGGCATGTGAGGGGGAGACGAGCTGCTCCGTGGAGCTTTTCGACGGGCAGGGTTGCGTCGTCTGCCCCTTGGAAGACGGCCGCGCATGCCCCGGCGGCACCTGCGAGGCTGGGCTCTGCGCCCCTTAGTGTGAGGGCAACACTGGACCGGCCGTCGCTCCCGTCCTAGGATGCGCGGCAGGACCGGAGCGAGCGCCTGTGTTGTCAGCGGCGCGGGTGCCCCAGACCCTCAACACCCCGAGAGAAAATGACCCAGCAACGCCTTGATCTCTTTCACCCGACCGAAGAGCACCGTGCCCTGCGTGAGACGGTCGGCAAGTGGGCGGCCGCGCACCTTGAGCCGCAGGCCGAGGAGATGGATCGCAGCGAGACTTTCAACGTCGATCTCTTCCGCCGCATGGCGAAGGATCTCGGGGTCTTCGGGGTTACGCTGCCGGAGGAAGCGGGCGGGATGGGCATGGACGCGGTCGCTGCGGTGATCATCCACGAGGAGTTGAGCCGTTTCGATCCCGCGTTCACCCTCAGCTACTTGGCTCACGAGGTCCTCTTCGTGAACAACTTCTACCACTCCAGCACGCCCGCGCAGCGGGAGGGTGTGCTGGAGAAGGTGATCGACGGGACCTGGATCGCGGGCATGGCGATGTCCGAGCCCGACGCAGGGACGGACGTGCTGGGGATGAGCACCACCGCGCGTCGGGACGGCGATACCTATGTGCTGAATGGGGCGAAGCAGTGGATCACCAACGCGCCCTGTGGCGATGTCTTCTTGGTTTACGCCAAGATGGACAAGGACGACCCGCGCTCGATCACCTCCTTCTTGGTCGAGGCGTCGCACCCTGGATTCTCGGTGGGTCGCAAGGAGACCAAGATGGGGATGCGGCAGTCGGCCACGGCGCAGCTCATCTTTGAAGACCTCCGCATTCCCGGGGCCAACCTGCTCGGCGAGGAGGGCGGCGCGCTCATCCACATGATGCGAAATCTCGAGATCGAGCGCGTCACCCTAGCCGCGATGAGTACGGGGATCGCGCTTCGCTGCGTCGACATCATGAACCGTTACGCGATCGTGGAGCGGAGGGCTTTCGGGCAGCCGCTCAGCGCCTTCGGTCAGATCCAGCGCTTCCTCGGTGAGGGCTACGCCAAGACAGAGGCCGCCCGCGCGCTGCTCTACGAGGTGGCTGGCCGCACCGGCCCGGGCACCCGAAACAGCCTCGGGGCCGCCGCCGCCAAGCTCATCGCGACCCAAACGGCGGAGGACGTGGCGCGCATGGCTATCCAGGTGTTGGGCGGCTACGGCTACACGCGTGAGTACCGTGTCGAGCAGATGCTGCGTGACGCGATTCTTTTGAGCATCGGGGGCGGTACGAACGAAGCGATGCAGAAGAACATCACCGCCGACTTGGTGCGCAACTACCGCCGCTAGCGCGGGTGGCACCAGGGTCGAGACGGAGATGCAGACAGCAGGAGGCAGGCATGAGCGCGATCGCGCCGGAGACGACACCACTCTTCCGTTTCCAGAAGGAACGCCTCCAGGTCATTGAGGAGGTGGTGGATCGCGTCACCCGCGACGCCATCCAGTCCGCGTGGGACTCGCCCGAGGAGGGGCTGGAGTACCTGCTGAACGAGGCCGCCTTCCTCGAGATGAGCCGCCTCGAAGGCAGCGGCGACCCGCGCGTCAACCCAGAGTACCTCTTCTGGAAGAAGGTCGCCTACTCGATCGGACGCGCCTCCGAGGAGGAGAACGCAGAGCTGCTGCAGAAGATCGTTTCGCGCTACGCGAACGACATCGCAGGCCAGTTTCGGCCCGGTGTCTACAAGCTGGCGACGACCCTCATCCCGCACGGCATCTCGATGCTCTTCGCGAAGCAGCGGAGCTCGCACTTGCTCTCGCTGAGCGCCTCCATGAACGCCCTCCACGACCGCCTTCACTTCACGGGAGACGTGGAGCACCTGCAGCGCTTGGCCCGCGTAGGGACCTTGGTCTTCGTGCCCTCGCACTCCAGCCACATGGACTCGATCTTGATCGGCTGGGCGCTGCACGCTTGCGGGCTGCCACCCGTCATGTACGGCGCCGGAAAGAACCTCTTCACCAACCCGATGACCTCCTTCTTCATGGCGAATCTCGGCGCCTACAAGGTCGACCGTCGGCTGCGTCACACCATCTACAAGCGCGTGCTCAAGACCTACTCCGAAGTGCTCCTGGAGCGTGGATACCACAGCCTCTTCTTCCCGGGCGGGGGACGCTCCCGCTCGAACCAGGTCGAAGATCGTCTCAAGCTCGGCCTCTTGGGTACCGCAGTCGAGGCCTACGTGCACAAGGTCGTCGCGGGGGACCACAGGCCCGTGTTCGTCTGCCCGGTCACGATCAATTACACCTTGGTCCTCGAGGCCGAGACGATGATCGAGGACAAGCTGAGAGCGGATGGGCGCAGCCGCTACATCATCGACAACGACGAGTTCAGCGATATCCGCAAGGTGGCCCACTTCGTGAAGAGCGTGCTGGAGATGGACGCAGCCGGCACCGTGTGCTTCTGCCCGCCGATGGATGTCTTCGGACATCCCGTGGACGAGGAAGGACGCAGCTTGGATGACCACGGCAGGGTGCTCGATCCCGTGCGCTACACGTGGGTCGATGGTGCCCCGGCGGTTCAGCGTGAGCGTGAGCAGCAGTACACCCGCGACCTAGGTGACCGTGTTGTCGACGCGCTCCACCGCAACAACGTCGTCTATCCCTTGCATGTGGTCGCGTTCGCCCTCTTTCTCTACCTGCAACGCCAGCATCCCACATGGGACCTCTACCGAATCCTGCGCTTCGCGCGTGGCGACAGCCTGCTGCGGCCGGTCGCGGAGGGCGAGACCGAGCGCGTGCTGCGCTCCGTGCGCCAGCTCGCCAGCGCTGGCAGGATTCGACTCAGCCCAGGCCTGGAGAGCGCCAAGCCCTCGGCTGTGCTGGACGAGGCCCTGACCTACTTCCGGACCTACCACACCTTGCCCATCGCTGAGGCCGAGGGAAGGCAGATCCGCCTGGTGCAGCTCAACCTGCTCTACTATTACTCGAACCGGCTCCGGGGCTACGAACTCGAGCGTACGCTCGGTGCGGCACCGCAGGGGGAAGCATGAAGGTCACCGGCAGATACCGAGGGACCGTCGGGGTCGTAGGCGCAGGCCGCTTCGGGCTTGCCCTCGCGGCGGTCAGCGCGCGCCATGGCTACCAGACCTGCCTCTACAGCTCCCTCGCGCAGCGCGCTGCCCGGCTCGAGAGCGAGCGGTGCCTCCCAGAGATCCTCCCGGAGCTGAGTCGACTCCCCGATGAGGTCTCGATCACCAACGACCCGCAAGTCCTCGCGGACTCCTGCACGCTGGTCGTGGTGACGGTCGGATCCGAGTATCTCGGCGACATCCTGCGGCGTATTGGGCCCCATCTCGACGGCGCTCATGTGGTGGTCCACGCGGTCCATCTGCTGGAAGGAGAAGGGCTACGGGGCGTCACGCACGCCATACAGCAGGGATCGGGCGCCAGGCAGGTCGGGGTCATCGCTGGTCCGATGCACGTCTCAGAGATGCTCCTCGGGTTGCCCAACACCGCCGTCGTGGCCTCGGCCTACCCTGCGGCGCGAGACCTCGTCCGCAGCGTCTTCTGCAGCCCCGCCATCCAAATCTACCCCTCCAAGGATGCGGATGGCGTGGAGCGCGCGGCCAGCCTCGCGCAGGTGGTAGCCTTCGCTGTCGGCCTCTGCGATGGCCTTGATCTTGGCGCCGCCAGCCACGCGTCCGTGCTCACGCTTGGCTTGGCTGAGATGGCGGGCATCGGGACGAGGGTCGGCGCCAACGAGCGATCCTTCATGGGGCTCGCAGGCGTCGGCCGTGTGGTGGACGCCATTCGCCGTGCGGAGCCGAACTATCAGCTCGGCCTGTCCATCGCAGGCGCCAAGACCAAGGCTGCCCGGCAGAAGTTGGTCAAGGAGGCCCCACCCGAGGCCCTCTGCGTGCCCGTGATCGATGCGGTGATGAAGGCCGCGCCACATCACGCTCTGGATGTACCCCTCGTAAGGGCGCTTGACGCAGTGTTGCGTGGTGCCTTGGGACCTGAGGACGCCTTGCGAGGTGCCCTGCAGGACATCAGGATGCCGGTGTGAGGCCGCGCTTTGTTCCGGTCGTAGGCCGCGGTGGTGCCGGCCCAAGTCGACCGCGGGAGTGGGTCTCGGGGATGGCCGCGCTAGGCGCGCTCCTCGTGACCCTGGGCGCCTGTGGCCGCTCTGAACCTCAGGCGCCACGCTCGGCGCCCGACGCCCTCGCACACGGCGCTCACGCAGCCACCCCAGGTGCAGCGAGCTCGCGCGCACTGCCGACCGAGGCGATAGGGCGCGACGGCATGCGCTTGTTGCTCGTGCATGCGGAGGGCTGGCCTACTGGCGGGGCTTCGCAGGACCACGATCCCCACCGCCGAGACGTCCGGCGCACAGTCCGTCCCCCCTTCTGGGTCGACGCGGCGCCGGTCAGCGCTGACCAGTGGGACGCGTGCATGCGCGCTGGCGCCTGTCCCGCGATGCCATCCCCAAATCTCTACGCTCGCCGCTTCTGCACTTCCTACGACCGCACGCGGGGAGAGCGGGCCGTGAACTGTGTGACCCAGGCCGACGCGATGGCCTACTGTGCCTGGGTCGGTCGACGCCTACCCTCGGAGGAAGAGTGGGAGCTTGCTGCGCGTGGAAGCGAGGGGTGGCTAGCCCCTCCTGCACCTTGGCTCCACCCGAGCGTCGCTGCAGCGCGCGCCGCAGAAGCAGAGCGCGAGGCGGAGCGTGAGGCGGAGCGCGAGGCCAGCCTTGATCGTGGCTCCGGGCCTCTTGAGGAGAACGGCGGCCCGGAGGTCTCAGCGACCACGTGGCAGGGGGTCGAGGAGGGCGACGTTGAGGAGCGCGAAGCGCCCGGTGGGGCGGCGGAGCTCGCGCCGATGGTCTTCAGCCTGGAGTGGACGGAGCGAGGGTTGGCGCATGACCGTGCGGCCAGCGGCGCCTCGGCGATGGCAGGAGGCCTCTCCGAGTGGACCCGAGGGGTGTTCGAGCCGGGGGAGGAGAGCGCGTTGAGGATGCGCGCCGGAGGCCCGCCGGCGTCGGTGCGAGGCGGCTACGCTCTGGGTGTCGGGGAAGCTCCCTTCGTGGGACGCAGGCCCGAGGACCCTGGTCAGCGTCGCCGTGAGATTGGCTTCCGCTGTGTGGTCGCGATGGATGAGCTCGAGAACGCCCGCTGTGAGGCGCGTGACGCTGATGACTGCGCGCCCACCAGACCCTGGGCAAGCACGCGCTGGGGGTCGGATGTGCTGCCCGTGCCGGAGGGCGAGGTCGCGGTCAGCCTGCCGCGTCTGGTGCGGGATCCTTCAAGGCGTCGCTTCCATCGCTGGCCGGTGGAGAGCTTCTCGATGGATCGGCTCCTGGTGACAGCTGCCGCTTGGCGCGCTTGTGTTGAGGCAGGAGCGTGCCGCCCACCGGCGGCGGCGGACGAGCGAGGCTTCTGCACCTACGGCCAGGTCGGCTGGGAGGAGCATCCGGTGAACTGCGTGGAGCCCGACCAGGCAGAGGCATTTTGCCGGTGGGCGGGCGGCCGTCTGCCGAGCGAGCTCCAGTGGCTGCGTGGCTTCTATGACGATGGCTACAGCCGGTGGCCGTGGGGTGAGCGTGATCCGGTTGCTGAGGACAGCCGCTTGCGCTGGCGAGAGGGTGATGACACGTGGGTGGGGACCATCCCGGGGGGCACGATGGAGCGTGACCAAGGTCCCTTTGGGCACCGAGACGCAGCGGGCAATGCTGCGGAGTGGGTTCGTGACCCTATCTCACCGCATGCAACGCCTGAACAACCGGAGCAGCGCGAAGCGGTCGGTTTGGCCGCCCTCCTTCCAGCCGCCGACGTCCTCTATCGCGTCCTCGGAGGAGGTTGGGCGCACGGTGTGGATCACGACGGGAGGGACTACAGCGTGTACATCCGGCCGGACGCCGTCGGCTTCCGGTGTGTGTACTAGAGCCAGAGGGTCCGCGGCGAGCCATGGGGTGGCCTCGGGCCAGCGCAGGGTCACCGAGCTCGCTGACCTCTGTGTGTGCCTGCGCGCTCCCAAGCAGGCCGCGCTTAGCTGTCGAAGAGCGAGAGCTGGGGGCCCGGCCGCCGGAAGGGGCTGGGCTCGTTCGTGTGACCTACGCTCGCGTCTTCGCCCAGGGTATAGCCGAGCCGTCTGGCGTGCAGGTCAAAGACTTGCTCGATCATGCGCCATCGCTCGCCGGTGCCACGCATGCGGGCACCGAACGCGCTGACGTTGACCTCACCATCGCGGCAGTCCCGGAGTCCGGCCAGCACGCGCGCGGCGCGATCGGGGAAGGCCTCGTGCAGTCGCTCCGTGAAGACGGGCTCCACCTCGCGGGGAAGGCGCAGGAGGACGCGGAAGGCGCGCCGTGCGCCGTGGTCGTAGGCCGCCTGGAGAATCGCAGGGATCTGTGATTCGTTGAGGGCTGGGATGATGGGCGCGAGCGCGAGCCCCACAGGGATGCCACGCTCGGCGAGGGCCCGCATCGTGGCAAGTCTTGCCTTCGGTGTTGGCGCACCTGGCTCGATCGCCCTGCACATGGCCTCGTCCAGGAAGGGGATCGAGACGAAGACGACGAGCCCTGCGGTGGCGTGGAGCTGGGCGAGCAAGTCCAGATCCCTCCGGATCAGAGCGGACTTGGTGATGATGCAGACGGGGTTGCGGTAGGCGAGGCAGACCTCCAGACAGCGCTGGGTCAAACGCCACGACGCCTCCAGGGGCTGGTAACAGTCCGTGTTACCGGAAAAGGTGATGGGCTCACCTCGCCACGAGCGGGCGTCGAAGGCCGCCTGTAACCTCTGAGCGGCGTTGACCTTGACGATTATCTTCCGGTCAAAGTCGGTTCCAGCGCCGAGGTCCCAGTACTGGTGTGAGGGGCGCGCGTAGCAGTAGGCACAGGCATGCCAGCAGCCCCGGTAGGGGTTGACGCTGTGGCGAAACCCGACGTCCGGCGACCGATTCGTCGAGATGACGCTCTTGGCCTCTTCTTCGTAGACCGTGGGTAGCGCCACGGGCGCTTCCTCAAGCCACTCCGCGGCCACGGACGCCCAAGGATTTGGAGGGTTGCTGACGGATCGGAGAGGCATGGGTGGCGGGAGGGCATGAGGGTGCGCCGCTTGGACCAATGTGCGCGCGTCGGGCCCCCTTGTCATCGGGTGACGCAGCGGCCGCCGCAGCCATGGGCTGGCGGGGAGCCCAAGAGATGTGACCGCACCGATACGTGACGCCCCAGGGAACGCACCTGCGCCAGTCCCGTGGCGCAAGAGGCGCCGCGGGGCAGCGGGCTTGTCGCTAGTCCGTGACGCGAGGCGCAGCGTTGGCTCGTGGTGGGGCCGCAGAGGTCCCGCGGGGCAGCGGGCTTGTCGCTGGCCCTGCCCCGCGGCGGGAGAGGCGGGCGTCTTCGCCCTCAGGTTGCGGCGGTTGACCGCAGCATTGGGCTGCGAGAAGGTCGGATCCAGGGCAACACATGGCGGTAGGTGTCCCCCCGGCTGGACATCTCCGCGCGTCCATGGAGAGGGCTGGATGGGCATTTCTAGAACGAGCGACGAAGGTGTCTGCTGTGCGAGAGCGGAGCGCGATTGGCATGTTGGTTTGCCTCTGCCCCTTCGTGAGCGCGCTGGGCGACGCTTCGGGTGTTCGCGCGCATGGATCGTGGCAGCGCTCCTTTCGCTAACCGGCCTTTGGGCTTGTGCAGGAGAGAGCACGAGCACTCCCTCTGGCTCGGCCGCCGCGTGCGCGGATCCTGACCCAAGCGGATTTTGTCAGGGCAGTGCGCAGGCCTGCGAAGTGACGCCACGTGATGGCCCCGTGCCGCGCTGCGACGCGGGGAGCGGCCGATTCGGCGTGTGGGGGATAGACCTTGAGGGCCTCCCTGCGTTCCAGTACCGCCACCCTCCCAGGGAGCAGGCTGCCGCGGCATGGCCTCTTTCGGATGGTAGCGAGCGCCACGACCACCTCGCGCAGTTCGGTAACGATCGCTTCATCGCGTACGTCAGCACGCAGGGGCGCGTGGAGCTGCTGACCCGGGACCATGGGCCCGTCGTCTGGAACCGCTACGACCCAGGGCGTGGACGGCATGCTGGGGGATACAGCGTGATCGTCGAGGGTGATGCGCTGTGGGCGGCGGCCCGTGAGGCGCTCCCCGAGGGGGCGGACTGGTGGATGACGTGGGGGGTGGGCTACGTCCGGCACGTGGCTGGACACCGCGGGCTGCTGGTCGACCGGGAGCTGCGCGCACCCTTCGGTTCTCACCCCTACCTCCTGTCCACCGTGACCTTGGAGAACCAGAGTGAACGCGCACGTTCGTTCTGGCACATGGAGTATTGGGACGTGAATCACCACCCCCTTGAGGTGCAGCTTGCCCGCTCAGGTAGGTTGGGCGCCACCGTACCGCGACGTTTCGACGACGACCGCGCGCGCTTGAATCGCTTCTATGAGGCTGGAACGCGTCAACATGGGGCGGATGCGCTCTGTGTTCACCACCAATGGGCTGGCCCCCCGGAGGTGGTGGTTCCGCTAGACCAGCCATCGGGGCGCCTCTACCATCCCCAGGCCTTCTGCCTGGTTGGTCTCGAGTATCCTCCAGGTCGTGGTGGGGTGTTGTCGAAACGTGCTCACTGGGAGCAACTCCAGGGGGGCGCAGATGTGAGGGCCCTCCTCGCGGAGGGGGCTGTCCACGGTACCCACGTGGAGGCGCTGGACCAGCCCTTCGTGCTCGTGGATGCGCGCGAAGTCACGTTGGCGCCCGGGCAGCGCGTGACGCTCCGCTATGCCCTCGGGTGGGGTCCACAGGGACCTCCGGAGGTGGTCCCTCCGGCTGTTGACATCAGCCACGGGGAAAGCGTTGTGTGGCGAGGGGTGCTCCCTTGGGTGGATGTCGGTGACGGGGCCGTGCAGCGTGAGATGGCTTGGCATGCGCACCAACTCTTCGCTGGTGGGGCTCGCGACGCTTACTATGACACGCACCTCCTCGTGCAGGGTGGCGCCTACCAGGTGTTGCACGGCTTGGACGGTGCTGCGCGGGACTATGCGCTCTTCACCCTACCGACCGTCTACCTCCGCCCTGACTACGCCAAGGAGCTGCTGAGGATGATCATGCGGATGCGCAACGCAACCACCGAGCAGATCAGCTATGCCACCCAAGGCTACGGCATGAACGAGGGGGCGGGTATCCACACCACTCCATCCGATCTTGATCTCTTCTTTCTGTGGGCGCTGGCGGAGTACCTGAGCGCGACGGGCGACGTCGCATTCTTGGACGAGCTACAGTCCTGGTGGCCCAGAGACGCGCGGCCGGCGTCGACCACCCGTGAACACGCTCGATCCTCCCTCACGCACCTCATGGACGTCGTGGGACGCGGGCACCAAGGGCTGATTCGGCTGCGCACAGGAGACTGGAGCGACGGCATCACTTTCGAGGCGCCTGACCGTAACGTGGCTGCTGCTCAGGGCGAGAGCGTCCCGAACAGCCAGATGGCCCTGTGGGTCCTCCCGCGAGTCTTTCCGTGGCTCGGCGACGACGCAGATCCCCTGATCGCCCGTGCGCGTACCTATGTAGACGACCTCCGCTCGGCCGTGGAAGCGCAGTGGGTGGGGCGTTGGTTTCGACGTGCCTGGTGGCGTCCGGGCGCACCCTACGGGGACGACTTCATCGACCTCGAGGCCCAGGTATGGGCCTTGATCGGCGAGCTCATCAGCGGCACCAGGACAAGCGTCTGGCTCGACGCATTGCGCGCGCTGGATGAAGCGCCCTTCGGCGCGACGCTCCGCGAGGGCGGTCAGATGTGGCATGCGGTCGCCGGGCTTCATACGTGGGGGTTGCTCCGCTACGACCCGGTCCGCGCGCTCTCTCACTATAGGCGCCATACCATGCGTGCGCACGCGGAGACGCACCCAGATGTGTGGTTCGGTGTGTGGTCCGGCCCAGACGGCTTGCTTTTGGAGGGCGGCTCCTGGGTGAGTGAGGTGACCCCGATGGCGGACTTCCCGATTGGCAACTTGAATCAGCACGCGATGCCACTCTTGGCGACGATCCGTCTCGCAGGGATCGAGCCCAGCGCTGGAGAGCGGCGCCTGCAGATTGCTCCTGTGGTGCCGGTCCGCTTGCATACAGCCCTCCTCGATGTCGAGGCAGATGCGGCGACGACGCGCGTTGTCTACCGTGGCGCCCCGGACGCGGCGCCACGGGTCACCGCGCTGGGTGAGGGCAGGGCTGTGTTGGTGCTCGAGTGAGCCCGCCCTGGCGTCGACCGCTACCCTGGTGACTTACGCGAGGTCGAAGCGGTCCAGCTCCATCACCTTCGTCCATGCAGCGACGAAGTCGTGCACGAAGGTCTGGCGGTTGTCGTCGCATGCGTAGGCTTCAGCGATCGCACGGAGCTGCGAGTTGGAGCCGAAGACCAAGTCCACGCGCGTGGCCGACCAGCGCTTCGCCCCCGATGTGCGGTCGTAGCCGTCGAAGGCGTCGGCCTCTGCGCTCGTAGGACGCCAGACCGTGCGCATGTCGAGCAGTTGCACGAAGAAGTCGTTGGTGAGCTGGCCGGGGCGGGTGGTCAGGACGCCCTGTTGACCACCCCCGTGGTTGACGCCCAGCACGCGCAAGCCCGCAACCAGGACCGCCATCTGCGGAGCGCTGAGTGTCAAGAGCTGGGCTCGGTCGACGAGGAGCTCTTCAGCCCGGAAGCGGAACTTTGCCTTCTGGTAGTTGCGGAAGCCGTCGGCGACGGGCTCGAGGAAGCCGAAGGAGGTGACATCGGTCTGCTCCTGCGTCGCGTCGGTGCGGCCGCCGCGGAAGGGTACGCTCACCGCGGTGCCCGCGTCTGCGGCGGCCTTCTCGATGGCGGCTCCGCCCGCCAGGACGATCAGGTCCGCGAGCGAGATCTGCGGCCCGGCAACGCGCGCGGCGTTGAAGCGGCCTTGGATCTTCTCCAAGATGTCCAGAACACGGGCGAGCTTCGTGGGCTCATTGACTTCCCAGTCCTTCTGGGGAGCGAGCCGAATGCGGGCGCCGTTCGCTCCTCCGCGCATGTCGGAAGCGCGGAAGGTGGACGCGGACGCCCATGCTGTCGAAACGAGCTCCGCCACGCTGAGCCCGGAGGCCAACACCTCCGCCTTGAGGGCCTGTAGATCTGCCTCGCCGGGGAGGTCGTGGGCGCGCGCTGGGAGAGGGTCGGTCCAGATCAGGGTCTCGCTGGGGACCTCGGGACCGAGGAAACGGGCCTGGGGACCCATATCGCGGTGGGTGAGCTTGAACCATGCGCGGGCAAAAGCGTCTGCGAAGGCGTCGGGGTTGGCGTGGAAGTGGCGCGCGATCTTTTCGTAGGCGGGGTCGTAGCGGAGGGCGAGGTCCGCGGTGGTCATGATGGGCGCGTGCGTCTTCCCGGGTAGGTGAGCGTCCGGCACGCTCTCGACACCAGCGCCGTCGCGGGGAACCCACTGCCACGCGCCGGCTGGGCTCTTCACCTTCTCCCACTCGTACCCAAAGAGGGTGTCGAAGTAGCTGTTGTCCCACGTGATAGGCGTCGGTGTCCAAGCGCCCTCGATACCGCTGGTGATGGTGTGCTCCGCCACGCCGCTGCCGAGCGTGTTTTTCCATCCCAGGCCCATCTCCTCGAGCGGCGCGCCCTCGGGCTCTCGGCCAACGTGGGCCGGGTCTCCGGCACCGTGCGCTTTGCCGAAGGTGTGGCCACCAGCGACGAGCGCGACGGTCTCGTAGTCGTCCATGGCCATGCGGGCGAAGGTCTCGCGCACGTCGTGCGCCGAGGCGAGGGGGTCAGGGACCCCGTTGGGTCCTTCCGGGTTGACGTAGATCAACCCCATCTGGACGGCGGCCAGTGGGTTCTCGAGGTCCCGCTCGCCGCTGTAGCGTCGGTCGCCGAGCCACTCGGTCTCGCTTCCCCAGTAGATGTCCTGCTCGGGCTCCCAGACGTCCTCGCGCCCGCCTGCGAAGCCGAAGGTCTGAAAGCCCATGGACTCCAGCGCCACGTTTCCTGCCAGGATCATGAGGTCGGCCCACGAGATGGCGTTGCCGTACTTCTGCTTGATGGGCCACAAAAGGCGACGTGCCTTGTCTAGGTTGCCGTTGTCCGGCCAGGAGTTGAGGGGAGCAAAGCGCTGGGAGCCGGAGCCGGCGCCCCCGCGGCCGTCCGCCACGCGGTAGGTCCCTGCGCTGTGCCACGCCATGCGGATGAAGAGGGGGCCGTAGTGTCCGTAGTCGGCCGGCCACCAGTCCTGGGAGTCCGTCATGAGGGCGCTGAGGTCCCGCTTGAGCGCCGCAAGATCCAGGGTCGCGAAGGCGGCGGCGTAGTCGAAGTCTGCGCCGAGCGGGTTACCCGAGGGCGGATTCTGGTGCAGCATGCGCAGGTTGAGTTGCTCGGGCCACCAGTCGTGGTTGGACTGCGCGCCGGCGCGGGACATGGACGCGTGCATGGGACACTTGCTGGCTTGGCTCATGGTCTCTCCTCTCTGGTCGGTGGACGGCCGTGCGGGGCTCGGTGGACTGCCACGAGGTGGCGTAACGCTAGGGCAAGGCGGTGAACCTCGTGCAGCGCTCCTCGGGGACAGTGAAGGCATAAGTCTCGGCCCGAGCTTTTCCAAAGACATTGTTCGCATTGTCGCCATAACCCTGTGTTATCGAGTATTGGTCCAGGATGTGGGGTCCTGGATGGGTGTGGGGTCGCATGGCTGGGGTTGGGGGTGGTAAATACGCCCGCTCACGCGCTCTGCTCGCGATGGCGCGCAAAGTCGTTGCGTTGTCGCGTGCGACTGCGCATCGTGTAGGGCGATGACGATGCCGACCCTGCGACAGCTTGAGTATCTGGTGGCTTTGGCCGATGCTGGGCACTTCGGTGTCGCAGCGCGGCGCTGCGCGGTCAGTCAGCCAGCGCTGAGCAAGCAGGTGCGGGAGGTCGAGGAGCTGTGGGGTGTGCCGCTCTTCGAGCGCTCCTCTCGGGGTGTGCGCGCTACGCCGGCTGGCGAGGCGGTGGTGGCGCGCGCGCGCGCGCTCCTGGTGGCGGCCCGTGATCTCGCTGAGACCGCGGTCGGTTTCGCGGGCCGGGCGGCGCAGCGCGTCCGCCTGGGGGTGATTCCGACGGTGGCGCCCTACGGCTTGGCGGGGCTGCTCACCAAGCTGCGCGCGCGCTTCCCCGGGACAACCTTCGTGCTGAGCGAGCTGCCCACGGCGGCCCTCCTGACGTCGCTCCGGGAGGGGCGGCTGGACTTGGCGCTCTTGGCCCGCCCCTTTGAGACGCAAGGCATCGAAGGACCGGACTTGGTGCGCGAGCCCTTTGTGTTGGTCGCTCCGGAGGGGCATGCCTTGGACGCGCCTGGTGCCGTGGAGGTCTCGGAGCTGATCGGCGCCGAGTTGATCTTGATGCAGGAGGGGCACTGCCTGCGGGATCAGGCGCTCGAGATCTGTGCTCGAGCCATCGCGCCAGCGTCCGCCGAGATCACCGCGGCTAGCCTCGCCACCCTGACGCGTATGGTCGAGAGCGCTCTCGGCGCGACCCTGTTGCCAGCGAGCGCGCTGAGTGCGGAGGTCCGTGCTGGGCAGGGCCTCGTGGCCCGCGCGTTCGGGGGCCGCGCACCAGGGAGGACGCTCACCCTGCAGTGGCGCTGTAGCGCACCACACGGCGCATGGTACGAGGAGATAGGCCTCGTCATCCAAGCGCACTACCTCCAGCTCAACGCTACGTTGCCGAAGGTCGAGGGTGGGCTCCCCGTGATGGAGGCGGTGGTCCGCGAAGGGGCTAGCGCCGGAGGCACCCGAGTGGGTCTGGGTGGCGACGGGTCGGTGACGGGAACGAGCTTGCGCGAGGAGCCTTGATGAACAACGCGAGCGTTGCCTCCTTCCTCGCCGAGGGGTGCGGGCGTTGCGAGCGCTTCCGAACCCCTGCTTGCAAGGTGCACCCGTGGGCCGAGACCCTGCGAGGGTTGCGGGCGATCTTGCGGGAGACGGAGCTTGTCGAGGAGATGAAGTGGGGCTTCCCTTGCTACACGCTGGGAGGCAAGAATGTCGCGCTTCTCGCCGTGTCCGGAGAATTCTGCGCGATCAGCTTCTTCCAGGGTGCTGTGCTGGAGGACGAGGCCGGCGTGCTGGTAGCCCCTGGGCTCAACTCCCGCTTTGCCCGCTACATGAAGTTTCACTCCGTCGCCGAGCTGGAGGAGCGCCGGGAGTTGGCGCTGCGCTACGTCCTGCGTGCGATCGCCGCGGAGCGTGCTGGTGTCCGCGTGGCGGCCCGCGAAGGGGAAGACGGGGCGCCAGCGGAGCTGCAAGAGCGCTTGGACTGCGACGACAGGCTGCGCGTTGCTTTCGACGGCTTGACGCCGGGGCGCCGCCGAAGCCATGTCCTCTACATCGGAGGTGCGAAGAGCGAAGAGGCGCGGCGTCGCCGCGTCGAGCGTTGCGTACCCAAGATTCTCGCTGGTCGCGGCTACCATGAGCGCTAGCGCTCGGTGCAGGGTCGGCAGCTAGGGTCGCTGTCTCAGCGCGTAGAGGCGACCTCCGCCAGCCCCGAACGCGACGAAGATGCGACCGTCCGGCCCGAGCACGGGGGTGCGCGCGGTCCAGCGATCATCAAGGGGGCGACTGCTGGAAGGCAGTGCGACCTTCCTCCAGATCGTACCGAAGTAGTCTACAACATAAACGTTTCCGTCTCCATCGACCACGAGGAAGAGGCCGTTCGCCCGGGTTGCCACGGGGTGGCTCCGTACGCCTACATCGGTGGTGAAGGTCCCCGTCTCCTCACCCGTCGTCGTCTGCAGGAAGCGGTGGGTTGCGTCGCTTGCGTTGCCGCTGACGACCAGGGCATGGCCGGAGGCGGCGAGCGCGAGCCTTGGGAGGAAGGTGGCTTCGAGCTCCAGGCGCCGCACCAGCTCACCGTCGGACGCGCGCCGCCACGAGAGGAAGGTTCGAGACAAGAATAGGTCCTCCGCGTGTGGGTACAGGATGATGCCGTCCGCGAGGAAGGTGCCGTGCGTGAACACGGCGGCCGGAGCCCAGGCGCTCCACAGATCCTCCCCGCTGGCGGCATCGGTCGCTACGGCGTGGTCTTGGTGCATGCGGAAGAGCACGCCGTCTCCTCCTCGAGCGATGGGTCCTGTGGTCTGCTCGTTGTAGAGGGGCAACGAGCGCAGGAGACTGCCGTCGAAGTCGTAGGTGAGCAGCGCGGTTTCACCCTGCACGGTGATGTCGTCTGCGGCGATCACGGGCGTACGATCGCTCCCCGGGGTGAGCTGCTGGTCGCTGATTCGCTGGTGCCAGAGGAGCGCTCCGGTCTGGGTGCTCAAGGCCAGCATGTGGCCGTTCGCGGTGGTCACAAAGACCCGTCCACCGTAGCTGACGGGTGAACTCACGACGGCTCCGAATGAGCCATCCACGTCATGCTGCCAGAGCGTACGGCCGCGCGTCACAGCCCACGCCGCGCGGCTGTTGGCGACGTAGAGCGTTCCTGTTGCGTCCAGCACGGGTGCGAACAGCGCGTCGGTCGAGAAGTCCAAGGCGTTCGGCGGGGCCCAGGACCACTCGATCTCCAGCTCGCCTTGGGGCGCGTTGAAGGGAGAGCGGTAGGTGCGCGCGCCGCATGTTCCTGGCATGGGATAGATGGCGCCGAAGGGGAGCCCCGGGCAAACAAGCTCAAAGATACTGTAGCTCGCGTGACACGCTCCGCTGCCGCAAGCCTGGGGGGGGCCGCCGAGGGTGAAGCAGGTGCCGCACACGCCACCGCAGGCGTCAGGGCCGCAGACGGCATCGTCGCATTGCGGCTCACAGGTGCTTGGCGCTGTGCACTGACCGGTCGGGTCGCAGACCTGTCCGAAGGAGCAGCTCCCGCAGCTGCGCCCGCAGGTTGGGTCCACGCCGCACGTGCGTGCGCCGCAGGTCTGCCTACAGTTGGGATTGTCGCGCCCTACGCCATGGAGCGAGAAGGCAGATAGGAGGAGGCTCACTCCCGCCCCGGAAGGGCTCACCGCGCCGAGATCCTCCCAGGCGACTGCCTCGTCGTCTGCGAGGCGCAGGTGCCGCAGGGGGGAGGGGTCCTCCTCTGCGATGGCGAGGGTCAACGTAGCCGGCGTCAGGAGGGTGAGGCCGTGGGGTGTCAACCGGGCGACGGGCGTCGCGGCGGACCAGCGCTCGGGGAGGGGCACCGGCGGCCCAGTGAGCACCTCAAGACGCACCTCCGTGGGGGCCGCGACCGCACCAGGAGGCACGACGAGCGTCACCCCATCGAGCTGGAGGACGCCGCCTTCGCCGGGGGTAACGACGACACGAGCGCTGTCGCCGTCCGCGTCCGTGGGTGGGTCGAGGGGATCTCCATCGGGTGTGGGGTCCTCCGTGTCCCCGTCCGGCGGCAGGACGTCTTGGGAATCGTTCTCCGCGTCCTGCTCGCTGCCGTCGACATCCAGGGGGTCGTCCGTGTCCTCGGGAGAGGGTACGTCGTCGCTGGACGTCTCGTCCGTGGTGTCGGGGCTGGGACGGGGCCCATCTGCGGCGCCATCCCCGCCGCAGCCGGACCCGGCGGTCAGCAGCAGCGCGGCAAGCGCGATGAGGAGGGCGTATCGTGGACAGCAGCTCGCCATGGAACACCTCACCGAAGGTCGGGTCGCTGCGCGGAGGGCAGCGACGGGTCATCGAGGGCGGTCGAGCCCACGCCGACGAGACTTCGGGAGCGAGTCGTTGGGTCTCCAACAGGTCAGACGTCGCAGAGGCTGCGTGCGTTGACTGGGCTGCACCAGGACGATGCGCGCGACGAGGCGATTCGGGCGAGGGTCACCACACCGCGCCGAAAATGGCGATGGCGCGCATGCCATCCTCCGCTTTAGGCGTTCCCCTCGCATAGCTTGACGCAGGATTCTGCGCAAGGCGTAGCTCTCGGCCGCGTCCCGTGCTCGCTCACGCCTCCGGAGTGAGCGAGCACGGGACCTACGTCAGGCCGGGCTCTCCCGGTCCAGTCCCGGTGCAGCGCTTGTGTGCATCCGCTGGGCCGGGTACCCTAGCGTCGGCCGCCAGTGAGGAGAGGGTATGGGTACGAAGCAGCGAGCGACCGAGCGGTTGGGGTGGCGCCGTGCTGGCGCCTGCGGTGCGTGCGCCTGGTTGTCCCTTCTGATCGCCGCCTGCGGGTGCGCTGGGTCTGGCACGTCGCCGGGAGCAGTCGCTGTGCCCCAGGGGGTAGCCGGGGAAGCGTCCGCGTCGGAGACGGCAGCGGGGGCTGTCCCTGAGGGTACCAGGGTCGCGGGCGAGGAGGTCGGCCCAGACGCGACCTCGTCTCCGGCGGAGGAAGGAACGATCGCAGGGGATGGCGTGGGTGAGCGCGACTGGCGCGCGGAGCTGGAGACCTCGCTGAGCGCCCTGCGCGACGCGGGTTCGCGTGAGGCGTTGGAGAGCGTCCTGTCCTCGCTGGCCGCGCTCCTCCGAGACGAGGCCGCGCGCATCGACACCATGGAGCTTCTGCAGATCGAGCGCGCTGTGAACGCAGAGGTGGTGACGTGGATCCAGCGGCAGGGGCTGTCCGGCTTGCGTGCCGCGGGCGAGTCCTGCGTCGCCACCAGCGAGTGTGGGGTGGGGCGCTGTGCCGGTGCTGGCTGCACACCAGGCCAGTGGCGCTGTGTCGAGCCACCCGGGCCGGGCGACCCGCACACGACCGACATGAGGACTGCTTGTCTGTGCCGCGGGGGGACCTACGTCGGCTCGTCGACCGGGCTGCGGGGCCAGCGTGTCCGTCATCGGGGTCAGCCTTGTCCTGAGGAGACCCCCCGGCCTGTCAGGCCGCGATGAGCGATCTCCGCGCGGCTCTGGGTTCCCCTGACCCACCGCGGCTGTGGCCTCTTCTCGCCGCCGTCTTCGTCGGCGGAGCGCTTGGCGCACTCAGCCGGAGCGCGCTGAGCGTTGTGGCCCAGGGCGCTCCGTGGATGACGCTCATCGAGAACACCCTGGGCGCCTTTCTCTTGGCGAGCCTGCTCGGCTTTTCGTTGCGCCGCCGTCTGCCTCCCTGGGCGCTGGCGGGCCTCGGGACGGGGGCGCTGGGCTCGTTCACCTCCATGAGCGCCTTCGTCGGCGATGCCGCTGGGCTGGCTCAGTCACCAGCGTGGGCGGTGACCTACGTGCTCGCGACCTTGGTCTTTGGGCTCCTTGCGGGCCACGCTGGCCTCCGATGGAGCCTGCCCCTTGAGGACCGGATGCTGGAGCGAGCAATCTCCGCGCCCCAGGAGGAGACATGAACCTCCACGCTTGGCTTGCCGTCGCGCTTCTCGGCGGCGCAGGCGCCTGCTTGCGCTGGGCCCTCGGGTTGTGGCTGATCGACCGGTCGGGGCGGTGGTCTGTGGACCGCGGCGTGTTGGCGGCCAACGTCACCGGCTCACTGCTTCTGGGGGCGCTTGTCGGGAGCGGGTCGGTCGAGGGGGGGTGGGGGTACGTCGTCGGGCTAGGGTTCTGTGGCGCACTCACCACGTGGTCGACCCCCGTGGTTCAGGCGCTGCAGTCCAGGCGAGGATCCGAGCGAGGAGGTCGTTGGTGGGACCTGTCGTGGCAGGTGACCTGCTCCTTCGTCGCTTTCGGGTTGGGGCTGTGGTTTGCGGGGTGAGCGTCAGGCTAGTGGGTCTCAGGAGAGGCTGCGCCTGATGGCTCAGCAGCCGCACTGCGGTGTGGTGCAGCGGCTCAAGGTCGTGGTGAGGGTGTAGTAGCCGCGGTGTTCGTTCCAGGCGGACGCGCCTCCGTCGACGATGACGAAGAGCCAGCCGTCCGAGGTGGCGTCGTAGGTCCGCGTATACTCTCGGGTGGTGGTCGAGACAGCGTAGCAGCCTTCGAAGCTGGGGCACTGCGTGGCGCCAGCAGCGGTGGCGTCCGCGTTGAAGCGCAGCTTGAGGCGCGCGGAGAAGTTGTCGCCGCTCTGGCACCGCCGCGTGCTGGTGTTCACGCGGAGGGTCGCGCGCTCGCCGGCGAGCATGTAGAGCGCGTAGACGTGGTCGTTGCCTACATCGAAGATGCTGCCGCACTCGTTTTGAAAGCGGTTGCTGCCGCTGCAGGTGCTCTGCTCGCCCGAGGTCCAGCCGCTTGACGCGGCGCCGCGGCTGATGGTGCGTGCGTTGTTGCAGCGATCTCGGCTCTGGCTACCGTTCGTGCAGGCGTTGGAGGGGAGCGTGACGGTGCAGTCCTGCGGGCACGAGTCGAAGCTCTCTCCGCAGTTGCACACGCCGTCACCGCAGGTGTTCGCCGGCGAGCCGCCGCCGCAGGTCCCGGACGCTGTGCAGGTGGTGCCGACCGTGCAGCTGTTGCCGTCGTTGCAGGGTGCGCCGACGCGTGGTGTCGCGGCGCAGGTGGGGGTCCCGTTGCAGACCCGCTCGTTGCATGTGTCGGACGTGCAGGTGAGGGAAGTCCCCCGGCATGTGCCTCCGCCGCAGACATCGGTGTGTGTACAGGGGTCGCCGTCGTCGCAGGAGGTCGAGGTGCGCCAGCGCCAGACCCCTCCGTCGTTGGTGCAGCGGTAGACCTGACCGCCACAGGGGACCTCGCGGCAGAGCCCGCCACTGGTGGCATCGCAGACCTCGTCGCGGGCGCCAGAGCAGACACCTCGGGCATCACCGGCACCGCAGCCTTGGCACGCGTCGCCAAGGCGCAGCGTGTTCGGGTCATCGCAGCGGTCCTGGCTGCCGGAGCATGTGCCGACCCTGGTGATGCAGCCGAAGAGGGGGTCGCAGCTCGCAACGCAGCAGCCGCTGTCACCGCTGGCTCCGCAGGTCACGGGGAGCTTGTCGCAGGAGCAGGGGGTGCAAGCGCCGCGGCCGTCACAGGTGGGAGAGCAGGTGCCTCCTCCCTCGAAGTAGACGTTGCCCTCGCAACGGCCCTCCGCGCAAGGTTGGTCGGGGCAGGTGTACGCGTCGCCTTGGCAGCGCCCCGCCTGGCACCGGTCGTTCTGCGTGCAGGGCTCGCCGTCGTCGCAGGCGGGCTGGGGACGCCATGCCCAGATGCCTTCGATCTCCGTGCAGAAGTAGAAGGTGTCTGCGCAGCGCAGCGAGCGGCAGAGCGACCCTGGAGAGCCGTCGCAGAGGTGTCGTTCCTGGGCTTCGCACACGCCAGGTGCCCCGGGCTGCTCGCACCCTGTGCAGGCACGCTGCACGGCGAGCAGGTCCGCGGTGCAGAGGTCCTCACAGGGGAGGGTGGCGGTGCAGCACCCGGGCGCGCCTTCGTCACAGCTCGGGTCGCCAGGGGTGCAAGGATCGGACTCCCCGTCGCGCGGGGGGGGCGTGTCGGGGTCCACCTGCGGATCGTTTGTGGAGGTACCGTCTTGGGCGTCCTGCGAGGGGCCCGAGACGTCGTCGGGTCGCGAGGTGTCTTGCGCCGCGTCGGGGAAGGCGTCCCTTGGGGGCCTGCGCGTTGGAGGTGGAGGCAGTTCGTCTCCCGCGCGGGCGGCCCCTGTGTCGCTGGACGAGCACCCGCTTGCCGCGGGGCCTACGAGCACGAGAAGGGCGATGAGCGGCACTGCGGGCAGCACGTGCGACATCACCCTCTGGGGGAGGGCGATGCGCAGACGAGAGGGGTGGAGCATCGGGGGACTCAGGGGCGCGAGGCGGGGTGGCGTCCGTCCTGCAGGGTAGCACGAGGTGACATGCGCGTCGACGGAGAGCGACCTTTGGAGGTCGCTCTGTCGCTCGAAGCGCTTGCGCAGGCGAGGAGGTGCGTTAGGGGAGCACCGACAGGGCGTGGCCGGTGGTCGCCCGCGCTCGTTCAGGCGAGGCCCGAGGACATCCGATGCGTCGAAGAATCATCCAGGTGTTGGACGAGATGGTCAATCCCGCGGTGGCGAGCCACGGCGGTGCGGTGGAGCTCGTGGACTTTGTGAACAACAACGTCTACCTGCGCCTCAAGGGAGGCTGCCAAGGGTGCTCGAGCTCGTCGGTGACCCTCCGCAACGGCATTGAGCGGCTGCTGCGAGAGGAGTTTCCCGATCTGGGTGAGGTCGTGGACGTTACCGATCACGAATCGGGTGAGAATCCCTACTACCGGTGAGGCAGGTCGCGCGCGTCCGCCGCAGCGTCTCGGGGCTTGCTTTCCAACCTCAGCGTTGGTATACGGCGCTGCATGATGCAGGACGTCTCGCCTCACCTAGCCTTTGTTGGCCCCTTGTTGCGTGCATTGCAGGCATCGACGGACCCCGCCGAGGCGGTGTCGTGGTTGCTTCGCCAGTTGGTCGACCGTGGTGGCGCCGCCCTGGTTCGCCTGACCCTCTGGGATGGCGAAGGCGAGGCGCATCACCTGGAGGAGCGGGGGGATGCGGCGGCAGCGTCTGCTGCGGAGCGCTGGTTCGCTCGCGCTTGGACGGATCTTCGTGCCTCTGTGGAGCAGGCGCCGGCGGTGTACGTGGTGCGTGGGGAGGGCGGTCGAGCGCGGGTGTCGCCGTGGCAGGAGCTGGGGGGGCCGGCTGCGGAGGAGGCGCGGGTGGTAGCGGTGCCCGTGCTGGCGCCGGGCCAGGTCTTGGGGACGGTGCAGGCAGCGCCGCTGAGCGCCTTGTCGCAGGAGGAGGGTGTGCTGGCCCTACAGGCCGTAGTAGCCGCTGCTGTGCCCTGGGTCATGGCCTGGCGATCGCGTGAGGAGGAGGCGGCACGGAGTCTTCAGGATGCCGATGCGCGGCGCGCTGCGGGTCCGCCGCCCTCGTCCGGCCACGTCGTGGGGACCTCCCGACCGATGCGCGACGTCTGGACCTTGGTGGAGCAGGTGTCGGGTTCGGACACGACGGTGCTGCTTCGCGGGGAGAGCGGCACGGGAAAGGAGCTGGTGGCTGAGGCGATTCACCGCGCGAGCCCTCGGTCCGGGCAGTCTTTCGTGCGGGTGAACTGTGCGGCGCTTCCTGAGTCCATCATTGAGAGCGAGCTTTTCGGGCACGAGAGGGGAGCGTTTACCGGTGCTGTTCAGCGTCGCCTGGGGCGCTTCGAACAAGCGCAGGGCGGAACGATCTTCCTCGACGAGATCGGCGAGCTCTCCGTCGGTGTGCAGGTGCGGCTTCTGCGTGTGCTGCAAGAGCGGACCTTCGAGCGCGTCGGAGGCAACGAGACCTTGCGCGTGAACGTCCGCGTGATCGCGGCGACGAACCGCGACCTAGAGGCCGCCATGGAGCAGGGCGTGTTTCGCCCGGACCTCTATTACCGCCTCAACGTGTTCCCGATCGCGCTCCCCGCGCTGCGCGAGCGTCGGCCGGACATCCTACTGCTGGCCGATCACTTCGTGGGCAAGTACGCCTCCCGGCACGGGAAGCGGGTCGGTAGGCTGAGCACGGGCGCGATCGACGCGCTTGTGCGCTACCACTGGCCTGGCAACGTCCGTGAGCTCGAGAACTGCATTGAGCGGGCGGTGTTGCTCGCCGAAGGGGACGTCGTGTACGAGCGTCATCTGCCACCCACCTTGCAGGTCGCGAGCCGCCGCTCCGCAGGGGCGGGTACAGATCTGAAGGCGCGGCTCGGCGACTTCGAGCGTGAGCTGCTCGCGGACGCCCTCGCCATCCATCACGACAACATGGCTGCGGCCGCGCGCTACTTGGGCATCAGCGAGCGCGTGATGCACCTTCGAGCCCATCATTACGGGATGGGCCGCCGCCGCGAGGGCAACTACCGCGGCCGCCCTCGGTGACGCGTAGCCCATGAGCTTCCACGCGGGAGGGCCAGGCGCGACGCTGAGCGCGGCCAAGTCAGCTCCTTCGCAGGCCCCATAACGCGAAGCATCATACCAACGAAACCGTTGCATTGGAGCGCGTATCCAACGCGCAGGTTGGAATGTCTCGCTGCGTTATCGGTGCAGGTGATGTCGTCAGGTGCCCGCGTAAGCTGATGAACGCAGCAATTGCAGTCGCTTGGAGGTGCGTGCGCCGCGCACGCCTCGGTGTGACGCCCTCTGGCATGTCACTTGCTTTGAGTCCGCGCGTCCCGGCTCTGTGCCGCAGCGGCGCGCGTGTGCACCCCCAGCCTGGAGTCACCTGACCATGGTACGATCGCGCCTCGTTCCTCTTCTCGCCTTCTCCGCTCTCTTGCTAGCGCCCAGCTTGGCCTGGGCGGAGGAGGGTGGCGGCCTCTCCGACGAGCTGCTCTTCGTCATCGGAAACGTCTGGATGCTGCTCGCCACCTTCCTGGTGTTCAGCATGCACCTTGGCTTCGCTATGCTGGAGAGCGGTTTGACCCGGTCCAAGAACACGGTCAACATCCTCACCAAGAACGTCTCGATCATCGCTATCGGCATCTTGACCTACGCCATCGTCGGTTTCGCCCTCATGTACCCCGGCGAGGACTACGCAGGCGGCTTCTTCGGCTTCGCCGGACTTGGCATCGGCGCCGAGGATGCCGATCTCACCCTCGCCTACGCGGAGGGCTACACTTACTGGACGGACTTCATCTTCCAGGCCATGTTCGCTGCCACCGCTGCCACGATCGTGTCTGGCGCCGTCGCTGAGCGGATTCGCTTGGGCCCCTTCCTGATCTTCTCGGCGATCCTTGTCTCCCTCCTCTACCCGATTGTCGGGATGTGGCACTGGGGTGAGGGCTGGCTTGAGGCTGCCGGTTTCTACGACTTCGCAGGCTCGACCATCGTCCACTCTGTGGGCGGGTGGGGGGCGCTCGCCGGGGTCATCGTCCTCGGCCCGCGCCTTGGCAAGTACGTGGGGGGCACGATCCGCCCGATCATGGGGCACAACCTCCCCCTGGCCACGATCGGCATGTTCCTGCTTTGGTTTGGCTGGTTTGGCTTCAACGGCGGCTCCGTGCTCTCCGCCAATCCCGCGGAGATCTCCCTGGTCATCGTCACTACCTCGTTGGCCGCAGCAGCCGGTGTGATCGGCGCCATGGCGACAAGCTGGGCGATCCAAAAGGCGCCTGACCTGACCATGCTCCTCAACGGGGCGCTGGCGGGGCTGGTAGGCATCACCGCAGGTGCGGACGCCGTCTCCCCCTTCGCTTCGGTCGTGATCGGCCTCATCGCTGGCGTGATCGTGGTCGGTGCGGTCATCGGCTTGGACCGCGCGAAGCTGGATGACCCTGTCGGGGCTATCTCGGTGCACCTGGTCTGTGGCATCTGGGGAACGCTCGCTGTCGGCATCTTCTCCGCTGACGCTAGCATTGCCGTGCAAGCGCTCGGGGTCGCGGCGGTAGGGGCGTTCACGTTCCCGCTCTGCTGGGCGATCTTCTTCCTCCTCAAGAAGACCATCGGTCTGCGCGTCACCGAGGAGGAGGAGCTGAAGGGTCTCGACCTCGCCGAGCACAAGATGGAGGCCTACGCGGGCTTCCAGATCTTCAGCACCCAGTGATCCCAGCGGGCGTCACCCAACTGCGTATGCCTGGGCGCGTCGCGCTCACCCAACCTTAGGAACCCAAGCACCATGAAACTCGTCATTGCCTACATCAAGCCCGAGCGACTCTCCCCTGTGAAGCGGGCCCTCGCCGAGGTCGGCGTCACCCGCATGTCTGTCACCAACGCTCTCGGCTGCGGTCAGCAGCTGGGCTTCCCTGAGTCCTATCGCGGCGCTGAGACCGAACCCATGCTCCTCAAGAAGGTCAGGCTCGAGATCGCGGTCAACGAGACCTTCGTTGAACGCACGGTCGAGGCTATTACCGCAGGCGCCAGGACAGGTTCCATCGGCGACGGTGTCATCTTCCTGGTCGAGCTGGCCGAGTGCATCCGCATTCGCACAGGCGAGACGGGATCACCGGCGATCGGCTGAGGAAGCTCCGCCGCGCTGACGCTAGACCCCGCCTCCGCGCGCCAGCGCTCGCGTGGTCTTCCACGTCGCTTCTGCGCTCGAGGGATCCTCAGGCCAGGGGTGTTTCGGGTAGCGCGCTCGCAGTTCCTTGCGCACGGTTGGCCAGGTGTTGCGCCAGAAGCTCGAGAGGTCCTCTGTGACCTGCTGCGGGCGTCCGTTGGGCGCGAGCAGGTGGAGGCGCACGGGCAGGGCGCCCTCCGCCACACGTGGGGTCTCGCTCAGGCCGAAGAGCTCCTGAATCTTCACCGCCAACACCGGGCCACCTTCGTCAGGGTACGCCAAGGGCAGGGTCCGTCCGCTGGGTACCGCGAGCCCCTCCGGCAGGAAGCGATCCAGCGCTTGACGCTGGGGCCACGAGAGCAGGCCTTGCACCCTCGCCACGAAGCCCTCGCGGACCTGCGCCCGTGACTTGCACCCTGAGCACAGCTCGGCTGCCATGCGCTTCAGGCCTGACACAGACAGGTCGGGCAGATCCAGCGCCGGTTGCAGCTCCCGAAGCAGCGCTGCCCGACGAAGCCACGTGCGCGCTGGCTCCTCGCTGAGCGCGAGGAAGCTCCAGGGATCGGCGCACAACACCGGCGCCAACAGCTCCGCCGGATCGGCATCCGGTGGCACGGGGGCAGGGCGCTCTTCAAGGATGAGGTCGGCGTAGCGGACCTGCTCCGTCGCCACAACCCGCTCGCGCTCTGCGTCGTAGCGGACGACCAAGTCGCGCTTCAACCCGCGCTCCTCGAGCCACGACCGCCGCAGGAGGCTCGCTACCCTCACCTGCGACTCGACCTGCCCACGGGTGGCACCAGCGACGTCCAATGCGATCCAGAGCCAGACATCGCGTAGGCGGCTCTGGGGATGGAGCACAACCCCGTGGCCGCCCACCATTCTGCCCCTCCGCGCGTCGCCGTGGCGCGCCAGCACCACCCGATCTGGCCAGCCGGCGAGGAGGGCACGGCAGAGCGCTTCGCGCCGGGTCGGCTCGCTCGTCGGAGCGTCGCTGGCCTGGCGGCTGGATCCGCCTGACCGAGGACGAGGCGGGTCGCGCTGCGTCATCGCCCGGTCGCGCATCAAGCGCTGTACTCGTTCCTCCAGCTCCTTCGCGACACGCGCAGCGCGCGCCGCCCGTGCGCCGTGCGCGCCACGCTGGATCAAGCCTGAGAAGGCCTCGACGAGGTCCGCGATGTCCGAATCGGTGGGACCACGGCCACCCTGTAGCTCCGGAATGTCCCGCTCATCAAGGAGCGCCGCCGCCAGGCTCGCTTCACGCAACGCCCCACGTTCCCCCGCGTCCAGCAGCATGGCCGCGATTCTTGGGTGGAGTGGGAGCGAAGCCATCGCGTGCCCACGCGCGGTGACCACGTCGCCGTCAAGAGCACCCAAGCGCGTCAAGAGCTCGCGCGCGGCCTCCACGCGGTGTTCGGGGGGAGGGTCCAGCCACGGGAGCGCGGTGACCTCGCGCTCCCCCCACGCCATGAGCTGGAGGACCGGCCCGGCGAGGTCGCGCCGCAAGATCTCCGGTTCCTCACGGGCGTTCAAGCGTCCGTGGTCCAGTTCGGTCCAGAGCCTGAGGCACCACCCCGGGCGGACCCGCCCGGCGCGACCCCGCCGCTGCTCCGCGGACGCTCGCGAGACGCGCTCGGTCTCTAGCCGATCGAGGCCGAGACCGGGGTCATGGTGGAGCCGCCGCACGAGCCCCGAGTCGATCACCGCCGTCACACCTGGCAGCGTGACGCTGGTCTCTGCGACATTCGTCGCCAGGACGACGCGGCGTCGCGGGCCCGGCTGGAGCGCAGCCTGCTGCTGATGGGGTGGTAGGTCACCGTAGAGCGGGATGACGTCCATATCTCGCGTCATTCCGCTCCCATGAAGCAGCTCTGCCACCCGGAGAATCTCCCGGAGGCCAGGCAGGAAGACGAGGATGTCACCGGGACCGGCGTCGAGCGCCCGCCGCACACCCCAGAGGATCTCATCGCTCAGCTCTCGTCGCGCCCCAGGGGGGAGGTGTTCGACGGACACGGGATAGAGGCGCCCCTCGGAGCGCAGGACGGGCACATCGCCCATGTGGGTCCCCAGGCGCTCGGCGTCCAGGGTTGCGCTCATCGCGACCAGCCTGAGGTCAGGGCGCACCTCCCGCTGGACCCGCAGGAGCATCGCGAGCGCCAAGTCGGCGTCCAGGGAGCGCTCGTGCACCTCGTCGAGCACCACCGCACCCACACCATCGAGGAAGGGGTCCGCTTGCAGGTGCCGAAGCAGGACGCCCTCGGTGACAACCCACAGACGCGTGGTGGACGAGCCGCAGCGTTCAAAGCGGATCTGCCAGCCAACGGTGTTCCCAGGTGCCTCGCCCAGCTCGTCCGCGATGCGCGTGGCTGCGCCTCGAGCGGCCACCCGCCGGGGCTCCAGCATGATCACCTGGCGATCAGCCAGCCAAGGCGCCGCCAGCAGCGCAGGCGGAACGCGCGTGGTCTTGCCGGAGCCCGTCGGGGCGCACACGACAGCTCCGGAGTGTGCGGCCAGGGCGGCGAGCAAGTCCGGCACGATCGCGTCCACTGGCAGGGAGACCAGCGTCATGTCTGCTGGGCAGGAGCGGCTCCGGAGCACAGGGGCTGGATGGTCTCCAGCAGCGAGGCAATGGACGTGCGGGCCGCGTCTCTGAGGCGGTCCACGTCGTCGAGGGTCATGCCGGCCGTGTCGATAGGATCGCCGACGGCGACCAGGGCCCTGGCTTCGCCGAACTGCCACGAGTGCTTCGGGAGCGCTTCCCGCGTTCCCGCGACGGCGAGGGGGATGATGGGCTTCTGTGTGTCAATGGCGAGGCGGAAGGCGCCATCCTTAAAGGGTTGCAGCGAACCGTCTCGCGAGCGCGTACCTTCAGGAAAAATCATCACGCTCATGCCTTGCTTCAGGTAGTTCGCGCACTGCTGCATGGCCTCCCTCGCAGAGTCTTTCTGGCCGCGCTTGACCTCAACGTCTCCGGCCATGCGCATCTGCCATCCAAGGAAGGGCGTCGTGAAGAGTTCTGTTTTGGCCAGCCACTTCATCTCCCACGGGAGGTGGCTGATCAGGAAGATGTCTGCCTGGGAGACGTGGTTGCTCACGTAGACAGCGCCCCCCTCGGGGGGGGGGGGAGGGTTGCCGTAGACCTCGAAGCGCCACATCGGGTTGATGCGGGCAGCGGCGATGGCGAGGTCCCTCAGGCGCCTGCCCGTCTTTGCCCGTGTCTGGCTGGTGCGCGCTTCACCGAGGTAGGCAGGCAGCGTATAGCCGACCCCTCCGATGGTCACGCCAGCGATCCCGAGCCACGCCCACGCCGAGTACAGGTTTCTCTGCAAGCCCATCGTGTATCCATTCGTCGGTTGCCTCTCCCCACGGGAGCACCTCCGACACACTTCATGCGCTGAGCGCCCTTCGTCAAGGACACCCTGACATGCACCCCACCGCGAACCCTGTCCTGCTCCCCGCCTACGAGCTCGCCGAGTACCTGCGCCAAGGGAAGATGAGCGCGGCGGCGCTGGTAGACGCGAGCGCTGCGCGCTGCGCGCAGGTTCAGCCTGTACTCCAGGGGTTGGCCCGAGAGCGCTTCGATGCAGCGCGTCGCGAGGCCCTGGCCGTCGACGCGCTGCGTGCGCGCGGTCTCCCTTGCGGTGAGCTCGGGGGACTCCCGATGGTCGTCGCGGAGTCCTTCGCGGTCGAAGGCATGCTGCACAGCGGAGGTATCTGGAAGCGCGCGGACCAGGTGGCGACGCGCGACGCTGCCGTCGTGGCCGCGGCCCGCTCCGCGGGAGGCGTGGTCTGTGGGGTCGCCAACATCGCGGAGCGCGGCCTCGGGGTGCAGACCGACAACCTCCTCTACGGACGGACGCCCTCACCCCGGGATCTCAGGCGGGTCGCGGGCGGCAGCGGTGGGGGGGTCGCTTCCTTGGTCGCGACCGGTTGCTTCTCGTGGGGCCTCGCCCCGGACACCCTCGGGGAGGCGCGCATCGCTGCGCACTGCTGTGGCGTGATGGCCTACAAGCCAAGTCCCGGTCGGCTCCCCATGGAGGGCTACGTGCCGACCCCGACGCTGCGTGGTGCGCAGTACTGCTCTCCGGCGCTGATCACCCGCCACGCCAAGGACGCTGCCCTGCTGTTGCGGGCGATGTCCGGCGGCCCACCTGGGCCCGCGTTAGAGGACGTTCACCTCACGTGGATGCGCGTGCTCGTCTGCGAGGACCCCGGCATTCCCGGCGCGGCTGTCCCTCGAGGTACGCGTCGGGTGCTGCGTCGTGCGCTCAGTGCGCTGCGCGCCGAGGCTGCCGAGCACGAGGTATGGCGCCCCGAGCAGCTCCGGTGGGCTGGCGAGATCTGGCTGGCCATGATGCACGAAGCCCACGGTCTGCAGCACTCCTTCCGCGACCACCTCGGCGTGGATGCCTCAGAGAGTGTCTGGAAGGAGGCGACCCGCTGGTTGTTCGGCCGCAGCCGGTGGCGCCTGCCCACGCTCTCGATGCTCGCCGTGGATCGCCTGACCCGATCCTCCTACGTCAGGATTCAGCGCCTCTGCGCGCTGGGTAGGCGCTTTCGCGAGCGGCTCTGTTCCACACTCGGCGATGATGGGGTGCTCCTCTTGCCGACGTATCCCGGCCCACCCCCAACGCACCGTCGCGCCTGGCTTGAGCCCCGCGCTGGGCTCCTGGCGGCCCTTTGGAACGTGCTCCGCCTGCCTGTGGTGCAGGTCAGCCTGCCGACCAGCCGGGGTGGGCTCCCGCAGGGCGTCCAGCTGGTGGGCGCGCCTGGTCGAGACGACTTGCTCTTGGCAGCGGCCCTGACCCTCCAGCGGCGCCTTGGCAGTCCTCCGGTTGTCGGCGTAGACACCGTGCGCCGCGGCCTCCGTGATCTCTCGATCTGGTGACGAAGCGTCGCCGGGTTGCTTCCGCGCTCTCCACCGAAGCGTTCGGCTAGATGGGGCAACGCGCCGCGCCTAGAGGTCTTCACCGGCACGACCCTTGCGGCGCAGCCAGCGCCCAAGTGCCAATGTCCCCAGCAAGGAGCCTGCGCCAGCCACCCCTAGGGCCTTGTCGAGGAGGGCCTCTTGGCGCTTCGCACGCTTGAGCGCTTCGCCGTAGGGTGTGTCGCTGAAGGTCACCATTGTGTAGAGCGGTACCCATCGCTCTGGCGCGATCCGATGCAGCGTGCGGTGCAACGCACGCCGGAGGACCCAGTCCCGTCGCCGGACGTGGGAGCGCATCTCGAGGAAGTTGAGCTTGGCCAGCTCAGCGATCGCGTCTGCGTCCTGCTTTCGGTGCTCCGCGAAGGCAGCCAGCGTGTCCCGCAGCGGGCGTGCGTCCCCCGCGGCCATGAGGTGCTCGTCGAGCAGGCGACAGTCCTCAAAGGCGGCGTTCATGCCCTGCCCGTAGAAGGGTACGATGGCGTGCGCCGCGTCCCCCAGCAGCAACCCGCGGTCTCCGATGGTCCAGGGTTCGCAGCGGACGGTCACGAGCGAGCCGACCGGGTTGGCGACGAACTCTTCGTGAAGAGCTGGCAGGAGGGGGCGGGCATCAGCAAAGTGGCGGACGAAAAAGCGCTCGATGTCGTCGCGGTCCGCGAGGCTCCCGAAACCATGCTCGCCCTCCATCGGCAGGAAGAGGGTGCAGGTGAAGGTGCGGTCAGGATTGGGCAGCGCGATCATCATGAACTCGTGGCGCGGCCAGATGTGCAGCGCGTTGGGGTCCATGGCAAACTCGCCGGCTGCCGTCGGCGGGATCGTCAGCTCCTTGTAGCCGTAAGCGAGATACTCCTGGCTCAGGGAGAAGCGTTCCCGGCGTTGCACAGCCGCCCGAACCGCAGAGAATGCCCCGTCAGCAGCCACCAAGAGGTCGGGTTGTACGACCAGCGGCTTCTTGCGTCCGGGCGGTGTGACGAGCAGCGTCGTTGGGTGCTCCTCGACGCCAGCCACCTTGTGTTCGAAGTGCAGGTGCACACGTCCGGTGGCCTCTGCAGCGTCCAGGAGGCGCTCGTTCAGGAGGCGCCGGGAGATGGAGTAGATGCACTCGCCGCGGAGCCCGTAGGGCTGGAGTTCCTGGCGCCCGCTCTCGTCGTGGATCATGCGGCCCACCATCGGGATGCTCTCGGCCAGGAGAGCGTCCGCCATGTCCACCGCCTGCAACGCCCGGATGCCTCGGTGGGAGAGCGCCAGGTTGATCGACCTTCCCTCCGTGGGGCCGCCTCCGCGTGGATCGCGGCGTCGCTCGTAGAGGTCCACCTCGACGCCACGCCTGGCGAGGAAGAGTGCCATCAGCGTGCCTGCGAGCCCGGCGCCAGCAACCGCCGCTCTGTCCATGTTGGGGTACGCGCTCATGCTCTTCCCTCCTGTGCCCGCGCGTGACCGCGCGTATGACGACAACCTAGCGTGGCGGGTCCAAGGTCCGCCCGTGGTGGTGTTGTGGACCGGTCGAAACCCTCGTGAAGGCGAGCGGGGGACGCCAAGGCCTTTCGCGCCACGCCCCGTTGCGCTAGAGCCTCAGCACCCCGGCTGCAAGCGCAGCGTGACGCACAGGAGGGCAGCGATGGCAAGCGTTCGGTTGACTGGCAAAGCACTGGCCGCTGCTGTGGTGGCGGCAAAGACCCCAGGGACACACGCGATCGTCCGGGAGGTGATGCGGAAAGGGTATCGCCTGGATGCGCTGCTGCACCTACCCGCAGGGGTCCGGCTGCCGATGGATCTCGACGTGAAGCCCCTTCAGGCGGGCGCCCCGCGATCCTGGGGTGGAGACAGTGCGCTCACGCCCCCGACGGCTTCGGCGGAGCGTGCCACCGTAGAGAGCTTCGAGCGGGCGTACCAGAGCCGCGCGACGACGCCTACGGAGGTCCTCCACAAGATCCGGAGTGCCGCTGAGGCGGGCGTGTACGGCGAGAGCGTGCACAGCCCATTCTCGGACACGGACTGGGAGACGGCCGAGGAGGCGGCCGAGGCGTCGACCGCCCGTTGGCAGAAGGGCCGCCCCAAGTCGGGGCTTGATGGGGTGCCTCTGCCCGTCAAGGACGAGCACAACATGGAGGGCCTACCGACCCGCGGCGGGACGGCCTACCGTGTGCTGCCCGAGCCCCAGGACAGCTTCGTCGTGAAGACGCTTCGAGCCGCTGGCGCGCTGCTCTACGCCAAGACACACACCACCGAGTGGGGCATGAGCCCCATCGGGATGTCGGCCCACACCCCCCTACCGCGCAATCCCTATCACCGCGATCACGCCGCTGGGGGATCGTCGACAGGGTCTGCCGTCGCCGTGGCGCTCGGTTATGCGCCCGTCGCGGTCGGATCGGATGGCGGTGGGTCGATCCGTATCCCCGCCGCGCTCTGCGGGCTCTACGGCATCAAGCCGACGTACGGCCATGTCGGTCGCAGTGGCAACATCTTCGGCAGCGGCTCGGTGGCCGTCGGCGGGCCGATTGGCCAGAGCACCGCCGATCTGGTGGCCCTCTTGGAGGTCGTCGCACTGGCGAAGGATCCGGAGGATGTGCACGTCCACCGCCTGCCGAAGACCAAAGGACGTGCCGCCTCTTGGTATGACGCCCTGTGCCGCGGTGTCCGGGGGTGCCGCATCGGCGTGCCCAGGGAGCTGTGGCGCGAGGCCTCTCCCGAGGTGGCAGCGCTGTGCGAAGGCGCGCTGAGCGCGCTGGAGCGCGAGGGCGCACAGCTCGTGCCTCTGGAGATTCCGCTGGCTTCCTTTGCGAACGCGATCGGTGTCCTCTCCATCGGTCCGGAGACGATGGCGCTGCTGGAGGAGGACTTCGAGGCTCACGAGGCCCTTTTTGGGCAAGACCTGCAGCTCACGCTGCACGTGCTTCGCCACCTGAGCGCTAGAGAGATGCTCCTCGCGCAGCGTGCGCGCGCTACGTTGCGGCGCACGACGGCCGCTGCGTTGCAGAGCGTGGACGTCATCGCGCTGCCCACCACCGCCACCACGGCTCCACGCTATCCCCTGGCGGAGACGGGGGTCGCTGTGAGCGATGACGAGGCGACGCGGGCCATGTGTACCTTCAACTTTCTCGCCAACCTGACAGGGCTCCCAGCGGGGTCGGCACCGGTTGGCATGAGCCAGGGCCTCCCGGTCGGGCTCCAGTTCGTCGGCGACGCGTGGGACGAGGCATCGGTGCTGGCGATGCTCGCGCACACGGAGCGCCTGGGCATGGGCGCGCTCCCCGCACCGCGCAACGCGCTGACTTGGGAGGCAGGGACGTGAGCGAGCGCGTGACTGCCGGGCGTGCGCGGCGCGGGCTCCGTGCCAAGGAGCTTCCCGCCCTGCTTTTGGACGGGCAGTCACCCCGCCTGCTCCACGCGCTCGGCTTGGTCCGAGCCGACGGCTCTGCGAACGCAGATAGTCATCGTAAGATTAAGCAAATCAATCACTTTCTTCGCTTGCTGGGCCCGGGGCTGGAGGACGTGTTTGGGCGACATCGAGAACCGGTGCTCTGGGACGCCGCTGCAGGCAAGGCATACCTCGGGCTCGCTCTCTACAACCTGTGGTGCCTCCCACAGAATCGCGGTGTGTTGTATGCCATCGAACGACGCCACGACCTCTGCGATCGCATGCGCGACATCGCCCAGGGAGAGGGCTTCGATCGCTTTGTTGCGGTCCCTGCCTCGATCGAGAGCGCCGACCTTCCGCCCCGGGTCCACTTCGCGCTTGCCCTCCACGCGTGCGATACCGCGACGGACGCGGTCATCCTCCAGGCGATGCGTCGGGAAGCAGACTGGATCGCGCTGGTGCCCTGTTGTCAGGCAGAGGTGGCGCGACAGCTAGCAGACCTCCGCACCCCCGGACCCGTGTCGCCGCTGTGGGGAGAGCCGCTCCATCGGCGCGAGATGGGTGCCCATTTGACCAACGTGCTCCGCGCCCTGACCCTGCGCGCCTACGGCTATCAGGTGACCGTGACGGAGCTGGCTGGTTGGGAGCATAGCCTCAAGAACGAGCTTATCTTGGCTCGCCGTGTCGGCCGCTTTCACGCGGGCGCTCGCGCGGCGCTGCGTACGCTGCTCCGAGAGATCCCTGTCCGCCCCTGGTTGCTCCGAGAGTTGGGATGGTTTCGCGAGCCTGACACCGACGCGGACGCGTCAGGCCTCAACGACACCGACGATGTCGCCTCGGGTGCCGCATCGAAGCACGACGCGTGACAGGGCTGGTCGCAGGCCTACCTGGGCGTAGAGCGCCTCGCGTTGAACATCGCTGAGGGACCACAATGCGCCCGGCTCGGTGTCGGCCGGGAGCGAGACCCCTCCGTATGCGATCCGACGCAGCGCTACGACGTGGGACCCACAGGCGGCGAACATGCGTCTCACCTCATGGTACTTCCCCTCGTTGAGGCCTACGCGCCACCACTGCTGGGCGCCGGTGAAGGGCCAGCGAGGGCAGGCGAGGAGGGCGTCGTCTGGAGGGATCTCCTCCAGGATCGAGGGGTGGGGTCGGTGACCATCCCGCAAGGCCAGCCTACCCGCGCGCAGCGCGGCTAGCGCCTGCTCGTCGGCCGCTCGGGCCAGACCGACGACATAGGTCCGCGGGACAGCGAAGCGGGGGTGGGTCAGGCGCTGGGACAGCGCGCCATCGTCGGTCAGGATCAAGAGCCCTTCGGACGCTGCGTCGAGCCGTCCGACGCTGTGCAGACCGCGAGCGACGTCGCCCAGGCGTGCGAAGACTGTCGGATCCCTGCTGCCGTCTTCCCCGTGGGAGCAGACCACGCCGCTCACTTTGGCGTGTGCCATCAGCCGTGGGAGCTCCAGGGTCAAGGTGAAGGTAAGCTCATGCCAGCTGAGGTGTGTCGGGTCGGCGTAGACGTTCACATGGTCTCGTGCGCCGAGCACGGCACCCTCCGAGGAGGCGGGTGGTTTCGTGCGCAGCCAGCCGCGTCTCCGGTCCCCGCCGAGCAGTGCGAGCAGTTTAGAGACACGAACGCGGGTCATGGTGATGCTTTCTCCTTGACGTCGAGGCGAGATTCGACGCCCATTCGCGGGTGGCGTATTGTGCTCTTGTGCATCGTGCCGGGGTGCTCCCGCCGACGCGGGGGCTTGCGGGAGAGAGGTGGTCATGGGCGAGCTGTTGCGGAAGTGGTCTCGGACGTGGGTCGGGTGTGCGGTGCTGGGGGTCGTCTTGCCGCTAGTGGCCTGCGATGAGGCCAAGGACGCGCTCTTGGACCAAGTCGGTGCCAACGACGAACGGGCGGCGTTGGCCGTTTCCAGCATGCAGGAGGGCTCGCTCGACACCGCGATTCTGGTCGCTCTCACGCAGGGCCTGACCATCGAGGACGATACAGCGGTGATGCTGGGCGCGGTGGAGGCGATCGCGCGCGACGTGTTCACTCCCGCTTCGTGCCTGCAGACCCTGGTCGCTCAAGACACGCTGACGATGACCCTTGATCGTTGCGACGCTCCCTTTGGTGTCCGGGCGGTTCGTGGTGCGCTGGCTTTGCGGCTTCCTCAGTCCTCTCTGGGCAATGTGCTCTTCTCGCTCAGCGGGGCAGGGCTGGAGATCAACGGACGTACGCTGGTCGTCAACCTCACTGGGAGTTTTGAGGACGGGGAGGACGGCCGCTTCTGGCAGCTCGTGACCGCGGGGGGTGGAGTCAGCGAAGCCCGGGATCCCATCACCCGAGGTGGCGCATTTCTCGCGAAGGTGGCCGACGACTGTGTTGTGATGGACGGCGCGTGGACGCTGACGGTGAGCGAGACCGTCTACACGCTGCTCTTTCGCTCGTTTCAGCGCTGCGACAACCCCTGCCCGACGAGCGGCTCCGTGGTCTTCGGTGAGGGTGAGTTCGAGCTGGCCGATGGTGAGATTGCAGCGGATCTTGGGGCAATCACTGTAACCTTCGTCGGGAGTGAGACGGTCGCTTGGGTCGACAGCGAGCGCCGTGGCGGGGTGACGACACTCACCTGCGCCCCCTAGCCCCCAGCCGGGCACTTCCCCCGCGAGGGTAGACTCCACATGCGACCAGAGACCTTAGCGGTCATGACCCAGCAGGGTCTGTGGCTCGACAAGCCTTTGTGGGTCATCGATCCGCCGGATCGCGTCTCTCTAGACGCCTGGAGGAGCGCATCTGGCGCTTCCTCACTGCTCTTGTGGTGTTGGGACTGGGCTGTCGCCCGTACCCCGCGGGCGCACGCTCCCGGTGCTCCTCGCTTCGGGGTTTGGCCCGAGGGCGACAGCGTTGGGCACCCTCCTGCCACCGTCGTTGTCTACTTACCGCGGAGCAAAGACCGAGCTCGCTGGCTCTGGAGCCAGCTCGCGCGCTCGTTGCCTCCCTTCGGCGAGGTCGTGGTTGTCGGCCACAACCGCGCGGGGATCAAGTCAGTAGGCGCAACCCTGAGTCCTGCCTTCGCCATGCACGAGAAGCTAGTGTCTCTGCGGCACTGCCAGGTGGTCCTCGCTCGGAGCCCCCAAGCGGAAGCAGCGGTCGCGCCAGCGCTCTCACGCTGGTCGGTCCCCGCCTCGCTCGGCGGTCTTGACGTTTACGCCTATCCTGGTGTCTTCAGCGCCTCAGGCCTCGACGAGGGGACGGCCCTCCTGCTGCAGCACCTTCCAATCCTCACCGAGGGGCGGGTTCTGGATGTCGGTTGCGGAGCCGGTGTGCTCGGCCTCACCTTGGCGTCACGTGCTCCTGCGCTCGTGGTCGACCTGGTCGACTCCGATGCGTTCGCGGTCGCTTCGGCTCGCGAGACGGCAGCGGCTGCCGGTCTGGCGCGTGTCCGCGTTCGCCCCTCGGATGTCTACTCCGATGCTGAGGGTCGCTATGACCTTATCGTGAGCAATCCGCCCTTTCATCAGGGTGTGGACACTGCGTACGAGGTCGGGGAGCGTCTGGTGCGAGAAGCGCCGCGCTACCTGCGCCCGGGGGGAGCCCTCCTTGTCGTCTGCAACCGCTTTCTCAAGATCCCTCTCTGGATGCGGGAGACCTTCGAGGAGGTCGACGAGCTGGCGGACGATGGTCGTTACCGCGTGTTGCTCGCTCGTTCACCACGGCCGGCGAGCACGGGCCAGGGCGGTGGCGACGACGTATGGAGGGCGACGCGTCCTTCGGGTTCGGGGAGGCGTGCTTGAGGGTCGCGTCACAGGGACACGGACGGCGGCTGTTGGCGCTCGCGTGGCCACATCGGGCTTCGCTCGCGCTCGCGACCCTCTTTCTCTTGATCGGCAGTGGCCTGGGCCTCGCTTATCCGAAGCTTGTTGGCCTTCTGGTCGACTGGGTCTCGGAGGCGAGGACCAGCGCCTCCGTGGACCGGGTAGTTGCGCTCATGGTCGTCGTCTTCGCCGTGCAGGCAGTGGCCGTGGGTCTGCGCTATTGGCTCTTCACGGTGGTGGGCGAGCGCATCGTCGCCGACCTGCGCCAGCGGCTCTTCGCACGCTTGCTCTCGCAGGAGATCGCCTTCTTTGACCAGGAGCGTACTGGCGAGTTGTTGAACCGGTTGAGCGCCGACACCGCGGTCCTCCAGAACACCGTGACCGCCAACCTCTCCATGGCGCTGCGCTCCCTGGCTACCGTGCTGGGAGCCATCGTCCTTCTCTTCTGGACGTCGGCCTCCTTGACGCTGCTGATGTTGATCCTCGTTCCGCCCGCCGCGCTGGGCGCCGTGTACTATGGTCGCGCCATCCGCCGCTTGTCGCGTGAGGTCCAGGATGCACTGGCACGCGCGACGGAGGTCGCAGAAGAGACGTTGTCAGGCATTCGCACCGTGCGTGTCTTCGATCGCGAGCGCGAAGAGGCTGCTCGCTTCGCCCGCCGCGTCGACGACAGCTTCCGTCTCGCGAGCCGGCGCGCTTGGGTGACGGGGCTCTTCACCTCCGCGGCCTTCCTCTTGGGGTATGGGGTGATCGCGGTGGTGTTGTGGCGTGGAGGTCGCCTGGTCCTGTCGGAGGCCATGAGCATGGGCGACCTGACAGCCTTCGTCCTCTACACACTCCTCATGGCCGTCTCGCTGGCGACCCTGGCCGGTCTCTACGGGGACTTCATGCGTGCCGTCGGCGCCGCAACCCGGGTGTTCGAGCTCTTGGACCGTGAGCCGCAAGGCCCTGCAGCGGCGGCTCTGGCTGGCGATGTCTTCGCGTCGTCCCCGGCGCAGGGGCCTGTGGGCAGCGTGCGACGCGATGTCATCGCTGAGGACGAAGCGCAGGCCGTGGGGGAACGATCACTCCAGGGTCAGGTCTCCTTTTCGGCTGTGCACTTCGCCTACCCCGCACGACCAGATGTCCCTGTCCTTCAGGACGTGTCGTTTTCGATCTCGCCAGGCGAGGTCGTTGCTCTGGTTGGGCCCAGCGGTTCCGGAAAGTCGACCGTCGTCGGCCTTCTGACCCGTCTCTACGCCCCCACAGGTGGGGACATCCTGCTGGACGGTCAGTCTATCGCGACGTGGCCCCTGGAGCAGCTCCGCTCACAGATCGCGGTCGTGAGCCAAGAGCCTGTGCTCTTCTCGAGCACCATCGCGGAGAACATCCGCTATGGTCGCAGCGCTGCCTCCGACGAGGAGGTGTGGTGGGCTGCCGGTGAGGCCAACGCCGCGGGCTTCATCCGCGAGCTGCCGGACGCTTTGCAGACCTCCGTCGGAGAGAGGGGGGTGCAGCTCTCGGGCGGCCAGCGTCAGCGCATCGCGATCGCGCGCGCCCTGCTGCGCGATCCTAGGTTGTTGCTCCTGGATGAGGCGACCAGCGCACTCGATACGGAGAGCGAACGGAGCGTGCAGGAGGCTCTGGAGCGCTTGATGGTCGGCCGGACGACCTTGGTCGTCGCGCACCGCCTGTCTACGATCCGTCACGCGGACAGGATCGTTGTGCTCGACAAGGGCAGGGTTGTCGAGGAGGGAACGCATGACGCGCTGACGCAGCGCGGTGGGCTCTACGCGCGGCTCGCCTGGCAGGTCCGAGGGGCGTAGGGGGACGCCAGCGCATGAGCCGGGGGGGCTTGCTCGCGCGGTCGTTGCCTAAGCGCCGATCAGGTGCGCGTGTGCGCTGCTTTGGGGCCTCGACCTAGGGCTACCAGCGCCGGATCACCTCGACGCCGAGCAGGCCACCGCTGCGGGCTGTGGGGGCGGCGAGCGGAGACCAGCGCCAGGCGCTCTGCCCGGAGCCAGGGTCGCTCGCTTCGGGCCTCTCGCCGCCCGACGCCAGGGCAAGCGCGATCGCTCCGATGGCCGATACCGCAGCGACTCCAAAGGCGATGTCGGCCAGGAGGGCGCTCCTCTGCTCGCGGTCCGCGATACTTTGGCTGCCGGTGGTGCAGAGTCCTCCGGAGCAGCGCCGCTCCAGCGTGTCCGCCTGGCTCTGCGCGTCGAGCGCGAAGTAGACGCCGGTGGCCGCGGTAGCGAGGCTGGTGGCTGAGAGGCCGATCAGCCACCCCATGTTGCGCTGGCCCGAGGGTGACTCGGCGGGCTGCGCGGGTGGGCCGGCGGCGAGCGGAGCGGGTGCAGGGGCGTCCGGCGGGCCCTGCGCCTGCCGCAGCTCTTCCTGGCGTTGCTCCAGCGTTCGGATCCGGCGCTCCAAGGTCGCCCGCTCGTCGGCCGGAGCGAAGGCGCGGTAACGGTGTAGGTAGTCGAGAGCCCTGTCGAGGTCCCCGAGCCTCTCGTAAGCGTTGGCGATGTTGAAGAGGAAGAGGGCGCGCTCCGAGAGGCGGTAGGCTTCCTCCCAGGCGAGGATCGCCTGCTCGTACTGTGCCTCCTCATAGAGCAGGACACCGTTCTCGAAGAGCTCTCGCGCGCGCTGCTGGGGATCGCTCGTCGGCGACTGCGCGCTGGCGATCTCGGGGAGTACGCAGAAGCCAAGGAGCAGCAGCGAGGTCAGGAGACGGGCCATGGCCTACTCGTCAAAGGGGTTGCGGAGATCGTGGTGGCGGAAGGCAGGCGCGCTCTCCCGCGGCGGCTGAGCCTCAGGTTCGGGGGCGGGCCTCGCCTGGGCCGGAGGTGGGTCGGGAGCTGGCGGGGGCGGACTCTCGACGGGCGCAGTGGGCTGCGCTGGCGGCGGGGCTACGGCGGGTTGAGGTTGAGATGCTGCTGGCTGTGGCGGCTGTGCTGCTGGTGCAGCGGGCTGCGTCGGGGGAGGAAGGGTGCGGCGCACCGGTGGGGCAGGTCTCTCCAGCGTCGGAAGTGTCTCCACCCTCTGCACGTCTTGCGAGAACTGCGCTTGCAGCACGACCGCGCCGCCCTCGGTCACCGTGACTTCGATCGCGGGATAGTTGGGTGCTACGAAGCGCAGGGTGATCGGGCGCTCGGCCGGACCGAAGGCGTCGCGCCATGGGAGTGGGCGGAGCGTCGTCTGGCCCCGAAAAGCGAGAGCGCCGGGCACGGTCGACGACACGTTGTAGCGAAAGGGTTCTGGGAAGAAGAGCGCGTTGGCCACGTGGTGTTCTGCCTCGGCGAGCGCCTCGGCCCGTGCTCGTGCCGCGTCGCCGCCGTTGACCCCTTGCTCGGCGGCGCTTGGTGTGGCGGGAGCGACGGTCTCCTCAGCCGCCGCGGGTGTGGCTGGTGTTGGCGCGGTGGAGGTGGCCACATCCGGGGTCGGATCGCCACGCTGCACCCACCAGAGCCCGCCGCCGAGCGCGGCGAGCGCGATCGCTGCAGCGATCCACCTCGCGGGCGCGGCGCGGCGCCGCGTGCTCTCGTCCGCTTCGGCGCCGGCGTCTTCGCTCGGCGGCAGCGGGGTCCCCTCGTAGGGGTTGTCGACCTCGAAGGTCGATGGGTCTTCCTCCGCTACCACCGGGCTTTGGACGACGGGGGCGAGCCCCTCTACTGCGACCTCGACCTCGATGTCGAAGGCGTGGATCAGGGCCCCGGTGTCGGGGATGTCGTCCAATCCGTCGGCATCGGGAGGGCCCGCCGCGAAGCGCGCATGGGTGCCGGGGTCCGTCGGCGCGGGAGCCGGGTAGGTTCCGCTCTGCGCCGGGCTGCGGGTGTTGGTTGAAGCAGCGCTCGGTCGCTGCTGGACGAGGCTCTCGATGCGCAAGTCCCCGACGGCCGTCTCCGATCGGAGGTCGAGGTAGAGCTCGTGGAGGTCCGCGACCAGCTCGGTCGCAGATGCGTAGCGCAGGCCCAAGTCCTTCTGGCAGGCCCGCTCGATGATCGCCGCCAGGGGTGAAGACCGCACGGCAGGCCCCAGCGGGACCGCCGCGTCACGGAGGTGCATCGCGGCGAGCACGAGCCCCGGCTCGCCACTGTAGGGCGCTGCACCTTCGAGCATCTCGGCCATGATGATGCCGAGCGCGTAGAGATCACTTGTCGGGGAGGGCTTGCCTCGGAGCAGCTCCGGCGCAGCGTATGCAGGCGAGCAATAGAGGTGTCCCTCGAGGGTGTCCTCGCCTGGGTGCTGCAGGGCCTGATCACCGCCCAAGATTGAGGCGACTGCGAAGTCGAGGACTTTCGCGACCGGTTCGTTTTCGTCCCGCGGCTGCGTGACCAAGATGTTGGCGGGTTTGAGGTCGCGATGGGTGACCCCTAACCGGTGCGCTTCCTCTAGCGCGCGAGCTACGCCGAGCGCGATGACGGTCGCACGCGTCGCGTTCAGACGACCCATGGTGCCGAGCAAGCTCCGCAGGGACTGGCCTGGCACGAGCTCCATCACGATGAAGGGCATCCCTTGCGGGTGGACACCCGTGTCGAAGACGCGCACGACGTGCCGTCCCTGGAGCTGCGTCACCGAGGCCGCCTCGGTGCGGAAGCGTTGGAGGATCTCGGGGTGGTGCGCGTAGGCCGGTTTCAGGACCTTGACTGCGAAGCGTAGCGAGTCGATGTGCTGGTGTCGCGCCTCATAGACCCGGGCATAGGTGCCCTCGCCGATCGGCTGGGTCAGCCGGTAGCGGTCTTGGATGACGGTCCCCAGGAGGGTGTCATCGAGAATCTGCGTAGAGGCGTTGGGTGCCATAGGGTCGTCTCGGTGCCTTCTGCCGAAGGGGTAGGCGCAGGCTCGCACATGCGCACGCTCGCGGCAAGGGATGCTAGGTTGCGAGGGGGAGCCGCGAGGCGCCACCCCTCATCAGCGCTGAAGTTGAATGGTTCCGGTGAGGTTGCGGCAGAGGCGGGCGGTTCGACCCTCTGCTTTGGTCACAGTGAACGAGAGACTCACGACGTCACCGGCCTCGTTGCTCTCGCCCACGAGGTCGACCTCCACCTCGTTGTCGTCGAAGGCTGACGTGAGTCTGCCTTCGATCGAACGCAGGTTTACCACGACGTCGACGTTGGCACCGCTTAGGCAGGTTGCGCCGGAGAATGACGCGGTACCGCTGAGCAGGCACCCTCGCTGCTCCAGGGTCACGGTTGCGTCGCCGTTCACAGGGAGGGGCTGCGCAGCCCATGTGCCGGACCACACCCCGCCTAGGGCCATGCACGTCCTGGGTCCTGGCCGCAGGCAAGACGGATCAGAGCACGCCTCGTCCTCCGCGCAGGACGCCAGCCCGATACCCGACACGAGCAAGCCGAGGGCGAGGAGGTTCGACCACCGTGACTGCGCTCCCACCATGGCATGCTTCCTGTCGCAGGGCTACATTGCGGTCCGTGGCCCCATCGCCACCAGACCGTCAACAGCCTACCACGCGCGGACCGCGACGCCAAATTGCGCCGAAGGCCTCCGGCCCAGGTCCGACGCAGCCGAGCGGTTTCCGTGAGGAGGCAGGGGACCTTCCGGCCATCGCGTGCGCAGCTTGCGTCTGCTCATGGTTGCGGAAAGGTTGCCGGATGCTAGTCTTGGCGACTATCCAGAGGTGTGCGCGCCTGAACGGCCCCGGTGCCGCCCTTGGCGCGACACGGGCTCCCCGTCCGGCCCCCCCTCGCTTGCGGCGAACCACGACAGCCACGAAGGTCGATCATGGCACTCCTTACGCGCGCCCTGCTGTTTCTTGCCTTGGCCATGGCTGCGGCGTGTTCTCTCCAAACAACGGAGATCCGGCGCTGCTCAGGGGACCGCGAGTGCGCGGAGACCTTCGGGGCCGGATCTCAGTGCCAGTCCGGTTACTGCAGCGTCCCTGATGAGCGCGTTCGGTGTTCGTCCAACACGGATTGCGCCGGGTTGCAGGTGTTCTCCACCTGTGAGGACAGCTTCTGCCGGCGCGTCGACGTGCCCCCGCGCTGTGCCCTGACCTACCCAGCGGACTTCTTCACCAACGCAGCGTCCCGGCAGGGCCGGGTTGTCATCGGGTCCGTGGTCTCGTTCCTCGAGAACGCCGAGGAGAGGCGCTCGATGGAGGCGGTGTTCCGAAGGGTTGAGGAGCGCAACGGCATTGAGGACCAACGCTTCGCGCTCGTGTCGTGCAACCACGATCCCGGAGGGCGGGCAGGGGGTGTCGACACCCTCACCGAGCGCCAGGCCGCTCAAGTCACAGCGAGCTTCCTGACCGACACGCTGCGCGTGCCCGCGATCCTCGGACCGCTCAACTCCGATGCGGCCGAGAGCGTGATCGAGGCGACCCGCGCGCGTGGCACGGTGGTTGTCACGCCCGGTGCGGGCTCTCCCTCGTTGGCCCTGCTTGCGCGCGACGGGGACGCGGCGCTGACCGACAACCGTCCGGGTCGTTTCTGGCGTGCCGTCCCTGACGATCGTGTCCAGGTGGACGCGCTCTGGTCTGAGCTCTCCGATGCGGGCATTACGAAGCTCGCCATCGTCATGCAGGAGTCGTCTTATGCTCGGGACATCGAACGGGTGATGCGCGAGCGCGCTCCGGCGGGGGTCGAGATTCTGGCCACACGTTTCTTCCCGGCGACGGGCGCCAACGTGGCTGCGCGGATCGCTGACGCTGCACGAGCCGTGGGAGACGAGGCGGCCACCGTGGGAGTCCTCTTCTTGTCGGCCTCGGCCGCTGACGCCATCACCTTCTTGGAGAGTGCGGGGGGGCAGCGCCGTTTCCGACCGCAGCGCATCTTCCTGACCGACACCGCGCATCGGTCCTTCTTCGTCACCGAGGCGGGAGACGCCGCGGCGGGCCTCTTTCCGCGGGTGTGGGGCACGAGGCTCGCGCCCCCGGAGCGGAGCCGCCTGCTCGACGAGTATGTGGCAGCGTATGCGACCTTCTTCCCCAACACGCCGGATCCCTCGCGCGCGCCTCTCGCTGCGCGCAGCTGGGACGCAGCTTGGCTCGTCCTCTATGGTGGCCTACACGTCCTCGTTCGAGGGGATGAATGGACGCCGCGCGCCATCGCGCAAGGGATGCGGCGTGTCACGCGGCCTGACGCGGCGCCCCTGTCGATCGGCCTCGGCGACTACGCTGAGGCCAGGAGGCGCTTGGTCGCAGAGCAGCCCGTCGTGTTTCGCGGGGCTTCAGGCTTGCTCGCTTTCGCGCCTGAGGTGCAAGAGCTCGCGGCCGACGAGGTGCGCGTCGAGATCTGGCGGCCGAGCGCAGGTGAGGGGTGCTCCGGTGAGCTCCCATGCTTCCTCACCGAGCGCGTTCTCGTGACGCCGGCACCCTAAGGGGTGCTGCTCAGCCGCCGCACCGGGGCAGGAGCCTCGCGTGGCTCAGTTCCACGCGACGGGTCCTCTCCAACCAGCGGTGGGTGTGTTGGGCTGGGCCAGCCACTCTTCAAAGCTCGGAGCCACGCAGCCCTCAGCGCGCAGGTGCATCACGAGCAGGGCGTAGTCTCGGACCACAGACGCCGCGACCAAGCGGTGGCCACCCTCGGGGTTGTCAACGAGTTCCCAGGCTCCTCGCAGCCACTGTACCGGCGGGCCGTGGCCTGTTGTCTTCCCTGTCTCCTTCATCTCACTCCTCGGCTTCCGCGCAGCACCACCTCACCGGCTGCGTCTCTTGGTGACAAGGAGGAGGATAAGCACCGGCGCGTCAGCGCAAAGCGCGACGCAGCCACCTGACGCTGGCTCGCAGCCTCGGCGCCTGGTGAACTGTGGCAGGTTCATGCGATCGATGCGGACGGGCTAGGGCGTCCTGCTGCGGCATGCGAGCCAACCCATCACCGCGCGACGACAGGGCGACAGTGGCGGGCGATCGCCCGCGGGACCTGCGCGAGGGGCCACAGGTGAGGCCCGAGAAAGGGCTTGCCCGTCGTGAGCAATGCCACCGAGATCTGGCGGTCGGGATCAGCCCACACGATCGTGTTCATGAAGCCGAGGTGGCCGAAGGCGTTGGGGGTGTTCCCGCCGAAGAGCGAGACGCGGTCGCTTCCGAGGATGAGCCCGAGCCCGTAGCGCACAGGGAGCACCAAGGTGAAGTCTAGCTCCATGTAGGAGGACTCGTTGGCAGCCCGGTGAATGGTACGGGGCGCAAAGACGCGGTGTCCTTGCAGCGTTCCGCCCTCCAAGAGCAGTTGGAAAAAGCGGCTCATCTCCTCAGCGGTCGACACCACGTTCCCCGAGGGCACGACGCCGGTCAGGAAGCGCGGATCGTTCGAGAGGCCTGCGGCTTCTGGGATTGTGACGCCTAGGGCGCGCTTGGTGAGGGCCGACAGGCCAAGGGGCACGGGCGGTCCTGTAAAGTAGGAGCGGGCGAGGCGTGGCAGGTCGCCAGGGTCAACACCGTAGTTGGTCCAGCGGAAGCCTAGGGGGCTCAAGATCTCTTCCCTGAGCAAGGTCCGGATGTCCTTCCCTGTAACGCGGTGGACGATCTCACCGAGCACAAACCCCCCGCTGATCGCGTGGTAGGCTAAGCGACGCCCAGGCTTGGAGCGTGGCTCCGACGCGCAGATACGGTCCACGATCTGGTCCCAGTCGAAGAGCAGGTCCAGGTCCCGGTCGCGCTCGGCGATGGTGGGGATTCCAGCGCGGTGGGTGAGCACATGCCGGATGGTGACGTCCTGCTTACCCCGCTGCGCGAACTCGGGGATATACGTGCTCACGCGGTCGTCGATGTGCAGCAGGCCGCGATCATCGAGGAGGTGGATCAACATCGCCGTGATCGCTTTGGACGCGGAGAACACGCAGACCGGCGTGTCTGGCAGCATGGGCTCGGGCGCCTCGGTGTCGTCGCCAGGTGGGCCGTTGCCGACACGGTGCCCAATGGAGCGGTGCATCACGATCTTGCCGTGCCGCCTCAGGCAGAACGAGATGCCTGGATGTGTTCCCGTGCGGTACAGTGCGCAGATCCGGCGCCAGATCGCGTCGACATCCTCGCGACGCATGTCGACGTCGCGTGGGTCGGCGATCTCGCTGGGATGGTCGATGTGGGTCACCTGGTGGGCGGGCAAGGCCTCGCGCATCAGGCGCTGCGGGACCAGGAGCGTGGAGACAGCAGGTCTTTTCACGGTGTCAGGGGGTGCGGTGTTGGGGGAGGGCGTCGAGCTCGACGCAGGCGTTAGCGATACCACCGCGGCATCCCGCCGCAAAGAGCGCGCGCAGCTCCTCTTGCTCTACCAGCAGCGCAGGGGTGCCCGCTGCCAGGCGTCCGCCCTCCGAGCAAGCGAAGGCGTCGCCAGCGGCACATGCCCGCCGGTACGCTTCCATGGCGGCGGAGAGGTCGGCCGGACCGCCCTGTCCGTAGCGCAGCGCCGCTGCCCACTGGGTGCAGGCGCTCGGCAGATCGAGCGCGCATCCTGCCGCAAAGTGCGTGCGGGCGTCCTCCGCGTGTCCCCGACGGAGACGGCGTGAGCCGAGGTCTAGGCACGCCTGCGCCTCGCCCCGAGCGCAGCGCGCCGCTTGCTCACCGCTCAAGCCAATCTGCCAATGCAGAAACGAGAAGAACGCGAGGAAGGGCCAGAGGCCGGCGCTGAGGATGAACACACGTCGAAAGCTCAGCCAGCGGGGGCCGCCGGCCACCCCGAAGAGTAGGCTTCCCCCCACGAGCAGACGCGCACCCGAGTCACGCATGGCATCGGGCACCTGGCTCTCCGGTCCGGCCGTTGCGATCCAGCCTACGAGCAGCAGGATGAGACCACCGAGCGCCAGCAGGAAGCCGGCGTAGGTCAGGACAGGGAGGACGCGCCGCATGGGGACTCCGGCAGGTGGCGGGGCTATCCGCGTAGTCTTCGGCTGCGGCCCACGGTGTGGCTAGCCCACGCGAAGGCAGCGCCGAAGAGAAGGAAGGTCAGCGCAGCGCTGCGCCAGACGTCGATATCAGCGCTTCCGGTAATCGCGTAGCGCAAGCCGTTCACCATGTAGAGCACGGGGTTGGCTAGCGAGAGGGTCCGCCAGGGCTCCGGCAGCATGTCGATCGTGTAGAACACGCCACCCAGGAACGCGAGCGGTGTGAGCACGAAACTCGGTACGACCGCGAGGTGGTCGAAACGTGTGGCGTAGATGGCGACGACCACTCCCAGGAGTCCGAAGGTCGCGCACACCACGAACACGAACCAAAGCAGCCAGAGGGGATGCACCAGCTGCGGCCCCACGAAGAGCGCCGCAACAGCCCAGACGAGCGCGCCTACCACGGCGCCCCGCACCAGGGAGCCGCCCACGTAGGCCAGCAGGAGCTCGCCTGGACCTATGGGCGCGATGAGCAAGTCCACCAGTGTACCGTTGGTCTTGGACTGGAAGAGGCTTGACGATGCGTTGAGGAAAGCATTCTGGATCATGGCGAGCATCATGAGGCCCGGGATCACGAAGTGGACATAGGGCTGTCCGTCCACTTCGGCGATGCGGGAGCCTAGCGCCAGCCCGAACACTACGAAGTAGAGACTGGTCGTGATCAGCGGGCTGAACACGGTCTGCATCCAGACCTTGGTGAAGCGTAGGACCTCCTTCTTGAGGAGGGTGAATAGACCCAACCAGTTCCAGCTCATCACGGACGTGCCCCGGTCTTGTCGTGGTGGACCCTGCTGCCTTGTGCCCCATCTTGATCTTCGTGCACGAGGTGGAGGAAGACCTCCTCGAGCGACGAGCGCCGGGTCATGATGTCGTGGATCTCGATGTGGTCTCGCAGCGACTCGATGAGGGCGGGCGTCTCCGAGGGGTCGCGCAGCTCAATCACCAGGGCGTCCTCCTCCTCCCGCACTCGCGGCTCCAGCCAAGAGGGCCAGGTAGCCAGCAGGCGGCGCCCCCGGATGACGATCTCTGAGCGTCCGTAGCGCCGCATGAGTGTTTGTTGATCCTCTACCAGAAGCAGCCGACCCGAGCGGAGCACGCCCACCCGGTCGGCCAGGCGCTCGGCCTCCTCAAGGTAGTGGGTGGTGAGCACGATCGCGCTTCCCTCATCCCGTAGGCGGGCGACCAAGCGCCACAGGTCACGCCGCAGCTCGACGTCCACGCCAGCCGTCGGTTCGTCGAGAAAGAGCACGCGCGGGCGGTGGACAAGCGCCTTTGCGATCAGGAGGCGCCGCTTCATCCCTCCAGAGAGGTGACGGGCATAGGCGTCGCGGTGGTCGCTCAGCGACAACTCTCGCAGCAGGGTCTCAGCCCATGCGGCGTCAGGGCGTACGCCCATCAAGCCCATCTGCAGCAGGAGGCTCTCGAAGGGTGAGAAGAAGGGGTCAAAGTTGACCTCTTGCGGCACGACGCCCATCAGGCGACGTGCCTGCCGGTAGTCGCGCTGCGTGTCGTATCCGAACACCGAGACACTGCCGCTGTCCGGGGTGGCCAGCCCGGTGATGCAACTGATGAACGTGGTCTTGCCCGCGCCGTTCGGACCCAGCAGGGCGAGCACTTCCCCGGGACGCATGGCCAGGCTGACCGCGTCGACAGCGACGAAGCGCCCGTAGGCCTTCGTAAGCGAGTCGACCCTCAGGGGGATGTCGTCGCGGGGCGGAGGGGATGCGTAGATCATGGCTGGAGGGCGAGGGAAGCGTCTGAGGCAAGGAATTCCGCCGAGCACGAGGCGACGGGCGCTCAGATCGCCAAAACATGTCTGGCCTCCTTGCGCGCCGCCCCCTATACCAGAGCGGCGAAACGAAGGGGACCACTTCCCCCTCGACGTTCCTTGAGATGCACGTGCCGCGCAGAGAGCGCGGCAGGGAATGAGTCAGACCCCCAAGGCGTCATGGCGGATGAGCACAAAACCGAGGTCACTCCCTGGCCGCATCGCTCGCGGCCGCATCGTCATGGCTGCTCCGTGCGCGTCGTAGAGCCTGGTCAGCCCTCTGAGCAGGCTGGGTGGGGAGACTTTGATCTCTACTCCGTGCACGAAGACCCGAGGCGCAGCCTCGTCCTGTATCTGCGCGCTGAGTTTTCTCTCAGCCGACTGCCGGCAGAGACGAAGGAGGGGCACTTCATCGTAGAGGAAGCCCTGGGTCAGGCGGTGCGCATCCGCCACTACAGGCTACGGAGCGCCTGAGGGGTGGTCTGAGCCCTGGAGGTTGCGGCGTGGCTCCGGGTGCGCGGTCGGTGGGTCGCCCTTGCCGGGGTCGCGTTGCTGTCCTAGAGGTGCGCACGCGGCGTAGGGCGCCGATTGGACCGTGTTTCCCCGCTGCTGGCTGTGAACGACCTCACTCTTCCCGTGCTTCTCGACGTCGCTTTGGACCCGATCCTCTTGGCGTGCGGGGGTCGGGTAGACCCGCATATCGCGCGGGTGTGGTGGTGGGGCCCTGTACAGGAGGCAGCCGCGCTCTCGAGCCTGGGCGACCTCGTCGAGGACCAGCGTGACGCTCCACTCGACGTTGTGAGGCGCAGCGCGTCCGAGGTGGCAGCGGCCCACGCGCGAGGGCGCGCCCGCTTGAGGTCATGCGTGTCCTCCCACGGGCGTCTTGATGATGAGGTCCGGACGGTGCTCGTCGTCCACGCGCTCACCGGCGACAGCCGCGTAGGTGGCGCGGCGGGCTGGTGGCGCGAGCTGGTCGGGTCCGGCTGCCCGCTCGACCCGAGCGCGATGCGGGTGCTCTGTGTCAACTTGCTCGGGTCCTGCTACGGCAGCAGTGGGCCCGAGGACGAGGGGTTTCCGTCGCGCCGATCCACGCGGAGCGCACCCGGTGATGCGCGCTGGCCCCTAGGCGAGGATCTCCGGGATGCGCTGCCTGCTGTCGTCACGACCTACGACCAGGCGCGCGCCATCGCCATGGTCCTGACGCAGTTGGGCGTGCGGCAGGTGGACTTGGTCACCGGTGGTTCCGTGGGCGGGATGGTGGCTATGTGGCTCGCGCGGATCGCGCAGGAAGAGGGGATCAGCGTCTCGGTGGTGGCGCCTATCGCGAGCGCCACGCGCGCTGACGCTTGGATGTTGGGGTGGAATCACATCGGCCGCGCCTTGCTCTACGACGCTTGGGGGAAGGGCGAGGTGGAGCGTCGGCTCGCGCTCCAGCGCGCCCGCCAGGTCGCCCACATGACCTACCGAGCGCCCCAGGGGCTCGATCAGCGGCAGGGGCGCGCACAGCGTCCGCCTGGGCCGCGAGGCTGGCACCCAGATCGACCCTATGCAGTCGGCACATATCTGGAGCACCAGGGTCGAAAGCTGTGCGCTCGTTTCTCCCCGGCGTCCTATGTATTGCTGTTGGAGGCGATGGACCATCACGACCTCTGCCGGATTCCCGGTGACTCTGGGGTGTCGCACAGCCTGGAGGAGGCAGTGGGGCAGATGCGGGGCGTCGTGGCGGCGATGGGGATCGACTCGGACCAGCTCTTCCCTCCAGCGCAGATGGAGGAGCTGGCCGCGCTTCAGTGTAGCCTGGGTCAGCCGGCGACCTACACGTCCTTGGCGAGCCCGCACGGGCATGACGCGTTTTTGATAGAGTTCGACGCGGTAGCGCACTACCTGCGGCAGGCGCTCCGTTTGTCCGGGGCAGCGTGAGGAGGATCTATGAGCGAGACGCCCTTTCTGGTGATGAAGTTCGGCGGTTCCTCGAATGGTGCGCCCGAGCGGCTGGTCCGCATCACTGAGCTGGTCGCGCGAGAGCGACGCAACGGACCGGTTGCGCTGGTGGTCAGTGCGATGGGGGACACCACCGACTGGCTCATTGATGCTGTGGATCGGGCAGCGGCAGGGGACCACGCAGGCGCCCTCGAGGTCGTGGAGTGCATCCAGGCGCTCGCCCTCCGCAACGGGCTCGGCGCGCTCGACACGTTGGGAGGAGCCGCGGCGCTCTCGAGGCGTGCTGCGGTCGAGGGCTTGGTGCATGAGCTGACCGAGAGCCTGCGACAGCTTCTCTACGGGGTGAGCCTGGTTCGCGAGCGGACCCCGCAGACCGTGGACCTGGTGATGTCCTTCGGTGAGCGCATCAGCGCTGGCGTCCTGGCCGAGGTGGTGAGCGCCAGCGGCGTTGAGGCGTGCTTCGTGGATGCACGGACGTGGACCGTGACGGACGATAGCTTTGGCAAGGCTTTGGTGTCTTGGCCCGCAACGGAGGCGGCGCTGTGCGCGCTGCGGGTTGGGTGGGGTGAGCGCGTGCCGGTCCACACCGGGTTTCTGGGGCGCACTGCGGACGGAAGGACGACGACCTTGGGGCGCAACGGCTCTGACTATACGGCGACCTTGCTCGCTCGCGCCCTTCAGGCCCGGGAGGTCAACATCTGGACGGATGTGAGCGGGGTGATGACCGCTGACCCCGGGTTGGTCAAGGACGCCTATCCCTTGGAGCGCTTGAGTTACGCGGAGGCGCTTGAGTTGGCGACCTTTGGGACCAAGATGTTCCATACGCGCACCATGATCCCGCTCATGGAGAGCGGCATTCCGCTGCGCATACGCAACACCATGCGGCCCGAGGCGCCGGGGACCTTGGTGGACCGTCATGGCGCGCAGGACGCGCGGCGCCCGACCTCGGTCACCAGCCTGGAGCAGGTCGCGCTGATTGACGTACAGGTCCGACGGCTGACCCAGAAGCCGCATGTCGGTGAAAGGGTGCTGCGAGCGCTCCGAGAGGCGAACGTCACGGTGTGGATGGCGACCCAGTCCGCGCATGGGCAAGCGATCGCGGTGGGGGTCCCCATGTCGGAGCTGTCGCAGGCCGTAGCTTCGATCGAAGGGGAGCTGGCGCTTGAGCTGCAGCGCGGGGACATTGAGCCTGTCACGACGCGGAGCCCGGTCACGCTCTTGAGCTTGGTTGCGGAGACGATGGGGCGCACCCCCAACGTGGCAGGTCGCTTCTTCTCTGCGTTGGGGTCGCTCGGAATCAACGTGCGAGCGATCGCTCAGGGTGCCAGCGCCCGCTCGATTACGGCGGCGATCGATGCCGAGGACACGCCGGTGGCCGTGCGTACGGTTCACGCGGCGTTCAACTTCGCACATCAGGAGGTGAGCGTCCTTGTGCTGGGCAAGGGCACCGTGGGGCGGGCGCTCCTTGAACAGCTTCGTGAGCAGCAGGCGCTGCTTCGGGAGCGTCAGGGGGTCGCGCTCCGCGTTGTGGGTGTGGCCGACAGCCGTCGGCTCCATGTCTGCGACGAGGGCTTGGACCTGCGGGGGTGGGAGGGTGTGCTCGCAGCGCAGCCAGCGGCGGCGGGTGAGGGGGGGCCTGTCGGTCGGGATGCTCTGGAGCGCTTACGTCGCCTTCCAGCTCCTGTGCTGGTGGATTGCACGGCAGCGGAGGGCATGGACGCGGTGTACGAGCAGGCGTTTGCGTTGGGGGTCCACGTCGTGAGCGCGAACAAGAAGCCGCTGACAGGCTCGTGGGAGCGCTGGTCGGCGTTGCATGAGCTCGCTGCCACGAACCACCGTTCCTGGGCCTACGAGACGACGGTGGGGGCGAGCCTTCCCGTGATCGAGACGCTGAAGAACTTGGTTCGGACCGGTGACGTGGTCGTGGGAGTTGAGGGTTGCTTCTCGGGCACGCTTGGCTTCTTGTGTCAGGCCGCGATGGAGGGTCAGGCGCTGTCGGAGGCGGTGGAGGAGGCTTGGAGTCGGGGCTACACGGAGCCTCAACCTGCGGAGGACCTCTCGGGGATGGACGTGGCTCGCAAAGCGTTGATTCTCGCAAGAGAGCTGGGCCTGCGGATGGAGCTCTCGGAGGTGGAGGTGGAGCCCTTGGTGTCCACCGAGGGTCTGCTGCACTTGTCCCGGGAGGGGCTCTTCGCGGCCCTGCGGGAGCGTAACGCGGGGCTTCAGGCGAGGGTCCGCGCGGCGCGCGAGCGCGGCGAGGTCTTGCGCTATCTCGCAAGAATCGAGCGTGGTGAGGGAGCCCGAGGCCGGCTCCATGTCGGGCCAGTGGCGTTGCCAGCGAGCCACCCAGCGACGCGCTTGAGGGGGCCCGAGGCCTTTGTGGCCTTCACGACGGAGCGCTTCCGGCAAGTCCCGATGATCGTGCAGGGATCCGGCGCTGGTGGCGAGATCACCGCGGCCGGCGTGCTGGCGGACTTGTTGACGGTCGCGCGACGCCTGCGCGGCAGGTGAAGCCTGCCCGGCAGGACGCAGCAGCCTGCCAGACAGGGCGCGCCAGCCGGTGCGGTGGGGTTGAGGTCGATGGGCTTGGACCCGCGCATCTGCCGTGGGGCGTGCGCGATCCAGTTTTCCTTGACACCTCAGGGGCCTCCACTTCATGAAAGGAGAACGTGGCTGGCAGCCTCATGCGGTGTCCTCATGCGGGAAGAAGGTGTTTCCGTGGTCTCTGCAGGGGGCCCCGGAGGCGTTCTCCATGGTGGTAGGTGGAGGTGAGGACTTGGGCGATGGTTGCCCCCGGTGCTCCGCAACGACGAGCACGGCTGATCGAGGTAAGGGATGAAGCTTTTTGTAGGTGGTTTGGCGTGGAAGACAACCTCGGATACCTTGCGGGAGGCGTTCTCCGCGTACGGTGAAGTATCGGAGGCGGTCGTAGTGGAGGATCGCGAGACGGGCCGCAGCCGTGGCTTTGGTTTCGTGCGCTTCGAGAACGACAGCGACGCCGAGGCGGCGCTGCAGGCGATGAACAACTCCGAGCTTGAGGGGCGCACCATCAAGGTGGACCGCGCAGCGGACCGGCCACGTCGTGAGGGCGGTGGACGTCCGAGCGGCGGCGGCGGTGGCGGCTATGGCGGCGGCGGCGGCGGCTACGGCGGCGGCGGCGGCGGCGGCTACCGCGACAGCGGTGGTGGCGGCGGTGGCGGCGGCTACCGCGACAGTGGTGGTGGTGGTGGCGGCGGCTACCGCGACAGTGGTGGTGGTGGTGGTGGCTACCGCGACAGCGGTGGTGGTGGCGGGCGCGGCGGTCGACGCGGCGGACGTGGGGACAACGACAGCTCCTGGTGAGCGCTCGCGGCGCCCTTTGGCTGTAGCCACGAGGACACCCGGTGCCCCTGGGTGGGTCGCTACGATTCAGCGATGCTCCCTTTTTCGGTCTCCCTGGGGCTCCTCGGTGTCGGCTTCGGTGCTGCCGCCATCCTGGCGCTTAGGAACTGGATTGTCCTCTTTGATGAGGAGGGAAGGATGACCTCGCCATCCGCGCGGCGGACGACGATCTACCTGATTCCTGGCTTCTTCGGCTTCGCCGATATCGGAGGAATCCGATACTTCCACCACGTGTGCCAGTGGCTTGAAGAGGCTCTTCAACAGGTCGGGGTCGAGGCCCGCGTCCATGTCGTGCCGACGCTCCCGACGGCCTCGATTCGCGATCGAGCGGCTCGTCTGCACGATGTCATCGTGGATACCGCTCCCGGCGACGACAGCCCGCTACACCTCGTCGGTCATTCCACGGGAGGCCTCGACGCGAGGCTCTACGTCACGCCAGGGGTGTCCCTGGCCGGTCAACGGCAGCCCGCTCCCTATGCGGCCCGCGTTCGTTCGGTGGTGACCCTGGCTACCCCGCACCAGGGCACGCCCCTCGCTTCCTGGTTCGCCTCCACCCTCGGCAAGCGACTGCTGCAGTCCTTGTCCCTCGCGACCCTCTACACCCTGCGTTTCGGCCGCCTACCTCTGTCCGCGGTGTTTCAGCTCGTCGGCGCGGTCGCGCGGCTGAACGGCCATCTCGGAGGCAGCCCCACGGTGTTGGACCAACTCTACGATGAGCTTCTGGCCGACTTCGATGAGGAGCGGCGCACGATCATCACCTCGATGTTGCTCGAGATCGGGCGCGACCAGTCTCTGCTCCGGCAACTCACCCCTGAAGGGATCGACCTCTTCAACGCGGCAACTGCAGACCGGCCAGGTGTCAGCTACGGTTGTGTCCTGGCGATGGCGCCGCCCCCAGGGGTGTTTTCGGCGCGCCACGTCCGCCTCGCGGCGGACGCCCAGGCGACACACGCGCTGTACCAAGTGCTGCACCGCTTGACGTCCAGGCACCGGGCGGTCGCCGCGCCGGGTCCCGAGGTGCAAGAGAAGATGTTAAGGGCCTGGGGACGGCTCCCCGATGCGCGCGATTCCGACGGGATGGTACCTGTACTGTCCCAGGTGTGGGGGACGCCTGTCTGCTGCGTCACGGCGGACCATCTCGACGTCTGTGGACACTTCCATGCTCCTGCGCACTACCCGCCGCATATCGATTGGATGGCATCGGGGTCCCGCTTTGATCGCGCTACCTTCGAGGGTGTGTGGCAGGAGGTGGCCGCGTTCCTGGTGCGGTCCATGGCCTAACCGGCTCGCCGCCAAGGGCCTCCGCTCCGTCGTCGTGGAAGCGCCAGCGCGTGCGCGGAGTTCGTCCTGAGGAGAGCTTGTTGGGGGGACATTCAGTTGCAGCGACCGGTGCTAACCACGCTGGGCGACTGACAAGAGGTCGCTGCGCTGTCCGGGGCGAGGCACAGGGTGCCGTAGACCTCGTCGATGGGCACGATGGCAAGCGTGCCGCTCGCATTGCGCCTCATGCTGAGCACCTCCCAGAAGTTCTTGCCCTCCGGGATCTGGCGCGTGTAGCGGGCGACTGCGACGCCGCCTCGGGCGCCGTCGTAGACCGTGACTTCAGCGTCTGCGTATCCGTGGTTCTTGTGGTCGTAGTAGTGCACGCCGACGTGCACGGGCTCTCCTGTCGGGAGGCTGGTGACGATGATCGCCTCGGGTCCCGCGCCGGAGAGCATGTCGAATGTGAGCCTCGCGAGTCCCCCGCCTGGCAGGTTGAGCGAGCGGCTGGCATAGCTCACGGACGTGCTGTTCTGGCTCCAGCGGCCTGTGGCTGGGCGAAGGTGCAGGTCCAGGTCCCCGCCACACGCGGTCGCGCCCGTTCCTACGCCGTCGGGCGCCGAGAACGCTCCGTTGCGATGGGTCCACCGCAGCGCAATGTAGACGTTGTCCGCTTCAGCGACAGCCTCGAGGGTGGTGGTGAAGGTCGGTCCTCGGATTCCCTCGCTCGTCGAGGGGATGGCGCGTATCTCGTAGGTGCCGAAGTCAAAAAGCAGGAAGGTGACGCGGTCACTCCCTTGGCGCTGGAAGGCGCCACCAGGGATGCCCGGCCCGGCCACGCGCCAGTTCACGTCGTTCAGCTGGTAGCGACCGGAGGGTGAACGCCCCTGACAGGTCACGGTCTGAAAGGGCGCCGTACGAAGCTGGGCCAGGGGAGGGTCTTGGCTGCCGTGTCGGCAGCTGAACAGAAAGTCGTCGGAGGGGCTGACGGTGTCGTCCCCTCCCGTGTCGGCCACGTCCTGGGGAGGCCTCACATCGCTCGTGTCTTCCCGCACATCCTCCGGCGGATCCACGATGTCGTCGCCAGTGGCGATCCCGCGCACGAGCAGGGTCAGCACGCTCGGCTCCGCGTTGGTTACAAGCCGCAACACGCCCTCATGGAGCCCCGCACGCGCAGGTCGGAAGCGCAGCGTCAGCGTACGGCTGGTTCCGGGCGAGAGCGTGATGGGGAACCCGCCCGCGCTCTCGGTGATGGAGAAGGGGGTGCCAGCGTCCGCCGGCGCCGTCGTGAGCTGCACCTCGTGGCGCAGCAGGATGAGGTCCTCCGCGCCCTCGTCGCCACAGTGCTCCACGAAGAGCCGAAGCGTGCTGGACTGTGTGCGCTCGGTCTCGGCGAAGACCACCGAGGTTGCGCCGCCCTCCACACTCAAGTCCACACAGGGAGGGGTGGAGTTGCAGGCCAAGGGTACCCGAGTCTGGCCGGTGGTACCGTCTTCGCGCCGGAAGCCGAGGACCAGCGAGCCGCTCTGCGCAGTCCCCTCCTCACCGATCTCGCAGCGCAGATCAACCCGCACCGGGCTGGCGTCTGGTATCAGCGTGAGCGGGAGGAAATCGAGCACTTCGGAGAGCTGGAGTCCACCGTCACCCTCGATGCTCGCCGATGTCCAGCGCAGCGTGCGGTCGCCGGGGTTGGACACGAAGACGGAGACATCGCTGACGCCGTTCACCGGCGCAGGGAAGCGGACCGCATCGGGCGTCACCGCGAGCCCGGGCTGAGTGGGGGGAGGCGGAGGCGGGTCGGTCGGTCCCTCGGTCAACTGTACGCGGTAGCTCCACGCAGCCAACGAGTCTCCTTCCTTGTACACGAACTGGATGACCGCCTCATCGCCAGGGTTACCGGACCCGTTGTAGGCTACCGCTACGATGACGCCCTCTTGGGTCACAAACCAAGGGAGGCCGTCGTTGACGAGGGAGAACCACGCTTGACCGCTTGCCACCCGAACGTCGACGACCTCGACGGGTGCCGTGCCGCGCGCTCGTACGCGGAAGGAGGCCGCTGTCGCTGGTCGATCGGCCCGCAGGCGCAGCACCTCGGGCTCAAAGGCCAGGGGCCCAGTCGGGGTCGCATCCTCTGCGACGTCTTCCGTCGTGGTAGCATCGGACAGATCGTCACCCCCGGCGCTCGTACAGGCGCCCAGCAGGAGACTTGCGATGAAGAGAGAGGATAGCGAGAGATAGCGCAGCGGCGACTTCATGGTGTCTCATCCCAGGGAACGCAGAGGGATCGTTGTTGCGACCTGCTAGACCCTTGCCTCTCCTCGCGATTCAGGTCAAGCGGAGAGGTCGCCATCACGGGCGATGAGGGTCTCCTGCTCACGCGCCGTGGCGTCACGAAAGGCATGGATTCTAAGGTGAAACCTTAGGTGTTTGCCCGCCAGCGGGTGGTTGGTATCGAGGACGACCCCTTCCTCGGTCACGCGAACAATCCGGTGGGGCTGCGGCCCATCGCCGAAGTCAGCGAACACGGACATTCCGACCTCGGGTGGTGGGTCCTCACCGAATGCTCCACGGTCGATCGTCTGCAGGGCCTGGTCTACCCGCTCACCGAAGGCCTCCTCCGGCGGAACGACGACATCGACCACTTCCGTGGGGCGGCGACCTTCGAGGACGCGCTCGACCGCGGGGAGGAGCTGCCCGCGGCCGAAGAGCCAGACCAGGGGCGTCTCATCGTCGGCCTCATCCAAAAGAAGGCCCGTCTCCACATCGGTGAGTCGGAACGATGCCTTGACGACCATCCCGGGGCGCAGGCAAGGCCCGTCGAATTGGGTGTACCACTTCATCAGAGACCCTCACGGGCAGGAGTAGGTGTACCACTTCATCAGAGACCCTCACGGGCAGGAGTAGCCGGGAAGAGCAGCAGGTTGTCATCGTCCAGGCTGAGCAGCGCCAACGAGCGGCCCCACGAGAGGCCAGCGTCCATCGCACGAAAGGCGCCCATCTTCCGAGCGCCCAGAGCCGCCCAGTGGCCAAAGCACACGCGCAGATCGGCCGGGATCTGTTGGGGTAGGGCAAACCAAGGGCGCAGGGTTTCGGGGAGGGTCTCGACTGGGCCCTTGTAGGACCAGTCGTAGGTTCCGTCGACGCGGCACGCGCGGGCGCGCGTGAACACCGCGAGGTCATGAGCGAGCGCGGCGTTTGCCTCGGCGGGGCGCCCGCCCCTGCCATCATGGGCCGCGAGCAGGGGCCGGGCGCGTCGAGGGTCCCGGAGCGCCTCCTCCAGGCGCCGCGCGCGAGCGCGTGCCTCGTCGAGCGGTACGCCGTGAGGCAGCGCCGCGTGGACGATGACCGCGTTGGTGACGTCCAGCAGCAGCGGCTGACGGCTCAGCCACGGGAGCGTGTCGTCGTCGTCATCGGTCAGCAGCGCCGCAGCAGTGTCCTTTGGGCCCGGCTTGCGCTCACCTAGCCAGCAAGCGAGCAGGTGTAGCTCGTGGTTCCCGAGGACCATGGAGCAAGCCCCCTCATTGTCTCGGAAAAATCGCAGCACCTCGCCAGAAGCAGGTCCGCGATTCACGAGATCGCCCACCGACAGGAGGTGGTCTCGGTGCGGGCTCCAGCCGACCTCGGCGAGCGCGCGCCGCAGTACCTCCCAGTGACCGTGGACGTCTCCAACGACATAAGTGGTCATGCAGCCCCCGCGGGAGAACCCTCACTGCAGCGAGCGCTGACGTCCTCTACTGGGCCAGCCGGCCAGAAGCGATGCAAGAGCGCGGGCAGAAGCAGCAAGTCTGCGATCACGCAACTTACGACTGTAAGCGCGGTGAGCTCCGCGAAGAGGCGAATGGGGACGAAGGAGCTGAAGAGTACAACGGAGAGGCCGGCCAGCAGGGTCGCGGCCGACACCAGCACGGCGCGTCCTGTCCCCCGCATCGCGGCTTCCAGCGCTTCGTCCCTGTGCCGCCCGGCCTTCAGCTCTTCCTGAAAGCGCCGCACGACGTGAATCGTGTTGTCGACGGCTAGCCCCAGGCTCACGGAGAAGATGATCAGCGTGGTGCTGTTCAGGGCGATGCCTTGCCAACCCATGTAGCCGAGGGTCAAGACCAGCGGTACGGCGTTTGGCGGGAAGGCCAGCAGGCCGAGCGGCAGGCTACGGAAGAGGAGCAGAAGGAACACGAAGATCACCAGGAGGGCGGTGCCGATCGACCCGATCAGGTCCCAGATTAGGACGGACAACCCCAGCGCGCCGAGAAATGCATCGCCTGTCAGCGTGAAGGTCACCGGCCCCTCATCGCCAAAGACGTCAACGAAGTGCGCTCGAAAGCGCGCTTCCTGCCTCAGGATCGCGACGCCTCCGTCGTCAGGGATGCGGACGACAATGCGCAGCGTGGTGCGGGTGGGGTCGATGTAGGGGGAGAAGGGGTCATCGTGGACCCCTTCAACCAGGCTCCTCAGCGAGGCCACCCGTGCATCGCTGCCCATGGGTGCGCCTCGGACTTCCTCGCGCCCCGTGAAGGCGACGTGGAGCTCATCCAGGTAGGTCAGATAGGAGCGCACGCCGAGCGTGCCGGGCTCTTCGCTGAGGCGTTCTTCAAAGCGGCGCACCTCGTCCAACCAACGGGCTTGGTCGAAGAGGCCCACCCTGTCTGCTTGGAGGATGATCTGCAGGGAGAGGACCCCACCAAAGTCCTGCTCCAGGGCACGGGTTGCTTGGTAGACGTGGTCGTCCGGGCTGAAGATCTCCATAAGCTTGCTGTCGATCACCACCCGCGCGCCCAGCCAGCCCCCGACACCCATCAAGAGAGCGCTCACCGCCAGCACGGTGTTGGTGTGGTGCGTGACCCAGCGGTGCAACGTGACTCCCAGCCGGTCGAGCCAAGCGTCCGCCTGTTTGCGGTGTGTCGCGCGGTGCGGTGAGCAGAAGGCGAGCGTAGCCGGGAGGAGGGTGACGGTCACCACCCACGCGAGCATCACGCCGTACGCGGCGCTCGCTCCGAAGCTCCGCAGAATCGCCGTCTGGGACACCATCAAGGAGCCGAAGCCGATGGCCGTGGTGAGCGAGGTGAAGAGGCAGGAGATCGTCATGGAGCGCATGGCCTGGCGGATGGCTCCGTGGTGTTCGGCACCGCCTTCGATGTGCTCTCGGTAGCGACTCAGGACGTGGATCGCGTCGCTGACACCGATCACGATGATGAGGGTCGGGAGGACGTTGTTGACGAGGTTGAAGGGGATGCCGGCCAGGGCCATGGTTCCGACCACCATGGCCATAGAGAGCCCGACCACGACGAGCGGCAGGAACACGCCAGGGATCCACCGGAACGCGAAGAGCAGCAGCAACAGGTTGGTGAGGGCTGCCAGCGGGATCAGCACGAACTGGTCGGAGATGAGCTTGTCCACCGCGTAGGTCCGGATGTCTGGCAACCCGCCCCACTGGAGCGTCACGCCTGGCGGAGGAGGCCGGGCGGCGACGCGCTCTTGAATCTCCCGCACCCAGGGTGCGACTTGGCTGAGCTCCTGGGTGTCCCGCCGCAGGGAGAAGACGATCAACGCGACGTTGGCCTCGGGTCGGACGATCAGGCCGTGGAGAAAGCGAAAGCCCTCGACAGCCCTCCGCAGCTCGGAGGCTGCCTCTACGCTGACCGGCACGTCTCCAGATTGGCTCAGGGGATTGTCGACGCGTAGCACGCCACCGCCCTCTTGGCGTGGCAGGGTCAGCCCGGTGATGCCGAGGGCCTCCTCCACGAAGGGCAGGGCATCACCTTCGCTGCGCACGTCGCGGAGCCACGTCAGCACCGTCGGGTCAAAGAGGTCAGGAGCGCGCACCAGGAGCACAAGGCCATTCTCTTCGCTGCCGAAGAGCGCCTTCATCGCTTCCGATGTCTCCCGCGCCTCGGGCATGTCAGCGAAGAGCGCCTGCGGGCTGAACGCGGCTTCCACCCGCAACGCCTGGCTGGCGAGCAGCCCAGCCAGCGCAACCACGATCGCAAGGAAGACCGGCCGACGTTGGCTGATGAAGATCGCCCAGCGATCCGCGATGCGCTGCATACCCACCCCACGAAGGAGCACAAGCGGAGCACGCCAGCGGCGTGACGCACGCCTTTCAACACCCTCTCCTGCATAGGGTCTAGTGTTTTCGCGTGCTCAGCGCAGGATGCCGGACCTTCGACGGACGCGCGCACCCCGCGCACGCCTACGCGCGCTCGTCCGCCGCTGGCCTAGCCGCGCTCGAGGTGCTTCTTGACACCCCGCAGATAGCCCTCGATTCCACGCGAGATCTCCGTCCCTACGATTCCGCCAATCACCTTGGCCAGGAGTCGCGGAACGGGGATGTCGGCTTCGATGGTCTCTGTATAGGAGACCTCGGTCTGCGTCTCACTGAGGGCTCGCGTCCGGACCGATCCGCTGCTCTTCATGTTGTGCTGTCCGTGCGGAGCCCAGCGGACCTCCTCCGGCCCTGGCTGGTACTCCACCACATAGTCAGGCTGGAAGCGTATCCCCTTGTCTACCTTCTCCTGCAGCACCCAGCGGTAGCGGGTCGGCGTGAGCTTCTCGTGACGCACGAGCTGGTCCATGCAGAGGCGGATCTGCTCGGGATCCGAAAAGAAGGCGTGCACCTTGTCCCGAGGTGCGGCGATCGTCAGTGTCTTCGAGACGGAACCCGTAAACCAAGCCATAGCGACTCTCCTCCCAGCCAAGCGACATGAGCCCTGCGCAACGCGGCACAAGGACCAGAGGTGCGCGCGCATCGCGCGAACACCTGTCGGTTGTGCCGCAGGGCGCAGGGCTTGGCAAGCAGAGCAGGCGAGCGGGGTGTGAGCCAAGGGCGGCACGATGCTCGCGGCAGCGTCAGGCGCTCTACTCGGCGCTACCGCCGCGCGCGGCTTCCAGGTGCAGACGGAGCACGACCTCATTGCGGATGAGGTCGTTCGCCATGCCATCATAGTTGATGTTGAAGTCGCGGCGGTTGATCGCGAACTCAGCGCGAGCGTCTACCTTGTCGTCGCTCACGGTAATGGTCGCCGGGAAGCCGATGCGCCGCGTCTCGCCACGCAACGTCAGGTCGCCGAAGATGTGGTGCGTTGCGTTCTCTTCGCCTTCGGCGGGACGGATCTCCGCCGACACGAAGCGAGCGGTCGGGTGAGTCTCGATGGCGAAGAAGTCGTCAGACTGGAGGTGACCGGTCAGCCGCTCGTTGTCGCTGAACACAGAGGCCATCTGAATGGTGACCTCGACCGCGCTTGCGCTCAGGTCGGCTGGGTTCAGCGTGATGCTCCCCGAGAAGGCGTTGAATCCGCCATCATGCGAGCCCGTGACCTTGGAGCCGACGAACTCAATCTTCGAGCCCTCATTGGAGAAGGCCAGGGTTTCAGGCGTCGCTGCAGGGGCCTCAGCCGCTGGGGCCTCAGCCGCTGGGGCCTCAGCCGCGGGCGCTTCGCCCTCGCCGCTCGGCGCAGCTTCCTGGGTCCGCGGAGCCTCCACGGTCGCCGCGGGGACACCATCGGCCGGGTTCTTGCTGCAGGCGCTGGTCTGCACAGCCGCGGCGAACGCGAGGACCAGGAGAGAGAGACGAAGGACGGAATTGCGAGCGTTCATGACGGTACCTCCACAACAGAAACACAAAGGCAGGGTGACCGGAGTCACGGAAGTCGTCGGGCGAAGGCCCTCTGATGGGCGATAGGATGTTCACGGCGCAGCTTTGGTGCAAGGCCACCCTCGCTTTCGGAGTGCCCGCCTGACGCGCTCACGCCGCGGGAACCGCGTCGTGCTGGGTGCGCCGACGACGCAGCATCCCGGAACCCTGGGTCGACACGAGGACCCCGCGGCTTCCCTGTCCCAGGCGGGCCGCATTCGCTTCGTCGGTATCGATATGCATCTCCAGGCGGAAGTCCTTTGAGACACGTACCAAGACGTCGCCGAACACGAGGTCGCGTGGTCCGCCCTCCACGGCCACTTCGACGACGTCACGATCCTCGACTCCGAAGCGGGCGGCGTCCTCGGGTGCCATGTGGATGTGGCGCCACGCGCAGATCACTCCTTTGGCGAGCGCGACGCGCCCGGCCGGCCCTCGCAGGGTGATTCCCGGCGTGTTGTCGATGTCCCCGGATGCGCGCACTGGCGCGTCGACCCCCAACGCGAATTCGTCCGTGCGGGAGACCTCGACTTGGGTCTCGCTGCGCGCAGGGCCCAGGACGCGCACACGTTCAATCGTGCGCTTGGGTCCGATCACATCGACGCACTCTTCGCAGGCGAACTGACCTGGCTGCGAGAGGGGGTTGCGCGGCGTCAGTTGGTGGCCTGGCCCGAAGAGCGCCTCAACATGGGCCTGAGAGAGGTGCACGTGCCGGGCAGAGACGGCGATGGGGATGGGCAGGTGGGTGCGGACCTCGTGGAGGCCCGCGACCATCCGTGCCGTGTCCTCCGCGATGGCCATGGCCTCGTCGGTGGCCACTACCAAGAGGCGCACGCGGCTGTGCGGGGTACTGATCTCGGCTACTGGGCCCGCAGGGCTGACGCGCGCGTCGCGGTTGCGGTCCTCGTCCAAGCGAGCACCCAACCAGTCCATCCGTTGCGCGATTCGGTGTCTGATCAGCGAGGAGTTCTCGCCGATCCCCGCCGTGAAGACGATGCCATCCACCCCGCCCATGACCGCGGCGTAGGCACCGACTGCCTTGCGGACACGGTGCGCGAAGACGTGCAACGCCAGACGTGCAGCGTCCTGTCCTTGGGCGGCGGCCTCCTCAATGTCACGCAGGTCACCGCTGAGGCCGCTGAGGCCCGCAAGGCCAGAGCGCTGCTGCAGCAGCGTCTCAATCCGGTCCGCCGACCACCCTTCCCGCTGCAGGAGGAGGAGCACACCAGGATCGATGTCGCCGCTGCGCGTGCCCATCACCAGGCCCTCCAGCGGCGTCATGCCCATCGTGGTGTCGATCGAGCGCCCCAGCTCTACCGCGCACACGCTAGCGCCGCTTCCGAGATGGCAGGTGATCAGCCGCAGGTCTCGTACGTCCGCGTCGAGATGCTGCGCGGCTCGCTTGGCGACGTAAGCGTGGCTGATGCCGTGGAAGCCGTAGCGTCGAATGCCGAAGGTCTCACGTACATCCGCGGGGAGCGCATAGGTGCGTGCCCGCCGCGGCAGGGTCGCGTGGAAGGCTGTGTCGAAGACTGCGATGTGCGGCAGCTCGGGGAGGATGCCTTGGGCGACCTCGATCCCGATCCTGTTCATGGGCTGGTGGAGGGGCGCGAGCTCCTCCAGCCCGCGGATGGCAGCCAGCGCCGTCTCGTCGATCAGGGTAGGGGTCGTGAAGCGCTCGCCGCCATGCACGACGCGGTGGCCGACGCCGTCGAGGCGGGTGGTCGCAGGCAGGCGCGAGAGGAAGGCGCGCAGGGAGGCCTCGAGGACGGCGGCCTTGTCCGAGAGGTCGGCCGCGATTTCCGCGTCGCTTCCGTCGAGGGTCAGGACAGTCTGGGGTGTACCCCATCGTTGGAGGTGCAGCGCGTGTAGGCGCCGACGCGTGTGTGGCTCTAGGACCTCCGCCTTGATCGACGATGAACCACAGTTCAAGCTTAGAATGTACATCCGGACATGCCCTGGTTGGATGGACGGGCCGACGTGGCCGGCCCATTGGGTCGCGTTCCCTGGATCGGCCTCGTCAAGCGACCAACGCGTACTAGAAGAACTGGCAGGACTCGATGGAGCCGGGGCTCCCGTTGTTGCCGCCAGCGCCGAGAGACGTCCCGCCCGTGCCGCGCTGCCCGGCCGCGCCTCCCAAGAAGGAGTTGCCCTGCTCGGCTGCGCAGTAGGGGAGGGCAGCCCCCAAGCCGCTGGTGACGATGCCAAACGCGGAGCCCCCACAGCCGCCCCCGCCGCCCCCACCGTGGCCTCCGTTGCCGCCCGCTCCTCCCGCGCCAGCGTCATTGAAGCAGAAGCAGTTACCGGGGCAGATACCCCCCAAGCCTCCCTGTCCCCCTTGACCCCCCACTCCGCCGGTGCCGCCGTCCCCTCCGCGGCCACCAGCGCCCAAGAACACCCGGTTGTTGCGGAGGGTGGGTGGGGCCCCGCCGGTGATGAAGACACCGATGCTGCCGCCTCCAGGACCACCCCCGGTTGCCGCACCGCCGCCGCAGCCACCCGAGCCGCCCCCGCCACCGTGTCCACCGAGCTTGTCTCGCGTGCAGCCGCTGTTGCAGAGACCGCCGCCGCCAGCCCCGCCACCCCCGCCGCCGCCGCCATGGCGACCATCGCCGCCGCTCGCACCCGATCCACCCGACCAATGGTTGCCGACGATCGAGCCTAGGGCGCCTTGAGCGCTGCATCCGGAGCCTCCGCCGCCCGCACTGCCCTGCGTGCCCGCACCGCCCGGTGCACCCGTCTGCGGTTCGGGGGGGAGGTTGCAGATCGTGCCGATGCTCGTGCTCGAGATGCGGCTGTCCATGCCAGCGGTGCCCCCGCCGCCGGCGCCGCCATTCACCCCGCCGCCGCGTCCCGCCGCTCCATTGAAACCCGACGTGCGGGTCTGGAACACGGGGCGGCAGCGGTTGCCTCCGCCGCGTCCGCCGCTCACATCGACCCCGCCGCAGCTCAGGGAGCCACCGTTCTCCAGTTGCCGGTCGTTGCTGCTTGCGCACGCGCCCGAGCCTGTGGCCTCAAAGGCGTCGTAGGCAGCAGCGTTTCCGGTCCTTCCCTGGCCGGAACGCCCTGTCTCTCCGGTCCCTCCGCTGGCGCCTTGCGCCCCGGCCCCACCTACGCCTCCGTAGATGAAGTTGTTGCGGAGCGTGAGGTTGGCGTTGGAGTTGCGGATCAGCACCGTGTACACGTTGCCACCCAGATTCGGGTTGGTTTCGCCGAGCAGTACCAAGCCCTCAATGAGGGTGGGGCTGGTGATCTGCGTAGCCCGCAAGGTCCAGCGGTGCTGCCCCGTTGAGGCGCCGCGGATGTTCGTCAGCGTGGCGGCGATGTTGCGCTCCCATGTGTCCTGTCGATGGCCGCCGAGAAGGCTGATTCCGTCCACGACATCCACGCTCTCTTCGTAGGCGCCGTCGGCGATCAGCACCCTCGCGCGGCTCAGCGCTTGAGCGCGCGCAATACCCCGAGCGATGCTCCGGCAAGGGAATCGGCCGCCACCGGTCGCTTGTGGCCCGAGGCCGCAGGCGTCGTCGTCGCGGGCAGCAGGGTCGTTGGACGAGACGTAGATGGCGCCCGTGTCGAGCACGAACTCGCAGCCGTCGTCGGGGACCCCGTTGAGATCAAAAGCGCCCGCGTTGCAAACGAGCTCGCAGCGGGCCAGGCCATCGACCACGCGGCAGCGCCCCGAGGCGTTGGGTCGGTTGAAAATGGCGCGACAGTCGATCCCGCAGCCACCGCAATGCGCGTCCTGGAAGTAGATGCCGTTCTCGTCCCGGAAGCCCGTGTCGACCTCCCCGTCGCAGAGGTCGTCGAGGTAGTTGCACCGCTCCTCTGCGAAGGGCTGGCCCGGCACCGCGCTGCAGATCGGGTCGGCGAGGCTGTCACTGGGGTCACAGATCCCAACGCCTGCTCGCTGACAGACGCCGACGCCGGAGAAGCACACTTGGCCCAGGCCCTCATAGCCGTCGTCGATGAAGCCGTTGCAAGAGTTGTCCAGGCCATCACAGACCTCTGGCGCGGGTGTGAAGCGCGCAGCGCACACCACCGCACCGTTCACGCAGCGGGTCTCGCCGACTGCGCACTGGCCAAGCCCGTCGGTGCTGCAGGGGAGGCCACCCCCGGGGTTCCCGCTGTCCACAGTGCCATCGCAGTTGCTGTCTTCCCCGTTGCAGACCTCGATCTGTGGGAATCGCGCTTGCTGGCACTCGAGCACGCCGCCGCGGCAAGCCGTGACCCCAGCGCTGCAGATGCCGAGGAGTCCGGTGTCGCAGGACGCGCCCGCGTCGACGGGCGCGTTGTCGACGACACCATCGCAGTTGTTGTCCCGGCCGTTGCACACCTCCGGCGCACCGAAGTAGATGGTCGGGTCCGTGTCATCGCAGTCAAAGCCAGCGCAGCCTGGCCCGGCCCCGAATCCGTCACCATCCCGGTCCAGGCAGAAGCCGGGGTCCACGCAGACGAACTCGACGTCCAGGCTCTCCGTGCGAATGAGCGCACACTGCCAGCCGTCGGGGCAGTTGTCGTCCGATGAGCAGCGCGACGTGCAGACGCCCTCCTCGATCCCGGCGACAAAGCGGGCGCAGTTCGCGCTCTCACACTGGGCCGCGCGGACGCAGAGCGCGCCGACCTCGAGGCTGAAGTCATCCGGCAGGTCGCGGAGCTCGTCGAGGGTCGGTTGGTCGGGCCGCGGCGAGGGGTCGCCGTCCGGAGTCGTATCGGAGGGCGGACGCGTATCCTCGGGAGGCAGCGTGTCCCGCGTACCCTCCTCTCCAGGGTCGTCTGCGTCCGCCTGGACCTCATCCCTGCCCTGTGGATCCCCCTCCACGTCGGGCGCGACGACATCCGGAAGGTCGTCGCCACCTTCCCCACGCGACGGTGGCTCAGCGGTGACGCACCCGCTGAGCAAGATCAGGCCCAGAAGCCAAGAAGAGGACGCTGGCGCGGGGCGCGCCGCGAAACAAGCCGGCACGGTAGGCACGATCATTCCGGGGACAGGGTGCGCGTGAGCCGATAAGGTCCGCCGAGTGCGCCCGCTTGGGTGGGTCGGCGCTGGACACCCGGCGTCGGCCGATTATAGCGGAGACATGGCTCGAACGCGATGAAAAGCCATGTCGTACCTTTCCCCAGTGCTGCCAGCAGGAACACCGGATGTGGCTGACGCTCTTCTTGTTGACGCTCGTGACGACCGGGCTCGTCGTCACGCGCTGGGAGCTCGCCCGTCGGCACCGCGCCTTCCTCGTGCAAGAGCTGCACGTAGCGCGCCCGACGGACCAGGGGTTCCTGACGCTCGCGGACCTCTTCTGGCGCTTGGGAGCTTCCCGCTACGCTTTGGAGGTCATGGTGCGGCACGAGCTGCTGCCGCGACGCGATGACGCCGACGCGCGCCCCCTCGCGGTGCGCTTCGATGAGGCGCTGCGCGCCTTCGGGGGCGTACAAGGCTTGGAGGAGACCTACCTGAGGGCCGCGGATGAGGTGGGTGTGACCCCTGAGCGTTGGCTCCTGCCGAGCTTGGCGGCCGCAGAGCGCTTCTTGCCAGCCCCTGACGGTCTCCAGCAGCCCTTTCAGCACGCGGCGCTACCCCATCTCTCGTCCGTCGATCTCGACCCAGCCGATCGCTTCGGCTGGTGGGGGTTGGTTCTGGGCAGCCTCCAAGGGGATGTTCTCGGCAGCGTGAAGCGCTGGGCCAAGGAGCGCCGCCTGCAGCTCGCCAAGGAGGGCCTCGACGGTGCGCTGCGCCGTCTCGCGTTGAGCGTGCAGCAGCCCGCGCAGGTCGCGACGCTGGAGGGGCGCCTGTGGACCGCGATCCACGCATGGAGGCATGAGGTTGGTCGCCTGGAAGCCATGGCGGAGGCCCTTGATCAGAGCGATCACCCCTGCGCCGAGGCTGCACAGCTCTTGCTCGAGATCACCCGCGCACGGGCGGCGCATGAGGCAGGGAGCGTCCACGCCGTCGCCCACGAGCTCCTCGCGTGGGGACGCAGCCCCTTGGATGCCGAGGGTGCGGAGCGATTCTCCTCTTTGCTCTGGGTCAACCGTGCTACCCTCTTGGTTGGGTTGGGGGCGGATGTAGATGCCCACGTCGAGGAAGTCGCACGCCGTATCGAAGAGACCCGCACGTGGATGAACAAGCTGCGCGAAGAGCGGATGAAGGTCTAACTCAAGGACGAGCATGAGCAACGAGGGCAGAATCGGCTACGACCTGCGAGGTCGTGTTGCGGTGGTCACGATGGACAGGCCCGAGCGACGCAACGCGTTGACGAACGCGCTCTACGAAGCGTTCTCAGCCGCCCTGCGCCAGGCCTACGACGACGCGAATGTGCGCGCGATTGTGTTGCGGGGCGAGGGTGGCGCCTTCACCGCGGGCAACGACATCGAGGACTTCCTGGCGGCGCCTCCAGCGGGCACGGACAGCCCTGTCTTTCGCTTCCTCAAAACCCTGATGGCGTCCCCCAAGCCGGTCATCGCTGCGGTCGATGGCCCTGCGGTGGGCATCGGGGCCACCATGCTCCTGCACTGCGATCTGGTCTACGCGACCGCGCGCGCGAGCTTTCAGACGCCCTTCATCAACCTAGGCCTCTGCCCCGAGGGCGGTTCCAGCCTGCTCTTGACCTTGCTCGTCGGGCAACGCAAGGCGACGGAGCTCTTGCTGCTGGGTGAGCGCTTCGATGGAGAGACCGCGCTCCGCATCGCTTACGTCAACGAGCTCTGCGAGCCGGACGCCCTGCTCCCGCGGGCGCTGGAGAGGGCCGAGGTGCTCGCCAGCAAGGCGCCCGCGTCGCTGCGCCTGACAAGAGCGCTCGTGCGTGGGCCGTGGGAGGCCCTGCTGGAGCAGGTCATGCTCCAGGAGTCTGAAGACTTCCGTGAGCGGGTCCGATCCGATGAAGCCAAAGAGGCCTTCAGCGCCTTCCTTCAGAAGCGGAAGCCGGACTTCTCATCCTTCTCGTAGGCCGTCCACGCTTGGCGTCGCCCTCATCTCCTTCAACCCTCACTGGGCCCCTCCCGACCCCATGTTCTACGTTGGCTCCCATCGCATTGACCCCGCAGTCGTCCTCGCGCCGATGGAGGGCATTACGGACCGCGCCTTCCGTGCGCTGATTCGTCGGATCGGCGGTGTCGGGCTCACCGTCACGGAGTTTGTGAGCTCCGAGGGGCTGACACGCGATGTGCAGAGCGCATGGGAGATGGCCGAGTTGGACCCGGATGAGCACCCGGTGTCGATCCAGATCTACGGCCGTGACCCGCAACGCATGGCGGACGCGGCGCGCCACTGCGAGGCGCTTGGTGCCGACATCGTCGACTTGAACCTCGGATGCCCGTCGAAGCGGGTCACCAGCGGCTGCTCGGGATCCGCGCTGATGCGCGAGCCAGCGCTCGCCTCCGAGATCTTCGCGGCGGTTCGCGGGGCCATCCAGGTGCCGATGACCGTGAAGATGCGTCTGGGGTGGGACGATCACAGCCTGAATGCTGCTGACATCGCGTCTCGTGCGGCTTGCGCAGGGGCGGCGATGATCACGGTCCACGCTCGGACGAGGCAAGACGCGTACAAGCGCCCCGCGCGCTGGGAGCTCGTGCGCTCGGTGCGGGAGGCGGTGAGCTTGCCGCTCTTGGTCAACGGCGACATCGTCGACGCTGAGAGCGCGCGACGCGCGCTGCAGGCCTCGGGAGCGGACGGCGTCATGCTGGGGCGGGCGCTGAGAGCGGATCCGTGGGCCATTCGTCGCACGAGCGCGGGCCTCCGCGGGGAGGCCTTCGAGGAACCCTCGCTGGAAGAGCGCCGTGGGATGCTCCGCTCGTATGTGGACTACCTGCAGCGCGAGGGGGACTTCGACCGTCGGACGACCAACCGCCTGCGCGGTGTGCTGCACGCCTTCACCAAGGGGATGCGTTATGCAGCCGCGCTGCGCGAGGAGCTTCACCACATGAAGGACTTCGAGGGCACCATGGCGCTCATCGATCGATTTTTCGATGGCGCTGCCGAAGGGAGCGGTGCCGCAGAGGAAGGCGCCGTGGGCGGTGGTGGGTCCGCGTGGGCCGCGGCCGACCCCTGTATCAGCGGAGGTGCCGCATGACCGAGCGGCCTCGACGCCGCCACGCGCGGCGAGCTCTCTGGCTTCTGCTTGCCCTCACGTTGGCGCTCCCTCTGGCCTGTGCTGGCGACGACGAGGAGCCATCTCTCCCCGACCACGCGTGCCTCCAAGCCTGGATTCCCTCCCAGCTTGGTTTCGCATGGGAGCGCTTGAACCACCGTGTCTCGTACCTGGAGGTGCGGAGGGATGAAGGCTGCGCGGCCGACACAGGACGCGTAGGGTTTATCGGTGGGGACTTCACGACGGGCGAGACCTTGGACGATGATGCGATCGTGCGCTACCAGGCCCACAGGGTAGTCGGTGCAGGACCGGAGGCTCCGCGCTTCGCGCGCCAGAGCGTCGAGGTCATGGTCCAGGCGCCCTCGTGGACCCTCACCGAACGGGTGCCGATCGACCGCGCGGCGCTCGGCTTTCGACGTCGCGGGCACGTCGCCGCGATCGTGGAGGGCTTCGCCATCGACACACGCATGGAGCGTCCGCCGGGATACCCGCTCGACTACAACCCTGCTCACGGCTACACGACCCGCGGCCACACGCTCAGCGTGGACGTTCGCGACGCACAGGGACCAGCCCCCAGTCTGGACGTGACCCTCCGCTTTGAGCCGGGTCTCGCGCACGACCGCTTGCCGCACAACCAAGCGCTAGCGCACGCGCGTATTCGGGTCCGCGTGGACTTGCTGCTCGTAGATGCCGGTGCCTCAGCGCCGGTCGAGGCCAGCGTCGCCTACGACGTCGCCTATTCCAAGCCTGTGCCCCTGCAAGACAGCGTGTTGGAGCCGGTCGACGAGGGCCTTCGCCTGGTCGAGGTCGACGGACGGCCGGGCCTCCCCGCAGGCTTTTACGGGTGGCGCCGCATCCACTTCGTGTGGGATCCCGATCCGACGTGTCGACGCACCAGTCAGTGCTCAGCAGGAGCGGCGTGTGAGGAGGGTCTGTGCGTGTCCGATTTTCCCGCCGGCTACTACATGCGCGACATGAGCGTCGATGTCGTCCAGCGGAGCTACGACCCGACGACAGGCCGCGCGCTCTTCGATCTCCACGGCTATGCGTCGAACACGACAGCCTTCCTTGAGTTTCACGGCCTGCGTAGCCGCTTCGAGGGCGCGGTCTTGTGGTGGCAGGCGCCTGGTCGACAAGGGGAGACCGCGTGGGAGCTGCGCTTTCCGGCGGGGGAGCGAGAGGTCGGCTGGGAGGACGGCGGCGTGCTCGAGCGCGAAGCCTCAGGACAGGTAGGTGCGCCATGAGTTGGTTTCCGTGGGCAAAGCTCGATCCCAACGAGCGGATCGCGGCGCCCATCCTGCTTCGAGAGCTCGGGGTGTGGGGAGCGCTGCTGGTCGGGCGACGCATTCGCAGGCGTCAACGCGCGGGGGAGCCCTTCCAGCTCCTGGCGCCGCCCGCTACGGAGGAAGAGCGGCTGAGCCGCGATCAGATCGGCCCTGCGATTCTGCTCTACCGGGAGCTCCGTGAGCGCATCGGGCGAGAGGAGGCGCTGCGCATCACGGAGGTCGTCGTGGTCGAGGCGGCGCTGATCTTCTTGCGGGAGACCATCGGTCCGCTGCGTCGGGCAGAGCTGGAGGCGTTGGACGAAGAGAGCAAGCAGGCCTTTGTCAAAGAGCGCGGAAGGCGCTTCTTCAACGCCACGGTGCAGTGGGATGAGGTCAGCGGTGAGCGCGTTCGCTTCACCGTGAAGCACTGCAAGTTTCCTCCTCTCTGTGTCGCCGCGGGCGTTCCGGAACTGGCGCCTCTTTTTTGTCGTGCCGACGCCCGCTACTTCGGCAGCGTGGAACCCGACGTCACCCTCACGCGGAATCAGACGATCGCGGAGGGTGCGCCCACCTGCCCATTCCTGCTTGAGTGGAGCCGCGAGCGTTAGGCCACGCGTGATCAGGCGCTTGCCTCGAGAGCGCCGTTCATGGTCGCCTTCGGTCCCCTGGCGTCGCGCCCGAGGTCGCTCGCTACGGGACCAGCACGATCTGTCCGAAGGCTCCACGGGCTCCATCGCTCCCGATACCGCCAACCGTGTTGTTGCTGTTGCCGCCGGACCCGCCTTCGCCGCTCGTGGCGAGATCTGGCTCGATCTCGAAGGTGTTGGCAGCGCCGTAGGGGAGGGCGAAGCCGGCCACGCCGGCCACGAGGATGTCCGCGCTCGCGCCGCCGGACCCGCCGCCGCCACCGCCGCCGTGTCCACCTCGTCCACCCTGGGCACCGTCTCCGGCCCGTTCCATGCAGAAGCCGTAGGTGTTCGTGTTGTTGGGTGGCCCACCTGCGGCGCCCATCCCAGGCTCTCCGCCGGCGCCACCGTTGCCACCCGCGCCACCGCGGCCCCCGTTGCCCCGGCTCAGCCGGTTGTCGATGACCCCTGGCATGTCCGCAGCGCTGGTCGGAGGGCTCGCTGAGAACGCGATGACCACGGCGAAGGAGCCACCGCCCGCGCTGCCGCCCGTGGCGGCCTGGCCAGCGCAGCCACCGGAGCCACCGCCACCGCCCGTCGCTCCGAGGTAGTGGATGTTCCGCCAGACGGTCGAGCAGAAGATGAAGCAGTCTTCATAGAAACGACGCAGGCTGCCCGCCGCGCCGCCGCCGCCGCCACCACCGCCATGGGCGCCGTGGGCTCCCGCCTGGCCAGCCGCGCCCCGCCACTGCAACGCAGCGGGCTGCCAGCTCCCCACCCCCGAGGTGGCGCCTTGTCCGCCACCGCCATCGGAACCGGGTGTTCCGGCTTGGCCCGAACCACCGGAGATGGGGCTTCCGCGCACGATGCAGCTCGTGTTGTTGTCGTATCCGAACATGTGGTGCCCGCCCAGACCGCCCGTTGTTGACGTCTCGCCGGCCCCATTGCGGACCGCGGTGAGGCTCGAGGGTGCACAGCCGGAGTTGCCACCGCGTCCTCCGCTGACGGTGACGTCCGTGCCGGTCGCCCAGGTGCGGCACTGACGCGAGCCACCGGCACCACCGGCCAGCGGTGAAGCCGGGCATCCATTGACCTCGTTCTGGCCGGTGATTCCGGCGCTTCCGCCGGACCCAGGCTGGCCGTTGGTGCCGTTCTGGCCAGGGCTACCCTCGCCACCGCTGCCAGCGAGGATGGTGTTGTCGCGCAAGGTGAAGTTGGAGCGCACGTTCAAGAGATAGACGCCGATGGAGTTACCGCTGCGCGCGGCGTTCTCCGCCTGAATGGTGAATCCGCTCAGCTCCGTCGGTTGCGTCAGGTTCTCCGCACGCACGGTGATTCGGTCCGGCCCAGTCGCGCTGAGCGTGGTGCCTGCGATGACCGTGGAGAAGACCTCCGGGTTGCGCACCCAGTTGAGGCTCGCGTGCCCGCCGAGGAGGCTGATGCCATCGCGCATGATGACGTTCTCCCGGTAGACGCCGTCGGCAACGCGGACGCGGACCTTACCCTCGTTCTGCGCGCGATTGAGCGCGAAGCCGATGGTCGCGCAGGGCCGATCGGCGGTGCCGCAGGTGGCCTGGTTGAGCCCTCCGTTGCTTGGGCGGCTGACGTAGATGGCGCCGTCGTCCGGTTCAAACTCGCATCCGTTTTCGGCGATGCCGTCCGCATCCACGAACCCTGGGAGGCAGGTAAAGCCACAGCGGGCGAAGCCACCCTGCACCGAGCAGGTGGGAACAACGTTGTAGAGCGCCGGACCTCCCGGCCAGAAGTTGTTGCAGTTGATGCCGCAGCCGCCGCAGTGTTCCACGCGGTCGTAGATACCGTCTTGGTTGACGAAGCCGTTGTCCACCTGACCCGTGCAGTCGTTGTCTAGGTAGTCGCAGACTTCCTCCGTGGGCTCCGCGGGCACGGCGTCACAGATGGGCTGTCCGCGCACGTCGTCCGGGTTGCAGTTGAGGATGCCTGGCTGCCGGCACTGACCCGTGCCAGCAAAGCAGGGCAGACCGATGCCCCCGAAGCCGCTGTCCACCGTGCCGTCGCAGTTGTTGTCGCGGCCGTCGCAGACCTCCTCGAGCTCACCGGGCATGACGAGCGGCTGGCACGTGATCCCGCCGTCGACGCAGGAAGTGCGCCCCTCGGCACACATTCCCGGCAGCCCGGTCACGCAGAGGAAGCCTCCCCCGGGGTTACCCGAGTCCGGGGTGCCGTCACAGCTGTTGTCCCGACCGTCGCACACCTCGATCGAGGGCGTGACCTGCCCGATGCAGCCAGACAGCGCTCCGTCGAGGCAGAGCTGCTGGCCTGCGCGACAGAGACCGACATTGAGGGTTTCAGGGGGGCCATCGTAGCAGGGTCGGCTGAGCGGTACCCCTGGCGACACCTCGTCCACAAGGCCGTCGCAGCTGTTGTCGCGGCCATCGCAAATCTCTGGCGCAGGGAGCACCTCGCCCACGCAGTCCCCGTAGGCGCCGTCGACACAGAAGCGTCGCCCCGCACGGCACTCACCGACACCCAGGGTCGCCACGGGACCCGAGTAGCAGGTCTGAGACAAGCGCGCACCAGCAGCGTTCTCGTTGTCGATGAGCCCATCGCAGTTGTTGTCCTGGCCGTCGCAGACCTCGGGGCGGGGCAACACCTGACCAACGCATGCTGACCACCCGCCGTCGACACAGACGCGGACCCCGGCGCGGCAGAGGCCCACGCCCTCGGTGCCGGGTGGGCCTTCGTAGCACGACTCGGTCAAGGGCTCGCCGTCTTCGTCGACGTCGATGTTTCCGTCGCAGGTGTTGTCGATGCCGTCGCACAGCTCCTGCGCTCCCGGTCGCGTCGTCGCCTGGCACTGTCGCTCCCCTTGGAGGCAGACCAACGTGCCCTCGCCGCAGACCCCTGAGAGCCCGGTGTCACAGCGCTGCCCAACATCCACTGGGTCGTTGTCCACGACCCCATCGCAGTTGTTGTCGAGGCCGTCACACACCTCAAGGCTCGGAAGGACCTGACCCACGCAGTCGCCATACTGCCCGTCCACGCAGGTGCGGACCCCGGCGCGGCAGACACCCACCCCGAGCGTCCCCGGAGGACCGTCGTAGCACGGAATGGTCAAGGGATTTCCAGCGGCGTCCGCATCGACGAAGCCGTCGCAGGTCGTGTCCTGGCCGTTGCACGTCTCGAAGGGAGCGGCGAGCGCGATCTGGTCGCACACGAGAACACCATCGAGGCAGCGGCTGATGCCTTGCGCGCAGATACCGGCCAGCCCAGTGTCGCAAGGCTGCCCAGCGTCGATAGGACGGTCGTCGACCACGCCGGAGCAGTTCATGTCGCGACCGTTGCAGACCTCCGGTGCACCCGGATGTACCGCGGGGTCGCTGTCGTCACAGTCAGGGCCCCTGCACGCAGGCCCGTAGCCGTAGCCGTCGCCGTCCTCGTCGATGCAGAGGTCAACGGGAACACAGTAGAGATCCGGCTCCAAGGGGTTGCCGCTGACGGCTTGACACCGGAGACCCACCGGGCAGTCCCGAGAGCTGACGCAGTTGCGCACACAGATGCCACGGCTCGCGTTGGGGTCATAGGCGACGCAGAAGCCGTCTTCGCAGTCCTCGTCTTCCTGGCAGAACGTGATGTTGTCGCTCGCGTCACCGTCTACGTCACGAAGGTCGTCTGCGGGGTCATCCGTGTCGTCTGTGTCAGGCTGTGCGTCTGGCTGGGTGTCCTCGCCGTGGATGTCGCCTGGCAAGGTGTCCTCGGTGGGATCCCGCTCCGTCCCGCTCGTCGGCGCGTCCGTGACACACCCACCAAGTCCCGCGACGAGCAGCCCTATCATCAACGCAGAGCCCGCCCAGGCGTTCGCCTTCCCGGGAGAATACACGCGTCGAACACGCAAGATGCGATGAAGAGGACAGTGCTGCATGCGTGAACCTCAAGAGGCTGGGGAGAAGGTCGTGCAACCGCGAGAGCAGCAGGCTCCTCCGCAGCAGGTCGGGGTCCGTCCAAGGCGGCACACCCTATCCGACCGTCTGCACGATGGTATCCGGATGGCGACAGGAGCGCAACGAGCACATGACGCGACGCGGCGAACGCTGCGCGTGCAGCAGGACAACGCGCTGCTCTCTGCCGCGGTGGCGTCACAAGCCCGAGCTGGTTTAGAGCCGGAACGCTGCCCAGTCGACGACCCGTAGCCAAAAGGGGCGGACGGAGCTCCAGTTCTCGGTCGTCCCGTTGTCGCGCGCGCCCCCGCCGTCCGAGATCGCGACCACTCGCCCACAGCCCACCTGTCGCACCCGCACGACGGGCAGGCTGCCGCTGGACAGGCGAACGATGTCAGAGGTGCCGCTGACGTTGCGTACCTCGTACCCGGTGCGCTGCCGGTAGTTCGAGGTCGTCATCCCGCTGGTGATGGGGTGCGAGCTTGAGGAGGTGGTCTGGTTCGTGTTCGAATCGAAGTCCCCACCACTGCAAGAGGATGTGTCGTTGGATACGCGGGAGAAGCGGAAGCCTAGGGGGCTGGCGTAGGGGTTGATGTCCGGGCACCAGGTGGTGCTGCCCCCGGAACCCCCGAGCAGAATGACCGAGCCTCCTGACTGCACAAAGGCCAAGAGGTCAGCAGGTGTGGCCGTCCCAAAGTGTGACGAGGTGTCGAACACGATCACGTCGTTGTTCGCGAGCGTGGTCGTCGACACCGCTGAGCCGCTGCGACTGACCACGTACCCGCTCGCCTCCAGCGCCGTCTGCCAGTTGGTGTACATGACGCTCTGGCTTCGAATCCAGACCCGGTTGTAGGGCCTCCCGGTGTCGCAGACGCAGCTCCCCGCCGAGCAGGCCTGGTCTGCACCACAAGTCACCCCGCACCCTCCACAGTTGTTGCGATCCGTTTGGAAGTTCGGCGTCGAGCAGACCCATTCGGTCCCAGAGCACTGCCACGTGCCGCAGGTTTGGCATGTGGAGCCAAGGGTCCTGCTGAGGTTCGTGCAGCCCCCGCACGCGTTGGTCGTCGCGCCTTGGCATGAGGTAGCGTTGGCCCCGTTGCACAGGAAAGTGCCGTTGCTGCACGTGCCGCAGGCGCTGCCGTAGTTCGACAAGGTCGAGCAGCCGCCGCAGGGGTTGGTGGTCTGGCCGCCGTTGCTACACACGGTCGCCTCCGTCCCAGAGCAGACATAGCGGTCGAGACCGCAGGTCCCACAGGCCTCGTTGACCCCGTTGCTAAGCGTGCTGCACCCTCCACAAGCGTTGGGCGCTTGGCAGACGCCGCCGCAGAGGATCTGCCCCAATGGGCAGACGCACGAGGTCCCCACGCAGCTCGTGCCGCCCGTGCAGCGATTGCCACAGCTCCCGCAGTTGTCGTCGTTGTTCTCCAGGCTGATCTGCCCCTGACATGTCGTGTTACGTGCGGCCCCGGTCCCGCTGCACTGCCAGGTTCCCGATCCACACGTGCCACAAGCCTCGCCGATCGACCCTTGCAACGCTGCGCAGCCGCCGCACGCGTTGGGGGCCTGGCAGACGCCACCGCAGAGAATCTGGTCTCCCGGGCATGCGCAGAGACCGCTGCTACAGACCTGCCCCCCCGTGCAGACGTTTTCACAGAAACCACAGTTGTTCGTATCGGTCAGTGCGCTCGTCGCGCCCTGGCATGACGTCGCCTCTGCGCCAGCACAGATCGCCGTCCCAGTCCCGCAGTAGCCACAGCTCGCTCCGGCCGCCGGGGCCAACGAGGCACAGCCGCCGCAAGCGTTCGGTAGCCTACAGGTCCCGTCACAGAGCACCTGACCGACAGGGCAGCGGCACGCGCCCTCTTCGCAGAAGGTACCCCCAACGCAGGCATTACCACAGAGTCCGCAGTGCAGATCGCTGGTCAGCAGGTTGGGCTGATTCGCGCACTGGACCGCTTCTTCGGAGAGACAGGTCCAGCGGCCCGCATCACAGAGCCCACAAGGCGTGGAGGGCACGCCCGACAGCGGGGAGCAACCGCCGCAGCCGTTGTCCGCTTGGCAGACACCCTCGCAGAGCACCTGACCGAGCGGACAGCGGCAGGCGCCCTCGTCGCAGGAGGTGCCGCCGGTGCAGGCGTTGTCGCAGGTGCCGCAGTGGGCATCGTCCCGGAGCTCGGTCTCACCCTCGCAGCGCACGGCGTCCTCGCCGCTGCACACCCACGCACCGCTACCGCAGAGCCCGCAAGCGCTCTCGGGGTCACCGTCCAGGGGCTCGCATCCCTCGCAGGCGTTCGGGACAGCGCAGAGGCCGTCGCAGAAGCGTTGGCCTGTCGGGCAAAGGCAGCTCCCTTCTTCGCAAGCGCTGCCGCCTAAGCAGAGGAGATCGCAAGCGCCGCAGTGGAGGTCGTCGCTCTGGGTATCGGTCTCGCCTGCGCAGACCAGCGCCTCGGTCCCAGCGCAACGGAGCGCGCCGGTGTCGCAGAGCCCGCAGGCGTCCGAGGGGGCGCCATCCAGAGGCGCGCAGCCGCCACAGGCGTTGGGTGGCTGGCAGATCCCACCGCATAGGATCAGACCATCAGGGCAGCGGCACGTGCCTCCTTCGCAGAAGGTGCCGCCGGCGCAGGTGTTGTTGCAAGCTCCGCAGTGGCTGTCGCTAGACTGGAGGTCAGGCGCGCCGGCACAACGCAACGCTTCGCTTCCTTCGCATACCCACATTCCGAGCCCACAGTCGCCGCAGGAACCAGCGATCGGGTGAGCCAGCGGGGAGCAACCGCCGCAGCCGTTGTCCGCTTGGCAGACACCCTCGCAGAGCACCTGACCGAGCGGACAGCGGC
>ERZ869909.112-NODE-112-length-120550-cov-32.759780_pt1 | contig 120550 bp, 117 predicted proteins | sample MGYA00520892_ERZ869909 | MGnify/ENA primary metagenome ERZ869909 (study PRJEB32215, sample SAMEA104723947) | bioreactor metagenome | biome: bioreactor; feature: anaerobic bioreactor; material: water | place: China | collected 2015-03-12 ... | reverse complement strand
GCCCGTTGGCCGCACGCCAGGTGCGTTCTTGTCGTGTTCAGTTGTATAAGAGTTCATCTGTCATGCGTCATGTGCCCCTTGCGGAAGCCTCCGCCCTGATCGGCGTCTTGCTGGCAGCCTTTGTGTTCCTCTCGGGCGGACCGGTCTTCTCCGCCGAGACGGTCCCGGACGGCGCGAAATGCGACTGCCCGGACAAGAGCAAGACGAGCCGTCCTCAAGTTGCCGGCTTGCCCGGTCCGAGCCTCGACGAAGCCGACGAAATCGCAGCGCTCGAAAGCATCCAGATGGGCCTGTCCGAAATGGACGACGGCGAGCCGTTCGTCTGGCGCCGCGTCAACGGCCGGCTCTCCGGCATCGTCCGGCCGACCACCTCGTTCCGCAACGCGGAGGGCCGCCTGTGCCGCCACGTGGTGGTCCTTCTCACCACAGGTTACAAGACCGGCACCGCCGAAGGCATCGCCTGCCGCCTTCCGGATCGGCGCTGGCTCCTCGAAGGGTGACCCCCTCCGCAAGTCTCCGAGCGCGCGCGTCGGATTAATAACCAACTGGAATATCATAAAAAATACGACGCGATCCGCACCCGAGCGCGTCGCCCGCACAATGACGCGGATGGCGCGCCGGACCCTTCCGGAACGAGCCGCGCGCGCGTCTCTGGACCGGAAAGTCCTTTTGTGTAGGATGCGCGCAAATCAGGATAAGGATTGCGAGCAAATGACCGAAACGGCGCCGGGCGCGGAACAGCTTGCGGGCACGCTGATGGCCGGCAAGCGCGGACTCATCATGGGAGTCGCGAACAACCGCTCGATTGCCTGGGGGATCGCCAAGGCCGTTGTGGCTCAGGGCGCCGAGGTGGCGCTGACCTATCAGGGCGATGCGCTGAAGAAGCGGGTACAGCCCTTGGCGGCGGAACTCGGCACCAGCGTGGTGCTTCCCTGCGACGTCACCGATAAAGCCTCCGTCGATGCCCTCTTCGCCGAGCTCGAACGCGTTTGGGGACGGCTCGACTTCCTGGTGCACGCCATCGCGTTCTCCGACAAGAACGAGCTCGACGGGCGCTACGTCGATACGACCGAGGACAACTTCACGCAGACGATGCTCGTCTCCTGCTACTCGCTGACCGCGCTCGCGCGCCGCGCCGAGAAGCTGATGACGGATGGCGGCTCGATCATCACCCTCACCTATTACGGCGCCGAGAAGGTGATGCCGCACTACAACGTCATGGGCGTCGCCAAGGCCGCGCTCGAGGCGTCCGTGCGCTATCTCGCAGCCGACCTCGGCAAGAACAACATCCGCGTCAACGCGATCTCGGCGGGCCCCATCAAGACGCTCGCCGCCTCCGGCATCGCCGACTTCCGCTACATCCTGCGCTGGAACGAATACAATTCTCCGCTGCGGCGCACCGTAACGCTCGACGACGTCGGCGGCTCGGGCGTCTATCTCCTGTCGGATCTCTCCAAGGGCGTGACGGGCGAAGTCCACCACGTGGACGCGGGCTATCACGTCCAGGGCATGAAGAACGAGGACGCCCCCGACATTTCCGTCGTAAAGGGTGACGGCTGAGCGCGGCGACGACGCGAAGCGCGCGGCATTTTCATGCCTCGCGGTCTCGGCCGTCGGATGTCATGATCGCACCATGCGGGACAGCCCCACGATCTACTTCATCCGCCACGGCGAAACGGACTGGAACCGCGACCGGCGCTACCAGGGTCAACGCGATATCCCGTTGAACGAAACCGGACGCCGTCAGGCGCGGCGCAACGGCCGCGCCCTCAGGGCTTTTCTGCCTGAGATCGAAAACGCCCGCTTCATTGCGAGCCCGCTCCAGCGCACGCGCGAAACGATGGAGATCATGCGCGCCGAGCTGGGTCTGCCGACGGCCGGCTACGACACCGATCCGGACCTCATCGAGTTGTCGTACGGCCAGTGGGAAGGAACGCTGCAGGACAACCTTGCCGCCCACGATCCCGAAGGGCTCGCCGCCCGCCAGGCCGACCCGTTCCGCTGGCGCCCCGAAGACGGAGAGAGCTACGCCGATCTTTTGGCACGTGTCGAACGCTGGGCCGGCACCGTGACCACGGACGTCGTCGTCGTCTCGCACGGAGGCGTGTCACGCTGCCTGCGTGGCCATATGCTCGCCCTCGATCCCCTGACCATTCCGGATCTCGAAAGCCCGCAGGATCGCGTCCTGATCCTCTCGCAAGCCGCCATGCGCTGGCTCTGATCCGCCCCCCACGCATCCAAGAAACGGCGCAAAGCACCCGGGAGCCTCCCGCAACTTGTGGCCTCCCGCAACTTGCGTACAAAAAACAGCGCGGCAGCGCTCGGGGCGCGACCGCGCCCCCGGCGCAAGTGCGCCGGCCATCCACCGGCACCCGGCCCCTTATCCGAAGCTTCCCGCAGCTTGCGTACGAAAACAAAAAAGGAGCCGGAGCAGCGGCAGCTCCGACTCCCTTCTAAGCATCGACTCGATGGCAGATCCCTCGTCCACGGTTGCTCAGACCATGGGGAACGATCCGCTGAACGCGGAAACGCGCACGAAAAAACGCACCCTGGAACCGGACCGCGCCGTGGGCGGCCCTACTTCCCGCCGGACGCCTCATGCAGAAGGCGCACGGCGACGCGGGCACATGACTGCTTACCTGCGTCGCGGGAACATGCAAAATGAATCCCGCGCACGAACCTCCCTTGCTGCGGGCCCATCCGGCACTTAAGACAGGACGGACACACCGGCACAACGCGCGGTTGCCGATGCTATCGTTTTGAATTTCCGGGGCTGGGACGCGCCACAGCCCCTAAGAGCGGCGTTCATGTCACACAACACCTTCGGCCATTTGTTCCGCATGACGACCTGGGGCGAAAGCCATGGGCCTGCCATCGGCTGCGTGGTCGACGGGTGCCCGCCGGGTGTCCCGCTCGCTACCGAAGACATCCAGGCCAATCTCGACCGGCGGAAACCCGGGCAATCCCGTTTCACCACACAGCGCCGCGAAGCCGATCAGGTGGAGATTCTCTCCGGCGTCTTCACGAACGCCGAGGGCCTGCAGGTCACCACCGGAACGCCGATCTCCCTCCTGATCCGCAACACCGATCAGCGCAGCAAGGACTACGGCGAGATCAAGGATGCCTTCCGCCCAGGCCATGCCGACTTCACCTATTGGACGAAGTACGGCATCCGCGATCACCGCGGCGGCGGGCGCGCCTCTGCGCGCGAAACAGCCAGTCGCGTCGCTGCAGGCGCCATCGCGCGCAAGGTGCTCGGCTCCGGCATCGCGATCCGCGGCGCGCTCGTGCGCATCGGAGAGCTCCCGATCGATCGCTCCCGCTGGGACTGGAATGTCGTCGCTTCCAACCCGTTCTTTTCGCCCGATCCCGGTATCGTGCCCGAGTGGGAGCGCTACCTGGACGACGTGCGCAAATCCGGCTCGTCCATCGGCGCCGTCGTCGAGGTGGTGGCGGAAGGCGTGCCGGCCGGCCTCGGCGCACCGCTTTACGGCAAGCTCGACCAGGATCTCGCCGCCGCAATGATGAGCATCAACGCCGTCAAAGGCGTCGAGATTGGTGCCGGCATGGCGGCGGCGGAACTTACGGGCGAAGCCAACGCCGACGAAATCCGCATGGGCGCGGACGGCAAACCCCACTTTCTGTCAAACCACGCGGGCGGCGTGCTCGGCGGCATCTCGTCCGGCCAGCCGGTCGTCTGCCGTTTTGCGGTCAAACCGACGTCCTCCATTCTCACGCCACGCCAGACCATTGATTCCGAAGGCAACGAGACGGACATCGTGACCAAGGGGCGCCACGACCCCTGCGTCGGCATCCGTGCCGTCCCCGTCGGCGAGGCCATGATGGCCCTCGTGCTTGCTGATCACCTGCTGCGCCATCGCGCCCAGAACGGCAATCGCGACGGGTCTGGAATTTAGAAAGAATTTTCTAAGCCGCCGTCACACGGTGGACACTTCGCGAAAATAAGTAACCGCTATGGATCGGGATGCCTTATGCTCGTACCACGACAAGAGCACGCGTCCCAGCCCGTTGGGCTCGAAGCCGGCAGATTATGCATTCGCCGCACCCTGCGCGCCCGAACGGACAAACGCCGAGAGGACCGCGAAATGACCACGGATCGTTCGGATCGGGGCACGTTCCCGCGTGCTGAGATCCATGTCGGATGGTTGAGCGAGAGAAACGCTTGGCTCGTTACGCATGGTGGAAAGACGCTGACGCCGGGCAGCTTCAGGCGCAGAGCGTATGCCATCGCATTTGCGCGCGCGATCGCGGCAAGCCGGGATGCGGAAATGGTCGTGAGCGACGCGAACGGTGAAGTGACCCGTCATCCCGCGAATACGTTGAGCTATCCGACCGAACTCGACTGACCGGGCTCCTCGAGCATCCGAAACACGACAGAGAGATTGTTCGCGGGCATTTCATGGAGTGCGGGCGCGCCGAAACCGTGCGCCGATGCGACACGCGCGACCTCCTCCAGATCGCGTACGCCCCACGCGGGATCGCGAGCGCGCAGCGAACGATCGAAAGCCTCGTTGCTGTCTGCCGTGTGCCGTCCGCCGCGTCGAAACGGACCGTAGAGGAAAAGAACGCCACCGCGGCTCAAGACATCCCGCGCTCCGCGAATGAGCGCTTCGGCAGCAGACCACGGCGCGATATGGATCATGTTGAGCGAGACGACAGCGGCGGCCGACGACACCGGCCAAGGCCGCTCCGTGACGTCGAGCAGCAGGGGCGGACGAACGTTCGGAGCCTCCTCGTCCGCGATCCAACGCGTGATGGACGCGAGCGAAGAAGCGTCGCGCTCGCTCGGCTGCCAGATATGATCCGGCATCTCGCGCGCGAAATGGACGATGTGCTGCCCAGTTCCGCTGCCGATTTCGAGCACGAGCCCGTCGCGCGGCAGAACCTCTCGAAGAACGCTGGAAATAGGGCCCTTGTTTCGCTCCGCCGAGGGACTGACGAGACGATCTCGAGCACTGCCGGCCGGCGTTTCGCGTCGCATGCTCATCCCCTGGGAACACGAATGCGCCGATCAGACCTGCGCCCAGGCGGCGCATTGGCGAATGATAGCGCCCAGAACCTGGACCTTCGCAAGCGAAGGCGCGTCGGCCGTCTCAGATGCGTGTGGCGCAGCACGGTCAGTTCGGCATTTGCCGCGACGCCCTCCACTCTGCGAGGTTGATCACCTGCGCACTGTGATCCCGTGGAAGCGACAACATCAGCACCTTGCGGCGCTGGCGCTCTCGGTATCGGTCGACGAGATACCAGACCGGATACCCAATCACGAGGAAGCTGTGCTTGCCCTTCGACATCGCTGAGCTCCTTACGGCCAACGGCGCCATGACACCCGCTCGGATGAGTCGGCGCTAGTGCCAAAGCGCAACAATGCGAAATGCAACGCGGACGATTTTCGCGTTGCAGCCGCGCTTCGCCGCGGCAACTCTGAGCGCACGGCGCCGGAGGGAGACATTCGAGCCAGGCCCCCAGTGCCCTCTCCAACATGCGCTGCCGTGTTGTCGCCCGCCGGTCTCCGTGCGATAGATCGCGGCGCGGCAGCTCCTCCGGAACCACATGATCGAAAGCATCATCGCGGGCTATGCGCCCTATATCGCGCTGGCCATCGTCCTCCTGACATTCGCGGCGTTCCTGTTCGAGCGATTCCCGCCGGAAGTGACGGCCTCCGTAGGGGCGGCGTCCTTCATCGTCCTGGGCCTCGTCCAGCCTGCAGAAGCGCTTGCCGTCTTCTCGAACCCGGCGCCCCTCACCATCGCCGCGATGTTCGTTCTGACAGGCGCCCTCGTCCGCACCGGCGTGCTCGAACGCGTGGCCGGCGCGATCCTGGATTATTCCGGAGACAACCCGATGGTCGCCATCGTCATCCTGATGCTGGGGATCGTGGCAATCGGCGGCTTCATCAACAACACGCCGCTCGTCCTGATTCTCATCCCCATCGCGATCCGCATCGCGAACAAGTTCGATATTGCATCGACGCGCCTGCTCATTCCGGTGTCGTACGTGACGATCCTCGCGGGAACGTGCACGCTGATCGGCACCTCGACCAACCTCCTCGTCGATGGCGTCGCGCGCGAGCACGGCCTCGAAGCCTTCTCTATTTTTGAGATCACGCCGGTCGGCATCGTCACGGTCCTGTCGGGATTGCTCCTTCTCGGAGTCTTCGGACGCTTCCTTCTTCCCGACCGCCGCGACGAAAGCGCGGGCCTCGAAAACGGCGAAGTGGAGTTCTTGTCCGAGATCACCGTTCTGGCAGACGGCAACTTCACGGAAGAGCCGATCGGGGAAATCGGTGCGCTCAAGCTCCCGGGCTTGCGCCTCCTCGGCGTAAACAGGGGCGGCGAGGTGCTTCGCGAGGATCTGGAGGAGATCACCCTCAAGAAAGGCGACCGTCTCATCGTCGCCGCGACGAGCTCGGAGCTCCTGACCCTCGCCGAAAGAAAAACGCTTCGGGTGGGGCTTGCCCGCTCCATCGCGACGCCGTCCGATCCCATTGTCGTGGAAGCCGTCGTCGCCCCGCAGAAGGCGTCCATCGGCCGGCGCATCGCCGATCTGGCGCTCGGGAGCCGATTCGGCGTCCGGGTGCTCGGCGTCCACCGCCATCAGCACATCCCGGGGAAGAACCTCGAAAGCACGCTCCTGCGTCCGGCGGACCGGCTGCTGCTCGAAGGCCCCGCATCGGGGCTCGACGCAATGTCCCAGCAGGGCTTCCTCGTCTCCGTCTCCCGCACGGCCGGCCGCGCGTTCCGGCGCGCAAAAGCTCCCATCGCATTGCTGGCGCTTGCAGGCGTCGTGACGCTTGCCGCGTTCAACGTCATGGACATCGCCACGCTCGCGATGCTGGCCGTGGTCGCGATCCTGGTGCTGCGTTGCATCGACAGTGATGAAGCCTGGGGCGCCATCGACGGCGGCATTCTCGTCCTCATTTTTTCGATGCTCATCATCGGCGTCGGCCTGCAACGAACGGGCGCCGTCGACCTCATCGTCTCGGCCATCAGCCCCCTCCTCGCCGGTCTCTCGCCATTGGCCTTGCTGATCGTCGTCTATCTGCTGACCTCGACGCTTACCGAGTTGATCACCAACAACGCTGTCGCCGTCGTCATGACGCCGATCGTCCTCGGCATCGCGTCGCAAATGGGCATCGATCCGCGCCCTCTCGTCGTGGCGGTGATGTTCGGCGCGAGCGCGAGCTTCGCAACGCCGATCGGCTACCAGACGAACACGCTGGTCTACGGCGCAGGCAACTACCGCTTTTCGGATTTTATGAAGGTCGGCATCCCGATGAACATCATCGTCGGCATCGCGACCTGTTTTGCGATCTACTTTTATTACGGCATGGGCGCCTGAGCGCCTCACAGGCTCGTTTACTCGGGATGCGCGAGCGTCTTCTCGAAGCACTGGAGATGCGCCCGCGCAATCTTCAGGATCGGCGTGTCGAGACCGTGACGCCTGGCTCGCGCAAGCATGTCGCCGAGGATATGATCGGCCTCGGTGCGGCGCCCGCTCCGGACGTCGCGCAACATCGACGACGTGAACGTGGAGCCCGCCTCCGTAAGCACGCGCCGATAGGACGCCATGGATACTTCGTCTGGCGCGAACCCCTCCGCACGGGAAACGGAGAGGCATTCGTCCAACAGCCGAAGGACGATGTCCTCGCCGTCATCGCTCGACACGATCGTGCCGATGCTCGCGCGCATGAGGCACGTGATGCCTGCGAACGTCGCCAGGAACACGAACTTGTTCCACATGTCCTGGTGAATGTCGGCACTGAGACGCGCATCGACGCCAGCGCCACTCAAGCGCGCGACGAAATCCTCGGCAACCGCATCAGACCCGCCCGTTTCCGCCCCGACGATGGTCGAAAAGAACGGCGTCAGATGCGCGACCACGCCGTCCTCTCTCAGCGTCAGCGCGCCATGCACGAGGCCGCCCAGGACCGGCACACCCGGAAACCGCCGACGCAACGCATCGAGGTGCGCCACGCCATTGAGAAACGGCAGGATGCGAGTCTGGGGACCGAGCCCCGCAGCAACGACATCGAGCACACCCTCCAACGCAGGGGCTTTGCAGGCCACGATCACAAGGTCGGGCGAAAGAGCCGCCGGCGGCGTCCGAACGGCGGCAACGGTGCCCGAGAAGGTCCCGAGCGGGCTCTCGACGACGAGCCCATCGGCGGCCAGTTGCGCCTGCCGTGCCTCTCGCACGACGAATGTCACATCCACGCCCGCCGCGAGAAGCCGCGCCCCGACATAGCCGCCGACCCCTCCGGCACCGACGATCAGCACTTTCATTGCGGCGACGCCTCCGTTTCAGAGCTCGCATGCGGCCCGGCAGATCCTCAAGACAGGGGAAAGCAGGGGCATCGCGAAGCCTCTTGTTTGTATCGTGATACGATATAGCATCGATCTGTCGCTCGGCGCCAATCCCGGACGCCCGCACGGAACTTGGGGATCGAAGCCTATGGCAAAATCGAAGGACCCGCGAACGATCGCAGCACGCAAGGGGATCGCCGCGGATACGAGCTTCGGTGCTGTCGCACCCCCGATCCACCTCTCGACGACATATGTATTCCCGGAGTTCGACCAAGCGGGCGCACACGACTATTCCCGCACGTCCAACCCGACGCGATCGCTCCTGGCCGAGACGCTCGCGGATTTGGAAGGAGGCCAGGGTGCGGTCGTGACATCGTCCGGCATGGCTGCGGTGGACCTTGCACTCAGCCAGCTCCGCTCCTTCGACCTGCTTGTGGCGCCGCACGACTGCTATGGCGGCACGCATCGTCTTCTCTCGGCACGTCGCGACATGAAGCATTTCGACGTGATGTTCGTGGATCAGGGCGACCCTGAGAAAATGGAGGAAGCCTTCGCGGCGTCGCCCACGATGATCTTCATCGAAACGCCCAGCAACCCGCTGATGCGCGTCGTCGACATTCGCGCGATCGCCAAGCGCGCGAGGAGGCTGGGCGCGCGGATCGCGGTGGACAACACGTTTCTCTCGCCCGCACTGCAAAGGCCGCTGGCCCTTGGCGCCGATTACGTCATTCATTCGACGACCAAGTATCTCAATGGACACTCCGACGTTGTCGGCGGCGCGCTCGTCTGTGCCGAGAAATCGGAGGCGCAAACCTTCGCCGCCTGGGCCAACGTCGTCGGCACAACGGGATCGGCCTTCGACGCCTACCTGACGCTTCGCGGCATCCGAACTCTCTTCCCGCGCGTCGCCCAGCAGCAGCAAACGGCGATGGCCATCGCACGGCACCTGGAAAGATGCCCAGCCGTCGCGCGTGTGCATTACCCCGGCCTGCCGACCCACGAAGGCCACGCCATCGCGAAAGCGCAACAGGCCGGCTTCGGCGCCATGTTGAGCTTCGAGCTCGCCGGAGGCGCGACCGCCGCTCGGGCATTTGTCGAGACGGTGCGGATCTTCACCCTCGCCGAATCGCTCGGCGGCGTGGAGAGCCTGGTGGCGCACCCCGCAACCATGACCCATGCCGGGATGGATCCGGTGGCCCGCACGGCCGCGGGCATCACGGACGGCCTGATGCGGCTTTCGGTGGGCCTCGAAGCGGAGGAAGACTTGCTGGAGGATTTGGACGCGGCGCTCGCAGCGTGCAGAGGCTCACAGCCGCGGCGAAAAAAGAGAGCATGAAGGCACGACAGTCAGTGCAGCAACTGCCGCTCAGGTGCGTGGCGATGCCGCGGGGGCGACGAGTCTTTCGCCATGACCGACGAACTGTCCCCTGTGCGCAGCAATGCCGAGCTCGAGCGATTGGGCGATTCGATTTGCCCGGTCGATGAAGAGCGCCGCAGCCTCAGGCGTGCAAACGTCCCGTGCCACCTCCCGAAAAAGCGCGAGCCACCTGTCGAAATGCGCGCTGGAAATGTCGGAGAGATCCGCGTGAACCTTCATCGGCGAACCCTTGTAGCGCCCTGTCATCAGCGTGACCGACGACCAGAACGCACACAGCTTGTCGAGATGATGATCCCAATCGTCGATCGCGGCGTTGAAGATCGGCCCGATTACGTCGTCCTCGCGGACCCGCGCATAAAACGCATGAACGAGGTCGTGAATCACACGCTCCGTCACGCCGACGGCAACCCCCGGCGCTTTGGGATGAATATCGCGAACCGCGGTCATGTAATTTTTCTTCTCCTTCGAAACAGGTATCCGGTTCGTGAGAGCGCCCGCCCGATCATATGACGAGCATGAGGCCCAGCATAATCCACAGCGGCGCCGGAGCCGCAACCCACACGAGAGCAATCGCGAGGCTTCGAAGAAGTGTCGTCTGACGCGGGGCCATGGGCGCCGGCAGGGTCGGATTCACGTCATTGACCATAGAAACCTCCCGACCCGATCCAATAAACGCTGAGTGCGAAGAACGTGGCGTACCCGACGATCATTCCCGAGCGGACGCTCAAAATGAACACATCGCCCACCGGATCCGGGCGGGCCGGTCCAGACTCTTCGGGATCCTGATGAAACTGCCGGACAAGGCTGGCGAACAGAACGAAGAGCCCTAGCGTTGCGATTTCGGCGATGAGCACGACCGTCCTCATGAGTTCCCTCCTGCGCCAAGCACTACAATAGATATATTATGAATATATCTTATGGAGAGCTTGTCCGAGCCAATTAGATATGTCAACAATGAATCTAAAGCGGATTGACGCAGGATCGAGATGCAGCTCACCACCTTCTCCGATTACGCCCTGCGTATGCTCATGTACGCACACGCTGCGGGAAACCGGCTGGTCACGATCGAGGAGATCGCAGGCTCGTACGGTATTTCGCGCGCGCACCTCATGAAGGTGGCCAATACTCTGACGCGCACGGGCTACCTGACGGCAGTTCGAGGGCGCTCGGGCGGATTGAAGCTCGGCAAACCAGCCGAGGAAATCCGCCTCGGAGACGTCATCCGCGCAACGGAGCCCGATTTCGCACTCGTCGACTGCTTCGCGACGGACAGCCAATGCGTCATCGGCAATTGCTGCCGCCTGCCCGCAATCCTGCGGCGCGCGCTCGCCGCCTTTCTCGCCGAGCTCGACAAACACACCGTCGCGAGCATCGCGCTGCGCCCGAAGGACTTCAGGCAGATTTTCGATCCGCACGATGACATCCGCCGGCCAGCGGCGAGATAGCGGCAAGAATGAGCTGTCCGGCCGGACCTTCCAGCTCCGCCGCACAACATTACGCTATTGCATTTGCGGCAGGGCGATCTCGCGGAACGGCCCGCTCTCGCTCATAAGTTGGTCGAAAGACCCCTGTTGAACGACGCGCCCCTTGTCGATCACGTAAATCCGGTCGGCATGTGTCACGGTGCTCAGCCGATGCGCGATCACGATCCGGGTGGCGCTGAGCTCGTTGAGGCTCTGCGCCACGACGGCCTGCGTCTGGTTGTCGAGCGCACTGGTGGCCTCGTCCATCAGCAGAACTCCGGGACGCCGCACGATGGCCCGCGCGATCATGAGGCGCTGCCGCTGCCCGCCGGAAAGCGTGCCGCCGTTGTCGCTGAGAACGGTATGCATCCCCATCGGCATGTTCCGGATGTCCTCGTCGAGCCCGGCCATGCGCGCCGCCTCCCACGCATCGTCCGGAGAAAGCGGGGCAGAGCCGACGATGTTCTGAAAGATGCTGCCCGGAAGAATGGCGCCACGCTGCAAGACGACGCCGATTTGTCGCCGCACGCCCTTGAGATCGAGATGGGCCAGATCCTGCCCGTCATAAGCCACCGTCCCGGTCTCCGGCGTCTCGAAACCCAGCAGAAGACGGAATAGCGTCGATTTTCCCGAGCCCGATGCGCCGACGAAGGCGACGAATTCACCCGGCGCAACGGAGATATCGACACCGTCGAGGATCAGCGGGCCATCGCTTCGATAGCGGAAAGAGACGTTCCTGAGGTCGATACGGCCGCCGAGCCGGCCGGGCTTCTTCCGCTTGCCGTCGACCTCCGGCAATTCGTCGAGGAGGGGCTTCATGTTCTCGTACATCGGCACGACGGCAAGCGAGGTCGACACCGCTTGAACGAAGCCGAGCAAGGCGCCATTGAACACGCCGAACGCCGCGCTGAAGGCGACGAAGCTCGCCGGCGCGATCTGCGTTTCGCTGAGCCCGATCACGGCGATGAAGACGAGCGTTGCCAGAAGCGGAAGCACCCGGTTGATGGTGGCAATGACATTGCCGACGTGAGACGCGCGAACGGACTGCTGGCGCTGGACGGCGAACGCTTCGAGCCACCGCGCGAACGAGCGATTTTCGGCGCCCATCAGCCGGATCTTCTTGATGCCGGCGAGAATCTGAAGCGTCAGGCTGTTGACGGAAGCCTCGGCCTTGAGTCGTGTGCGTTCGAACCGGAGCTGGCGATAGCTGAGACTGAACAGCACGACGCATGCCACCAGCGTCAGCCCGCCAGCGGCGAACGCCAGTCGCACGTCGTACATCATCATCAGGATGAAATTGACCGGAGAAAAAAGCGCCGCAAGCGTCGAGCTCAGCGCCACATCCGAAAGGATCTTCCGGAGTTGCGTCGGCGCCATCGCCTTGATCATGAGGTCGCCGGTCTCGAAGCGGCGGAAGAAGGCGAGCGGCAAGCGCAGCAAACGGTCCCAGATCGCAGCCTGAAGCGTGCCATCGGCAAAAGCTTCGAGACGGGTCAGCGCAATGGAGCGAGCCAGTTGGAACAGCGTCGAGCCCACGGCGATCATGACGAGACCGACGCCGAACATGAGAAGCGCCGACGTTTCGGAGAACGGCACCGCCTCGCTCAAGACGAGGCCCGTGATGATCGGCGGCAACAGGCCGAGGGCCGCGGTCAGGATGGCAAAAAACACCGCCAGCCAGAGATCGATCCGCGCCGGCGACGCCATCACGTGACGCACGAGATCCCATCCCGTCAAGGCGCGATTGGGCAGCGGCCGGTAGGGAGAGACCGCCTGGTTGTCCAACGCGCCGGCGACACGTGCATCGACCCGGATCGGCGCGCCAGCTTGGAGAAACTGCGCCTTGTATCGCCCTGCTCCATAACGCACGACGGCGATCGGACGTCCTGTCTCCTTGTGAAACCCGACGAAACTCCCAACGTCGCGCTGCCACCAGTCGGGATCGAGCGTCACCCGACGCGAGCGCAGGCCGGCCTCGCGAAACAAATCCCGCACCGTGGCGATCGGATCGAGACCCGCGTGATCCTCCTCGGTCGGAGCGCAATCGAAGGAGATCTTTTCCGCCGCGCAGATATGGGCGACGACCGTCCTCGCATCCACATCCCCTGTGCCGTGAACGGCAGCGGCCGTCTCGCCATCGACAAGGGCCGCAAGACGGCGGAGCGCACCATCGACCTCCTCCCCCGCACTCCGGCGACTGAGCGCGCGACGCTCCATCGCGAGGCGATGCTCGCCCTCGACGATCGCGATGGCGTCGCGAACGAGATCGGCCTGAGCATCGTCGACGGCATCCCATCCGAACAACCGGACGACATCCGCGGTGGAAAGCGCGCGGACCGTCACCTCCGGCGCGGGCGCGACGGCGCGATGCGATGTCGCCAATCCGAACAGGTGCTTGTCACGCAGCGACGCAACCTCGCCAACGACAGGAATGGAGGCCAGCTCCTCCGATACGAGCCACGAGGGCTCGCGCGCGGCCACGGTCTCGCCCGCACGGACCGTGAGGGATTCGCCACGCTGAACGACCTTGGACGACAACGGCGCGACACCCCGCGCGCAGTAGGCGGCCAGAGCGTCGAGCCAGGCGTCGAGCCCGCCGGCAGCATCGGAACATACCACCTCGCGCCCCGCCTCATCGAAGAGCTCGACGCGTGCCTCCCCCAAGCCGACGACGACCAGACGGCCCGCACAGCAATCCACCTTGGGGACGGAAAACGCTTCTCCGGCGCGAAGCGTAGCCAGATGCTGACGCACCCCGGATGGTTTGCCCGATCCGTTCGAGAGCTCGACGAAGACGTTGACCGCCCCTTCGCGCACAAGTCCGAGCCGTATCGGCGACCGCAACACGATCGGCTCACGTCCGCTGGTGCGGCGGAGAGCCGGCTCATCGGGCACCGCCGCAGCGGCGTGAAGGTTCGCCATCTCCGCCTACTCCTGCGCCACGAGACGCGCATAAGCGCCGTTCGCACGGATCAATTCGTCGTGCGTGCCCCGCTCGACAACCTCGCCCCGGTCGAGCACGACGATCTCGTCGGCGTCGCGGACGGTGGAAAGCCGGTGCGCAATGATCAGGCATGTCGAACCTCGCCGCCGGATGCAGGCGTCGATCGCCTTTTCCGTTATGGGATCGAGCGCGCTCGTCGCTTCGTCGAGAATGAGGATCGACGGACGCGAGGTCAGGGCTCTCGCAATTTCGATCCGCTGGGCCTCGCCGCCGCTCAAATTCGCGCCACCCTCTTCGATGGCTGCATCGAGCGCACCCCCGCGCGCGGCAACGATGTCGAAGATCTGCGCATCGCGGAGCGCCGCGATCATATCCGCATCCGGAACGGTTGCGTCCCATGCACTGAGATTGTCGCGAACCTTGCCGCTGAACACAAACACCTCTTGGCTGACCCCCGCGATGGATCCCGTCATAACCGACACGGGCACATCCGGCAGCGGCACGCCGTCGAACAGCACTTCGCCGCTCCAGGGCCGATACAGTCCAGCCACGAGATTTGCGATCGTTGACTTGCCGCTTCCCGATCCGCCGACCAGCGCCACGCGCTGCCCCGCCCGGACGGTGAGATTGAAATCCTCGATGAGCGGAGCTTCCAGCGGATTGTAGCCGAACGTGACATCCTTGAGCACGATGTCCCCGCTCAGGCGGTCGAGGGCACCGCCGCTCTCGGTCTCTCGCGCATAACGGCCGTCGCGGCCGTAGTTGAAGACATCGTCCGACCGCGAAAGATCCGCGCTCAGTTCTTGAAATGCGCCGCCGGCCGAAACCAGCGCATTGATCGGCGCGGTGAAGCTCATCGCAAGCGCCTGGAAGGCCACGAGCGTGCCGACCGTCATGTCGCCGTGAATGATACGGTAGCCTCCGATCCCGATCACGGCCGCAATCGCGAGCCCATCGAGCAGCGGCGCCAGCCCGTCGGAGAGAACGCCATGAAGCGCGAGCCGGCGGTTGTTGTTGAGCGTCTTCGCCTGGAAGCCGGCCCAGCGTTCGAAATAATCGTCGTCCGTGCCGGACGCCTTGAGCGTCTCGATCGCGCGAATTCCGGTGACCGACGCCGCCTGAAACTGGCCGAAGTCCTGCTGAAGGCGCGCGCTCGCATCCATGCGGTAGCGAGACAGCACGCGAAAAACGCCGATGTTGAACAAGGAAAGAGCGATGGTGATCAAGGCGAGAAGCGCGTCGAGAAAAAACATCACTGCCGCGTAGAACACCACCGTCACGGCATTCACCAGGCTCTCGCCGAGACGCCCGGCCACCGCTCCCGCAATCCGGTCGTTGGCGGCAATCCTGTCGACGATGTCGCCGGGATGGCGCTGGCTGAAGAACGAGAGCGGAAGCCGCAGCAGATGCCAGACGAAACGCGCCGAATCGACCAGCGCGAGTTTCGTCTCCATGCGCAGCAACACCGCGTGGCTGAGCCACGTCAACCCCGCGAGGACGATCGTCGTCACCGCCATGCCGGCCAGCAGCGGTCGCAGCCAGTCGTGATTTGCCTGGATCAGATAGTCGTCGATGAAGATCTTCGAAAAACCCGGGATGACGAGACCCGGCACGATCGTGGTCAGGCTAATCAGCACGGAGAGGGCGATGGCATTCCGGATGCCGCGTGTCCGCGGCGCGAGGCGGGCGAGAAGGCTCGGCTTGCCACCCTCCGCGACGAATGCATCCGTCGTCTCGAAAACGAGCATTACACCGGTAAAGGCCTCGTCGAACTCGGCGAGCGTCACCGTGCGAGGCCCTGTCGCGGGATCGTTGAGATAGACCGTTCCGTTGCGATACCCTTCCACCACCAGAAAGTGGTTGAAATTCCAGAACGCGATATAGGGAAACGGCCCTGAAAGCGCGCTCGTGAGCGAAGCCTTTCGTCCCTTCGCGGCCAAACCGTAGCGCCGGGCGCCGTGAAGAATGTTGCGCGCCGTACAGCCGTCGCGAGAGACACCGCATTCCGCACGCAGCTCTTCGAGGGGCCGCCATTTGCCGAAATGCGCGAGAACGATCCCGAGCGCCGCCGCTCCGCACTCGACGGTTTCCATCTGCAGGAACGTCGGCGTCTTCACGCGGCTATTCGGAAGCTTCGGCAGGGGATCGGAGGTCATTGGGCGATCCCGAGCACGGATTTCAGAAACGGCAGGATCAGCGTCACCGGAGCTTGCCGCTTCGTCGTGACAGTCGCCGACACCAGGGTGCCGTTTTCGATTCCGAAGTCCGGTCCCTTGCCGCTCGTCCACGCGAGGCCCGATGCCGTGCCGTCGTCCTCGACGAGATCGGCGCGCACCATGACCGGCGCGCCGCGCGCGGTGAACGTTTCGACCAGCTTGTCGTTGTGAAGCAAGGAGTGAATGGCGCTCGTCGAAAGCGGCAGCTCCGACACGCTGCGCACGACGCCGCGCACCGTACCGAACTCTTCCTTTTTCGTGACGCTGGGCTCGACATTGACCGCGAACCCGGTGCGGATGCGCTTCCCGAGTTCCGGCGGAACGAACAGAAGCGCATCGAGCTCGTCGCTGTCGGTCATGATGCGCACGACGGGCATGCCCGTCGTGATGCGATCGCCGAGGGATGCGGCGATCTCCGTCACGTGTCCATCGACCGGCGCGCGCAAGTGGCGCGACATCGCGATCTTTTCTTCCAGATCCTCCATCGCCTTGCGGTGCGCGAAAATCTCAGTGTCGACCTGGCGGATCCTGTCGCCCCAGTATTCCCAGCGCGTTTGAACTTCGACGTCGAGGTTGACCACCTCGCTCCGCAACGCCGACGCCGTCTCCTGCGCCTGCAGCCACTCGTTCTCTGCCGCAAGGATCACCTGGCGATTGACATGTCCCTTTTGGTGCAACTCCTTGAGATCGGAGAGGCGCGCGCTCAGGACTTCGCCCCGATGCTCGCTGTTGTCGATGCGCTGACGCAGGCTTTCCGCGCGCAGCTCCTTGAGTGCCTCACGCCGCCCGATGTCCTTCTCGCGTTGGAGAATGTAGGCCGTCCGGCGCTCTTCGAGCTTGACGAGCTTGTCCCGCTCGCGGGCAAGCCGCGACTCGTCGAGCTTCAGGTCGAGCACGGCAAGCGGATCGCCCCTGTTGACCCGTTGCCCGTTCGCGACCAGGATGCCGGCGAGTTGTCCGTCCCCCTCGGACGTCGCCGAAAAAATCTCGCCGCCGTAGTTGAGCAGGATGCCCTGCGCATTGAGGCGCGTTGGCACCGAGCCCAGAAAGCCCCAAGCCACCGCGCCTGCAACGATGATGAATGTGCCGAGAAACGCGATCCAGTAGCGCGGTGACGCGGCTGTCATGGCCTCGTCGAGCCGCTCCGGTGACGACATTTTCTCAAGCGCAGATCGGCGAAACAGAGACATCCCCCCGGACTCCCCCTCGGATGCAGGTCTCTAGACCACGATCGCTTCAGGCCCTATCAGCCTGGAGCGTGAATCATTGGTCTCACCAAAGAGATAGAGCGTGATCCCGATTCAATCGAAAACGATCACGCTCTAAAGTTTCCGCTCGACAGTGTAAAAGATCGCCGTATCGGGCTCCCGACCGGGATCGAGCCACGGCTTGACGCCGCCTGTTACCGTCGCGAGCTCGGCGTCCGTGAGCGCATCAGCCTGGCGCGCATCTCTTGCGGCTTTCTCTGCAGCAGCCGTCGCGACGGCGTCATTTTTCGTTTCCTGTGTCATACGCTTACTCCTTCTTCTACGACGTGATCGGTGCAACGCGGCAATGGAAGACGCGCGCACCGCAACGTTGAGCCCCACTCAGCGGGCTTTTCTAAAAGCCCCGGCGTCAGTCCAGTCCGAACATCCGCCGCTTCCTTTCCACGCGACTAAGCAAACCCGCCGTCAGGCGAACTTACTTCGGACGGAACTTGGCGAGCGCCCGATCGTAGTTGGAGGGCGGTTGCATGAACTTCGGTAGCCAGCCGCCGCTCACGCCGTCGGCTTCCTCATCCGTCAGGTCGCGGGCGTCAGCGCGCGCGTCCTCAGCGGGTGGATGCGCATCCGTCTTGCTATCGATCTCGAGACGTACGGTCTTCATCATCGCTCTCAACTCTCGCTCGCGCCCGGCAAGGAAGAAATGCCTCGACCCACCACGGCTCCATGGCCTTGCATCGCTGGTTCGCTGTCTCGGTAGTAGAGACGGCCCGATTGCCGGCGCACGCCTCCACACACGTTCGTCAGCTCCTCATCCGCCAGCTCCATCTTCGATGGCTCGTGTTGAAGGCCCTCCCCTTGGGAAGCGGCCGTCTCCGTCCTGCCTTTGCTCATTGAATTTCTCCGATCCTCACGGGATGAAGCGCTCGATCTGCTCGACCGAGGCTCCGCTCCATCGACGGCCGAAGGGACCGAGAGGGTGAGAACCGCCCGCGACATCTCCGAGATCGGCATCGTTGAGCGGGGTTTCGCGCACATCCTCATGTGTTTTGTCGGTCTCAATGTCTTCGCGATCGGTTTCCGCCATCTGGATAACTCCCTTCATATTCATGCCGGCGCCGGTCGCCGTCGCCAGCCACGCTCTGCTCGTCAAACGCGGTACCTGGCCTCGACAACGATGTCGGGATTGCTCCTCTCCGCGCCGTTGAAGCCCGGGATCGAGCGCGCACCGAGAGGAGCGAGCACCTTGGAAGCGACACCTCCCGTGACGGAGTCCAATTCCCCATCCGCGAGCTCGCCCTCCTGGACCCGAACGCCTTGAAGCCGATCGTGCACCGTCTGCGCATCCTCGCTTGTCACGTCGAACCCGTTCAGCGCGGCGAACGCGACCAGCGCACCCAGAGCGGCGTCGCCATCCTTCGCGCCGATGGCCACCGCCAAGCGGGCGGCCAGATCGCGATCATGGCGAATGCGGTTGAGAAACTCGCTCATGGCCTGCGCGCTCATCAGCGTAGCCCCGTGACCATCCGGAACAGCTCGGCAAGCGGATAAAAGCGCTGCGGCGCTCCACCCGAGACGGCGTCGAGCGCGGCATCCGAAAGATCTGCGCCGCCGTCTTCATGCCGGCGGGCTCCCGCCAACACGCGCGAAGCGCGCGCATCCGCCGGCTCTCGTTCCCCGTGAGTTTCATCAGCTACACGTTCCGCCATGAACGGTTCGTCCCTTTGTTTTCCAAGCGCGTTTCGAAGACGGCATGGCGGGACTATGACAAAAGGCGGACCGCAGGTTTTGCCCTGTCGTCCAGAAGAATATTCGCGAAATCCAGAAAGTCCGGCGGAGTCTAAAAAATGAATAGTAATTAGGGATTTATTATATATTCCCAACAGAGATTATTAAGACGTCGGAGGGGCGAAGGACGGGAGAACGCGGATGAATAGCCAGCATCGAACGGATATGGGAGGTCCGCAAGGCGTACCCCGATCCGTTTTTTCGGTTGCCGATCTCCGCGAAAGCGAAAGGTTCGAGGCCTGGAAAGACAGCATCGCTTCGATTTTCGATGTCGAAGCAGAAAAGGAAATCGCCGAGCGCTTCCATGCCACCTTGGAAGCAACGCTGATCGGCCCCCTTTTGTTTGCCCGCACCGAAACCTGCCGGCAGGCGTGGTCGCGATCGCCCCGCCGTATCGCGCTCGATGGAATGGATCACTACCTGGTCCAATATTTCGAGCGCGGCGGGCATCTGGATATCGAGGGTGCCACACAGGGCCCTGACGGCTACATCGTCGTGTTCGATCTTTCCCGGCCGCTCGCAAACACGACGTCGGATTTCTGCAATTTCTCGCTTCTGATCCCGAGACCTCTTCTGGCGGCACAGCTCGAGCGGCCTGACGAGATGCACAATCTCGTGGTCAAGGGCGTCGTGGGCAACCTGCTGCGCAACCACATCCAGACGCTCCAGGCTCTCTCGGGCAGCCTCGACATGGCATCCGCCGATCGCGTGTCGGAAGCGACGATCGGGCTCGTTGCCGCGTGCCTGAACGGCACGGACGTCGACAGCGCGCTGCGGGACGGCTCGATGCCTTATGCGGGAATTGTCCAGATCAAACACTTCATCGATGCGCACCTGCACAGCGAGAGCCTGACGGCAGACAGGGTCGCGCGCCAGAACGGCGTCTCTCGCTCAAAGCTCTATACGATGTTCGAGCGCCACGGCGGCGTGGCCGCCTACATTCGCACAAGGCGCCTTCAGCATGCCTTTCACACGCTGCGCGACCCGACCCGCAGACACCGCTCGCTGTACGACATCGCGCTCGAAGCGGGCTACAACAACGACGCCGCCTTCTGCCGCGCCTTCAAGAACCACTTCGAGCTCACCCCCGGAGAGGTTCGCCGCCTGCGCCACGCGCGCCCGAGCACGCGGGACGCCGTCGCCAACGCCAGCCGCCGCTACGAGCACTGGCTGCACCATCTGGGCGCGACCGGCTAACGCGCCGTCTGGGCGAAAGTCGGCTTAGCCCGGCGCACTCATCTGTCGCGCAAGGAGCGCGAGCAAATCCGTCTGCGTGATGAGGCCTTTGAGACGTCGGTCTTCATCGACGATGACGACCGCGTGTGCCCGCCCATCCGTGAGAGCCGGCACGAGGCTGACGGCGGGATCGGTTTCGAGCGCCGTCACCGCAGGCGACATCAGTTGACCGACGTGCCCCCGATCCTGGGTCAATTCGCGAAGGCCCACGCTCCCCTCAACCAGCCCTCCGGGCCCGACCACCGGAAGGATTCGAAGGTTGTGCTTGAGCAGCAGCGAGCGCGCAACTTTCGGCGTGTCGTCGATCGTCACGGAAATCAAGTCGCGCGACATGATTTCTCCACATGTCAGATCGCCATGAGCGCGCACAAGGGCCTCCAACTCCACCTGTCGGAGCAGCCGGTCCAGATCGTCAGGGTCGATGTCGAAGGTTTCGTCAAGCAGCGCGAGCGCGGCATCCACGTCCGCACGCTGGAACCCCACACGAGCTTGCGACGGCGGATCTTGCGTGCCGTGCGTGTTGGCGGGAGCGGGCCCCGCGACATGCGGATAGGCGCGTCGCGAGACACCGTGAAAGGCAATCCCGAGCAGCACGAGGAGCAGAGAGTTCAATCCGACGGGAATGAAGGGAAACAAGAAACCGGACGACGCGATGGCAGGCCCGCCCACCACGACTGTCAGTGCTGCCGCACCGCCGGGCGGATGCAGGCATCGCGCGAACGACATGGCCAGGATCGCCAACGACACGGCCACGCCGGCCGCCACGATCGGATCCGCGATGAACTGGAGCACCGCGACACCGACCAGCGCAGAGATCGTATTTCCGCCGATGATGGACCAGGGCTGCGCCAGCGGACTCGTCGGCACCGCGAACAGCAGCACAGCGGACGCACCGATCGGCGCAACAATCAGAGGGAGGTGCGCGCCCTTCCCAAAGAGCACGCCTGAAATCAGCGCCGTCAGGAAGATGCCCGCGAGCGCGCCGAGACAGGCGAGAAGTCGCTCGCGCAGCGTCGCGCCTGCGAGGATCGGAACGAAGAGGCCGAAGCGCTGCCGGGCGTTGAGCAGGGGCTTTGTCGGTTGTGTTTTCTTAAGCATGAATAGGTTCGAGCACGTCAAATCGGAGCAGGGCCGTGGAGAAAGGTGCCCCTTCTTAAGAGATGGCCGCCGCGACGGCGAGGGCCACGCAACGGCAAGATGCAGAGATGGCCATGCGGCCTAAGATCGCAAGACATGGCGGCCAAGCCGTCCCACTCCCTCGAGCTTGGAACTGCGCCGAACACGGCGTGACAAACCTCGTGCGACGGATTCCGCCGCGGGCCACGATTGGTGCCTTGATGGCGAGCGGGCGTTACTTTGCCGGCCGAAATTATGACCGGCCGCACGCTCTTGCGTCTTTGACGCAGGCTCGCAATATTTCGAGGATATCGACGGCCATGGAAGACCGGCTGGCACCGGACGATGAATGCATCATGCGGCGCCCCGCTTGGATCGGCGCCGCATCCCATGAAAAGAGGAGAGCGATCGCGTGATCAAAGCATGGGCCGCCACGGCCAGTGACAAACCGCTGGAGCCATTCGAATACGATCCGGGTCCGCTCGGCTCCGAGGATGTCGAAATCGCGGTGGAAACCTGCGGCATCTGCCACTCCGACGTTTCCATGATGCAAAACGAGTGGGGGATGACCGCATATCCGCTCGTGCCGGGACACGAGGTGATCGGGCGCGTCACCGCGCTCGGCGCCAACGCCAAAGGCCTCGAGATCGGACAGCGCGTCGGCGTCGGCTGGGCTTCGTCGAGCTGTATGCACTGCCAACCCTGCCTCAACGGCGATCAGAACCTCTGCGCAACGCACACCGGAACCATCGTCGGCCGTCACGGAGGATTTGCGGAGAAGGTGCGGGCTCAGTGGCCGTGGGCCATTCCGATTCCGGAAGGCGTCGACGCCAGGGAGGCAGGCCCTCTCCTCTGCGGTGGCGTGACCGTATTTACGCCGTTCCGTGCATTCGGCATCAAGCCCACGGATCGTGTCGGCGTGGTTGGCATCGGCGGTCTCGGACACTTGGCGCTCAAATTCGCGCATGCGTGGGGCTGCGAGGTCACGGCTTTCACGTCGACCGATGCAAAGGCCGATGAGGCGCGCTCCTTTGGCGCCCACCACGTCGTCAACTCACGCAATGAAGCAGACCTGAAGCGGATCGCAGGCACGATCGATCTGTTGATCGTCACGGTCAACGTGACGCTCGACTGGCCCGCGATGATGGCGACCTTGAGGCCCAAAGGACGCCTTCACGTTGTCGGCGCGGTTCTGGAGCCGATCCCGGTTGCCGCCTTTCCGATCATCATGGGGCAGAACAGCATATCCGGCTCGCCCAACGGCGCGCCCGTGACCTCCCAGCTCATGCTCGAGTTCTGCGCCCGCCACAATATCGCGCCACAAACGGAGCATTTCCCGATCTCGAAGGTCAACGATGCGATCCAGCATCTTCTGGAAGGCAAGGCGCGTTACCGCGTCGTGCTCGACGTCGCATAAACGCGAATGGCTTCGCGGGCGAACCACGCATCGCCCGCGAAGCGCACCCCGTCCCATGCACAGATCGCAATCTCTGCACCTTCGCGTCCGCTAGAAGGCGATCTCCGATCTCATGCCAACGAGAAGCGCATCGCCCATGCGCCGGGTCTCGTCATCGGGATGCGGAGAGGCCCCACCAGGCCGGACGATATACTGAACATCCGGCTGAACCCGCCACCAGGGCGCAAGCTGCATCGCATAGCTCAACTCGAATACGGTCTCGCCGCTCCGCACCGGATAAGGTGCGCCGGATATGAAAGCGACGTCGCGATCCAGATCGGCGAGATTACCGCTCATGGTCGTGTGCGCGATGCCGAACGTCAACGTATCCTCACCTCGCCCGGGAAAGGCGCCTTTGATCCCGAACCCGGCATCGACATACCAGGACACGAGGTTCCTGTTGGAAGGCGAGAAGCCGCCGCGGAGAAACAGGCTGAAACTGGTTTCATCTCCGCGCCAGATCGTTTGATCGACGACGCCATAGGCGCCCCAGTTTCCGTCTTGCGTGTCCACATCGACAACAGCGGGATCGGCAAGCGAAACGCGCGTGCCCGCCGCATCCAATCCGAAACGCTGGTCGGAAAATCGTCCAGTGTGATACCACGCGCCAAACTTGTAAGCTGCGGCAAGTCCTGTCGCCTCTTCGCCCTGATTGAGGAGGATCTGAGCCTCGCCCATCCATAGAGCGCCGCCACTGAAACTGAACGTGATGCCGCGCCTGTTGCACGCTTGCGGATCGGCGTCCGAATCGTTGCGATAGCAGCCACTGCCTGCAGGATCACCGCTGAACACCGCTCCCAAGAGAGAGAGCGTGTCCGAGACGGAGACCTGGCCACGCACGCCAGGGGTCGCGAGCGGATAGCCCGGCCCCCCGCCCGGCAGGTTGGCAGCGAGATTGTTTCCCCAGCCGAACGTGCCGTTGATCAGGCCGCTCGCGGTGTCGCTGATGAAGAACTCGTCGTCGGCCGCAAGCTGGCCAATACGGATCGATCCGGCAGGTCCGAAGTCCTGCTGAACCCACAGCGTGAACAGCCGCGTCGTCGCCAGGGCGTCGATGTTGCTGGGATCGGAAATCGAGCCGGCATAGTCAGCGGCGTTCTCCCCGCCGGCAGTGTGGATTTGAAAGGCGCGGAGATGTGTCGTGGCACCCCGCCATCCGACGAGCCTTTCAAGATCCACATCCACCGCGATATCGACCAGGCCTTCGAAAGCAGTTCCCTGCTTTGCGCCGCCCGAGAGCGTGCCCAGCGCTTCGCCCGTATACGTCACCCCGAGGGAAACGCCTTTCGCGCCGAGCGCTGACCTCGACCCGGCCCAGTCGCCCGTGCGCACGTCCGAAAAAGCCCTCTCCTCCGCCAGCGCATCCGGTGTCGACAGCGCCGAGATGACCGAAAGAACGGCGACAAACCCTCCCGAAATGCCCCGTATTCCGCAGCCATGCTGCCGGTTCGCCATACTTCTCATCCCATTAATGCAATTAACTCGCAATAACGAGTGGCACGGCGCGGCCAGAGATGCAACCAATTTGCAATTGCGACTGTTTTGCAAATATGCCCAAAAACCTCCGGCGACGTCCGACCGACGAGGCCCCGGCGAACCAAACGGACCGCTCGGAGCACGGATAAGGAAGCGATTCAGGACGCCACGGCCCGAGGCCACGACCCGACGCTCGCCATCCCCATGGGACGAGAGCCAATGTGGTGATTCCACACCTCATGGAGGTGGCCGGGCATTTCGGCTTGGGGTAAAGACCAAACATGCGCCGATGCGAAAGAGACCGCGTCGAAGGAAACGGCAGGATGGAGAGGCCGCGCTTTGAGCAGGAAGCCGTCATTGAGCGACAGCGTTGAAGACATCTGCCACGCGCTCGGCTTGCGCGTGACCGGCCCGCGACGCGTCATCATGCAGGTTCTCGCCGAAGCGACCGATCACCCTGACACGGTCGAACTCCACCGTCGCGTAACGGAAATCGACCCAAGCGTCGCCCTGGCGACCGTGTATCGCACCGTAAAGCTCCTCGAAGACAAGAAGATCATCGAGCGCCATACCTTCGGCGACGGCCGCGCGCGCTACGAATCGGCGGATCATGCGCACCACGATCATCTCATCGACGTCGAAACCGGTGACATCATCGAATTCCACTCCGACGAAATCGAGCGGCTTCAGGAAGAGATCGCGCGCAAGCACGGATACAAAATCGTGAGCCACAGGCTTGAGATTTTCGTCGCGCCGCTGGACAAGCAGCCGAAATCGGCCTCACGCAAGCCGCGCAAAACGTCCTAGCCGCGGCCACCCTTCCCGCTTGGGCCGTCGCCTCACGTGGACGCGAAGCGGCGCCGCTCGAAATCCTTACCGATGGACATGCGGGATCCGCAATGGAGGCTGGACCTGGAATCGAACCAGGATCAACGGATTTGCAATCCGACGCGTGACCACTCCGCCACCCAGCCAGAGAGAAGGACGATGATCTTCCCGTTGGCCGAATTGGCCGTTGGCTGAGCGCCTTCGTTCGACCGTCCCCTCGAACTCCGCAAGTATCATCCAACTGTTTGACAGGGTGTTAAGCGAAACCGGAACAAGCAGCGAATGCGCGTCTCAGCCTCCGGCGGCGGCACCTCGCACGGGCGCAGACAACGGCGCGCCAGCTCCATCGCTCCGCGGCGACGCGAGGCGGAACCGCGCGGGCCGCGTGAACAGGAAGCCGGCCCACGTGCCCTTCACCGCCCAGGCCAACACAAGCGCGCCGGCAATCCCGGCAAACGTAGACGCAAGCGCGATCGCAGTGGCATGGTCGCCACCCGTGATCTTCAAGAGCACGATCCGCGCAGGCCCCATGAACACCGTGAAGGCCAGATAGACGGCGATGGAATTCTCTCCGCAGTAGGCGAGCACGCGCCCGAGCCAGGACGTCGTGACCAGCACGCTGCAGGCAACCACGGCGGCGATCCCGACGTAAGAGAAAACGAGATCCGCACCGGTCGCGAAGGCAAGCCCGGTAGCGACGCCGGCCGTGTTGAGCACAGCCCATACGGCAAGCCCTGCCACGACGAGCAGGGTCGGCACGATGCGAACACGATCGGCAAATGCGAACACAACCGACGCCAGCGCATAACCGGAATAGAAGAACACGAACCTGCTTGTGAACTCGTCGACGATGAACACGCCGCTGTGCGGCGCCATGTGCAGAAGAGCCGCGCCGCCCAGCACGAGCCAATGGTGCAGCGGGCGCAGGAGTTTCGACACCACGAAAAACACAGCCAGAAGATAGATGAACCACAATGTGCCGAACGGCACGAAAAAGCTCGTCACATAATCTTCGAGCGTCGCGGCGGCGCCGTGGTCGTTGATCATGCCGGGCGCCTTCAGCGCAAACTGGATGGTCAGCCACAGAACGTAGAAATAAGCAAAATGCACGACCTTGGTATCGAGGTAGCTCCGCCACGGGCGATCGATCCGCGCGGCCAGAAACAGGCCGGAGATCAGGAAGAAGTCGGGCATGCGGAACGGCCGCGCCCACTCGACGAAGGCGTTGAGGCTCAACGCCTCGCCCGTCGCCTTCTCGACGCCAAGCGTGGCATGCATCAGCACCACGAGAATGATGCAGATGCCTTTGGCGACATCGACCCACGCGAGGCGGGCGGCAGGGGACGGTTCGGGCCGCATGGTTTCGCTCTCTTCGCTTCTGCGCTCGTGCCGGAACGGACAGGCAGATCGATAAAGAGCCCAGCAAGAAGCAGACCACTATGCCTCGGCAAGCGTGCCCATTTCCCTATCCGACGAGCGGATGACGGGCGAAACCGTCGGACAACGTAAAGCAAGCGTTAACGGGCCGCTCAAAGCCCGCGCATTCCGTCACGATGGCGTTGAGGCGAACCCCTTGCCACCCTGCATCGCCGCGAGATGGGACATCCCGATTTCGGACATCGACGACATCCGCCGAGCAGGCTCGAAACTATTTGGCGACCCCGGCAGGATTCGAACCTGCGACCCCCAGATTAGGAATCTGGTGCTCTATCCAGCTGAGCTACGGGGCCTGGAGGAACGCGACCTGCGACCCGTCCTCTCAATAATGGGTTGGCGGTTAGACATCAACAATTGACCGGCGGCGTCAAATCCCTCTTGACGGATCGCTGCATCTGGCGATGGTCCAGGAATGCTGACGCTCACCCTCCTCCGCCATGCCAAGTCGAGTTGGACCGATCCCTCTCTCGACGATCACGATCGCCCACTGGCCAAGCGCGGCGTGAAAGCCGTGCCTCTGGTCGCTGAGTACATGCGGCAGCAAAACATTACGCCGGATATCGTCTTGTGCTCCGATGCCATGCGCACCCGCGCCACGCTCGCGCTGCTGCTCGCGGAGCTCGGAACGCCCAATCCTCGCGTCGTCTACGACGAGACGCTCTATCTGGCCGCTCCGCAAACCATCATGTCGGCTGTCGCCGAATGTGGAGAGAAGCACGTGCTGATCGTCGGCCACAATCCGGGGATGCACGCTCTCGCGCTGGAGCTGGTCGGAGATGGAAATCGAAAGCTTTTGTCTACGCTCGCTCGTGAGTTCCCGACGGCCGCGCTCGCGGTTCTCACGTTCGACGTTGCAAGCTGGAACGACGTGAAACCGCTAAGCGGCCAGCTGACGCACTTCACGACACCACGGAAGCTTGCCGACTGATTGAAGCCGTGCGCGGCGCTTTCAGATTCCCACCCAGAGTAGAATCGAGATCGCGCATGCTGGAGACCAGAGGCTAGATGGCTTCGGGGGTCACCAGCTCGTCGACAATCTGCCGGACCATCTCGAAGTCGAACGGCTTGGAGACCGTAATGCGTTCGCGGAACGCGTCCGGCATCGCATGGGCGCCATGGCCGGTGGCGAATGCGAAGGGAATGCCGCGCTGGCCCAGCGCTTCCGCTACGCCGAAGCAATCGTGATCGCCCAGCGTCACGTCGAGAATGGCCGCATCGATCCGCGTCGACGCCACGAGTTCCAGCGCCTGGCTTTCGGAATGAGCGGGCCCGACCGTTTCGTGACCATACTCCGCGAGCAAATCGCTGAGCATCATCGCGATCAGGGCTTCATCGTCGACCACCAAGACACGCGCCATGCTGCAACCAATCTCTCTGGCCGAGGGCCACCCTGCTCAAACCGGCGACACGTAACCAACCTGCCGCCAAGAGACATAGAACTCATCGTATAGCCGAACACGCTGGGCGTGAAACACGATTTTGTTAAGCCGATGAAAATGCAGTCAATCGCACCCGAACGGGACGGCACACGACCGGCAAAGCTGCGTCCTGCAGATATGCTCATCTGCAGGAAACCCGTCGCCAGCCGGCCTCGTCCGCATCCTTGATTTACGGGCCTTCGAAGCCGCCGGCGCGAAACGCCGCGCCGACAGCTCGAGCGTTTCAGGGCCGCGCCGCGCGCACGCCAGGAGGGGTCGATCCGGCAAGGTGCGTGCTCTGATGATTACCCACATCCGCGGCGGTCTCAGGGATGCGGGCGCTCGTTCCGAAAAACAGAGCCTGGCTCACCAAGGCGCGCACGGTGTTGGGCTCGAAAGGCTTCGTGATCAAGAAGGTCGGCTCCGGCCGTTCGCCTGTCAGCAAGCGCTCGGGGAAGGCGGTGATGAAAATCACGGGCACATTGAATCCGAGCAGGATTTCGTTGACGGCATCGAGGCCCGAGCTGCCGTCCGCCAGATGAATGTCGGCAAGGACGAGACCCGGCTTGCGCTTGCGGACCTCCGCGAGCGCTTCCCGATGGGTTCTGGCGACGCCCGACACGCGGTGTCCCAGATCCTTCACCAGCGCCTCGAGATCCATCGAGATCAGCGGCTCGTCCTCGATGATGAGCACGTCCGTCGCCGTCTGCTCGGCGATCTGGGTGCCGGCCTCCTCGATGAGCTGCGTCACCGTCTCAGGCGTGCAGTCGAGAATCTCGGCGATCTGCTGGGTGGTAAATCCTTCGACCGACGCGAGCAGAAAAGCCTGCCGCGGCATCGGCGTGATCGCTTCGAGGCTGCGGTCCGCCTGCGTCTTGGGCGCCGCAGGTTCCTGATTGATGCTGATGGAGTTCCAGACCTTGAGAAAGCACTTGTAAAGTCCCACCCGCTTCATCTGCCCTTGAGGAAAGCTCTGGGGATCGGCAACGAGCGTTTCCAAAACGGCCACGACGTAGGCATCGCCGCTCTCCTGGCTTCCCGTAAGCGCGCGAGCGAAGCGCCGAAGATAGGGAAGATGGGGCGCAATCGTTTCGGCAAGTGACATCTATAATTTCTCCCTGCAATGCGAGCCCGATCGGCGATGCCGACGAGCCGCGACCCTCGGTATAAAACGCCGGGTCGAAACCAATGGTTCCGAGATAAGTAACTGCTTCAGATCACTCCCGTTCTCAGCCTCGCACGGCGTCTTTTACGAGCCGGTCCGTGGCATGCGCCGCCCCATGTCCGCCCTTGAGTTCGGGGTCGCCCAGGATCTCGACCAGCCTGTTTCTCGCCCGGTTGACGCGGCTTTTGATGGTGCCGACCGCGCATCCGCATATCTCGGCAGCCTCCTCGTAAGAGAAACCCTCCGCCCCCACGAGCACCAGCGCTTCCCGCTGATCCGACGGCAGCGTCCCAAGCGCCGTACGAAAGTCGGCAAGGTCGAGGTGTCCGTGCTGCTCGGGCGGAACGGACAGAGAGTTCTGATACTGCTCGTCGGGATCGTCGACCTCGCGGCGAAGCTTGCGATGCTGCGAGAAGTAGACGTTCCGCAGGATCGTAAAAAGCCACGCGCGAAAATTCGTGCCGGGCGTAAACGAGTCCCTACTGTTCCACGCCTTGACGAGCGTTTCCTGCACGAGATCGTCCGCACGTGCGGGATCGTTGGCGAAGGACCGCGCGAAAGCGCGAAGATGAGAAATCGCCCCGACGAGATCATGCTCGAAGTCAGGTGCTGCCATGGTCAGCCTTTGCCCACCTTGCTACCCGTCGGCCCGCCGACGTTTTCCGCCAGCTTCAAATCGTCGAGCAATTTAAGAAACTTGTCGGGCACCTCCTCGCGCACGACCTCCTCGTAGCTCTCTCGCAACCTTCGTCCGAGCGCACCTTGGATCGCGGCATCGATGCTCGCAGCCGGTTCTTCGTCCATATCGCTCTCCCCGGCGACATGCTGTGTCGGCTGAACGGATTTCGGAATGGTCATTGTAGAGTTTCCCTCTGAACGTCCGCACATGACGCCAGCCCATAACACCCAGTGGTAAGGAAACCGAAACGGGCTTCCTGTCGGCCGGCGGCCCCGGGGCGCGAATGCGCGATACGGCCGTGTGCGCCCGCGCTTATTCCCCCCACGCGATGGATTGTGGCCCGCAATTTCAGCAGTGTCTCCTCCACCCTTACAACGCCCAATGCCCGGACGGCCTCGACCGGACACCCATGGGACGAAAATTTCACTGTATTCAATGCTCTAACGCCCCCGGCGCGCGGTCGATCGTGATCCGGCCTACGCGTTTGGCCGTTGTAGCCAGCATCGGAAACGCAGAGATCGCGCTCGGGTTCCATGCCCCGGGTCGGAGATGCGTAGGAGCCCGGAGGCGGGCGGGGCAAACTCACGTGGAACCGCCCCGTCGCTAGGGCGTTACCCCGCCACCCCGACGTGTGGGGACGCGTATTTTTGGGGCACGGCCAGCTTTCCGGCCGGTTGAACAGTTCGCGTAGCTGACGCCGCTCGCACCCCCTCCCCGACCCTAGAGCACGGGTGGCGTCATGCTCGTGGTGCCGGCAGGCAGCTCCCTCCCGAAACCTGCCGCCGGCACCACCCTCTCCCCCTCGATCCCTCCGCAAACTCCTACAGGTAGGCCTTTTCCGTCAAAGGCTTGACGGGAGCACCCAGGCTGTTTTCCAGCTCACTCGGAGCCCCGCTTCCGCGGGCTTTCCCATCCAACCGGCCACCGTCCGGTAATCATGTATTCATGCAGAGAGTGTACGGATTGGAGCAGAGCAGCTCGAAAAACGATCACACAAGATGCATGTCGTCATCGTCGATCCAAGCCGGGTCGTCCAACAGAAGCTCGCCGCCGAACTCGAAGCGGCGGGATGCCATGTCGATTGCTTCTCGGCTTCGGACCTGGCGCTGCGACACGTTCAGCAGACGCGATCCGTTGACGTTGTATTAACCAGCCTCGAACTCGCACCCATCCCGGGCTTGGAGCTGTGCTGGAACCTCCGGACGATCGTCGGCGAAAAACGCCCCCTGCACATCATCGTCATGTCTTCGAACTCGAGCGAGCGCGCACTCGCCGAAGCCCTGGATTGCGGGGCCGACGATTTCACGGTGAAGCCCGTGCGACAGGAGGAGCTGACGGCCCGCCTCCGCGCCGCCAACCGCATCATCACGATGCAACGCCAGCTCATCGTCCTGGCACAGACGGACGAGTTGACCGGCGCGATGAACCGCCGCGCGTTCCTCTCCCTGATGGAGGAAAAGCGCCGGGATCTCGATCCCGGCGACAGCCTCACCGTATGCCTGCTCGATATCGACCGCTTCAAGACGATCAACGACACCTACGGCCACGACGTCGGCGACACGGTGATCAGCAAAGTTGCCGAACTCGCCGGCGAGGAAGCCCCCATCGTCGCCCGCCTCGGCGGCGAGGAATACGCCCTCGCGTTTCCGGTGCTCGACAGTACGGAAGCCGCACACTGGTGCGAAGTGATCCGCAAAGCCGTCGCAGCCCATGCCTTCGAGAGCGACAATGTCACATTCCACGTCACGTGCAGCATCGGAATATCGGCGTGGCACCCCGACGAGCCGCTCGGGGCGGCACTAAAGCGCGCAGACGTCGCGTTGATGGATGCAAAACAGAACGGCCGCGATCAAATTCGGGTCGAAGAAAGAGCCGAGCATTTGCCGGCATAAGCGTCGCCGCCAATGACTAGGTTGCGCGCCAGATGACTGCGCAGCACAGAGCAAGAATTTCCGCGATAAAAGCCACCTCCTCCGCAATTTTCGGCATGCGCGGAATGGAGCGTGCCTGTCTCCGTACGCCCTCTTGACAGACCACCGCACGATCACTGCTATATCTAAACGGATACAGCCAAAAGGGCACCCCTTCCATGATTGCTTTGACCCGCCGTCTCGTGTGCGTCCTCGCGCTCACAGTGTTCGCACTTCCGCTCGCACAGGCCGAGCAGCAGCAGCCCACAACCCAAACCGCATCCGACACCAAGCCCGTCGTTGTGTTCGCCGCGGCCAGCCTGAAAACCGCCCTCGACCGCATTGCTGCGGATTGGCAGGAAAAAACGGGCACACAGGTTTCGCTGTCGTATGCCGCGTCGTCCGCCATCGCCAAACAGATCGAAGCCGCAGCCCCTGCCGATCTCTTCTTCTCTGCCGATCTCAGATGGATGGACTGGCTCGCAGAGCGCAAGCTGATTGCGGAAGAGTCGCGCAAAACCCTGCTCGGCAACGCCCTGGTGCTGATCGCGCCGAAGGACAGCCCCATCGAGCTCAAGATCGAGCCTGGCTTCAAGCTCGCCGAAGCGCTCGGCAGCGGACGCCTCGCAATGGGTGAGCCGAAGTCCGTTCCGGCGGGCACGTACGGGCAAGCCGCACTCGAAAAGCTCGGCGTCTGGGATCAGGTCTCGACCAAGTTCGCAGGCGCCGAAAACGTGCGCGTCGCCCTCGCGTATGTGGCACGAGGGGAGACGCCGCTCGGCATCGTCTATGCGACGGACGCCAAGAGCGAGCCGAACGTCAGGGTGGTCGATACGTTCCCGGCCGACAGCCATCCGCCGGTCGTCTATCCGGTCGCGCTGACGTCCGCGTCCGCCAACCCGGAGGCGAAGGGATTTCTCGATTATTTGTCTTCGTCGGAAGCGCGCGCCGTGTTCGAGCGCGAGGGCTTCACGGTCCTCGGCGAATAGCCTCTCCGCGTCAGGCCGGCTCGATCGGCCTGACGCGACCCTCTCCAGGGTATCCTTCTTCACGTCACTCGTCGTTGAGATCCGATTCAAACGCGACAAGCTCCGACCGCACCACCTCGGCGGTCCGATCCTCCATGCGCCTGTAGGCGGCAATGACCGCGCGCCCGAAGTCCGTGAGCTCCGCCCCGCCGCCGTGCGCACCGCCCGCTGCGGTAGTGAGGATCGGCCGCTTGAACAGCCGTCCGAACTCATCCATCAGCAGCCAGGCGCGCCGATAGGACATGCCGAGCTCGCGCGCGGCTGACGAGATCGAGCCCGTGCGCGCGATGGTCTCCAGCAAATCCACCTTGCCCGGCCCGATCTTCCGCTCCTCCGAAAAGACGATCCGCAGCCTCAGCGACGCGCGCGAAAGCGGGCCCCTGTCGGCAATATGTTTCCGCCGCGGCGCATCCGCCTCTAATTTCTTCTGATCCGTCATGGAGCAGCTCGACCCCTGTCTCGGCACCCGCCATCGGCGAAAACTCTACCGCGCACCCGCAGCGGAAGCGAGAGGCAAGGCGGCGGCGGTCAGCGGCCGCAATCGTCCGGGACCAGCAATTCGGCGCACCCGGTTGGCGCGGTCCCGCGCCGGATGCTAGAAGGCCCTGAAACGTTGCGAGAGCATCCATGGCCGAGGCGCCCCGTCCAGACCCGAAGCGCGACCCCCATGAGGATCTGCGCATTGCCGAATCCCAGATCTCGGCAATCCTTACCATCGCTGCCGACGCCATCATTTCCCTCGATCAGCGGTTCCGTATCACGCTCTTCAACGAGGGCGCGACGGCAGTCTTCGGCTACACGCCGGACGAAATCATCGGCCACCCGCTCGAACGGCTGATCCCCGAACGATTTCACGCGGTCCATCATCACCACGTTGCCAAGTTCGATGCAGCCTCCGTTGCGGCAAGAAAAATGGGCAATCGGCAGGAAATCTTCGCGCTCCGCAAGGACGGAACCGAATTCGCCGCCGAAGCCTCGATCGCCAAGCACCAGGTGGGCGGCAAGAAAATTTACATGGTGGTGTTGCGCGACGTGACCGAGCGCAAGCGCACGGAAGCGGCCCTTGCGCTCGCGAACACGGAGCTCGAAAAGCGCATTGCCGCGCGCACGCGCGATCTCGAAGCGGAAATCCGCCGCCGCGAGGAGACCCAGGCTGCGCTCATCCAGTCCCAGCGCATGGAAGCCTTCGGTCAGCTCACGGGCGGCATCGCGCACGACTTCAACAACCTCCTCACCATCGTGACGGGCAACCTCGAACTGCTGGCCGCCGAGATTGGCGAGGAAAGCGCCCTCACATACCTGAAGCGCGCGACCGACGCGGCAGACATGGGCGCGGCGCTCACCAAGCGTCTTCTCACCTTTGCTCGCCGCCGCCGGCTCACGCCCCAGATCGTGGACGTCAACGAGCTGGTTCTCGGCCTCACGGAAATGCTCAAGCGCTCCCTCGGCGAGCCGATCACCCTTACGACCATCCTCGCCGGCAAGCTGTGGCGGACCCGCGCCGATCCGAGCGAGCTTGAAAACGCCATCCTCAACCTGGCCCTCAACGCCCGAGACGCCATGCCCTCCGGCGGACAGCTACTGATCGAGACGCGTAACCTCTCCACGTCCGATGCGGAGTGTCCGCCCCTCTTGACCGGCGGAGACTACGTGCTCATCTCCGCGACCGACACGGGCCAGGGAATGTCGCCGGAAGTTCTGGAAAAAGCTTTCGAGCCGTTTTTCACGACAAAGGACCAGGGGCGTGGCACCGGCCTCGGCCTGAGCACCATCTACGGGTTCGCCGAGCAGTCGGGAGGACTGGCGACCATCGCGAGCGCCCCGTCCATCGGCACGACGGTGAGCCTCTACCTGCCGCGCGCCGACGCGGCGATGGAGCCGGGCCCAGCCGGCAAGCCCTCGGAACCCGTTCCGCTTTCCGAAAACGCGGAAATCGTCCTCGTGGTCGAGGACAATCCCGAAGTACGCGAGCTGACGCTGCAGCGGGTCGAGGGCCTCGGCTACGTGGTGCGCGAGGCCGAGAACGGCCCCGACGCCATCCGCCTCTTGCAGGACGGCGAAACGGTCGACCTCGTTCTCAGCGACATCATGATGACAGGCGGAATGTCCGGCTACGATCTCGCCCGGTGGATCAAGACCGAAATGCCCCACATCCGCGTCGTCCTGACCACGGGGTATGCCGCAGAGGAAGCGCAGCAGGATCCAGCCGAATTGGTCGATGCGCCCATCCTGCACAAGCCGTACGCGCGCGCCGACCTGGCGACGACCCTTCACACCGCCTTGCACGCGAGCCCGTCACAGGTTTGACGCAGCCAGCAATCGAAGCGACACGCGCTATAGCTTCTTGACCGCGCCTGCAAAGGCATAGCCCACGCCTCGCACCGTCTTGATGAGCTGCGGACGCTCGCTCTCGGGCTCGATCTTCCTGCGGAGGCGTGCCACGAGCCCATCGATCGACCGATCCATCGGCGTCCAATCGTGGCCTTTCAATAGATCCATCAGCTCGTCGCGCGACAGCACGCGCCCCGGCCTCTCGACGAAAATGAGAAGCAGATTGAACTCCGCCGTGGTCAAAGCGCTCACCGCGCCGCTCGGATCGTGCGCTTCGCGCCGCGCCACGTCGAGCACCCACCCGTCGAATGAAAAGCGGCGGCCGTCCGGGGCAGAAATCGGAACTTCGCTCTCCGCGCCGACATAGCGCCTCAGCACCGCGCGCACGCGCGCCACGACCTCGCGCATCACGAAAGGCTTGGCGATATAGTCGTCTGCGCCGAGTTCGAGCCCGACGATGCGATCGATGGCATCGCCCTTGCCCGTAATCATGATGATCGGCGTATTCCGCCGCGCGCGGAGATCGCGAGCGAGCTTGAGCCCATCCTCGCCCCCGAGCTTGAGGTCGAGCGTCATCAGCGCCACGGGCTGGCTCGCCAGATGCGCTTCGGCCTCGGCACTGTTTCCGGCTTCGAGCACGCCGAATTCCTCGGCTTCGAACCCCGCTCGCAAAAGAGCGCGGATCTCAGGCTCGTCGTCGACGATCAGGATTTGCTGCGGACTGGTGTGAGACATCTTCCGAACGATAGAGCGAATGGACGGACTGCGAGCGGCGCACTTATCCCTGACCAGCGCCGTCTCTGACACATCGTGACACACTTTCGCACAATGACATCATACGCCGGCGACGCGCACCCCCGCTAATGCGTAGGCCACAATGCCTCAGGGCGCCCGAGGAACCGCCCGGTAGAGGATAAAGTTGCATGATCAGCTCATTAAGGGGGCCCCCGGAGAGCAAATGATAGCCACCGTCGAAGGAAAGCATCGCCTTTCCGAGCCCTCTCCGCCCGGGCTCGGCGCGCGCGCAACCCAAGCTCCTGCGCCCGCTGCTCCGGAGCGGGAGACCATGGTGCTCGGAATATTTATGGACACCGATGCGGCAGCGGCCGCAATGCGCCAGCTCGGCCACGCCCTCAAAAACGGCGGTGGCACCATCCTCCTGTCCCAGTCCAGCCTTCCCCCAGGCGGCACCGACGACACCCAGACCGCAGCGTCGCACGGGACAGCCTGGCTGGTGGCGCATGTGAAGCGGCGCCTCGCCGGAGGCGCGTCCGTCGTCATCGCACGGACCGAAGGCTCCGAACGCCAGCTTATCGCCTCACGGGCCTTGCTCGAAGCCGGCTGTGACACTCTGCTGACCCACGACGTCACGTCGCGCGGTTCTGACACACTCGCAAACCAGCTGCACAACCCTGTCATCTTGCCATGACGTAGTGCCGTCTTGACCGCAGGGGGCGCACCGCGAAAGCTTGTCCCCGAGATCATGAGACACGCCCCGCGTGCCGCCCCGCCCCCGAGCACGAATTCGAGGATCCTCCCGCATGACCGTTCGCAATCTCGAGTTTGTCTTCTCGCCGAAATCCGTGGCCTTCATCGGCGCGAGCCCAAAGCCTGGAAGCATCGGCCGCATCGTTGCCGAAAACCTCCTGTCGGGCGGCTTTGGCGGCGAGATCTTCCTCGTCAATCCGCGCTATCGGGAGATTGAAGGCACGCCATGCTACGCGTCCGTTGCAGCGCTTCCCGGCACGCCGGACTTCGCCGTGGTCGCAACGCCGCCCCAAACGATCCCCGGCGTCATCGCCGAGCTGGCGGAAAAAGGCACACGCGCCGCCGTTGTCATCACCGCCGGCGTCAATGCCGAGTTGCGCCAACGGATGCTCGACGCCTCTCGCGACACCTGCCTCAGGATCGTCGGGCCCAACTGCATCGGCATGCTTCTGCCGCACCTTGGCCTCAACGCGAGCTTCTCCCACCGGATGCCGGAAAAAGGCGACCTCGCATTTCTGTCCCAATCGGGCGCGCTTGTCACCGCCGTCATCGACTGGGCCGCCTCGCGGGGGATCGGGTTCTCGAAAGTCGTGTCGATGGGCGAGATGGCCGACGTCGACTTCGGCGACACGCTCGACTATCTGGCTGGCGATCCGGAGAGCAAGGCGATCCTGCTCTATGTGGAGCAGATCACGCGTGCGCCGAAATTCCTCTCGGCCGCCCGTCGCGCCGCGCGCGCCAAGCCCGTCGTCGTCCTCAAATCCGGCCGCCACGCCGCCGGCGCCAAAGCCGCCGCCTCCCACACCGGCGCGCTTTCGGGAGCGGACGACGTTTACGACGCCGCGTTCCGCCGCGCCGGCCTCGTGCGCGTCCGCGACCTCGGACAGCTCTTCGGCGCCGCAGAGATCCTTTCATTCGCGCCCCGCCTCGCGGGAGAGCGCCTCGCCATTCTGACCAATGGCGGCGGTGCGGGCGTGCTCGCAGTCGACCGCCTCGCAGATTTCAACGTCGATCTGCCCGATCTTCCGCCGGATGTCGCCGCCGCGCTCAATGAGGTGCTGCCGCCCACGTGGTCGAAGAACAATCCGGTCGACATCATCGGCGACGCAGGCCCGGATCGCTACGAAGCCGCTCTCAAGATCCTTCTCGCCGACAAGTCATCGGATGCCGTGCTCGTCATCAACTGCCCCACGGCCCTTGCCTCCAGCGAAGACGCGGCCGGCGCGGTGATCCGCGCTGTGAAGAGCGAGGAAGAACGCACAGGCCGCCGCAAGCCCGTTCTGACGAACTGGCTGGGAGACGGCGCGGCGGAGGAAAGCCGCCGCCGGTTCGCGGCGGCAGAAATCCCCACGTTCGGCGCGCCGTCCGACGCCATCGAAGGCTTTATGCAGCTCGTCTCCTACCGACGCTCGCAGGCCGAGCTGATGCGCACGCCCCCCCAGTCGCCTGCCGGTCTCGCGCCCGACGCGGATAGAGTGCGTGTGATCATTCGCGACGCCCTCGCAGAGGGCCGCTCCATGTTGACGGAATGGGAATCGAAGTCCGTCTTCGCCTGCTACGGAATCCCCGTAACCGACATCACCGTCGCCCACGATCCCGACGCGGTCGCCGAAGCGGCGCGCAGGATTCTCGATCATAGCAAGGCTTGCGTGATCAAGATCCTCTCGAAGGACATCTCTCACAAGTCCGACGTGGGCGGCGTACGCCTCGGCCTCCGCAGCGCAGAGGAAGCCCGCGAGGCGGCACGCGCCATGCTGGCCGACGTCGCGCGTCTGCGCCCCGATGCCAAACTCGACGGCTTCGTCGTAGAGGAGATGATCGACCGGCCGGACGCGCACGAACTGATCATCGGCATGAGCGAGGACGCGACCTTCGGCCCGACGATCATGTTCGGAGCAGGCGGCACCGCCGTCGAGGTGATGAAAGACACGGCCCAGTCGCTCCCGCCGCTCGACGCGCTGCTCGCCCACGACGTGATCCGCGAAACGCGCATCAGCCGCCTCCTGAAAGGCTACCGCAACCGCCCCTCCGCAGATCTCGACGCCATCGCGGATGTCCTGATCCGTATCAGCTCCCTCGTCACGAACCATCCGGAAATCCGCGAGCTCGACATCAATCCGTTGCTCGCCGACGAAAAGGGATGCATCGCCGTGGACGGGCGCATGCGCATCGTGGACGAAGCCGAGCAACCGCGCCGTCCGCTCGCCATTCGGCCCTACCCGGCCCAATGGGAGACGACGCGCGAGCTCGAAAGACTCGGAAAAATCCATCTTCGGCCGATCCGTCCCGAAGACGAAGCGCTCTACGAGAGGTTCTTCGAGGCGATCACGCCGGAAGATTCCCACATGCGCTTCTTCACCATGCAGCCCGATCGCTCGCACCGCTTCGTCGCCCGCCTCACGCAGATCGACTACGCGCGCGAGATGGCCTTCGTCGCCCTGTCGGACGAGGGCGAATTGCTCGGCGTCAGCCGTCTCTCCGCCGATCCCGACTACGCGCGCGCCGAGTATGCCGTGATGGTGCGGTCGGATCTCAAAGGGCGCGGCCTCGGATGGCTCCTGATGCGCCACCTGATCGACTACGCGCGTGGTGAAAATCTCAGGCAGCTGTTCGGAGAAGTCCTGGCCAGCAACACGACCATGCTCGACATGTGCCGCGCGCTCGGCTTCCGCATCGAGACGGCGCCCGGCGACGTCACGGTCCGCAACGTGACCCTCGATCTCGCAGCGGGCGAGCAACCGGAAGCGGCCCGCGCATGACGCTCACGCGCTCGCGGCATTTCTCTCGATCCCGATAAAGGCGATCCCGATAAAGGAAAGGGACGGCAGACCGCCACCGCAGCCGCGTCAAGGCCGCGGCTTGTCGTCCTCGTCGTCGGAAATCGCCCGCCAGCCGGAGCCTTCCAGATCCTGGAACTGCCCCGAGTTGAGCGCCCAGATGAACGCGACGAGACCCACGGCACCGAGCGCGAGCGCACAGGGAATAAGCCAGGCAAGAGCGGTCATCTGCGTCCTCCCACGAAAGACAGCCGAAGCCTCGCCGTCTTGAGCCGCAGCGCGTTGAGCGTGACGGCGATCGACGACAGCGACATCGCGAGCGCGGCGATCAGCGGCGTGACGTGCCCCGCCATCGCCATCGGCACCGACACCGCGTTGTAGGCAAGCGCAATCGCGAAGTTCTCGATGGCCATGCCCTGCGACGCGCGGGCGACCTTGATGGCCTCGAGCACCGGACCCAGCTCCTCGCCCTGAAACACGGCGTCTGCCGCGGTCTGGCTGATGTCGGCGGCCGACGACGGCGACAGCGACGCATGAGCTGCAGCCAGGGCCGGCGCATCGTTGAGCCCGTCGCCCACCATCAGCACCTTGCGCCCCGATGCTTTGAGCGCATCGAGAACCGCGATCTTGCCATCCGGGCGGACGGCCCCCTGCCAGGTCTCGATCCCGACCTCGTGCGCCACACGCTGCACAGCCTCCTCGCGATCGCCCGAGATCAGATAGACGCCATACCCGGCGCGGCGAAGATTCGCGACCACATCCGGCGCATCGGCACGAACCGCGTCGTCGAAATGAAACGCGACAGGCGCGCGTCCGGCTGCGCCGTACCACAGCGAACCCGCCCCGCCATGCGCGGCCGACACGCCATCGATCCAGGCTGCCGATCCGAGCCGCCGCTCGCCAGACGGACCCATCGCCGAAAGCCCCGATCCCGGAACCTCCGTAACGCCTTCCGCCGGCCGGACATCGATCCCGCGCGCATCGGCAGCCATCAGTACCGCCTTCGAATAGGGGTGCCGGCTGGCGATGGCGAGAGAGGCGGCCTCGGCCAGCGTCGCGTCATCGATCGCGCTCGCATTGCTCAAAACCGGTGCGCCGCGCGTCAGGGTTCCGGTCTTGTCGAACACGACCGTGTCCACTTCAGCCAGCCGCTCCAGCCCGTCGGCCGCCTTGAGGATCACGCCCTTTCCGAACAGGCGGCTCGTGGCCGTCACCTGCACGGCGGGGACCGCCAGCGCCAGCGCACACGGGCACGTGATGATCAGGACGGCGATCGCGTGCGTCAGCGAAAGCTCCCAGCCTGCGCCGAAGACCATCCAGCCGATGAACGTCGCCGCACCGAGCACATGCACGGCAGGCGCATACTGGCGCGCCGCACGATCGGCGAGGCGCACGTATTGTCCGCGCCCCTGCTCGGCGGCCTGCATCAGCCGCGCGATCTCGGCGAGAAGCGTACTGTCGTCCGTCGCGGTCGCCTCGACCACGACCGGGCGCGTGAGATTGACCGTTCCCGCATGCACCGTGCCGCCTTTGCCGACGGCCTGGGGCAGCGTCTCGCCCGTGATCAGGCTCGCGTCGACATCCGTCACGCCATCGACGATGCGCCCATCCACCGGAATGCGTTCGCCGACGGCAACCTGAACCTTCATACCCGGCGCGAGGGCACGCGCACTGACGCGGCGCGCCGTCCCATCTTCGTCGAGGACGAGCGCACCCAGCGACTTGAGACCCAGCAGGTTCTCGGCCGCACCGCGGGCGCGCACGCGGACATGCTGATCGAGATAGCGCCCGATCAGCAGAAAGAACGTCAACATGATCGCCGCATCGAAATAGACGTGCGATGTGCCGCGCAGAGTCTGGTAGAAGCTCATGATCGTGGCGAGCGATATGCCGAGGGAAATCGGCACGTCCATGTTCAGGCGCCGGCCCTTGAGCGCGTCGATCGCGGAGCGGAAAAACGGCTGCGCCGAATATGCAATGGCCGGCATGGCGATCAGCGCGGAAAGCCAGTGAAAGAGCGCCGCCGCCGCCTTGTCCATGTCGCTCGCTTGACCGGCCCACACGGAAACCGAAAGCAGCATCACGTTGGCCGCCGCAAATCCCGCGACGCCAAGCCGGCGCAGAAGATCGTCCGCCCGGGCGACGTCTTGATCGCCTCTGGCTTCGACGGCCTCGGCCGCGCGGAACCCGGCGCGCCCCAACGCGTCGATCAGCACCTGCACGTCGACGCGAGCGGGATCGAACGTCGCAGAGGCACGGCGCGCCGAGAGATTGACGCGCGCCTCCGAAACGCCCGGCACACTCTTGAGGCAACGCTCGATGGAAGTCATGCACGCACCGCAGTGCATGTTCTCGACCACCAGAGACACCGTTTCCGATCGCACCTCCGCCCGCGCGGCAGGCCCGTCGAACGCCCCGTCCGCGACGCCAAGCTTCAAGGCGCGATCCACAGCCGCCTCCTCACCTGATAGTCCGGCGCCGCGCCGTCTCCGCTTTTGGAAACCCGCACATCGACGAGCCACGATCCGGGCTCGGCATCGGCCAGCGCGCCTTCGTAGACGCCGGGCGAGACCTCCGCGAGCCTGAGCGTCCGGTCGAAACGGTTCGTAGCCGGCCGCCCCAGGTCCGCCACGACGTTCCGCCGCACGATCGCGGCCCCGTCGCCGTCCTCGAGAGACACGCTCAGCCTGAGCGGCGTGCCGCGCGCCTCGACACGATCCTGCCAGCCGAGCGCAGCCTGCTTTTCGTCGATCTCGATCCGCCGATTGTAGGCGAGCCCTTCGCGGTAGGCGTTCACGTTCTCGACGCCGCCGAACGTGGAAACCGCTTTGTAGATCAGGAAGGAGTCCACGGCGACGATGGTGCCGAAGAACGCCAGCATCGCAAGCAGAACATGCCCGCCTCGGATCTCGCGCGCCGGGCGCGTCCCTTCCGACGAATGTGTCATGGTCCAGGACTCCTGAATGTGGTCTCGCGGATGACGGCGTCGCCGCTCGCGAGATCTCTCACGGTAAGCGTCAACGGCGTGGCGGCCGCACCGAGCTTCGACACCGCCCCGTGCGGCACGCTGACGTAAACCTTGAACGCCCTGAGCGCATCCGGCTCCACCACGAGCGGCGCATCGGGTGCTTCGAACCCGACGATGGAAGCGTGGAAGTCCGGCACGCCGTCGATCCCGAGCTGGAACGTCCGCGCCTCATGCGTCTTGTTGAGCACCTTGATGGTGTAGCCGTTGCGGATGCCGCCATCGGACAGAACGACAAACAGCGGATTGCGATCCGGGATCACGCTGATCTCGACGACGGATCTCACGATCCACGCCCACGCCATCAGCGCCATGACGAGCGCGATCAGGCCCGAGTAGACGAGCAGCCGCGGCCGCAGAAGCCGAACCGGCGCCCGCTCGCTTTCCGAAGCAGCCTCGATGTTCCGGAAGGTGTCGTAGCCGATCAGACCATACGGACGATCGACCTTCCCCATGATCTCGTCGCAGGCATCGATACAAAGCGCGCACTGAATGCATTCGAGCTGCTGCCCGTCGCGGATGTCGATGCCCATCGGGCAGACGGCGACGCACGCCTTGCAATCGATGCAGTCGCCGCGGTTTTCCCAAGGCTGACCCTTCTTATGCGGTCCCCGCGGCTCGCCCCGATATCCCCGATAGGAGACCAGTAGCGATTCCGAATCGTACATCGCCGCCTGAATGCGCGGCCAAGGGCACATGTAGATGCAGACCTGCTCGCGTGCGATCCCACCGAGGAGATAGGTCGTGAAGGTAAAGATCCCCATAAACACGTAGGCGACGAGCGGCGCCTCGCCCGTCACGAGCTCCATCGCAAGAGTGGGAGCATCGCGGAAGTAGAAGACCAGCACGCCTCCCGTCGCGAGCGCGATCAGGAGCCACGAAACGTGTGTCGCCGTCTTCTTCCAGATCTTCTCGAACGTCCACGGCGCCTTGTCGAGCCGCATACGGGCATTGCGGTCCCCCTGCCAGAACCGCTCGACCAGGATCATGAGATCCGTCCAGACAGTTTGCGGGCAGGCATAGCCGCACCACATCCGCCCGGCCAGAGCCGTCACGAGGAACAGCGCCAACGCCGAGATGACGAGAATGCCGGTGATGAAATAGAGCTCTTGTGCCCAGATCTCGATCGGCCCGAAGTAGAGCCGCTGGTTGGCGAAATCGAGCAGGAACGCCTGATCGGGAAGCGTAGGGCCGCGATCCCAGCGTATCCACGGCAGCAGATAGTAGATGCCGAGCGTCACCAGCATCACGATCCACTTTACGGAGCGAAAGGTGCCGTGCGCGAGCTTGGGATAGATCTTCTGTCGCGAGGTGTAGAGTGCGCGGGACTCCTTGGACGACACCGCATCGACATCGATACGCGTGATACCGGGGGCGGCCTCGGCGGTTGCCCCCCTCTCGAAGCTCTTATGTGGCTCCATGTGCGTCACGTCGGCCGTCTCCGCCCGCCTTCTGTCGCTATTCTCCGCCACCGAGCGAGTGAACGTAGATCGCAAGCATCCGGATGGCGACCGGATCGATGCGGCCTTCCCAGGCCGGCATCATTCCGCTGCGTCCACCGTGGACGCTCTCCACCACATCTTGCTTCCGGCCACCGTAAAGCCAGATGGCATCCGCAAGGTTCGGTGCGCCCATCTCGACCATACCCTTGCCGTCGGCTCCATGACACGCGGCACACTGCTCCGCGAACACCACGCTGCCGCGCTCGGCCTTTTCCGCGTCCTCCGATTTGCCCGACAGCGAGAGCACGAACTCGGCGACGTCCGAGATCTGCGCTCTGTCGAGCAACCCGTCGATGCCGAAACGAGGCATTACGCCCTGATGCGTGCTGGCGTGATCCGAGCGGATACCGAAGCGGATCGTGTTCTCGATCGCTTCCACCGTCCCGCCCCAGATCCAGTCGTCGTCGTTGAGGTTCGGATACCCCTTGAAGCCCTGGGCGCCGGAGCCGTGGCAGGGCGCGCAGTTGTTCGCAAACTGCGCTGCACCGCCGCGTCTCACGAATTCCATGAGGTTGGCGTCGCCACGAACGTCTTCGACGGACTTGTTGGCGATCGCTTCCAGAAACGGGGCCTGGGTCTGCTTCGCGTCCGCGATCTCCTGCGCCACGACGTTGCGCTGGCTATAGCCCAGCATGCCGCGTGTGTAGTCTTCGGCCAGCGGCCACGCCGGATAGAGGATCCAGTAGCCGATCGACCAGACGATGGTGGCATAGAGCACGTAGAGCCACCACTTCGGCAGCGGCTTGTTGAGCTCCTTGATGTCTCCATCCCACACGTGCCCGGTGGTTTCCGCGCCTGTCGCGGCGTCGTATTCCTTATGTCCGGCCATGCGTATCCTCCCCGTCCTCGTCATCTTCACGCAAGAGGGAGGGCCGTGCGGCCTCTTCAGCCGGGATATCGTCCTCCACCACGAGCGGCGCACGCGCAGCGCGCTCGAACTTGTCTTTGTTGCCTGGCCGCAGCGCGTAGAACAGCATGCCCGCAATGACCAGGCCGAACAGGCCCATCGCGATCATCTGAGACCAGCCCACCATGTCTTCGTACGTCATGGCTCACCTCAAGTTCGGACCGGCTGCATCGAATTTCGTGAAATCGACCAGCGTGCCAAGCATCTGAAGATAGGCGATCATCGCGTCCATCTCCGTCACGGGCCCCTCGGGCTTGCCGTCGAACTTGCGCACTTGCGCCTTCGGATACCGTTCGAGAAGCGCACGCGCCTCGCGTGCATCCGGCTGCGTCTGCGCAACGAGATCCGTCTTCGCGTTCTCGATCATCTCGTCGGTGTAGGGCACGCCCGCGAGCTTAAGCGCTTCCATGTGCTTCCTGATGCTGTCGACATCGAGCGTCCGGTTCGCGAAGAACGGATAGCCCGGCATCACCGTCCCCGGCACCACCTCGCGCGGGGCCGTGAAATGATCCACGTGCCATTGATCCGAGTACTTGCCGCCCACACGCGCGAGGTCGGGCCCCGTACGCTTCGACCCCCACTGGAACGGGTGGTCGTACATGCTCTCGGCGGCCAGACTGTAGTGCCCGTAGCGTTCCACTTCATCGCGCAAGGAGCGGATCATCTGGCTGTGACAGCCGTAGCAGCCTTCGCGGATATAGATGTCGCGCCCGGCGAGCTCGAGCGGTGCGTAGGGACGCATCCCCTGCACCTTCTCGATCGTGGACTTGAGGAAGAACAGCGGCGCGATCTCGACCAGCCCGCCGATCGAGACGACGACCAGGATGCCGATCAACAGCACCATCGAGTTCTTTTCGAAGAAACCGTGATTGAACTTCATGAAACAATCCCCCCTCACGCCGCCGGTTGAGCTGCGAGACCGGCCCGCAGTTCGGGTGCAGCAGCGACGCGCGGCTGATCGGCAATGTCGACGGGCTTGACGCCCTGAATGGTCTTCCAAACGTTCCAGGCCATGATCAGCGAGCCGATCACGAACAGGAGACCGCCGACGGCGCGAATGATGTAGGGCCAGTGCATTGCCTCCACCGTCTCGATGAACGAGTAGGTGAGGAAGCCCATGCTGTCGTAGGCACGCCACATGAGGCCCTGCATCACGCCCGACACCCACATCGACGAGATGTAGAGAACGATGCCGATGTTCGCGATCCAGAAGTGCCATTCGACGAGGCGGAGCGAGTACAGGCCTTCACGCTTCCAGAGCCACGGCACGAGGCAGTAGATCGCGCCGAACGACACCATGCCGACCCATCCGAGCGCGCCCGAATGCACGTGTCCGATGGTCCAGTCGGTGTAGTGGCTGAGCGAGTTGACGGCCTTGATGGACATCAGCGGCCCCTCGAAAGTCGACATGCCGTAGAAGGCGACCGACACCACGAGGAAGCGAACGACGGGATCGGTCCGCAGCCGGTCCCAGGCGCCCGAAAGCGTCATCAGACCGTTGATCATGCCGCCCCACGACGGCATCCACAGCATGATCGAGAACGTCATGCCGAGCGTCTGCGCCCAATCGGGAAGCGCCGTGTAATGGAGATGATGCGGCCCCGCCCAGATGTAGAGGAAGATGAGGCTCCAGAAGTGGATGATGGAGAGACGGTAGGAATAGACCGGGCGCTCCACCCGCTTCGGGATGAAGTAGTACATGATCCCGAGGAAGCCCGCGGTGAGGAAGAAGCCGACCGCGTTGTGGCCGTACCACCACTGCGTCATCGCATCCTGCACGCCGGAGAACAGCGAATAGCTCTTCGCACCGATCACCGACACCGGAATAGCGAGGTTGTTCACGATGTGCAGCAGCGCAATCGTGACGATGAAAGCCAGATAGAACCAGTTCGCAACGTAGATGTGCGGCTCTTTGCGCTTCCAAAGCGTGCCGAGGAAGACGAGCAGATACGCAACCCAGACGAGCGTCAGCCAAATGTCGACGTACCACTCGGGCTCGGCATACTCGCGGCTCTGCGTCGAGCCGAGGACGTAACCGGTCGCCGCAAGCACGATGAAGAGCTGATAGCCCCACACGACGAACCAGGAGCTCCAGTAGCCGGCGAGACGCGCGCGGCTCGTCCGCTGCACCACGTAGAGCGACGTCGCGATCAGGACGTTGCCGCCGAAAGCGAAAACGACCGCCGAAGTGTGGAGCGGACGCAGCCGGCCGAAGTTGGTCCAAGGCAGGTCGAAGTTGAGAACCGGGAATGCGAGCTGCCAAGCGATGACATCGCCGACGAGAAAGCCGACCACGCCCCAGAAAACGGCCGCGAGCGTTGCAACCTTCACCGGCCCGTCGAAATAGGTCTTCTGCTCCTCCTCGCCGCCTTTGCGCGGGTTGGCCATGATGTAGATGGCTGCTGCGATCGCAGACACCGCGATCAGCGCGCCATGGATCCGGATCACTTCGTCCAGACCCGCAAACGCAAAAATGCCACCCACGGTGGCAATAAGAACGGCGGATATCAGTGCTAGCGCGCCCGAGAACGCGATTGCCTCTTCACTGGTTGCTGCCCTCGGTACGGCCATGAGCTGCCCCTCTCCCGACTTGAAATAATTGGCGATTGATGAAGTTGGGTGCGCAGGCCTGCCTTGACGTAGATCAATAGACGATCCGATGCCGGCCCATTTGACGCAGTCGTCCCGTCACCGCGCGAGCGAGACGTCGTTTTTCTCTATTCGTTTGCGAGGTCCGTGAGGCGCGGGACGTCACGCAGCGTGACCGTGGTGCCGCCGAGTTCGACGTCGATGACGCCCATCGTGCGCAGCTTGGTCAGCGTGCGGCTAACGGTCTCGATCGTCAGCCCAAGAAGATCCGCGATGTCGCTGCGCCGCATGGCGAGCGTCACCGTCTCTCCCGTCTCGTCGCCCGAGCGCCGCCGCAGTCCGAGCAGAAACGCCGCGACGCGTTCGACGGCACTGCGCTGACCCACCGTGACCAGGAGGCTCCGCGTCGCGGTCAGCTCCTGGCATACGGATTTGTAAAGCTTGAGCGCGAGATCTGCGTCGTTCTCCGCCATCGCCTCGAGGCTTGCCGCCGAGAAGCAGCGGACTTTGGCAGGCGACGTCGCCTGGGCGGAGAGAATGTGCTCGTCGAGAACTCCGAGGCCCAGCAGATCGCCCGGGTAAGCGAAATCGATGATCCGCCGCCGACCGTCACACAGCGTCTTGTAGATCGCGATCACCCCCTCCTCGACGCGGAACACGTGAAGGCGGGGATCTCCCTCGCAGAACACGTGCTCTTTGCTCTCGATCTTGCGGACGGTTGCATGAGCGAGCCGATCCTCCAGGGAGCGCGGAGATGTCTCGGTGCGGCTGTAATGGCCAAGAGGGGCCTGAAACGGGCGGTCTTCGAGGGTGTGGACTGCGAGCATCTCTCTCTCCTGGCCGGAAGTTCCGTAGCCGGGAATAGAGCGTGCGTCCGAACCGCCGTTATGCGCCGGTCGTGACGATTTGTAAGAGAATGTAACAGCCGCGAGCCCGGCCCGCCGGACGCCGAGAAGCCCCCCGCTCAGTGGGACATCAGCACCGGCACCGTGAGCGAGGCCAACATGCGGCGTGTCGCCCCACCGAGCACCATTTCGCGCAGCCGCGAGTGCCCGTAGCAGCCCATCACCAAGAGATCGCTGCCCGAATCGCGGAGAAAGCGCGTCAGCGCCTCACCGACCTTTTCGTCCGGCGCCTTGATCTCCACCGCCTCGGCCGGCACCCGATGCCGGGCGAGTGCGGTGCAAAGATCGCCCGTCGGCACGCCCTCCGTCTCGTTGTCGTCCTCCGGATTGATCCAGAGCACCTTGACCGCCTCGGCGGTCGCCAGGATCGGCAGCGCGTCGAAGGCCGCACGCGTCCCCTCGCGGCGCGCGTTCCAGGCGACCGTCACCCACTTGCCGACGCCGCGCCCGGGCCCCTCCGGCACGAAGAGAACCGGCCGGCCGGACTGCAGCACGATCTGCTCGGCATCGTCGTCTTTCGGGGCCGGCGTGATGATGAGATCGGCGGCCCGCCCGTAAGCCACGACACGCCGCCAAACGGGAAGGAGCCCTGCATCCTCGTCCACCCACTGCGCGCTGACGCCCGCATTGCGGGCCGCAGTCTCAAACCGAGGCTTGAGCCGCAGCGTCTCGTCCGCGAAGTCCTTGCGATGCTGATCGCCCACGGCGGAGTTGCTGCCGGGGAGAAAGGTCGGCTTGAAGACATAAGGCGGCACGACGGACAGGCCGATCACGTGCGCGCCGAACCGCTGAGCCAGATCGAACGCGGGCGTGACGACGCTGTCGAAAGCGGCTTCGCCTGCGAGATGGATAAGGATCGTCTTGTAGCTCATGTCGTCACTCTGTCTCGGCATCCGCCGCGATCCTCAACAGACGACGGGTTCGCAAAGCTCGATTCTGAACTTCTGATGCGTGCGCGTGCGGCTGAAATCGAACATCCGGTCGTCAAAGCACGAGACCCGTCCCTCGATCATAGTCTCATCGCCGAGCGGAAGCTCTTGGTACATCAAGACCTCTTTGAGGTCACACCCTTTTTCCTTTTTGAGCTGCTCCTGCAGGACGATCCGCCACGGTCCCTCTTGGGGAACGGGCGGTTCCTCGGCCGCAACCGCGAGCACACCCCAGAGCACAACGGCAAGCGCGAGCCCGAGCGCAAACGCGGCCGCAGCATCGCCCCATCTCCCAACTCCAGCCATCGTCGCTTCTCCTTGCCCCCGATATATCTGCATCTTTCAATGCGCCGCGCGCACGATCTTTGACGCGCATCAAAAAGCCCCGCGGCATCGTTGCTAGGCTTGCCGGAGCCCACGAGCGTTTCGCGCCCACCGGCATTCCGTTCACAAAGCGACACGGACCGACATGATCGAACATTCCATCGATACCGCCTTCTCACCGAAAGGCCGGATCAACCGCCTCGCCTGGTGGATCGGCATTCTCGCAACGTTCGGCGCAGGCGTGCTCGGCACGGCCGTCATGAACGCCGACACCTTCGACGAAAGCGCCAACGCCATCCCACACGCGCCCACGATGGCGGCATTTCTATGGGCAGCCCTCGCCGCCTACGTGGCCACCGTCCTGACCTTGAAACGGCTCGACGACGCCGGCCGTCCCAAGTGGCTCGGCATCCTGTTCGGGGCGGCCGCCGCATTCCTGCTCGCCGGCTGGGGAATCGGCGCCTTCAGCGATCCGTTTGCCCCACCCGCAACGTCGGCCACGCTGTGGCTCCTTCTCCTCACCATGACGCCCGCCCTCGTGGAAGCGGCTCACCGACCGAGCCGGCCTCACCCGATCCCTTGATCTTGCGCAAGGAGCGCACCCCGCGTCCGGCCCATGCTCGCCGCCGAATGACAACAGTCGCCGGATGGCGCCCGTGGATCCCCTCATCTTCAGCCTCGTCACCGGCTTCGGTCTCGGCCTCGCGAGCACGCTGCATTGCGCGGGCATGTGCGGGGCGATTTCATCGAGCCTGCTCCTCGCCGGAGGTCCCGGTGGAGCCGCCCGGACGGGGCGCCTCCTGGCGCTCACGCACTCCGGGCGCATCGCATCCTATGTCATGGCGGGCGTCCTGATCGGAGCCATCGGCACGCCGGTCGTCGGCTGGCTCGACCGCGAGCTCGCGTTTCGCCTCGTGCAATGGGCCGGAGCTGTCGCGCTCATGTGGATCGGCATGTCGACCGCGGGCCTTCTGCCGCCCATGAGCGGATTGGACCGCCTGCTTGCCCCCATCTCGGAGCGGCTCGCACGCGCCACGCGGGGTGTTCGCGGCACGCTCATGACGCCCTTCGCGGCCGGCCTTGCCTGGGGCCTCATGCCCTGCGCGATGGTCTATGGCGCTCTCTTCATGAGCCTGCTCACGGGCGCAGCCACGCAAGGCGGCCTCGTCATGCTGGCGTTCGGCGCAGGCACGCTGCCTGGCCTCCTCGCTGCATCCCTCGGCGTCCGCGCGCTCGCCGCCGCGGGCCAGCGGAAGATGCTCCGCACGTCCGCCGGACTGGCCATTGCAGGCCTGGCGGTTCTCAGCGTCTGGCTTCCGCACCCCGCTCACGATATTCTCTGTGTAGACACAGACCGCACCGCTGCATTGGCCGAGAGCATTCACATTCGCTAAAATGTCTCGCGACCAGCGACCCCACGCCGAGGAGGCCCGCGTGCCATTCATCCTTCGATCCATTCTGTCCGCTGCCTTCGTGGCGTCGTCTCTGTGCGCCGCTCAGGCGGAGCAACTCGGCGACGCAGGCAAGGGGCAGAACTACGCCCGCTCGCATTGCGCCGAATGCCACGCCGTGGAACAGGCGACCGACGACATCTCGCCGGACTTCGCCGCCCCTCGCTTCGTTGACGTTGCAAATACGCCGGGTATGACCGCCCGCGCGCTGGCCGTCTGGCTCCAGACGTCGCATCCGACGATGCCGAACTTCATCATTCCCGAACCCGAGCGCGACGACGTGATCGCCTATATCATGAGCCTGAAGGTCGATCCGCCGCTCTAGACCATGATCGCTTCAGGCTCTATCAGCCTGAAGCGTGAATCATCGGTCTCACGAAAAAGACCATGATCGCTTCAGGCCCCATCAGCCTGAAGCGTGAATCATCGGTCTCACCAAAGAGATAGAGCGTGATCCCGATTCAATCGAAAATGATCACGCTCTAGAAAGAGTTTGCGGGCGGTCGCGCATCGAAAAGGCAAGAGAAGAGCTTGAAGCAATGAGAAGTCCGGCAGCACAGCGCGCCCTTTGCGTGGCGATCGCCCTTGCGACAGCCGCATGCACCGAACAGACACCCGAGGATCCCGGCAGGGCCGCGCTCGAATCGCGCTGCGCCCGCTGTCATGCCATCGGCGAGACGGACACGAGCGCACACGCCGAGGCGCCGCCGTTCCGCGATATCGTCAAGCGCTATCCGCCCGAATCTCTCGCGGAAGCGCTGGCCGAAGGCATCGTCACCGGACACCCGGATATGCCCGAGTTCGTTCTGTCGCCGGGTGAAATCGGCGCGGTCATTGACTATCTCACGACCCTCGTCCCCAATCGCTGAGACGGCATGCGGGATCTGAACGCCGCGTGACGCGGTTTGAACCCCGACGGCAGCCCTTGCGAGAGATCGGAGCGACGACGCGGTATGGCGGACAATCATCCTCCCGACGCTTCCACCCAAGCGAAAGCAACCGAGGACGAGCTGATCGCCTTCCTGTCGGACGCCGCCTCGTACGGCACGACAGCGCCCGTCGAAATCATAGAGACCCATGCCGCGCGCGTATTTCTTGCTGGCAACAAGGCCTACAAGATAAAAAAGCCGGTGACGCTGCCGTTTCTGGACTTTTCGACAGAGCCGCTGCGCCGCAAGGCCCTCGTCCGCGAGCTCGAGCTCAACCGTCCGCACGCGCCTGAAATCTATCTCGAGGTCGCCAACGTCAATCGCGACCGCGCAGGCCACCTCACGTTCTCCGAAGGCAGACCGGTCGAGGCCGTGCTCGTCATGAACCGCTTCCCGCAGGAGAGCCTTCTCGCGCGCATTGCCGAGAGCGGCCCCCTGCCGCGCGAGACCGCGCGCGATCTCGCCACGATGATCGCGCGATACCATCGCGCCACACCCTCCGTGCCCTCAGCTCCCGGCGCCGACATCATCCGCAAGGTCGTCGACCAGCTTGCGGGCGAGCTCAAAGACATCGCGCCTCGGGGCAGCGAGCCGCTCATGGATGAGTACGCACATCTCGCGTACACCGAGCTCGCGCGCATCACGCCCCTTCTCGACGCGCGCGGACAGGCAGGCTACGTCCGCCGTTGCCACGGCGACCTCCACCTCGGCAACATCGTCTTGCTCGATGGCGCACCCGTGGCGTTCGATGCTCTGGAGTTCGACGAACGCCTCGCAACCATCGACGTGCTCTACGATCTCGCGTTCGTCCTCATGGACCTCGACGTGCGCGGAGACAGAAACGCCGCGAACGCGGTCCTCAACGCTTATGTAACGGCCACGCCGGCAGGCGGAGAAATCGAAGGCCTCGCGACGCTCCCGCTTTTTCTCTCGGCACGCGCCGCCGTCCGCGGCGTCGTGGCGCTCGAACGCGTACGCCAGGAGCCGCAGGAGGCCGAGCGAGCGGCGGACATCGAACGTGGCCTCGACTACGTCAAAGCAGCCAATGCCTATCTGGCGCCCCCTCCGCCGCTTCTGCTGGCCGTGGGCGGTCTGTCGGGAACGGGAAAATCCACGTTGGCAGCCGCGTTGGCGCCGCTTCTCGGCCCAGCGCCAGGCGCGCTCGTGCTGCGCACCGACGTCGAGCGCAAAGGCCTGTTCGGCGTCCCGGAGACGGAGCGCCTTGCCGCGGAGCACTACACACAAGCGGTCTCCGACCAAGTCTACGCCCGGCTTTACGACAAGTCGCAGCGGGCGCTCCTTGCCGGCCATGCCGTCATCTTCGACGGCGTATCGGCCCGCGCCGATGAGCGGGACCGGATTGCATCCATTGCTCTCGAAGCGGACTGCAAGTTCGTGGGCCTATGGCTCGACGCGCCTCTCGATACGCAAGTCGCCCGCGTCGGCGCACGCCGGGGGGACGCCTCCGATTCCGATGCGACGGTCGTGAAAGCCCAGGCGGAGCACGATCTCGGACCGATCGCCTGGGCACGGATCGACGCAGGAAAAACGCCGGAGCACACGCTTCAGCAGGCCAGAACGATCCTTGGCATCCCGCCGCAGGCGGGCATCTGAACCGAGATCGGACCGTGCGAAGAGCATGGCGCCCGCCCTAGACCATGATCGCTTCAGGCCCTATCAGCCTGAAGCGTGAATCATCGGTCTCACGAAAGAGATAGAGCGTGATCCCGATTCAATCGAAAATGATCACGCTCTAGGATGGCGGGACACCATTGCTTCAGCTCGGCGTCAGGCCGCCGCCCGTCTCTTCGACATCACGCTTTCCGCGGTTTTTCTGAGCTCGGCAGCCTGCTGACCGAGATGGCGGGCGGATGCCAGCATCTGCGCCGCAGCCGACCCCGTCGTTGCCGCAGACGTGTTGAGCCCCACCGCATTGGCCGCCACCTCGGACGTTCCATGCGCAGCCTCCTGCACGTTCCGTGCGATCTCGACCGTCGCCGCGCCCTGCTCCTCGACCGCCGCAGCGATCGTGCTCGCGATCTGATCGATCGACTTGATGATATCGGCGATGGTCCCGATGGAGCCGACGGCATCCACCGTCGAACCCTGGATCGCGTGAATCTGCGCGCTGATCTCGGCCGTGGCCTTCGCCGTCTGGTTGGCGAGCGATTTCACCTCCTGTGCGACGACCGCGAAACCCTTACCGGCTTCACCGGCGCGGGCCGCCTCGATCGTGGCGTTCAAGGCAAGAAGGTTCGTCTGCCGCGCGATGTTGCTGATCAGCTCCACCACGTCTCCGATGGCCTGAGACGCGAGCGAGAGGTTGCGCACCTTGTCGGATGTGGCGTCCGCCGTCACGACAGCTCGTCCCGCGATCTCCGTCGAGCCTGCGACCTGCCGCGAGATTTCCCTCACCGACGCCGACAGCTCGTCCGCAGCCGAAGCGACCGTGCGAACGTTTGCGGAGGCCTGCTCCGCGGCGGTTGCCACCGCCGACGTCTGGTCCGTCGCAGATTTTGCAGCCTGCTGAACCGCGGCGGCCGCGCCTTCGAGTTCTCCCGCCGTCGTCGCCACCGACCCGGCCATGGCGACGACAGAGCCCGCGAGTTGGTCGAGATCCCGCCGCCCGGCCTCGAGATAGACGGAGATGGCAAGGTCCATGTCGAGCATGGCCGCTTTGATGACCGCGCTTTGTAGCGCTGTCTTTCGCTCGTCCTGCGAGACGCCCTTTCCTTTCCAATCCGAAGAGGGCGGAAGTCTGAGTGCGATTGCGCGGATGAGCCCCGTGAGCAGCGCGTTGTATCCACCGATGTACCAGCGCGGATCGAGCCCGATCCGGTGATGCGTTTCTCCCACCCGCTTTATCGACGCCTCGTAAGCGATGTCGAAATTGCCGTCGAGAATGGTCGCCCAATGCCGAAGCTGGCCGTTTCGCGCCCCGGTCATATCCGAACGGGTTCTGAAAAACGCCACCGTTTCTGGATACTTGGAGATATGATCGTAGAAAACGTCTAAAACCCCCGCCAGCTCACCAAGCAAAAAATCTTTGGATTCGCGAAGAAGCCGCCGGCTTTCCTCGTCGATCTGGTTGAACGACAACCGTGCTGCCATGGACGTGTCGGCACTCATTTTTCATCCCCCTACCTGCGTGCGCCGTCTGCCGGACACACACGCCCACCTCGCATGCGCGATCACGCATGCGTCACGCTCTGCAAAGCATCTCAGCCATGTTCTGGAAAAAAGAAACCACGCGCGAAACGAAACTCCGCAGCAAGATTCCTACAAAAGATATATGTCATTCAAGAACAAGCATAATTTAGTCGAATTTTCTGAAGCAAAAGCTATCCAAGCCACACTCAACTGAGTCGCAGCAAAAAAACAAGATCGCAAAGCGGCACCGCTTTGTTTGGTTCTTTTCCAACACTTCTTTTCGATCCCGGCGAGGTTTTTACGAGCGCAAAAAATCAGACGGAAAGCGCGTGCCGACGCTGGGTCTTGTCGCCGGCCAGATAGGGATCGAACCAGGCGCAGACCGATCGCACGAACGGCCGTCCGCGCTCGGTCACGCTCACCCCATCCTCGCTCAGGGCCACCAGACCGTCGGTATCGCGGCGCACCGCCTCCTCGACCTCGAACCGGACACGGGCGACCTGCGCGCCGAACTGCTGCTTGAGCTCGCGCCACGAGACGAAAAACGCGCACATCAGCCGCTCGATCAGGTACGCGCGCAGCGCGTCGTCGCCCGCCATCTCGTGCCCGCGCACGACGGCGAGACCTTCTGCCGAAATCCGGCGGGTGTAATCGTCGACGGCAACCGCGTTCTGGACGAAGCCCTGCGGCAGGCGTGAGATGGCCGAGGCGCCGAACGCAAGCAATGCGTCGGCCGTATCCGTCGTGTACCCCTGGAAGTTCCGCGCAACCGCGCCGCCTGCGAGGGCATCCGTCGAACGGGCGAAATGGTCGATCCCGATCTGAACGTAGCCCTCCTGCCGCAGGACTTGCGCGATACGCTGCGACTGACGGAAACGCTCTCCGGGCCCGGGGAGCGTCTTTTCGTCGATCAGGCGCTGATGCTTCAGGCGCTCCGGAAGATGCGCATATCCGAACACCGCGATGCGGTCCGGCGCGAGATCGATCACGTCGGACAAGGTGCGGCCCACACTGTCGACCGTCTGGTGTGGAAGCCCGTACACGAGGTCGACGTTGAGGGAGCGCACGCCCCGCGCACGAAAATGATCGCACGCCTTGCGCGTCGTCTCGAAGCTCTGGATACGCCCGATCGCCACCTGCACTTTCGGATCGAAATCCTGAACCCCGATGGAAACCCGGTTGACGCCGATTTCGGCGAAAGCGTCGGCCTGAGCCTCGCTCAGCAGCCGCGGGTCGATCTCGACGGCGAACTCAGCCTCTGGCGCAACGAAGAATTGGCTGCGGAATGCGTGACCGAGCCGGCGGATGTCCTCGGGCGTCAGAATGTCGGGCGAGCCACCGCCCCAATGGATGTGCGTCACACGATGTCCCGGCGGCACGAGCGCGGAGACATGCGCGATCTCGGCCTGCAGTGGAACCATGTACTCTTCGACGGGCGCATAGCGGCGCGAGGCCTTCGTGCTGCACCCGCAATAGAAGCAAAGCTCGCGGCAATAGGGGATGTGGGCGTAGAGCGAAAGCGAAGGCTCGGCCGGCAAATCCCCGAGCCAGCTTCTCAGATTCAGAGGCGTAACCGCCGCCGAGAAATGATTGGCGGTCGGGTAGCTGGTGTAGCGCGGAACAGGGCCGCCGTGGCGTTGGATGAGGTCGGATGTCATCGGAAAACCGGTCGCGAAACGCCGCTCGGAACTGCCCAAGCCGCATTCGAAGGATAGCGGCCACCCCCCGTTCGACGTTGACCTGGATCAAGACTTGGCGCAGCTGCGCCCCCAGCGCGCCCGCTCATCCGCTCTCGAAACCGAAAAGCTCATGCACGCTGAAATCCATGTTCGCGTCAGCCCACAGGCGACCGGGCTGCCAACGCGCGGCGCGGGCCATCTCCCGGAATTGCTCGACAGTGTATTTGTAGGAATTCTCAGTGTGGATGCTTTCCCGCTCTTTGAAACGGAACCTGCGGCCGAGAACCTGGATCTCCTGGGCGACCTCGCTCACGAGATGCATCTCGATCCGGCCTGCGCGCGGATCGTAAATCGCCTCGTGACGAAAGCTCGCGATGTCGATGTCGCCGTCGAGCTCGCGATTGATGCGCGCCAGGAGATTGAGATTGAATGCGGCCGTCACGCCCTTACGATCATTGTAGGCGGCAACGAGCTTGCGCGCTTCCTTCTTGAGATCCACACCGATGATGAGCCGCGCGTCGTCGGGGAGCCCGCGGCCGAACGACCGAAGCAGGCGAACGGCATCCGCCGGCCCGAAATTTCCGATGGTCGATCCGGGAAAGAACCCGACGGCGGAGCGCGTCATCAGGTTCTGTGGAAGCCGGATCGGGTGAGAAAAGTCCCCCACCACGGGCCGCACATCGAGCGCCGGAAAGCGCGCGGAAAGTCGCACGACCGCCTCGTCGAGGGCGCTCTCCGACACGTCGAGAGGAACATAGACGACGCCGGGCCCCACTTGGGAGAGAAGCAACTCCGTTTTGACGCTGGACCCCGAACCGAACTCGACGAGCACGCCGTCGGGCCCAAGCCCTTTCACCATCTCGGCTGCATGCGACGCGAGGATCGCCGTTTCCGTGCGCGTCGGATAATACTCGGAAAGGGACGTGATCTCCTCGAACAGCTCGCTGCCGCGCGCGTCGTACAGAAATTGCGATGGGATCGCCTTTTGTGGCTTGGACAATCCTGCCAGCACGGCATCCGCGAAATCGCAGACGGGCGCGGCATGCACAAAGCCTTGGCTTCGGGCAAGCATTCCTCCGCGCCGCATTACGTCTCCTCCGCTGCGAGACGCACGCCCGCGAATTGCCAGCGCTGATGCGGGAAGAAGAAGTTGCGATACGTGGCTCGGCTATGCCCATCCGGCGTTGCGAACGAGGCCCCGCGCAACACCTGCTGGCTCACCATGAATTTGCCGTTGTATTCGCCGATTGCACCCTCCGGCGGACGATAGCCCGGATAAGGCGAATAGGCGCTTTGCGTCCATTCCCACACGTCGCCGAACATCTGCCGCGGACGGGCTTCCAGGCGCGCCGCGGCGGGCACGGGCCGCAATGCGCGCGTGCCCAACGTATTGCCTTCGGGCGGAAGCCTCGCACCCGCCAGCTCCCATTCGAACTCCGTCGGAAGCCTGTGGCCGGCCCATCGCGCGAAAGCATCCGCCTCGTAATAGGACACGTGGCACACCGGAGCCGCTCTTTCGACGGGTATGAGCCCGTCGAGCGTCATCATATGCCAGCCGCTTCCATGCTCGTCCCAGTAGCGGGGCGACCGCCAGTCGTCGGCGCAGACCTTCGTCCAGCCATCGGCAAGCCAGAGCGACGCCGTCCGGTATCCGCCGTCGGCCATGAACTCCAGCCATTCGCCGTTCGTCACGAGACGATCCGCCAGCCGGAAAGGACGGACCAACGCATCGTGCTGCGGGCTTTCGTTGTCCCACGCATAGCCCTCTCCCGCGTGCCCGATCTTCACGATGCCGCCGTCGTATGAGATCCAGCCCATGTCAGCTTCGCGACGCGCATCCGACGATCCGCCGATCGCGGACAGGCCAGACCGCGCCCGTCCTTCGCGATAGGCGGGCCTGAGCGGATTGACGGCAAAGAGCGCGAGAATGTCGCTCAGCAGCAGCTCCTGATGCTGCTGCTCGTGATTGATGCCGATCTCGATCAGCTTCGCGAGATCGCCGCCGTCCTCGAAACCGCGCTCCGCCAGTCGCTCGAGCGCTTCGTCCACATGCGCGCGGTAATCCATCACCCGCTCGGCGGATGGACGCGTCAAAAGCCCCCGCGCCGGACGGGGCTGCCGCGCACCCAACGCCTCGTAATAGGAGTTGAAGCAGAAGTTGAAGGTCTCGTCGAATTGACGATACCCGGGGAGATGAGGCTTCAAGACGAAGGTCTCGAAGAACCACGTGACATGCGCCAGGTGCCACTTGGTCGGACTTGCGTCGTCCATCGCCTGCGCAGCCATATCCTCAGGGCTGAGCGGCGCCGCCAGCTCGAGCGAGAGGCGCCGCGTGGCAAACAGCCGCTCGGACAAGACATCCAAGGGAGCCGGCGAATGAGTTTCATGTGAAGGGAAAGATGCGCGGTCGTGCGCAAGTCGAGCCATGGACGTCTCCTCCAAGAGGCATATCGGCAGCGACTGATGTCGAGGGGTCCAAGCGTCCGGAGCAAACAACCGCCGTGGTGGCAGAGCGCGAAACCGACCTCAGATCCGTTCAAACAGCCCGGAGATGAGAAGTTTGTCCGCAATAACGTCGGAACACGCCGACAGTTCCGGTCTCAAGCCGAGGATTTTCCAATAAAAAGAACGCGCCGCAGAGGCTCTGCGGCGCGTTGGGAATGGGCATATCTGTCGGGCGGCTGGCCGAGCCGCACTCCGATCTACTCGGCGGGTGCGGGCGTGGGATCCGCGGCCGCGTGTCCGCGCTGCACCTTGCCGCCGAAGCGCCGGCACAGCACGTAGAACACCGGCGTGAAGATGAGGCCGAACACCGTGACGCCGATCATGCCGTAGAAAACCGGCGTGCCGAGGGCCTGACGCAGCTCCGCGCCCGCGCCCGTCGCCCACACCATCGGCGCCACACCGAGAATGAACGCCAGCGACGTCATCAGAACGGGCCGCATCCTGATCCGCGCGGCTTCCGACGCGGCCTGGAACCTGTTGCGTCCCTGTTCCTCGAGCTGGGCTGCGAACTCCACGATGAGAATGGCGTTTTTCGCCGCCAAGCCTATGAGAACGATGAAGCCCACCTGCGTCAGAATATTGTTGTCCATGCCGCGCATGATCACGCCGCTGATCGCCGCGATGAGGCTCATGGGCACGATCAGGATCACCGCCAGGGGAAGCGTAAGGCTTTCGAACTGGGCAGCCAGCACGAGGAACACGAAGAGCACGCCGAGCGCGAACGCGAACGCCGCCGTATTGCCGGCCCGGATCTGCTGGAACGCAAGGTCGGTCCACTCGTAGCCGAAACCTTGAGGCAGGACCTCCGCCGCGATCTGCTGCATCATCGCCAGCGCCTGGCCCTGCGAGTAGCCCGGCGCCGCGGACCCGTCGAGCTCGGCCGCCGGATAGAGGTTGTAGCGCGGCACGCGTGCCGGACCCGAGATATCGCTCACCGTCGTGAACGAGCCGAGCGGCACGGTATCGCCCTGCGCGTTCCGCACGCGGATTTGCAGCACGTCCTTCGCGTCCGCGCGGAAATCGGCGTCTGCCTGCGCCGTGACGCGGAACGTGCGTCCGAGCAGGTTGAAGTCGTTCACGTAGGCAGAGCCGAGGTAGGTCTGCAGCGCCTGGAACACGTCCGGGATATTGATCCCGAGCATCTGCGCCTTGACGCGATCGATATCGAGATAGAGCTGCGGCGTCGAGGTTTCGAACAGCGAGAACACCTGCTGCAGCCCGGGCGTCTGGTTCGCGCGCTGCATCATCGCGCCGACAGCCTGCTGGAGTGCCTGCGGCCCCGCACCGTCGCGATCCTGCACCATCATCCGGAAGCCACCGGAGCTGCCGATGCCGCGCACGGCCGGCGGCGCGATGACGAGCACCATCGCTTCCTGAATGACCGAGAACTTCTGCATCAGCGTTTGCTGAATGGCCTGGGCCGAGAGCTCCGGCTTTCCTTCGCGATCCTTGAACGGCTCGAGCACGATGAACACCGCGCCCGCGTTGGACTGCATCGTACGCGTCGCACCCGAGAACCCGATGAAATTGACCGCGTGCTTGACGCCCGGCGTCTCGAGCGCGAGCTCGACCACGCGCCTGTTGACCTCGTCGGTGCGGGCGAGCGAGGCGGCAGGCGGAAGTTGCGTCGCCGTAATGAGGTAGCCGGCGTCGAGACCCGGAATGAACGCGGTCGGCGTCTGGCGGAACTCGTTCATGCCGAACGCGATGATGCCGGCGTAGATCACGAGCATGAGCGCTCCGAGCCGCACCAGCCGCTCGATCAACCAGCCGTATCCCTGCGACGCCTTGTCGAAGCTCCAGTTGAAGACGCGGAAGAAAGCGTGAACCGGCCACATGATCAGGCTGGATCGATGCGTCCCGTCATGAGGCTTGAGCAGCAGCGTGCAAAGCGCGGGAGAAAGCGTCAGCGAGACGATGAGCGAGATGATCGTCGCGCCCGCCACCGTCACGGCGAACTGCTGGTAGAACTGGCCGGAAATGCCGGTGATGAACGCCGACGGAACGAACACCGCCGACAGAACGAGCGCGATCGCGACCAGCGCGCCGCCCACTTCGTCCATCGACTTGAATGACGCGTCCCGGGGCGAAAGCCCCGCCGCCATGTTGCGTTCCACATTCTCGACCACGACGATCGCGTCGTCCACGACGATGCCGATCGCGAGCACGAGCCCGAACAGCGAAAGGTTGTTGAGAGAGAAGCCCATCGCATCGAGCAGGAAGAACGTGCCGATGAGCGAGACCGGGATCGCAACGATGGGAATGACGGCCGCCCGCCACGTCTGCAGAAACAGGATCACGACCGCAACGACCAGCACCACCGCTTCGAGAATGGTGAAAATCACCGCATTGACGGATTCCTGGATGAACTCCGTAGGGTTGTAGACGATGTCGTAGGCGACACCGGCGGGGAAGCCCTTGGAAAGCTCCGCCATCGTCTGCTTGATCTGCTCGGCCGTCGCGATGGCGTTCGAGCCGGGAAGCTGGAAGATACCGAGACCCACCGCGGGGTTGCGGTCGAGATAGGAATTGACGCCGTAGTCGAGCGCGGCCAGTTCCACCCTCGCGACATCCTTCAGCCGGACCACGGCATCGCCGTTGCGCTTGACGATAATGTCGCCGAACTCGTTGGGATCTGCGAGGCGCCCCTGCGTCTGGACGGCGATCTGGAAAGCGCCCGGCATCTCGACCGGCGGCTGGTTGAGAACGCCGGCCGCGACCTGCACGTTTTGGCCCTGCAGCGCCGCCACCACGTCCGCCGCCGTCATCGCAAGCGACTGGAGGCGGTCGGGGTCGAGCCAGACGCGCATCGAATAATCGCGTCCGCCGAACACCGTCACCGACCCGATGCCATCGATCCGGCTCAACACATCGACGATATTGGCGTTGGCATAGTTCGAGATGAACAGCGTATCGCGCGACTGGTCGGGCGACAGCATGTTCACGACCATCATCAGGTCGGGAGACGACTTCGCCACCGTCACGCCGATATTGCGCACGTCCGCGGGCAATCGCGGCTGGGCGACGGCAACGCGGTTCTGAACCTGCACCTGCGCCGTGTCGAGATCGGTCCCGAGATCGAACGCGACCGAAATCGTGAAACGGCCGTCGTTGGACGAGTTCGACGAGATGAACAGCATCTTCTCGACGCCGTTGATCTGCTGTTCGAGCGGCGCAACGACGGTATTGGCGACAACCTCGGCGTTGGCGCCTGGATACTGCCCGGTGACGTTGACCACGGGCGGCGCAATTTCGGGGTACTGGCCGACCGGGAGCCGGAACAGCGACACGGCGCCGACGATCAGGAACACGATCGAGATGACGCTCGCAAAAATCGGTCGGTCGATGAAGAAATGCGAAAAGCGCATGAATAAGCCCTGCCGGTTCGGTTCAGGTCAGTTCGTGCCGACCACGGCCTCGCCGGCCGCACCGTTTGCCGCGGCAGCCTGCTCCGGCGCCACCGTCACGCCCGGACGGATGCGCATCAGACCGTTCACCACGACGTCGTCGTCCGCTTCGAGACCGGACGTGATCACGCGCAGGCCGTCGACCACGGGCCCGAGCGTCACATATTTCGGGTTCACCACGTTGTCCGCCGCGACCACGTAGACGAACTTCCGCACCTGCTCCGTACCGATGGCGCCGTCCGGAACGAGCAGGGCTTCGGCCGGCTTCGACGTGGCCACGCGGATGCGCCCGAACATGCCGGGCGTCAGCTTGCCGTCTGCGTTCTTGAACTCGGCGCGCCCGCGAATGGTGCCGGACGAGCGGTCGATCGTATTGTCCACGAAGTCGATGCTGCCCTCGTGCACGAAATCGTTGTCGTCGATCAGCTTGAGCCGCGCCGGCAGCGTCATACCGCGGTTCGCGGCGCTGGAATTCCCGGCCTGCACAGCCCGCAGATAGCGCAGGTACGACGCCTCATCCATGGTGAACTCGAAGCGGATCGGATCGACGGATGCGACGGTCGCGAGCAAGGTCGTGTTGCCGCCCGTTCCGCCCGTGACGAGGTTCCCGACCGACACGCGCCTGTCGCCGATACGGCCCGAAATCGGCGCCTTGAGCTCCGTGAATTCGAGATCGAGCTCAGCCTGCGCGAGCGCGGCCTTCTGTGCGGTCACGGACGCTTCCGCAACACGCTTGGCCTGCACCCGCTGATCGATGGTCTGCTGCGTGATCGAGGTCCCGCTGACCAGGCTTTCTGCGCGCGACAGATCGCTTTCGGCAAACGCGAGATTGGCTTCCGCCGTCACGACGGCAGCCTTCGCTTGCTCGAGTGCCGCCTCGAACGGCCGCCGGTCGACCGTGAAGAGCGGAGCCCCGGCTTCGACGAGCTGACCGTCTGCAAAATGGATTTTCGACAGGTAGCCGGAGACGCGCGCGCGAACCTCGACGAAATCGAGAGCCACGAAGCGGCCCACATATTCGTCGTGATCGGCAACGGGCTTCGTCACCGGCCTGGCGACGGTCACCTTGGGTGCAGGCGGCGCGGTGCCGGCCGTCGCTCCGGGCTCCTGCTCCCGGCACGCGCCGAGCATTGCCGCCACCGCGATCAGCGCGGCAAAGGCCATTGACGAGCGACGAGGCGACATGGGTCCTCCAGCACGTGACATTGTTTGCGGCCTCGGTTCATCCTCTGCCGAATGATCTACGCGCCGGGCGTGCCCGCGGATCTCGGCATTTGACGGAAATCAGCGACCCTAGCTTTCGTCGCCTGAGGAATGATCCCATGACAAAGCAGGTCGAAGTATGTTAGGCGGTACCGATCGGTAACATCGGGTTTGGTACCGAGCGGTAACATCACAGTCAAGAGGCAATGAACAAGACGATCGTTCGCAACGGGCGAAATCCCGAGGCATTGGACGCCCTTGCGCCGCCCCCTCGCGAGCGGATTCTCGCTGTTGCCTGCGATCTGTTCTACCGGAACGGGATCCACGCGGTCGGCGTCGAGGCGATCGCCGAAGCCGCCCGCACCAACAAGATGACGCTTTATCGGCACTTCAAGTCGAAGGACGATCTCGTCGTCGAATATGCCCGCCAGCTTGCCGCGGCGGGAGACGCCGTCTGGCTCAAGCTCGCCGCCGATCACCCCGACACCCCCGAAAAGCGCCTCGCCGCCTGGGTCGATCATGTCGAGGAGATCGTCACCAGCAACGCCGAGCGCGGGTGCGCCCTCGCCAATGCGGCCGTCGAGCTCCAGCCGGGCCATCCCGCCCGCGCGGTCATCGAGGATTACAAGCACCGCAAACGCGACCACCTCGTGAAGCTGTTCCGCGCCGCGCGATACCGCGACCCCGAGCCTCTCGCCGACGAAGTATTCCTGTTGTTCGAAGGCGCCCGGATCAGCATCCAGTGCGGCAGCCGCGGACCGGCGTCCCGCCTGGTCGCGATGCTGCGGGACCTTCTGGCCAAGGCCCCGCGTAAAGCCCGCGGCTAGACCATGATCACTTCAGGCCCTAGAGCCGTTCCGATTTTGGTGGAATCGCGGAACGGCTCTAAGTTTTTGCTTTATCGTGCTTCTTATCGGAAAACCGGTTCCCACTTTTCCGGAAGCACTCTATCAGCCTGAAGTGTGAATCATCGGTCTCGCCAAAGAGTTACCATAGACCGACGTCTTCCCAGCGCTCGGGCGGGATCTCGTCGCCGAGTTGGTAGGTGAACGCCGTCACCTTGAGGTGATCGCTCGCGAGCGTGCAGTCGAAGCTCAGCGCATACCAGCCCTTGCTCGCGCGCACGGCGGCGCCCTTGGCAGAGACGGCCGTCCCGTCGAACTGCGCCCGCCCGAACGTATCGGGCATCACGCGATCGACCCCCTTCAGCCGCTTGTCTCGCCGGATGGCGTCGATCCCGCGAGCGACGCACGCCTGCTGCGCGCGCTCTTCCGGGCTGAGCTTCATCAACGCTTTTTCATTGCGGCTAGGCTGAGCGGCCTCGGCGAGCGGCGCAACGAGCAAACACGCAAACGCAACGAGCACGAAACGCATCGTGGTCCCCCAAGATCCCCTGAACATGATCGGAGGAAGAAGGACCAATCAATTGTGGCATCATTGAGCGAGGGCTATCGCTTTCTCATCACCTGTCTGACGGTCGCGCAGCGGCCGTCGAAAAAGCCGCGCGGTTGTATCTCAATCAGGCGTCGGACCGTCAGGTGCGCGTCGAGGACGGACCCTGATCGTCGTCGTTCTGCCCGTCGCAACCATCCGACCGAGAGACGCCGTCCCCGGACTTCCGATCCGCCTCCTCGAGATTTTCGAGCGCATCGATCATGCGCCACGGCATGAGCGTCCGCACCACCCGGTCGTAGGTGCGCTTGAGCTGCGGGCTGAGATATCTGACCATCTTGTCCATTCCGGTAGAACCGGAAGCAGCGCGCGAGGTTCCGGGCGGGCAGACAGCCCAGCCGAAAAGTCAAGCGGTGAAAGTGCTTGTGCCGCATAGAATGTCCTGGATCAGCCCCCCGGGGTCCCGGCTATATCCTGCGAGTCGCTGCGACAGAGACCGTCCCCATGACCGACATCACCCAGCCTGCGGACAGCCGGCTTCGGCAGACGCTCGAAACAGCGCTTCTGAACCCGATCCGCGCGTTTCGCCTGCGCTATCTCCCCTTGCTGATGGTCTATTTCGCCTACGGCGCGCTCGGCATCATCACCATCGCGGAAACGTTCTGGATCAAGTCCGCTCTTACCATGACGCCTGCGGAGCTTGCAGCCCTCTCGGTCTGGCTCACGCTGCCGTGGACGATCAAGATGGTGTTCGGCGAATTGGTCGACGCCGTGCCGATCATGGGCTCCCAGCGCAAGGTTTACGTCCTGATCGGCGGGACGCTCGTTGCAGCAGGGCTCGTCACGCTGGCGGGCGCCGCGGGCGGATGGATCGCCGTCGCCGAACCGCAGAACCTTTACCGCCTGGGATCTTTTCTTTCGGTGGTCGGGGTCGTGCTGCAGGACGTCGCCGCCGACGCCATGAGCACCGAAGTCGTCGATCGCGAGCACCCCGACGGCACGCCGCGCAACGTCCAGGACGTCAACCGCGATCTCGGCATGGTCCAGGTGCTGGGCCGCCTCGCGCTCTCGTTCGGGATGGTGGCGGTGGCCGGTCTCGCCGGTCTCCTGGCGAGCGTGTTCTCCTATGAAACCGTGTTTCTCCTCGGCCTCGTCATCCCCCTCATCTCCGTATCGGGTGCGCTCCTGATCGACATCACGCCGACGGAGACACGCCCCGTCGACTGGCGCATCCTGGGCGGCGGCCTCGCATTTGGCGCCGCCGTCGTGGCCGTCGCCACCACCGGGCTCCCGTTCGGCCAGGAAATCGTGTTCGTATTTTCGATGGCCGTCGTGTGCGCCATGCTATGGCGCATTGTGCGCGACCTTGATGCGCGCACGCAGGAAACGATCCTCTACGCCGCGATCATCATCTTCGTATTCCGCGCAACGCCCCTCGTCGGCCAAGGCTACACCTGGTTCACCATCGACGTGCTGGGATTCGACGAGGCCTTCCAGGGCACTCTCAACCAGATCGGGGCGGTGCTCGCCCTCGCAGGTACCTGGCTTTTCTCCGACGCCATCACCAAGCGTCCCGTTCCGGTGGTCCTGCTCTGGCTCACGATCGTGGGCACGCTGCTCTCGCTTCCAAGCCTCGCCCTCACGCTCGGCATCAGCGAGTGGACGGAAGCGACCTTCGGCTTCGGCGCACGCACCATCGCCATCATCGATACCGCCGCCTCGTCCCCCTTCATGCAGCTCTCGATGATCCCGCTGCTCACGCTCATCGCGATCTATGCGCCGCCGACGCGACGCGCCACGTGGTTCGCGCTCATGAGCTCGCTCATGAACCTCGCCCTCGTCGCCAGCGCGCTGCAGACGAAGTATGTGAACCAGATGTTGGTCGTGGATCGCGGCTCTTACGAGAACCTGCCGCTCCTGCTCGGCCTCGTGATGACCGTCGGGCTGGTGGCGCCGCTCGCGGCCATTCTCGTGTTCGGCCGCAAGCTGAATGGCGCTCAGAAACAAAAAGCGCCCAGCTAACCGGCGTCACTCTCTTCGCGTCTCTGTCAGTCCTCGCGACCGAACGCACGGCGCAGCTCGACCTTCGCCCGCTCGAGCGTCTCGACGCGTCGCCGCGGCAGCGACCTGCCGGCACGATTGATGTAGAACGTGAGCATCGACATGGCGGACTGATAGGGCGTGCCCTTGCGCCGCCGACTCCGTTCCGCCGAGCGCTTGAGCGACTGCGCGATTTCGGCAGCCCGGCCTTTGAAGACGCCGCTATCGAGATCCAGCGCATCGCTGGTGCGGGTGACCTCGGCGGACCAGTTCTTCTGCTTTGCCGCGCGCTTGGAGCGGGCTGCCGGCCCCTGCCGTTTTGTCCCCTTGGCTTTTCTGTCTGTCATGGAAGCGACCCAGGGCCTCCGCTCGAAAACGGATCATGGGACGCGAACAGCCTGAGGTGCGGAAGGTTCCCCCAGTGGCGCGCGACCAGTGGCAAGCGACGAACGCCGTTTAGGGCTGCGCGAGATAGACGCGGCTTGCCGAACCGTGCCCTGACGCCTCTTCCGCGAGATAGAAGCTGTGAACCCAGCCCGTCGCGCGACGATATCGGACAGGGCACCAGTCCCCTTGGCAATGGCCCGTGATTTCGATCCGCCGGCCGTTCGGCGGAATGGATGCGACGGCCGCATGCGCCTCGGACGGGCCGCCGCGCACATTGAGCACATCGCGGCGCATAACCCCCCGCACGCGATAGAAGCCGGGCGCACGAACGGACGGAGCCGACGTCCACGGCTCGCGCTCCGCCCGCACGTCTTTCTGAGCCGGCGGCTTGAGCGATCCCGTTTCTGCCCCCTGAGGCTGGGCGGCTGGCACGGCCTTTGGCTGCGACGCCGCCTGCGCACGCGCCGCGAGACGCGTTTCCTTTTTCGGCGTCTGCTTTGCCGCCTCGACGGCCGCGACGGGCACAGGGGCCGGTTGCGGCGCCTCTTCGCCCGCGATGCGGGCCGAGGCCGCGAGCAATCCTGCGCCACCGAAGCGCATCATGGGGACTTCCGGCTTCGTATCCGACGCGGACACCGCCTCAACGACCGAAGCGCTTGCCGGAGGCGCGCCCTCCTCGGCTCCGAGATCCACCCCTGCGACGCGGATCTCCGCGGTTCGCGCGGGCGCGCGAACAGGCAACGGCAGAGGCTCGGCCACGGCCGGCACGCGAGCACGGGGCGCCTCGGCCTGTCGCGCGCTTTTTGGCTGCGGAGGCTTTGCGGCCGCGGACGTCGCAGCCGGTTGCGACGCCTGAGACGCAGTCGCCGCATTCGCGACGACGGTTGCCTGCGGGGATCCCGGCGTATCCGTGGACGGTCCCTCTACGAGCGTCGCCGTGCCCTTCTTTCCGTTGTCCTGCTGCCAGAACAGCCGCGTTCCGTCTTGTTGCACGCTGAGGCATTGCGGCTCGGCGTCGAACCAGCGGAACCACTTCGAGCAGATCCTGTCTCCGTCGATCCACCAGCGCCCGCGATCACGCGCGGACCCGAGCAGCGGCCCGAGTTCTCCGGCTTCGCCCGATACGAGACCGTCCGTGCCGAAGCGCACGGGGATCTTCGTCCCGAGCGGCGTATCCATCTCGATGAGCGCGCCGTTGAGCGATCTTTTCAGATCCTCGCCGGACAGCGGCACCGGCCCGGCGAACGCGGCCGTCGCTCCCGATACGACACTGAGAATGAGGAACGGCCTGAGCAAGCGATCGACCCTGACGCTAGAACATTCGACGCCCGAGCCCCTACCTCCTACAGGAGTATGGCAGGAACAGGATCGGCGCCGCCATGCGGTCCAAAAACTGACCCGCACACCGAGGCTTGCAACGGTGCGGGGCCGGCCTCGCGCGCGACACGGAAGGCCACTCTAACCAATAGGTCGAGGGCTCTTACCAACCCGTAAAGATTGGTAAACAAGGAGCACATCTGACCGGCCAGCCCGCCTGGCTTGTGCTAAGTGTGTTCCGAAGCCCGCAACCGTACCGAGAGCCACATGCGCATTGCTGCAATCCTGTACGAAGCCGACGAAGGGCCGGCGGCGGACGCTCTCCTCACCGGCATCGCTCGAAGTTTCCGCGCGCGAGGCCTCAAGCTCGCCGGTGCGGTTCAAAGCAACGTCGCCCAGCCCGGCCGAAGCCGCTGCGACATCCTCCTCGAGGACCTTGCATCGGGACGCGTCGTGGAAGCCTCCGAGAACCGCGGCCCGATGGCCAGCGGGTGTCGGCTCGACGCCGGCGCGCTGGAAGACATCGTCGGCCTGTCGGCAGCGTCGCTCGCTCCTGAAACCGCGCTGGTCATCGTCAACAAATTCAGCAAGCGCGAAGCGGAAGGCCACGGCTTCCGGCCCTTGATCGAACAGGCCGCCGTCCTCGATATTCCTGTGCTGGTGGCCGTCAAGCCGGCGCATCTCGACGCCTGGACTTCATTCGTCGGCGGCGCTCCGACCCTCCTGCCGCTCGATGAGGAAACGGTCCGGCGCTGGTGCGAGACGGCGATGACGGGCAAGGCTCCGCACGAGGCAGCGACGCTGTCCTCGATCCAGCCGTAGCGGTCCCACGCCGATGCGGGCGCGTGTCGCCCCCGCCGGCCGCCTCCGATCTGGGTGCACAATAGCCACAGCCGATCGAGAACGATCCAGATTCTATACGAAATTCATCAAGAATTGACTTTGCTCAAGTGGCCGCCACCGGAGCCATCCCTATTCCTTCTGTCTCAAGGACTTGCTCCTCCCCGTCGCGGAGGGGCGCGGCCGGCCTGAGGCGCCGGACGCCGGCCCCGGAAGGAAAACGTAGTGTGTCGAGCCGTCAGATGACAGATGCCGTTCTTGCCCCGCATTTTGCGCGGCTCGTCGACGAGCCGATCTGCGATGCCTTCGCGGGGCGCCGGGCGGTCCTGCCGTGGCGGAACAAGCGTCCGCTTCCCGCGGACGATGTGCCCGCCACATGGGCCAGCCTGATGCGCAACCATCGCTCGTCCGAAGACCGGCTTGCGTACGTGCACGTTCCCTTCTGCGCCAACCACTGCCTGTTCTGCGGTTTCTACCGCAACGCCTATACGCCGCAGGCAACGTCGTCCTACGCCGATCTCCTGATCGAGGAAATCGAGCACGAGGCGTCGGAGCCGACGATCCGCAGCCGGCCGGTGGCGGCCGTCTATCTGGGCGGAGGAACGCCGAGCGCGCTATCCGCCGCCGAACTCTCCCGCATCCTCGAAACGATCAAGCGGTGTCTGCCGCTCACACCCGAGTGCGAGATCACGATCGAAGGCCGCATCATCCACTTCGACGCCGAAAAGATCGACGCCGTGCTCGAAGCCGGCGTCAATCGCATCTCCATCGGCGTTCAGAGTTTCGATACCGAGGTCCGCCGGCGACAGGGACGGCGCGCGTCGCGAGACGAGGCGATCCGTTTCCTGGAGGCGATCCGGGATCGCGATCGCGCAGCCCTCGTCATAGATCTCCTCTACGGGCTTCCAGGCCAGACCGAAGCCGTTTGGCGCGAGGACTTGCGCATCGCCACCGACATCGCGCCCGATGGCCTCGATCTCTACGGCCTCAATCTCATTCCGGGAACACCCCTGCACACGGCGTCCGCGAGCGGCAAATTCCGCAACATGGCCGCGCTTCGCGAGATCGGGCGCATGTATAGCACGGGCGTGGAAACGCTTGCCGCGAAAGGCTGGACGCACCTCAGCAACAGCCACTGGGCCCGCACACCGCGCGAGCGCAACGTCTACAATCTGCGCATCAAAGAGGGTGTCGATTGCCTGGCTTACGGGTCCGGCGCCGGCGGCCTGCTGGGCCGACACAGCTACAGCGTTGCGCCGGATTTGGATGTGTATCGCGACGCTGTTCTCGCTGGCCGCAAACCCATCCTCGGCATGCTCGTTTCGGATTCGCGTCAGCCCGCGCGCAACGCGATCACGGCCGGCCTCGAGGTCGGGCGGCTCGATCTCGACCGGATCGCGATCCACCTGGGCGGCAGGCTGAACCCCGCCATCGCCCCGCTTCTCGATCAATGGCAGACGGCCGGACTGGTCTCGATCGAAGGAAGCATCGTCTCGCTCACCACGGCCGGGCGCTTCTGGTACGGCAACCTGGTCTCCGCCTTCGACGCCGTGCTGTCGGACGGGGCGCCTGCAGCCGCCCCAGGCAGGCCCGCCGGTGTGAGCCGAAATCATGAAACTCAGCAAAGGACATCGCGCCCATCATGACTCACGCAAACACAGCCACAGCCCGTGATCTCGTCCGCATCGCCCTCGCCGACGATCCCGGCGGCATCCTGGAGGCAACGGCCTCCCGCCACGGACTGTCGCTTCAGGACACCGTCGAATGCCTGCCCGCCGACATGTGGACGCGCATCTCCGGCACGCACTTCGTCGATGTCATGCGCGACCTTTCCGAATGGGGAGACGTCACCGTCATCTCCCACACGAAGGACGCCATCCTGGAATTCGAAGGGCCTGTGCCCACCGGCACCCTCGGCCACGGCTTCTACAATCTCGCCGGCGGCAGCGGACTGAGCGGACACCTGCGGGCCGACAACTGCAAGGCAATCGTCTTTCTCCGCCGCCCGTTCATGGGGAAGGAAACACTCTCGGTCCAGTTCTTCAACGCGGATGGCGAAGCCATGTTCAAGATTTTCGTCGGGCGCGACGAAACCAAGAAGCTGAAGGCCGATCAGGTGAAGCGCTTCACGCAGCTAGAGACGCGCTTCCCGGAAACCAGGGGCACACATTGAGATGAGGCCGGTACTGATCTTCGGAGCGAGCCGGGGCGTCGGCTTGCTTCTGGCAAAGAAGCTGCGACAGGGCGGCGTCCCCGTGCTCGCGATGCTCCGCTCCGACTCCGGCCGCGCAGAGCTCGAAGCCGACGGCGTGCGCATCGCCTCGGGTGACGCGTTCTCGACCTCCGACATCGAGCGCGCATTCTCCCTCGTCCAAGGCAAGTTCGACGTGGTCTCGACGCTGGGCGGCCTCGGACCCGATGGCAAATACGTCGACGATGTCGGCAACATCGATGTGATCGACGAAGCCGCGCGGCGCGGCGTCACCCGGTTCGTTCTGGTGACGTCGATCGGATGCGGAGACATGGCGCCATTCCGCTCCGAGCGGGCCATCGCCGCGTTCGGCGCGGCCGTGGACGCGAAAACGCGCGCCGAAGAGCATATGAGGCGCACCATCCCGCAAGGCACCGCGATCCGGCCGGGTGGCTTGCGCTCCGAGCCTGCAACCGGCCGCGGGATCTTGTCGACCGACCCCGAGATGCACGGCTTCATCCATCGCGCGGATGTGGCCGATCTCGTGGCACGCGTGCTGCGCGACGACGATACCGCGGGCCGCGCCTTTGCAGCGGTCGACAGGGATCAGGCGAAAAGCGTCAATCCCATCGCACCCTTTCCTCTCGCGGCATAGGGGAAAAGGCATGTCCGGCCCAATGAGAAACACAGCCTGCAAAACGCACGGAAAGCGAGGTCCGGCATGAAACTCGGGTTCCTGATGATCGTCATGACCCTGCTCGAAAGCGGAGAGATGTCTGCGGCATTCGTCAACACGGCCTCTCTCGACGAGTGCGAGCGCCGTGCAGCCGCCGTCCGCACAATTCTCTCGAACGGACCGGTGCCGCTCAAGGATCTTGTCTGCCGCCGCTCGGATGCCGCGTTCGAACCGTTCTCGCACGACGCGCAGGGCGCCCATGCGCACCGCTATCTCGTTTCGTTCGACGACACGGACGCCAAGATCACGCCACTGCCCGACGACACGCCCTGCGGCGCCGATTCAGCCGCCGCGCGCGATCCGTCCAAGCCAAGCCAATACTGCGCGGTCTCCGCCCAGAAACTGCTTTCGGAAGGGAACTGACGTCAAAAGACGGCAACGGAGGGTTTCCCGTGGCGCGGCGACGCGTTTTTCACGGCGGGCCTTGCTGTGTCGTCACGCAAGGAAAGGTACGAGGTATGACGACGACGAAGCATAACTGCATGAGAGCGGAGGACGGAACCCTTCCGCGCGCTCCGTGGCCGCAAAGATCGAAAGACCGGTCTCGGATGAAGGAGGCGGCGCTCGGCCTGATGCTGTCGACGGCCATTTTGGCGTCGTCCCCGGCGCATGCCCAGGACGGCGCAGTTTGGCTCGACGGCATCACCGTGATCGGCACGCGCACGGAGGTCTCGGTGCAGGACAACCCGGCGTCCGTCACGGTGATCGACAGGCAGCAGCTCGAGCGCAGGGCGCCGGAGAGCATCGCCGAGATGCTGCGTGACGTCCCCGGCGTCGAGGTCGTAGATTCGTCCGCGGCCGGCATGAAGCGTCTGCGGATCCGCGGCGAGTCGTCGGCCCGCGTGACTATCCTCGTCGACGGCCAGGAGATCACCGATCACAGCACGTTCGGGACACCGATCCTGATCGATCCGAGCAACGTGGAGCGCATCGACGTCGTGCGTGGCCCGGCATCCGTACTCTACGGCGCCAAGGCCATCGGCGGCGTGATCAACATCATCACCAAGCGCGGATCGGACAAACCCGTCGAGCTGGAGCTTGGCGGCGCCTACTATTCCGGAACGAAGGGCCGTCAAGGCTGGGCTGCGCTGTCGGGAACGATCGAGAGCTTCGACTACCGCATCTCGGGAACCCTCGCCGACCACGAGGATCGCAAGGTTCCGAACGGCCGCTATACGTCCACCGGCAGGCTCGAAGGCACGTCGTTCGATAACGACGATCTCTACCTGCATCTCGGCCACACCTTCGGCACCGCGAACAACCACTATCTGGCGCTCAAGGTCGAGCAGAACCGGCTCACGACGGAGAACTGGACCGATCCCGAGAGCCTCGTCTTTCCCATCACGGATTTCCGCATCGACCTCCCGCAGCGTGACCGGCAGAAGATCGGCGCCTACTACGACGGCAAGAATCTCGGCCCGGTTCTGCGCAACGTCCACGTCGATGCATTCTATCAGACGATCGACCGCCTCTTCATGAACGAGGTGGTGATGCAGCCGTTACTCCCCATGAGTCCCGCCTCGGTCACGGTCACGTCAACGTCCGACGACCAGATCGTGAACTTCGGCGGCACGATCCAGGCCGACCTCCAGTTCCACCCCGACCACGAGACCATCGTCGGCATGCACTACCTGTCGGACGGGTTGGATACGGCCAAAACCTCGTCGACGGTACAGAGAGGCTTTCCCGGCCCGGCGCGGCCCTCCACATATCGGGACGACCTCGACAAGGCGTTCATAAGAACGGCGTCCGCTTTTGCACAGAACACGTGGTCGTTCGCGCAGGACTTCAAGCTCGCGACCGGCGTGCGCTATCACCACATCGAAACCGAGCTCGATTACACGACCAGCACCACGCGATCCCCTCAGAGCACCACCGACGAGCAGATCGTGACGTCGGCCAGCCTCGTTTACACCGGCATCCAGGATACGACGCTGCGTGCGCACTACGCGGAAGGCTACATCACGCCGACGTTGCTTCAGCTCTTCACCGATACCGCGGCAGGCCGCGGCACGAACACCTACGGCAACGCCGACCTCGACACCGAAACGTCGCGAAGCTTCGAAATCGGCGCGCGTTACAATGCAGCCGGCCTCGCCGTGGACGTCGCAAGCTTCTACACGACGGCGAAGGACTACATCACAACGGTCCGCTGCGGAACGGGGGTCGCGTGCCCGGCCGGGGCCACGGCAGCAGAGTACGTCTACGACAACGTCGACGAAGCGACGACCTACGGCATCGAGCTCATGGCAGAATACGCAATCCCCGGCACCGCGTTCACGCCTTACGTGAGCGGCGCCTGGACACGGCGTAAACTCGAGTTCCAGCGCTTTGAGACCTACAACAGCAACACGCCCGAGCTCTCGAGCCGGATCGGCGTGCGCTACGATGCGGTGATCTCGGGGTTCAATCTCTGGACGGATCTGTTCGTGCGCACGGCAAGCGGCGTCAAGCTGTCGTCATGGAACGATACGACATCCACCGTCGAGACCGATACGCTGTCAGGGTGGACGACCTTGAACTTCGCGTTCGGTGGCCCGCTCACCGCGGATGAAACTGCGACGTTCGCCGTCCATCTCAACAACCTGACCGACGAAGAGTATCGCTCGTCGTTCGACGAGATCCCGGGAATCGGCCGCAGCGTGGAGGTGAGCGCCCGGGTGAAGTTCTAGAGTGCTTCCGGAAAAGTGGGAACCGGGTCATGGCGAAGCCGTGCCCTCACGAAGTCCGATAAGAAGCACGATAAAGCAAAAACTTAGAGCCGTTCCGCAATTCCACCAAAATCGGAACGGCTCTAGAGTGGCACCAGAAAGGCTCGGCGCTCACAAAGCCTGACAACAGGCACCACAAACGAAAACATGGAGCCGTCCCGAGACGATCGGGACGGCTCCAAGCCGTGAGAGCTTCCGAGCCACTCAGCTACGGCGCGCGAAAAGCCATCGGCCGATCGCGACGCCTTTCACTCCGCCGCTTCAGCCGGCTTCGCGATCTGGCGCGTACGGGTGGAGAACTCCTCGTAGTCTCGCTGATAGGCCGAAAGCCCGTTGGTCGGCGAAACCTGCACGGCCGTCACCTTGTATTCCGGACAGCTCGTCGCCCAATCCGAGAAGTCGGTGGTGATGACGTTGGCCTGCGTGAGCGGATGATGGAACGTCGTGTACACCACGCCGGGCGCGACGCGGTCGGTGATGTTCGCCCGCAAGGCGGTCTCGCCTGCACGGCTCTTGATCATCACCAGGTCCTTGTCCTTGATGCCGCGCTGCTCCGCGTCATGCGGGTGGATTTCAAGCACATCCTCTGGGTGCCAGGCGCCATTGGCCGTGCGCCGCGTCTGGGCGCCCACGTTGTACTGGGAGAGGATTCGGCCCGTGGTGAGGAGCAGCGGATAGCGCGGACCGATCCGCTCATCGGTCGGAATGTACTCGGTCAATACGAAGTGGCCCTTGCCGCGCACGAACTCACCGACGTGCATGATCGGCGTGCCCTCGGGATGCTCCTCGTTGCATGGCCACTGGATGGAGCCGCCAAGGTCCTCAATGCGCTTGAACGACATGTTCGTGAAGGTTGGCGTCAGACGCGCGATCTCGTCCATGATCTCGCTTGGATGCGTATAGCTCCAGTTCAGCCCGAGCTTGTTGGCGATGAGCTGCGTGACCTCCCAGTCGGCATAGCCGTTCTTGGGCTGCATGACCGTGCGAATGAGCTGCACGCGCCGCTCGGCGTTGGTGAAGGTCCCGTCCTTCTCGAGGAATGTGCAGCCCGGCAGGAACACGTGGGCGAAACGCGCGGTCTCGTTCAGGAACAGGTCCTGCACGACGACGCACTCCATTGCCTCGAGGCCGGCAGCCACGTGATGCGTATTGGGATCGGATTGCAGAATGTCCTCGCCCTGGATGTAGATCGCCTTGAAGGTGCCGTCGACAGCCGCATCGAGCATATTGTTGACGCGCAGGCCCGGCTCCGGGTCGAGCTTGCATCCCCACGCCTCCTCGAACATCGCGCGCGTCACCGGATCGGACACGTGACGATAGCCGGTGAACTCATGCGGAAACGAGGCCATGTCGCACGAGCCTTGCACGTTGTTCTGCCCGCGCATCGGATTGACGCCCACTCCGGGGCGGCCAAAGTTGCCGGTGGCCATGGCAATGTTCGCGATGGCGATGACGGCGGTCGAACCCTGCGAGTGCTCGGTGACGCCGAGGCCGTAATAGATTGAAGCGTTGCCGCCGGTCGCGTAGAGGCGCGCCGCGCCACGGACGTCCGCGGCCGGAACGCCGGTGTACTGCTCCATGGCTTCGGGCGAGTTTTGCTCCTGTGAGGCGAACGCCTTCCACTCCTCGAACGCGTCCGGCTCGCAGCGCGCGCGCACGAACGCCTCGTTGACGAGACCTTCGGTCACGATGACGTGCCCGATCGCCGTGAGGATCGCGACATTGGTTCCCGGTTTCAGAGCGAGGTGATGGTCCGCCTGCACATGCGGCGTGCGCACGAGATCGATACGGCGCGGATCGATGACAATCAGCCTCATGCCTTCGCGGAGGCGCTTCTTGATGTGGCTGCCGAAAACGGGGTGAGCATCGGTCGGGTTGGCGCCGATGACCAGGATGACGTCCGAATGATCGATGGAATCGAAATCCTGCGTGCCGGCCGACTCGCCGATCGTGGTCTTCAAGCCGTAACCCGTCGGCGAGTGACAGACGCGAGCGCAGGTGTCGACATTGTTTACGCCGAAACCCGCTCGGATGAGCTTCTGGACCAGATAGGCTTCCTCGTTCGTACAGCGCGACGAGGTGAGCCCGCCGACAGCCGTGCGGCCGTACTCATGCTGGATGCGGTGGAATTCGGACGCGACGCGGTCGAGCGCCTCCTCCCAGCTCGTTTCGCGCCAGGGATCGGTGATCTTGTCACGCACCATCGGCTTCAAAATTCGATCCGGATGCGTGGCGTAGCCGTAGGCGAAACGGCCCTTGACGCAGGAGTGGCCGTGGTTGGACTTGCCGTCCTTCCACGGCATCATGCGCACGACTTCCTCGCCCCGCATCTCGACCTTGAAGGAGCACCCGACTCCGCAATAGGCACAGGTCGTGATCGCCGAGTGCTCTGGTTGGCCCGCGTCGATAATCGACTTCTCGATCAATGTGGCCGTTGGGCAAGCCTGCACGCAGGCGCCGCAGGAGACGCATTCGGACGCGAGAAAGTCCTCGTTCATGCCCGGCGATACGCGGCTGTCGAAGCCGCGGCCCGAGATGGTCAGGGCAAACGTCCCCTGAACCTCCTCGCAGGCGCGGACACAGCGGTTGCAAACGATGCATTTGGAGGGGTCGTAGGTGAAGTACGGGTTGGTTTCGTCCTTCGAGAGCCAGAGATCGTTGGCGGCGTGGTCGACACGATTCTTGGCGAAGACGTGGTTGGCGCCGTCGTAGCCATAGCGAACCTCGCGCAGGCCCACGACGCCCGCCATATCCTGCAGCTCACAGTCGCCGTTGGCCGCGCAGGTCAAACAATCGAGCGGGTGGTCGGAGATGTAGAGCTCCATCACGCCATTGCGGATCTTGGCAAGGCGCGGGGTCTGAGTGTGAACCTTGATGCCGGGCGCGACGGGTGTGGTGCACGAGGCCGGCGTGCCGTTCCGGCCCTCGATCTCGACAAGGCAGAGGCGGCAGGAGCCGAAGCTCTCGAGCATGTCGGTCGCACAGAGCTTCGGGATGGTCGTGCCCATCTCCATCGCGGCACGCATGATGGACGTGCCTTCCGGTACCGTCACCTCCACACCGTCGATGGTGAGCGTCACCGTCTTCTCGGACTTGGACTCCGGAGTGCCGTAGTCGGTCTCTTTGATCAGGGCCATGGTTTCCAACCCGAACTGTGGTCTTTGTTTTTCGATGCCCGGGGCGAGCCGCAACCGTCATGCCTCGCCGGCAGGAACTCCGCATATATTATATCGTATTACGATACATTCAAGCGGCACATTCATGGCCCTCGGCCTTACCGGGGAGCAAATCCATGCTGCGGTGCAGGTGGGAGAGCCCGTCTGCTGGCACGTCGTCTCACGGAACGAGGCTCGGACGGCGTTGCGCTGGACTTCAGATCACGGAGGGCGAAGGCTGCTTTTCGAGCCGCAGCAGAGTGATGGACGCCCCGAGGATCAGAACGATACTGACGACGATCCACGGCGTTATCGGCTCCTGGAAGAACAACGCCGCGAATACGATGGCGTAAACTGGCTCCAGAGCGATGAAACCGCTGCACGTGCTCGCCGAAAGGCGCTCCAACGCATAGAGGTAGATCAGGAGCATCACGGCGGTGTTGAAAACTCCCAGCGCAGCCAGCGACAGCCATTGAACCACGCTCTGAGGGGCCGGAACCGCGAACAGCAATGTCGGCGCCAGGAGCAGGAGAACGCCGAAGTTCTGGTAAAATGAGATGCTCGTGGGAGACAGAGCCGTGCCGAGCTGCCGGCCCGCGCGCCAGAACAATGCGTAGGTGAATGCCGACACGAGGCCCGCGGCCGCGCCCTCCAAGTTGCGCTGCCCGTTACCGCTGGGCTCAACCAGCAACGCCACCGCAATGATGATGACCACCCCCACAGCGAATTCCGTCGGACGGGGCAATCGTCGCTGTTCGATAGCCTCGACGAGCACCGTGAAGAGCGGAAAGGTCGCGAAAGTGAGAGTGGCCACGGCGACGCCAGCCTGCTGCACGGACACGAAGAAGGTCAGCCAATGGACGGCGAGGAAGAACCCGCTCAATCCGAGCCCGCCCCACAACGACGCCAATCCCCGAAGGTCGATCCGGTATCCGCCGAGGAGCCCGAGCGTCAGCGCACCGAACCCAGCGCGCATCGCGACAATCCAGAAGGGAGAGACGTTCAGCTTTCCGTATAGCGCCGCGGTGCCGAATATGACTGCCGCAATGTTGATCGCCAACACACCCTGGGCCTGGGCCGAGAGGCCATGCAGCCATGGACGACGCGCGGGTTTGGAGGGCAACATTGCGGCCACGAAATGCTCGGCTGAGGAGGATTTTGCCGGCACCATCAGCTTTGGCCAAAGCGGCGTCAAGCGCGTCCCTACGCCGCTCCAGGTTGACACCTGCAGTCCGCGCCAGAGCCCGTTTTGATGAAGTGCCGATACGGCGAGGTCAGTCCGGCCGGTCACGTTCAGGGAGCATGGCGATTGCCACCGCGACGGCGACGCCCACCTGCATACATGCCATGAGGAAGAGACCGCGGGCGACGCCGTTCTCTCCGGAAAGAAGGGCGCGAAGCTCGGGTTGCCAGTGCGCGATCGCGATGCCGCAAATCACGCCAGCGACACAGCCTCGCGCAAGAGCGCCGGCGAGCGTATGCACCAGCGACAGGGTCAGGGCGTGCGGCAGCTGCGCTGTCAGCAGCTTGCGATACCCAATGAGAAGCAATACGGGCATCGGTTTGCCCTCGTGCTCGTCCGATCACATGGATCGGATCGGTTTTTTGGCCTGTCTAATGCGGCGCGGGACAAGAAGACCCAAGTTGTACGGGTGTTGATCGTGAGGCTCGTTCGACCCGGCCGTGAGATCGCGCGCGGCTATCGCTGGCCACCGCGCGCGCCATCCCGTTCGTCACCGCCGCGCCCACCAAGTCCCGGTGTTCCGTCTTGCGGCTGGGGCTTTGTTTTTCGAGGTATCTTTCGCGACACGTCTTTCGACTTCGCCGGATCACGGTCGCTCTCGAGGCCGGCGGCGTTTTTAATCTCGTCCGTCATTGTGCCATCTCCGAAGATAGCCCGACCCATTGAGGCAACGCGCGGTGTCGCGCGACGGTTCATTTGGCGACGTGCTTTTTTAGGTCCGCCGCGCAGCTAGCGACGTTTGCCGCGCGGCTCTTCAGGCGTGCCGCCGAGAAAAAAGCCGACAGGCGACCAACGAACCATGGCGGTGGCCAGCCGGATTTGAGCGTCCATGACAGCGCTTATCGGATTGAAGGGTGCGTCTTCGGGTTTCGCGCGGCGTGCGCGCGAAGCGGTCCGCGCCTTGCTCGCCCGGGGAGCACGCTTCACGTCCTCGGACTTCGTCCTGAGAGGGGCCGAGGCCTTGCGGGTTTTCTTTGCCTTGGTCTTTGTTTTCGTGGCCTGCCGCGTCGTGCGCTTTGCCATAGTGATGGGCATCCTTTCCTCTTCCTGAAAACAACGGGTTCGGATGGGAGCGGTTCCCGGCTGAGCGCGTAACAACGTCCGTTGCCGAGAGCCGAACCGACCGGCCCGGCAAGGCCGAGCCGATCCAGCACCAGAGCCACGCCTCGCGTTGGCGGCGTGCCCCCCTACGAGCAAAGAGCATGACAATCGTCAAGCACCGCACCGCGCTGCCGGTTTAAGGGCTTTGGGTGTCCATTCCGCAGACTGGCGCCTTCGCAACGCCGTGCTGTGCCTCTCGACGGAGCACCATCGCCATGCAGTCCAGGATCGCCGTCATCACCGGTGCAAGCTCCGGCATTGGCCGCGCAACAGCGGAGAGGTTCCTCGATGAGGGCTACCGGCTCGCCCTCATGGCGCGCACCGAAGAACCTCTCCTTGAAATCAAGCGGAAGGCTCCGGACCGAGTTCTGGTCGTGCCAGGCGACGTGACGGACGGGTCACATCTCGACCGCCTCGTAGACGAAACGATCAAAGCTTATCGGACCGTGGATGTGGTGATCCCGAACGCCGGCGCCGCGAAGGTCGTCCCATTCGCAGAAAGCGACCCCGAAGCCATCGCCGGGCAGTTCAACCTCAACTTCGTCGGCGCGACGGAGACGGTGAGGAAATTTCTGCCGCACATCAACAAGGGCGGAAGCGTGATCTTCATTACGACGTTCCTCACCACCGTTGGTTTTCCGGGCCTGGCAATTTACAACTCGAGCAAGGCCGCCCTGAAGTCGTTTGCGCAAACTCTTGCCGTCGAGCTTGCACCGTCCGGCATCCGCGTGAACAGCCTTGCGCCGGGCCCCATCGCAACGCCGCTTTGGGGAAAGGCGGGATTGCCGGATGACGTGCTGCAAACGGTCGCCGGGCAGATCAACGCGCGCCTGATGACGGGCACGTTCGGCGAACCGGGAGATATCGCCGAGGCAGCCCTGTTCCTGGCGTCGCCGACCTCGAAGTTCGTCTATGGGCAGGAGATCGTTGTCGACGGCGGCTACACGATCGGTTGATCCTCGCCGTTGCGGGTGCCTGGCGCGTGACGGACCGCCGGGAGCGACGCGCGCCAACCTTCAAGCAATCGCACGCTCACCTGATCTTTGTCAGGAACCTTTGCTGTCGGGGCGATTAAACCCGATGAGTACAGCGCACCGAAACCCTGCGGCAGAGCCGGCGGCGACCCTCGCCTCCCGCCCGCAGGGCCATCGGCGCATCGTCTCGAAGCAGAGGAGCAGACCATGTCCGAAACTGTTCGAATGGCTGTCATCAGCCTCATCGCGCTGGCCATCGCTTACGCCATATTGTGGTATGTCGGCCTGTTCTCAGGGCTGGGATTCCACGGCACCATTGCCGCCGTCCTCGGTGTCCTGCTAGCAAGCGGCATAGGCGTGGCGCTGATGGCCCTTCTCTTTCACAGCAACCGCAGCCATCATGATCAGGATGTCCACGATTCCGCCAAGCGGGAAAATTTGACGGACGACTATTAGGCCGTTCTGGGCGGATTGCCGCGAGGGCCCTCGCGGCAGGCGGAAGGCAGGCCGTCCTGCCTTACGATGTCATGCGACGTGCATCACGGCAACGTCACGACACCTCCACCCAGTAGCGCGGCGTCTCCCAGATGCGGATGACGGGCGCATAGCCGGGCAGCGCCGCCTTGATGCTATCCCGCAGCCATAGCGCCAGAACCTCGCTTGTCGGGTTTCCGAGCCCCGGCAAATCATTCAGGCAGCGGTGATCCAGCCGATCGATAAGGGGCTGAACGACGGCATCGAGCTCCGCGTAATCCATGACGAAACCCCGCGGATCGAGCGAACCGTCGATCAAAACGTCCACCCGGTAGTTGTGGCCGTGCAGACGTTTGCACTTGTGTCCGTCGGGGACATTCGGCAGCCAGTGCGCCGCCTCGAAGCTATAGGAAGCGCCGATCCGCACACGCTCGCCCATGACAGCAAGTCCTCCTCGCACAATCCGATCCGTCCTGCACACCGAACAACGGCGGCCGCGTTCGCCGGTTGACCGACATCAACTCTCTCGTTTCTTCCGCATGCATTCTGCAGGCATCGGAGTTCTCCCGATATCGACCTTCCGGCCCCGGGTTCCAGACCTCGGGGCCGGCTTTTTTGAATGTGGCCGATCCGCGCCGGCTGCCGGAAGACATTCCCCACTCGTCACTCGGGGATATCGGGCTCCACCAGCAGGGCGAGTTGCAGCAGAGATTGCTGCCAGCCGAGATAGCACTGCTCGACCGGGATCGCGGCGGGGATGCCGGATTGAACGATGTCGATCTCCGTACCGCAGGACACGGGCTTCAGCTTGACCGTAACATGCATGACACCCGGCAAATTCGGATCGTCGAACCGGTCGGTGTAGCGGATCAGCTCGTGCGGAATGAGTTCGAGATACTCGCCGCCGAATGAATGGGCGTTCCCTGTCGTGAAGTTCGTGAAGGACATTTTGAACGTACCGCCCACTTTGGCATCCATGTGCGCGACGTGGCAGGTGAAGCCGTGGGGCGGCAGCCATTTCGCGAGCCCGTCGGCGTCGAGGAAGGCGCGGTAGACCTTCTCGGGCTTGGTGGCAAGAACACGGTGCAGACGCACGGTGTTGTCTGCATTGGGGGGCGGCCCGGCTGATTTCGATTTCGCTTTTGCTCTCGTGTTGTCGGACATTGCGGCGCTCCTTCGCGGGGTCTCGGGTCTGGCGCATCCTGACGGGATCCGCTGTCTTGATAAGACGGCCGACGGGACGGCAATCCGACATGGGCCCGGCTTTTTGTCGTGGCCGTGACCTCGATAATACCACCGCCGGCGGGGCGTTCTCGTCTCATCTCGCCCGAAGCGCGGATCGCGTATCTGGAACCAACATTCGGTTGTCCAGGTTTTCCGATGTCACCCCCGGAGATGAACTATGGCGCCGCGATCATTCTGGAAAGGTTACCTCAAGCTGTCGCTGGTCACCTGCCCGGTGTCGATGATGCCCGCCACCTCGGAAAGCCAGAAAGTCCGTTTTCACACTCTGAATGCGAAGACCGGGCACCGCGTCGTCAGCCAATATGTGGACACCGGGACCGGAAAGCCCGTCGAGGCCGAAGACGAAGTCAAAGGCTACCAACAGGGTGAGGACAATTACGTCGTTCTCGAAGACGACGAACTCGAGGCCGTTGCGCTCGAAAGCACACGCACCATCGATATCGACACCTTCGTTCCCCGAGAGTCCATCGACTGGATCTGGTACGACAAGCCCCATTACCTGACACCCAGCAGCGAGGTCGGCGAGGAGGCTTTCTCCGTCATTCGAGAGGCGATGGCCACAACCAAGATGGTGGGCATGTCACGCCTCGTGCTCTATCGGCGCGAACGCGCAGTCATGCTGGAGCCGCGCGACAACGGCATCGTGCTGTGGACGCTGCGCTACGGAGACGAGGTACGTCCCGAGGCGGAGTATTTCTCCGCAATCAAAGAGATCAAGCCGGACCCGAAATTGATGACGCTGATCAAGAAGCTCATCGATGAACGAACGACCGCATGGGATCCTTCCATGGTGAACGATCCGGTTCAGGACCGCCTGCTGGACCTCATCGCATCCAAGAAAAAAGGCCGGAAAGCCCCGGCGAAAGGGAAAAAGAAGGGGGCAGGGAGCCAGGACGAGCCCCCGGACAACGTCATCAACATCATGGACGCCCTGCGCAAGAGCATCAGCTCGGAAAGCAAGTCCGGCCGGCGCAAATGAACATCGGTGTCGGGGAAAATATGGGCGCCATGGCCAATGCGGGCGCTCAGCGTTTCCTGCTCCGCCGAGGCGCGCCCGGCAGAGGAACGGCGGCGTTCTGGAAATCTGCCCATGGGTCCGACGTCAGAGCGCCAAGACGCGTGGGCGCATTTTCGAGCGTGAAGTGGGCGGCCCCGGTGACTGGGCCGAGTTCGTCCCACCTCAGCGGCATGGACACGGGCGCACCCGGCCGCGCGCGCGTCGAATAGGGCGCCACGGCGGTCATGCCCCGTTGATTGCGCAAATAGTCAACGAGGATACGTCCCTTGCGCTTCGCTTTCGAAATCGTTGAAACGTAAGCACCGGGACTGTCGGACGCCATCCCGTCCGCAAGTGCCTTCGTAAAGGCTTTGACCTCGGCCCAGTTCGCCTTTGGCGTCAGTGGCGCCACCACGTGCAGACCTTTACCGCCCGATGTTTTGACGAACGGCTTGAGCCCCGCTTGATCGAGGCGTTGGCGAACCTCGTCTGCGGCCGCGATGATCCGCTCCCACGACACGCCCTCGCCGGGATCGAGGTCCATGATGATGCGGTCCGGACGTTCCCAGTCGGAAACCGTAGAACCCCACGGGTGAATTTCGAGCGCCGCCGATTGCACGAGCCCCATCAAGCCGTCGAGATCGTCGATCGATATGAGCGGATCGCCCGCCCGGTCCTTCGGATCGTTGACGGAGATAATATTGGCGTTGAGCCCTTTCCACGCGTGCTTTTGAAAGAACTGCTGCCCCGTAATGCCCGTCGGACATCGCAACAAGGCCAGCGCGCGCCCGACGATATGCGGCGCAATCCACCGCCACACTTCGGTGTAATAGTCGGCAAGACCCTCCTTGGTCACGCCGTCGTCCGGCCAGTAAAGGCGATCGGGGTGCGTGAGGGGGACACGCCGCCGCGGTGCTGTCGGGGCGCGCGCCGTCTGGCCCTTCGCCACCTCGCGTACGATCTCGCGCGCCGGCTTGTCGTCGCGGATGCCCCGAAACGACGCGTGACGCAGGTGGTTGTCGCCCGTCCAGGACCGAAACTCCACTTCGGCCACCAGTTCCGGCTTCACGTAACGCGCGTTGCGCGCCTGTTCGGCTGTCAGTTTTTTTTGGAACGGGCTTTTGGATGTCTTCAGCGGCTCCAGACGCTTGAGCAGATCTTCCGCAACGGCGTGGCTGAACCCGGTCCCCACACGTCCGACATGAACGAGCGTGTCATGATCGTACGCGCCAAGAATGAGCGACCCGATGGCCTTGCGCGATGTCGAAGAGGGGACATATCCGGCAACCACGAACTCCTGCCGATCTGAACATTTGGATTTCACCCACACTTTTGTGCGTCCCGTGCGGTAAGGCGCATCCTTCTGCTTCGAAATCACCCCTTCCAGGCTCAAACGGCAGGCATGCTGAAGGACGAGCGGACCGTCTTCCTCGAAGTGGGCGCTGTAGCGGATGACGTTGGGCGCCGCCTCGATGATGCGAGCGAGAATGTCCTTGCGCTTGATCAGCGGCTCCTCGCGGAGATCGTAACCATCGAGATACAAGAGATCGAAGACATAGAAGACGAAGCGGTCGTTCCGACCGGCACTGAGATCCGCTTGGAGCGCGGAGAAATCCGACGCGCCGTTGCTGGTCTCGACGACCATCTCTCCATCGATCACGGCGCTTTCGACGGGAAGCCCCTTGAGCGCGTCCACGATGTCCTGGCCGAAACGGCTGCTCCAATCGAGGCCGCTCCGTGTGAGCAGCGTCCCGCGGCCCTCTTTCATCCGGGCCTGCAAGCGATAGCCATCGAACTTGATTTCATGCACCCATCGGTCGCCGGCAGGTGGGGCGCGCTGCAAGGTCGCCAGCGCCGGCGGGATGAACGGCGGCATCGCCGATTTTTTCCCGCCCGCCCCTCCGGCGAACGCAGAGGGGCGATCTTTGCGGGTTCGAGCTTGCTTAGCCCGACCCGCACCTTTGGCGTCTTTCACTTGGCCCGACGGCCCGGGGAGTCCTCCTCCGGCAAGTTCGTCGATGCGGAGGCCCGTTTTGACCGAATCCGGCCGTTCTTCCAGAATGTCCGGGTCGTCGGGGCTGCGTCCGGCTTCGTCATCGGCCTTGATCAGAAGCCAGTTGTTGCGCTTCCCATTGGGCTTTTTCCGCATCCGAACGAGGTGCCAGCGACCTGAGAGTTTTTCGCCCGCAAGCTCGAATTCGAGATGCCCTTTGCGGTAGCCCTTGCCTGCATCTCCGACCGGGCTCCACGTGCCCCTGTCCCAGACGATGACGTTGCCGCCGCCGTACGCGCCCTTCGGTATCGTGCCTTCGAAATCGCCGTATTGCAGCGGGTGATCCTCCACCTCGACCGCGAGCCGCTTTTCTCCCGTGACGAGGCTCGGCCCTCTCGTCACGGCCCAGCTCTTGAGCACGCCGTCCATTTCCAGGCGGAGATCGTAATGAAGACGCCGCGCGGCGTGTTTCTGGATCACGAAGACGTTGCCGCCCTTTCGGGCCTTCCGTCCCTTGGGCTCGGCGGTGGACCGAAAATCGCGCTTCTGACGGTAGGGCTCGAGCGTAGCCATGCTCAGCCTGCCTTACGACGGGGAGGCGCAGCTTTCGTCTTCGAGCTGGGAGAGCGACGGCTCCGCGGCATGGGCGTCCGCGCGTCCTTCTTCGCAATCCGCGCGCTCTCCCGCAAGGCTGCCATCAGATCGACGACCTTCTCGCGCCGCGGCAGTTTTCTTGTCTCGATCGTTCGGCCCTCGGCCTTCGCCTTGACCAACTCGGCAAGGGCGGCCTCATAGCGGTCGTCGAACGACGCGGGATCGAACCGGCCCTCCTTGGTCTTGATGATATGCTTTGCGAGATCGAGCATCTCGCCCTTGATTCTCATGTCCGCAACGCCGGAAAACGCGTCCTCCGCCGAGCGGGCCTCGTAGTCGAAATTCAACGTCGTCGCGATCATGCCGGCGCCCTGCGGGCGGACCAGAACCGTGCGCAAGCGCCGAAAGAGAACCGTCTGCGCCAGGGCGGCCACGTCTTTGGCGCGCATCCCGTCCCGGATCAGCGCGAAAGCCTCCTCGGCATGCGCGTCCGCCGGAGCGAGGTAATACGGCTTGTCGAAATAGACGTCGTCGATCTCGTCGCATCCGATGAACGCAGAGACGGAAAGCGTCTTGTCGCTGTCGGGCACAGCCGACGCAATCTCGTCCGGCTCGAGAATGACGTAATCGTCCGGGCCAATCTCGTAGCCTTTGACCTGTTCGTCCCGGTCCACGGGGCGGCCGGTCTCGCTGTCGACAAACTGGCGGCGGACGCGGTGACCGGTTTTCCGGTTCAGGATATGGAAGGAGATCCGCTCCGCGGTCGAAGCCGCAGTATAAAGGGCCACCCGGCATGTCACCTCGGAGACCTTCAGAAAACCCTTCCAATTTGCCCTGGGTGCCACCGCATTACTCGCAAACAACCGGACACGAAACGCCCTCTCCTGCCCGAAGTTCCGCATGGAGCGCGAAAGCGCGATCTGCCGGGTGAACCCGGAGGCGGCTTTAGGCCTTCATTGAACCTATGATCACGCCTGGATGAGCTTGCCGGAACGCTCCGACTTTCGGACAGGGTTAAGAGGCCGCAGCGGCCCGAGTTATCTAAAGCGCATTGAGATAAGCGACGAGTGCGGCGCGTTCGAGGTCCGTCAGCTCGAACGGTTCAAGCTGCGGCGATTTCTTGACGACGGACTCGAGCAACGCTCGCCGTTCGGGCAGAAGCTCTTGATCGGCTCTCACACGGCCGCCGCCTGCTTCGTAGAGGCGAATAACGCCGGCAAGCGTCGGGAAGATGCCGTTGTGCATGTACGGAGCCGTCTTGCCAACGTGGCGCAAGGGCGGCGTTGAGAAGCGACCGGCATCATGAGGGTCCCCGGTGACCTCATAGCGCCCAAGATCTTCACGGCCGCGGTTGAAGAAGCTCAGGCCAAGATTGTGGAATGCACCGTCGCTGAGCGTTGGCCCGCTGTGGCAGTTTGCGCAGCCAGCCTTGGTACGGAAAAGGTGCAGCCCCCATATCTGCGTATCGGTGAGAGCATTCGCATCGCCTTCGAGGAAGCGGTCGAAGCGGGTGCGGCGTTCGAGTGTACGTTGGAAGGCAGCGAGCGCGGCGGTGACGTCGTCGATCCCCACGGTGTCGCGGCCGGTGAGCACAGAAAATGCAGCGCGATAGCGGTCCGTCGCGTTCACCCGATCCGAGAGTCCTGCCATATCGTGATTGGCCATCTCGCTGGTATCGACGAGCGGACCTAACGCCTGCTCCTCGAGGCTTGTGGCCCGGCCATCCCAGAAAAACGTCGATTTGTAGCCGACAGTGAACAGGCCCGGCGCATTGCGCCGCCCCTGCGCACGGCCGTGGCCGAAGGAGGTCGGAAGACCGTCGCCCCAGCCGAGCCTTCGGTTATGGCAACTCTGACAGGAGAAGTGACCTGACGCGGAAAGCAGGGGATCTTCGAAGAGCGCCGCTCCAAGACGGGCCCACTCGCGCGCATCGCCTTCAGGCTGCGGATGGCGCGCGAGCGGGGCCATCTCGGTGAACTGGGCCTCAGGCAGAAGGCGCGGACGCGGCCAGGTGGACGGCGGGCCCGTGTAAACGTCGCGCAGGAATGCCAGCTCGGCCGTCGTCGGCTTGGCCGGAAAGCTGGCGTCGACTGGCACGGTGTCCGCAGGTGAGAGGAGAACGGCAGCCATTGGGATCATGCAAAGGACGACGAGGGCTATAGCCCTCGCCGTCCAGATCGAGCTCCATAGCTTCGAGATCGCGGCCTTCGCCTTCATCAAAATCGGACCTTGGATCCAACCCAATAGTTACGGCCGAGCAGCCACGGATTTTCGTTCGTTGCGACGCGGTTACCGGCTTTGTTGAGGACATTGTTGACTTGGAATTCGATGGCCGCGTTCTCCGTTATGTTCAGCTGCCCCGAAACATCTATCAGCAACGACTCGCCGAACGTTTTGTCTTCCCAAAGATCGTGCAGCCGGCGATCGGTGTGAAGCACGTTGAAGCCAGTGTCGTACACGCCTTCATAGCCCAAATTGTAGCCCACGCTGACATCAAAGAAGAGCAGATCGTTGAACCAGTTCGTCGAAAGCGTTGCACCGATGCGGATCGGAATGTCGAGGTTTCCGGTGACGGTCTCGAACGACGAACGGTGATAAGACTGACCGTTATAAAGAATGGGATTATCCACACCGTTGGTGCCGTCCAAGTCGTCGAGGTCGTCGTGGTAGGTGTTGCGCGACATGTTTTGCTCTGACCACGTTACGCTTGCGGTGATCCCCGCGGCGTTGAGGAAGAATGGCGTGTCGAGCCTCTGCCAATACTTCGTGTACTCAGCGGTGGCGGAACGATAGAACGACCACGCATCGTTGTTCAGCTCGATGCAGTTCGAGACACCCGGACAGGAATTGGAGGAGAAGCGATCCTCCGAATGGCGCTCGAGGTAGCGGAGGCGCACGTCACCGCCCAGCAATGGCTCCCGGATGCGAACCGCGCCGGTAAACTCATCCGTATAGGGCGTCTCCACGTCGGAATCGCGATAGCCATAGAAGCCCGTTGTCTGCGTTGTCCGCCATTCCGAGAGCGTGCCGTCACCATTTCTCGTTCGAGTATAGACGGGAACAGCGCGCGGCTGCTGGTCGCGTAGCGCGTAATAGAGCGTCTCACCGATGTAATAGCGGTTGTAGCCGCCCGTTACGCTGAACCCGCTGATCGGCGAAACCGTGCCTGCCAGACGCGGGGCAATGTTCACGTTCTTGAAGTAGTCTTCGTAATCCACACGCACGCCGGCGCGGATGTTGAACCATCCCAGCGTCTGATCGAGCTCGGCGTATCCGTGGAAGGCGTTGACCGTTTCTGTGACGTCGAACGCGGGTACTGTGTTGCGGCTGCTTGCGAACTGTTCTTCCGTGCAAGCCTCGTCATCATCTGGACAACGGATGATCTGGGCCGGGTTCGCGCGGACGGTCGTCACACCGTACAATGTATAGTCCTCGAGCCGCGCTCTGCGGCCTTCGATCGATTTCGCTTCGCCGCCGACCTTGAAGCCGCCATAGAGCACCGCGCCCGTCACTTGCGCCTGGAAGCCGAGATCGTTCTGCCCCTGCAACATGTCGGCATAGCCGCCTTCACGGCAGACCGTATTCGATTGGTTGATGTTGTTCGGCAGCGTCTCCATGGGCACGGCGCGGCACCAATCGCTCAGCAGGGTCGAATTGAACGTTTCCGTCCACACTCCCGTCGTCGCGTTGCGGGTTCTGCGGTTGCCGAACCAGTTCCAGACCGTGTTGCCCTCGGACACGTTCTCGGTATCGCTCGAGTTGTAGTAGGCGCGGCTCTTGAGTTTCACGTTTTCGAGGCCGATAGCGTCGACCCTCACGCTTGGAAGAGCACCGAGATATTCGAGCTGTGTCGTGGATGAGCGCCCCTCTACCGCAATCGCGAGATCGCGGAAGGTATTGGCCTCCCAATACTGAGTGTAGTCGGTGAGAGAACTGTCGAGCGTGAACTTTCCGATCCCGGTGCGGAGGCTGAGCGCACCACGGAAGAAATTGTTGGCCGAATCCTCCGTCAGGAAGCCGTCGTAGAGCGTGTAGGGTTTTTGCTTGTAAGACTCCGCCGTTCTCCGGCTGGCCTGGACAATGAACGCCAGGTCGGTCGTGATCGGGGCGCCGAGCGAAACGGCAAGGTTGTCTTTCTCGAACTTCGGCTTGACGCGATTGAGAGGATTGGTTCCGGTCTCCGTGCCCAGAATGTAGTTGACCATTCGTTCCGTCTGGCGGTCGTAGCTCACCGAGGCGCGATAGCGGTCGGTCGGCGGTTGCGCAAGGTCGTACATCACGACGCCGCCCAGAAAGTTTCCGTACTCGGCAGAGGCGTTGCTGTCGATCACGGTTGCCTGCGACAGGAACTCGGACGGCACATAGATCTGCTGCGGATGCAGGCCGAAGATCACGTCGATGTTCGGCACGCCGGTCTCATCTGAAAGCGGATTGGTGCTTCGTTCGATGGGGCCCGTGATGTTGTTGATCGGGACGCCGTTGAGCATGAAGTTGTTCTCGTAACCCCGGCCGCCATTGATGGAGAGCAATTGCGGTCGCGTGTCGATCAGGCTCTGTCCGTCGACCCCAGCGTTGTCCGACATATCGTTCTGATATTGGACATTGGGGAGGTTGCGCAGGAAGGTGTTCGCATCCCCGCTCCCATCGGTGCGCATGCCCACGCTCCGAGCGTCGAGCACCGTCGTCCCGGTATCCGAGACTGCAGTGCCGCTCAGGATCACGCCTGGAACCACCGCGTTGGCGGCGCCCGATCCAGCGCTGCCTTCGTCGTCACTCTCGGCTTCCCCGCTCCCCGCAGTCTGCGGAGAGCCAATCATGATTTCGGGTAAATCGGTATCCGTCTCGACGGATGTCACCTGCGCGGCCGCAGAGCCAGCAAAAAAAAGCATCGCGCATGCAATGAGGCATACGCCATCGTTGCGGGCCATAGTGTCCCCCATTCCCCTTGATCCAAGCATGATCGGCAGGGAACGAGATCGCTGTACGCATTCACTGGCCGACGGAACAGCCCCCCGAGGCGTTCGGTGCGGACGCTAGAAAAGTGGCCACATAGAGTCAACAATTATGACGGGTCTAAATCTGACGAATGTCATGGATCATGGCTTGTCTAGCGCACCCCTTCCGGCGTCCCTCTTTCGCCTAATCTGTCGCCAGAAACCGGGAAGGCTGCGCAGTAAATCTGCATGACGAGAAGGACTGGCTGAGCAAGTCGCCCGATGGCGCTTCTCATGAGCCGGCGTCGTATGCTTCGTATGCTTCGCGGGCATTCTTTTCGATATAGCGCACGAACCGCTCGAATGACTCCACATACGCGGCGTCATGATATTCCTCGAGACGTGCAATAAGACCGTCCCTCACCCACCAGCGAAACCGGATCCTTACGTCGAGGCGCTCTCCCGTCCGCTTATGCTTGAAATACCCGAGCACGGTCGACCGAGTGAACTCCTTTTCATGGACGAGGCTTTCGATAACGAAGGCATTGATCATGAAAGTGTCGAGCAGGAGCTGGAGGTGACCAAGCATCTCGTCTTTCCCGACCGTGCTCCTCGCATACGGCACCTCTCGGGCGTCGACGTTTACCGTGTAGACGATATCGTCAGCAAGGCAGCGAAGGAAAGCTTGTGCATCCCCTTCCCCCCACCTGTCGTGAGCGAAGCGGACGATCGAACGTTGGTCCTCGAGTGACATGGAGATCCTCCAAACACCGCTACGCTGCAACTATCTTTCATTCCAGCCAGCCATGCAATCAGTGTACATAATTCAGTATACGATGGACCGCTTCAGGGCGCAGGGCGGCATCGCCGCGCTCGATGGCTTCGGCGGCGGTCAGAATGTGGGTTTCTCGACGCTCGGCATCCGCTTCGCGGCCGAGACCATGATCGACGGGATAACGGTCACGCCGCGCGGGCCGTCCGCGTAGCAGCACGCGTTCGGCGATGTCGATCCGACGCGTGCGCTTATGTTCGCCGACGGCGGACTGGGAATGATGGTTGCGGGCACACCGCTCGCGCGCAACGAAGCGCTCAATCTCCTTGAGTCGGTGATGTCTAAGTAATATCCATATGCTGCAACTAACGACCCGGACTGGCGTTCGATCCCCTTTGCAGACATCCAAGCGGTGAGCAATTTGCTCCACCAAGTTGTGTGAGCGAGGCCCGCTATCTATCGAGATCGGACATGAGCACACGGGTTAATGTCTGACATGACCCGAACCGACCTTAGCGGCCGTGTAGCTAGCCCATCGGCAATTTTCAGCTTTTCCGAGCAAGCGGACATGAGCGACTTGGCAAAAAACTGAACTGTGTCGTTTGCCGACTTTCGCTCTGCGTTCCGCAACGGACATCCCGTCGCCGAAAACATCGCGCTCTCACAGGTTGGAAGAAAATCATCTGCTACACGGTACCGGAGTCTCGATCGCTGTTCGATGACAGCTCGCGGATTGCGCTTCTCAAGGTGGGGAACAGTCTGACACTTTGCTTGTCGAAGCCGCGGGTTTCCGCCCACTGACGCCATTCAGTGGCCCTCCCTGCCGCATTGAAACTGATCCCGTGCTCCCGCAAGGCGTCGACAACTTCCAATATGGTCATAAGTCCAGTCGCATCGATGGTGGAAACCGGGAGGAGGTCTAGGACCACGTGCCTGACGCCCGGCGTTGCGGCATCGGCTGCCTTCGTGATCTCGCGTTTGAAACAGGGAGCGTTGAAGAACGTTATCGGAGCATTGAACCGAAAAATCAGAAGCCCTGGTATGGTTTGCCCCGTTTCATGGCGTTTGAGGGAATGCAATCCCGGAAATCCGTCGACCTTCCCCAGCACCTCGATGGTGGGGCGAGACAGCAGCTTGATGAAGCGAGCCAGTGCGAGAACGACCGCGAACAGGATCGCATTAACGGCCCCGACCGCCACGACACCGAGCATCGCAAGGATCGAGATCAGCCCTTCTGTTGGATCGACGCGGTAGATGAGGCGAACGGTCCTAATATCGACGAGCGACAGTGCTGCTACCACGAGCACGGCACCAAGGGCCGCCGTCGGTACATACCGTAGAGGCTCGGTGAAGAAAACGAGCACCACCGCAATTGCGGCTGCCGTGATCAATCCCACGACCCGCGTTTGCCCGCCCGCTGCATCACTGACTGCCGTGCGCGAGTCGGCGCCGCTGATTGCAAAACCTTGTGAGAGAGCCGACGCCGCGTTGGCCGCACCGAGCGCGGCAAAGTCCCGGTCGGGATCCACCTCATACCCATTCTTCGAGGCGAAGCTACGTGCCGTGAGCATGAGGCTCGAGAAAGAGATCAGAGCAAGGCCGGCGGCATTCGCAATCAGCGTCGGCAGCAGCGAAGGATCGACACGTGGCCAGAAAAAACCGGGCAAACCTGCCGGTACCACGCCTAAGGTTTTCACGCCCGCAGACGCGAGCCCGAAGGCAGGCACGGCAGCTGCCGCAGCAATCAACGCGACGAGTGGTCCAGGGGCCCATTTCCAGACGCGGGGAACGATGATCATGACGGCGAAGGCCCCGGCAGCAATTGCCAGTGTAGGAGCGTGTGTCTCCCTAAGGCGAGCGACGATCTCAACCAATCTCGGAATGATCCCCGTACCCTCGATGTCAAATCCAAGTATCTTGCCGGCTTGTCCTAGAATGATCGATAGCGCGACGCCGTTGAGAAATCCGACCAGGATTGGTCTGGACAGGAAGTCTGCAAGGGCTCCCAGGCGCAAGAGGCTTGCCGCGATGCAGATCAGCCCTGTCAGGATTGCAAGCGTGAAGGAGATAGAGGCGTACGCTTGCGCATCTCCGGCAGCCAGAGGCGCAACAGCTGCCGCCACGACCGCACACGTCGCCGCATCCGGGCCGACGATAAGCTGGCGCGAGGAGCCGAACAGGGCATAAACAACGAGCGGGAGAATGCTCGAGTAGAGCCCGACCTGCGGAGGAAATCCCGCGAGTTCCGCGTAGGCAATGGCGACAGGGATCGCAACTGCGGCAACGGAAAGACCCGCGCGAATGTCCGCAGGCGCATGGTTCAATTTATAGTGACGTAATTCGGCTATGCCGGGTGCGATACGTGCCAAGGGGTGCATTTGGCCGAAACCTGATGTCCGACGTCTAGTGCCCTCCGAAAACAAGGAGTTTGACTGGCATAACGAGCGCCTGCAGGCGTAGGATCATGGCGTGCACGATGGCGACGGCGTCCACAGCATGTAGGAAAAGCCAGCGCCCGATGCCGACTTTGCCGCTTGCTAACGTGTCGTGGTTGTTTGTGTAAGCATTCGCGATGCAGCTGCTGCCGGGTGTAACGCCGTCCAGCCCACCTTCGTAGAGCGGCTGCAAAAATACCGTCAGAGTGCCAGCTCGCGTGGTCTGCGATGTGTCGACAAGTTGCTCGGATGTGCGCACTTGGCCGGCAGCTATGAAATCCTGCACGGTGGTGACGACCATCGGAATGATCGTCAACGGTTTCGAAACGCAGGTGACCTCCGCAGCCATTCCCACCTTCATCACCTGAGCTTCGATCTGATTGAAGCCCGCAACGAGATAATGGCGCCCCGCATCAGCCGGTATCAACACGCCGGCCGGTCGCATGAACGGGTTGACGACATCGCCGACGCGCAGCGTGAACTGCTCGATATGACCGTCAACGCCGGCACTGATGGTCATTTTGGTGAGTTCCACATCAGCTTGATCGCGGGCGGCTTCGGCACTTGCCTTTTGCGCAGGAAGCAGGGTTGTCAATTTTATCTGGGCCGCATCGCGTGCTGCCTGGGCTGCGGAAAGCGCTCCTTTGCGTCCGTCGACCACGTTACGCAACCGATCGATTTCACGCTGTGCAACGATATCTGCGTTCCGTCGCAACAGCTCTTCCTTGGTTGCAAGTTCATCCAGCGCCTGCTGATAGGCGCCCTTCGCCTCCTGGATCTGACCTTCGGCTGCCGAAATATCAGCCTGCGCGACGACCATGGCAGCGTCGACCTCTTCAATCTGTCTATTGGCGACTTCGAGCGCGGCGGCAGTTTTTCGCTGATCGAGCCGAAAGAGGGGCTGACCTTTCTTCACCTCGTCCGCCCATCCGACCAGAACCTCTGTAACGCGGCCGCTTGTTTCCGGCAGGATCGGCACGGTGCGAAAATAACCCGTTACGTTGGTCGTCGAAGGATGGAAGTAGAAGATTATCGTTATCAGCGCGACCGTCAGCATCAGGCACGCCGTGATGCCGTATCTCAGCTCGTACCATACGGAATAGACGCCGATTTCTACGCCGAAACGCTTGCCCTCGCCGTAGCGGCGATAGAGGTAGTCAGGCAGAATAGTGAAAAAGGAACAGAGAAGCAGCTCAAGCATGGAGCCCTCGCCAGATTAAGCAGGCTTGCGGTCAGCGTCCAAGTACAGGCGATTGTCGCCTTTTCCATCCTGCTCATCGTTGGCGGGGACTGGCTTCACAGCCATCGTTTCGAGAGACCCAGCGATGCTATCGAGTGGCTTCGATAAATTGGGAAGCGAGAAATCCGGAATTTTGATCAACGCGAGGATCAAGGCCACGACCCAGAATGCATGGATGTGCGTGAAGAGCGAGAGAAGTGCCAGGACGGCGACAAGGTCGTACTGCACTCTGTTGTGAACCATCCGCTCGGGAAGCGAGTGCAGCCAAAAGAAAAACACGCCAGCCGCAAGGATGGCCGCAAGCAGGATGATGGCGACCACAACCATCAATATGTCTGTTTCATTTGGAGCAGTAAAAAAAACCGGAAGGTGGGGTGTTGCCACCGGATGTGCGTCGGGCATGTCGCTGCCTCCGTCACCCGCCAATATCGGCTTGCGCACTGTTTCAAATCAAGCGAGGCGCTGCAAGGGGCTCCGCAAAAAATCAAGCGAGGGAGGCGAAACGGATTATCGAACGCTTTCTAAAGCCCGGAGCAATCGCGGTGAGCGTCGCGATCCAGCCGGCGAAGTGGCTTCGAATGTTCGATCCAAGCAGACCATGGGGCAGAATGGACCGCCAGGCAGACTTGGCGCCAGTTTTATTTTTTCATCTGTGGCACAATTTCATTTATACCACAAAAGGATACGCGCGAAGCCAACCTCGGGAAATAAAATAATATGCGCCGAGCCGTTGCGTTCGACCTTGAAATTACGGTTGGCAGGTGTAGAGATTCTACAATCCTGTTCCAACAATAACGAACAGCTCGGCCGAGCCAGCCGTATTAAGTATATCGCTTTTCAGGAAGAGGCCTCACCACGCTCGGGTTTATCCGTGCTCACTGGGCGCCTTATTCCAAAGCGAACGAACTCTCTATCCTTTCAAAGCTTAACCAAGCGGAATTTGACTTCTACTTTCTAAAAAATCACTCGGAAGCATGGTCCGGGAACAGACTGGCGTGAGGCTGCACATGAGTATGCAAGCCGTTACCGACACAGCGAAATTTCCGCCTTCCTTTTGGTATTGCAATTTCGCTCAAGAAGCTCTGGCGTACTGGCTTGATGCCTGGCAGCGGAGCATCCTCACTCTCGACGTGATGCGGGAGCGTAGCCTGCGCTATGAGGCGCATGCCGCCAAGATCGCACCGCATGTCCTGAAGTTCGATTGTGAGCTTGTGTTGGACGGTCGCTCCCTGCAGCGGCCCGTGAACTATTTGCTTGTACGTATAAAGCCCCCAAAAGGCGTCACGATCGATAGCAACAAGCGTCCGTTTGTAGTCGTCGATCCTCGCGCTGGCCATGGGCCTGGCATTGGCGGTTTCAAGCCCGAGAGCGAGATCGGCGTCGCATTGAAGGCCGGGCACCCCTGCTACTTCATCGGCTTCCTTCCCGATCCTGTTCCCGATCAAACGATCGAAGATATCGCGATGGCCGAGGCAGTCTTTCTGGAGCGCATTATCGCAGACCATGCTCACGCCGATGGCAAACCTGCTGTTATCGGCAATTGCCAGGCTGGCTGGGCGGTCATGATCCTGGCTGCTCTGAGGCCCGAGCTCTTCGGGCCTATCATCATCGCAGGCTCTCCCCTGTCCTACTGGTCGGGCGTACGAGGCCGTGACCCGATGCGATACACGGGTGGCCTGCTCGGCGGAAGCTGGCTGACGGCGCTGACTGGAGATCTCGGAGCCGGCAGGTTCGATGGCGCATGGCTCGTTTCGAATTTCGAGAATCTCAATCCCTCCAACACGCTGTGGTCGAAGCAGTACAACCTCTACGCCAACGTCGACAAGGAAGCACCGCGCTTTCTGGAATTCGAGCAGTGGTGGAGTGGGCATGTGGTGTTAAACGCGGCGGAGATGCAGTTCATCGCCGACGAGCTGTTTATCGGCAACAAGCTGTCGAGGGGAAAGCTCACCACAAGCGATGGACGGCAGATCGACCTCAGGAACATCCAGTCGCCCATTCTGGTTTTCTGCTCAAAGGCTGACAACATTACGCCGCCGCCACAGGCACTCGATTGGATTCTCGATCTCTATAACTCAGTCGAAGACATTCGCGCGCACGGTCAAACGATCGTCTACGCAATCCATGAGACCATTGGGCATCTTGGCATCTTCGTCTCTGGCTCCGTCGCACGAAAAGAGCACGACGAGTTCGCGAGCAACATAGATCTCATTGATGTGCTGCCGCCGGGCCTTTATGAAGCCGTCTTCACTCCGAAGGACCAGACGGAAGCAAGCGACGGATTTATCGAGGGCGACCACCTCGTCCGCTTTGAAGCACGAACGCTCGACGACGTTCGCGCGCTTGGTGGCAACGATGCCCGCGACGACCGCGAATTCGAGGCTGTTGCCCGGATCTCCGAAATCACCCTTGGACTCTACCGGACGTTCGTGCAGCCTTGGCTCAAGCCGTACGCCACACAAGAAATGGCGGAGGCGATGCGCAAACTTCACCCGCTTCGGCTTCAATACGAAATGTTGTCAAAAGGCAATCCGTATGTGAGTGCGCTGGAATGGATGGCCAAGAACGTGCGAGAGACAAGGCAGGCAGTTTCCCCACGCAATAGCTTCTGGCAAGCTCAATGCCAGATTTCCAACATTATAGAGACGTCGCTCGATGCGTATCGGGATGCGCGGGATGCTCTGCTCGAATCCGCATTCCATGCCGCGTACGGCGCTCCTTTTCTACAGGCGCTCGTTGGATTGAGGGCCGACAGCGGTGAGGGGCATCGCCCACAGCCGATGACGGCCGCACATGCCGCTCTGGTGCGTCAGCACATTGCCGAGATCAAGGGCAGGGTATCCGAAGGCGGGCCGCGTGAGGCGGCGCTGCGCGCACTCATTTACGTCCGGATACCGGAGGGCGTCATCGACGAACGCGGCTTCAATCTTCTGCGAGCCATGCGCAAGGAGGCAGGCAAGGGATACACGCTCCAAGAGTTCAAGCGTGTCCTTCGCGAACAGTTCCTGCTCTTGCTACTTGACGACCGGCGGGCTGTAGCCGCGATACCTGACATGCTTGGCAAAAATCCTGATCTCGCGCACCGCATGACGGATGCTCTGCGTCGCATGGTCGATACCATCGGCCTCCGTACCGAGGACGCAAAAGCGCGGATGACGGAGATCGAGCGCCTATTCGAGCAGGCGACAGAGGAATCCGAGAATACGCACGTCACCAATGTGACCAAGCATCCCGCTGCATTGCGTCAAGCACACGAGCACGCTGATCGAGGGGGCAAACATCAATAATCTCCCGTAATCCAATTCACCTGGGAATAGGAGAATGAAAGATGAGCACGCTTTTACGCCCCGCGGACCTCAATCAAATTTCGTCCGACGCCGAAGTGGAGAAGATGGACGAGGAGCGGAAGGTCCGAAAACAGAAAGAGCTAAAACAGCTCGAGTTGCGCGATGCGTTTATGGCGCAGGAAATCCATCCCGAGGTCTTCGAGCGCATCAATCAAGCCGTAACGATCGCCGCACAACGTGGGGCGCACCAGATCCAGGTCATGACTTTCCCGAGCAGTTGGTGCAGCGACGGTGGCCGCAGAATCAACATCGCGGATCCGGGATGGCCCAGCACTCTGGAGGGATTTGCAAAGAGGGCTTTTGATTTCTTCAATAAGGAGCTGCGTCCACACGGCTACAAGCTGCACGCCGAGATCATAAGTTTCCCAGGCGGCATGCCGGGTGACGTCGGGCTTTACTTGAAGTGGTAGCGCCGCGCGCGATGCCCAATCGTGGCTTGGGAGGACTGTTCCCATGACTAGGAAGGCCACTGTTTCCCATATTCACCGTCACGAAAAATACGAGCGGCTGATAGCTGCCGCAAGCGGATTGCCGCCGCTGGTCGCGGCAGTCGCCCATCCGTGCGACGAAACCTCACTTCGCGGTGCCATGGAGGCCGCAGAGCAGCGGCTTCTTATACCCATTCTTATCGGACCCGCGCAACGCATCACCTCCCTGGCCAATGCCGTCGGAATCGACATTGAGCAAGTTGAAATAGTCGATGTCCCTCATAGCGGGGCCGCGGCGGAGAAGGCCGTCGCGCTGGTACGCGAGGGCAAGGCAGAGCTGCTGATGAAGGGTAGCCTTCATTCGGATGAACTCCTCGGCGCGGTAACGCGACGCGAAGGCGGTCTGCGCACGGCACGGCGTATCAGTCATGTCTTCATCATGGATGTCCCGACCCACTCACAGACACTGTTTATCACTGATGCAGCGGTTAACATCGCCCCGGACCTTATGGCAAAACGCGACATCATACAGAACGCCATAGACCTGTTCGTTGCACTTGGGCTCGGCGTCCCGAAGGTCGCGATTCTTTCGGCCGTGGAAACGGTCACCCCGACCATTCCATCCACGATCGAAGCCGCCGCACTATGCAAGATGGCAGAGCGCGGACAGATCACGGATGGCATCTTGGATGGGCCGCTGGCCTTCGACAACGCGATCAGCCCGGAAGCCGCACGCATCAAGGGCATCAAGTCAGAGGTTGCGGGCCGGGCGCAGATCCTCGTGGTGCCCGACCTCGAAGCCGGGAACATGCTTGCCAAGAACCTCTCGTTTCTGTCGGGCGCGGATGCCGCCGGCATTGTTCTCGGCGCACGCGTGCCGGTCATACTGACTTCACGTGCCGACAGCGTTCGCACGCGCATGGCATCCTGTGCCGTTGCTTCGCTTCTTGCGCACAGCCGAAGGGCGCGCAATCCAATACGAGCTTGAGCCATGAGCGAGACAATTCTCGTCGTTAATGCGGGCAGCTCCAGCATAAAGTTTCAGCTTTTCGGCGTAGGGGCGGCTGATCGGCTCGAACGGATCATCAAAGGGCAGGTGGACGGGATCGGCACGCGCCCGCGGCTTTTCGCAGTGAAGCCCGATCGCAGCATTCTCGCAGATGAACGATGGCAGGCCACCGAAGTTGCGGACATTCCGGCTGCGCTGGAAAAACTCATCCTCTTTCTTCGATCTCAAATCGGTGGCAGCCTGCCGAGTGCCGTCGGACACCGGATTGTTCATGGGGGACCGCGTTATGCGGACCCGATAGTCGTCAACTCTAGAGTTCTCTCCGAGCTCGAAAAGCTGACTCCCTTGGCTCCGCTGCACCAGCCCAACAATCTCGCCCCTATCCGCGCTGTGCTGGAGGCACTTCCTCAGCTCCTGCAGGTGGCCTGCTTCGATACGGCGTTTCACAGGCACCACTCACCGCTTTCGGATATGTATGCAATTCCGCAAAGTCTCTATGCGGAAGGGGTACGCCGCTACGGCTTCCACGGGTTGTCCTACGAATATATTGCACGGCGCTTGCCTCAGGTTGCGCCGGAGATTTTCAACGGTCGGATCGTTGTCGCACATCTCGGCAGCGGGGCGTCCATGTGTGCGATTGCCGGCGGAAAAAGCGTGGATAGCACCATGGGATTCACCGCACTGGACGGATTGCCCATGGGCACTCGTCCGGGGCAATTGGATCCGGGCGTCGTGCTCCATCTCCTGACCGAGAAGAAAATGACCGCAGAGGCGGTTCAGGAGTTCCTTTACAAGGACTGTGGTCTCAAGGGCCTGTCCGGGCTCAGCAACGACGTGCGTGACCTTCTGGCCAGCAGTGACCCGCAGGCAAGATTCGCTTTGGATTACTTTGCCTATCGCATCGCTTTGTTCACCGGCATGCTCGCCGCTGCCATGGGCGGCATCGATGCGTTCGTGTTCACCGCGGGCATCGGAGAGAACGCGCCTGCTATCCGTGAGGCCGTCATCCAACGGCTCAAATGGCTCGGCTTTAGCCTGTCCTCGCAAGCCAACAAAAAGAACGCAATCTGCATCTCCCGCAAAGGAAGCAAAATTCCCTGCTTCGTCATCCCCACCGATGAGGAGCTTATGATAGCGACGCACACCCTCCGCGTGGCACACCGGCTCGAAACCTCTCCCCTCGAGGAGAAACACGCATGATTGACTTGTCGACACTCGCCCTGCTCAAGGGAAAGAAGGCGCTTGTGACCGGCATCGCCAACGACCAATCGATTGCATGGGGCTGCGCCAAGGCGTTTCATGCCTTCGGCGCCGAAGTTGCCGTCACCTATCTCAATGAAAAGTCGAAGCGGTTTGTAGAGCCGTTGGCAACAGAGATCGACGCACCAATTCTATTGCCGCTCGACCTGCAAAAATCAGGCGAACTCGAGGCCGTCTTCGACGCCGTAAAAAAGAAATGGGGTACAATCGACATTGTTCTCCATTCGATCGCCTTCGCGCCGAAAGAAGATCTTCACGGTCGCGTCGTAGATTGCTCGCGCGACGGTTTCGTTCTTGCGATGGAGCTGTCCTGCTGGTCGTTCATCCGCATGGCGAAGTTAGCTGAACCGCTTATGAAGAACGGTGGCACGCTCTTCACCATGACGTATTACGGCTCCCAGATGGTCGTCGAAAACTACAACATCATGGGCCCTGTAAAGGCGGCCCTTGAATCCGCGACACGTTATCTCGCCGCTGAGCTCGGGCCCCAGGGTATCCGCGTTCATGCAATTTCTCCTGGGCCTTTGAAGACACGCGCGGCCTCCGGCATTAGCGAGTTCGACAAGCTCCTGCAAAAGGCGCAGGCGAAAGCGCCAAGCCGCAGCCTTGTATCGATCGACGACGTCGGCGTCGCTGTAGCTGTGCTGGCCATGAACGGCGCCAAGCTGATTACGGGCGAAACCCTCTACATCGATGGCGGGTATCACATTATCGACTAGTCATGGGCTGGCGTGCGGTTCCACATAGACAATATCGATCTCGGATGTCGTAACGCAGAGTCCTGATGGTGCGCGTTATGATCGGCGGTTTCATGGGTGTCGGAACGCCGGAGAGGATCATTGATGGGATCGTACGTCAAAATAAGCGCGGCCTCACCGTGCTTGCTGTCATCGCATTTCCGGATGGCTGCGCAACGCTTGCCGAAACGGCGCCACTGCATTGGATATCGTAAAGGCGACGGACGCCGATCTCCTCGTTCCGCAGCAAGGACCTGAGATGAAGATCGAGCTAGAAAACCTCCGGACACCGCTTGCATCGGAGGTTCAAGGACACAGTCATCGTCCGCTCAGTAGCGCTCCGGCACCTCCTTCACAGGGTAGCCGGAGGCACTCGCCGCCACCTTCCGCTTCGGTAGCTTCACCTTTGCGCGATGTACGTTCTTGTAGGGAATCTTGCTCAGGATGTGCTCGATGATGTTGAGGCGAGCCTTCCTCTTGTCGTCGGACTTTGCAACGTACCACGGTGCCCATGCCGTGTCCGTCGCCTTGAACATCTCATCCCGTGCTTTGGAATAATCGTCCCATCGGGGGTAGGATTTCAAATCCATCGGCGAGAGCTTCCAGATCTTGCGATCGTCATCGATGCGATCCTCGAGACGCCGGGTCTGTTCATCAGGACTGACTTCGAGCCAGTACTTGAGCAGAATGATGCCGGACTCTGTAATCGCTTTCTCCACATCGGGAACGACATGCAGGAAGCGCTGTGCTTGCTCTTCGGTGCAGAACCCCATGACCCGTTCGACTCCCGCGCGATTGTACCAGCTGCGGTCGAATATCACGATTTCGCCACCCGCCGGCAGGTAGGGCAGGTAGCGCTGGATGTACATTTGAGACTTTTCGCGTTCTGTCGGTGTTGGAAGCGCGATGACGCGGAATATGCGTGGACTGACACGGGCTGTTATAGCCTTGATGGTGCCTCCCTTGCCGGCGCCGTCGCGGCCTTCGAAAACGATACAGATCTTGCGACGCTCGTGGCGCACCCATTCCTGAAGCTTTACAAGCTCGCCATGGAGACGCTGGAGCTCCTTTTCGAAGGTTTTTCGCCTCAACTTTCCTTCATTATTGAGCATGTCCTCGCGCTTGTGCCCCGCGTTATCGGCTGAACCTTTGCGTGCGCTCTTGCGGTCTCTCATGCGTTCCTCCCTGGCAGGCGGCGAAAATCCATGTGCCCCCACGTAAGGTTTCAGCGAGCGCTAAATCATGGTGTCCGTTTTTCCCGGAAAGCCCGATAGCCCTCCGCATGATCTTCGCTGTCGTAAACAATGCGCCTCACCCCTTGCACCTGCTCGAAGCGGCGCGTTGGGCGTTGCCGCAATGAGATCGCATGCGGACGCCAGCTCGCATGCCCCGCCCCGCACACGGCTGTCGATCATGGCAACCACAGAGGTGGGAAACTCCTCGACCGCGCGGACGAGCGAGCGAAGCGGGTCATCCCGGCCAAGCAGATCGTGGCGGCCCTCGGGCAGATCGTCCACGTCGTGTCCGGCCGACCAGACCTTGGCGCCGGATTGAGCACGGAGCGCAACCGCGCGCACGTTCGCGGCATCCATAACGGCCGCGATAAAATCCTTCGAAAGCGCGTTGCGCTTTTTGTGATGATCGAGAGCAATGGTACGGATCGCACCATCTTGTTTCACTTCAACAGGAGGCATGTCGAATCTTCCTCGATGGACCTCCCCCAAACTCATTTTAGCGAAAGAAGACGGCAGAGTCCGTCATCAGATGATAGTTAATGGGGAGGTTCAGTTCTGGCGCCGGACCCATCACTCAACAATCAAGGTGCAGCGGGTACCACGGGCTTGGCCAGCGGCGGCCATAGCCGGCATGTCACGCTTCCAACCAGCGCTTCCTGCGCGTGGATTCCAAAACGAACAATGATGAACCGGTCATTGTTGCCGACCTCAGCCTGAGAATTGGCTGCGGTGGGCCGCCGTAAAGCCGACAAACTCGATCCCTTGTGGTTCAAGGTTCAGAGCAAGTTTTCGAGAGACTTGTAAAATCCTAGGATCGGATCGCACTCTCGCTGCACGCCGCCATTGCGGCGCATTCGGCTTGGTTCCGCCAGTCGTTTGGAGCGCAACACATTTGCCGACCGTCCGCAAACACATCTGTGACGAACACATATCGCCCGCATACAGATGCGTCGACGCGCTTCACATCATGAATGAACGACGCTTTATGCTGATAAATCAGGAGGTTATTGAGTTGCAGCTAAATCGTGGCGCCCCGTAGGGGACTCGAACCCCTGTTACCAACGTGAGAGGCTGGTGTCCTAGGCCACTAGACGAACGGGGCTGCTCTCGAAGGAGGGCCACCTATAAGAGAGGCGGCCGCGCCGATCAAGGGCGATCTTTAGTGAGCGAGCCCCGGTTAAGGCTCGGTTCCGCCGGGCACGACATCGACCCTGCGCACGACGGCCCCGCTCGCCACGTCCACGATCGCGATCCCGGCCCCCGCCGGCCCCTCATAGTGAACGGCGAGCCGATCGCCGGCGAGAGAGACGGACCTCACGACCGCGCCCGCCGGAAGCGCCAGCCTGGCCGCCTCGACGGTCTCCTCGGTCGCGGACGCAGGCGACGCCGCCTGTTGTGCCGCAGGCTGCGACGAGAGATAGATGATCCGAAGCACCACGGCGACAATCCCGGCCACGATGAGCAGCCCGAGAAACACCACGATGAAAATGAGCGTCCGCTCCGTCCGCTTGCGAGCAGCGGCCTCGGTGGCCTGCTGGGTCATGCCGACGTCCCGGCGGACAGTTCCCGCGTCATTCCGATCCCTCCTGTCTGAAGCCCCTGCTCTAACAGCATCGCGCCGCCCGACGCGAGAGAAAATCCGCTGCAGCAGGGAAATGCGCGGGACCGCACCATGAGCAACGCGGACCCCAACGCCAACGACATGGCAGGTCTTTCAGCCGACACCCGCGACGTTACCGCCACCGCCGACGACGTGGGCCAGCGGCTCGATCGCGTCCTCGCAACCCATATCGCCGACCTCAGCCGGGCGCGCCTTCAGGCGCTCATCCGCCAGGGACACGTGACGGGCCCTGCCGGCGTCGTCACCGATCCGGGCGCCAAGGTGAAGGAAAGCGACAGCTTCCGCGTCTCGCTGCCCCCGCCCGAGCCGGCCGCACCCGCGCCCGAGACCATTCCGCTGGCCGTGGTGTACGAGGACCCCGACCTGATCGTCATCGACAAGCCGGCAGGCCTCGTCGTGCATCCCGCCGCAGGCCATGCGACGGGGACGCTCGTGAACGCTCTCATTGCCCATTGCGGCGACGAGCTGTCCGGCATCGGCGGCGTGAAGCGGCCGGGCATTGTCCACCGCTTGGACAAGGATACGTCGGGCCTTCTCGTCGTCGCCAAATCGGACGCCGCTCACCGCGGCCTTGCCGAGCAATTCGCGGCTCACGGCGAGGACGGCCGCCTGACGCGCACCTACGAGGCGTTCGTATGGGGGCTCCCTGACCGGCGCGTCGGAACCATCGACGCCAATCTCAGGCGCAGCACGGCCAATCGGACGCGCATCGCGGTCACGCGCGGCGACGGCGGGCGCCGCGCCGTCACCCATTACGAGATCGCGGAAACCTTCACGGATGACGACGGCAAACCGCTCGCGACGCGCGTGAAACTCAATCTCGAAACCGGGCGCACGCACCAGATCCGCGTCCATCTGGCACACATCGGCCACCCGGTCATGGGAGACGTCACCTACGGCGCAGGCTTCAAGGCCAGCGCGCAACGCCTGTCGGAACCGGCGAGGGCTGCCCTCGAACGCCTCGGCCGCCAGGCGCTTCACGCCGCCGAACTCGGCTTCGTGCACCCTGCAACCGAAGAGCCGCTCCACTTCACGAGTGCGCGACCTTCCGACATCGAAGCGCTCTACGAAGCGCTCAAAGGCGCCGCCCCGGCACCTGCTAAAGTCAGCAGACGCAGCACAAAATCCAACGTTTCCAAACGGTAATTAGGCCGGCCGACGGATTCGGCGGTAGGATTGCGTTAACGCATCGAAAATGGAAACCGACAACCGATCCACGCGTTGGAAAACGACGTAGAATAGGAAGCAGGTCACGCCGACCGCACCCCGCCGCGACGGCAACGGAGCGGCTGACGAGGCGGACACCCTGTAAAGACGGCGCTGAAGCGGTCATGGCCGCCGAGCGGCGGACCAAGCCTGGATCAGCTCGGTTTCAGGCAGAGACATGGGGAGCGCGGCAAATCCGGTCAAGCCGGAATCACCGCGTCTTGAGGAAAATGGCTACGAAATCTCTTCCGACGATTGCCAACGGTTCAGGCGGCCTCTCGCGGTACCTCGAGGAGATCCGCCGCTTTCCGATGCTCGAACCAAACCAGGAGTACATGCTCGCAAAGCGCTGGCGCGAGCACGGTGACACCGAGGCCGCGCACGAGCTGATCACGTCGCACCTGCGGCTGGTCGCGCGCATCGCCATGGGATACCGCGGCTACGGCCTGCCGATCGGCGAGGTCATCTCCGAAGGCAACGTCGGCCTGATGCAGGCGGTGAAGCGCTTCGAGCCCGACCGCGGCTTCCGGCTCGCGACCTATGCCATGTGGTGGATCCGCGCCTCGATCCAAGAGTACATTCTGCGCTCGTGGAGCCTGGTGAAAATGGGCACGACCGCAGCACAGAAGAAGCTGTTCTTCAACCTGCGCCGCGCCAAGAGCCAGCTCCAGGCGCTGGAGGACGGCGATCTCAGGCCGGAACACGTCGAATCTATCGCCAAGAAGTTCGGCGTGTCGGAAGAGGACGTGATCTCGATGAACCGCCGCCTCGGCGGTGACGCGTCGCTGAACGCGCCGGTGCGCGCCGACTCCGAATCCGGAGAGTGGCAGGACTGGCTCGTGGACGACGGTCCCGACCAGGAAGAGCGCCTCGTCGAGACGGAAGAACTCGGCCGGCGTAAGTCCTACCTGTCGGACGCCCTGTCGAGCTTGAACGACCGCGAGCGGCGGATCTTCGAGGCCCGCCGCCTGGCGGAGGATCCGATCACGCTCGAAGAGCTGTCCACCGAGTTTGGCGTCTCGCGCGAGCGTATTCGCCAGATCGAGGTCCGCGCTTTCGAGAAGGTGCAGAAGGCGGTCCAAAACGCCGCGCGCCTCGAGACCGGCGACGTCGCCTGACAGACGCCGACACCCGTCATCCCGGCTGAAGCGGAACACCGCTGAAAGCCGGGATCGACGCGCCCAGCGCCATTCCCGGCCCGATCAGTTCAGCCTCAGCCACTCGCGGGCGCTTTTCTGCGCGGCCGCGATGTCCTTCTTGGTCATCTCGCGCGAGATTTCGAGCCGGTACTCCTTGGCCTGCTCGTTGCCGCGCAGCGCGGCCAGATTGAACCATTTGTGCGCCTGAATGAAATCGACCTCGACCTCGCGGCCGGTGCAATACATCAGGCCAAGCTGGAAGAGCGCATCTGCGCCGGCTGCGCCGACGACGTCCTCCGCGGAAAATTCAAAACGTGCCATCCCTGTTTACCTCTGGCGGCTTCTCCATCGAACATGGAAGCCCGCGCCCCGCCAGATTTCTCCCGGCAACACGCGGCTTCTGAGAAGAACCGTACGGTCCCCTCTGATGAAAAGCAGTAAACGGGGGAACAGCCCATTCGCGAACGGAGCCTTTCGAGGGCGCCCCGTTTCGGGTCAAACGGAAGACTTCCGGCCAGCTTGAAATCCAAGCTTAAGCATTCCGGAAACCCATTGCTAACCCTGTCGGAAGAAGAGGTCTCGCGCTATTCCAGCGCGGTCGAAAGCCCCCGCTCCACGGCCTCCCGGCGCGAGAGCATCGCCACCCACGCCTTGATGCGCGGAGTGTCGTCCAGGTTCTGGCCCTGCTTCTCCCAGCTCAGCACCCACGGGAAAACCGCGATGTCGGCGATCGAGTATTCGCCCGCAATGTAGCTCCGGCCCCGCAGGCGCTTCTCCAGCACGCCGTAGAGCCGTGTCACCTCCGTCGTGTAGCGCTCGATGCCGTACGGCACCTTCTTCTTGGCGTAGACACGGAAGTGATGCGCCTGTCCGGCCATCGGCCCGAGCCCACCGACTTGCCAATAGAGCCACTGCTCGACCTCGACGCGCGCCCGCTCGTCGTCCGGATAGAGAAGCCCCGTCTTACGGCCGAGATATTGGAGAATGGCGCCGCTCTCGAACACCGAGATCGGCTTGCCCCCGGGCCCGTCCGGATCGACGATGGCCGGCATCTTGTTGTTGGGCGAGACCTTGAGAAACGCCGGCTTGAACTGGTCGCCGTTGTTGATGTCGATGGGCTTGATGCGATAGGCGAGCCCACATTCCTCCAGCATGATGCGGATCTTGAAGCCGTTGGGCGTCGGCCAGAAATAGAAATCGATCGGCTTCTTTGTCATGCGGCGGTCCTCGATGAGCGGATGAGATCAGATTGTGAGTACGGTCGAGCCTGTCGTCTGGCGCGCTTCGAGCGCGCGATGCGCCGACGCGGCGTCTTTGAGCGGAAACGTCTGATTGACCGCGATCTTGACCGCTCCGCTCTCGACCATCTGGAAGAGATCCGCCGCGGTCTCGCGAAGCTCGCTTGCGGTCGCCGTGTATCCCATCAGCGAGGGCCGCGTTGCAAAGAGCGATCCCCTGAGCGCGGAAAGATCGAACGGCGGCACCGGACCCGAGGCATTGCCGAAGCTCACCCAAAGACCGCGCGGCCTCAAGCAGTCGAGCGAGCGGGGAAAGGTATCGCGGCCGATGCTGTCGTAGACGACATCGCACCCTTTGCCGTCCGTGATCTCCTGAACCCTCGCAACGAAATCTTCGCGCGAGGTGACGATCACGTGCTCCGCACCGTTGGCTCGCGCGAGCGCCGCCTTCTCGTCGGTGCTGACGGTGCCGATGAGAGTCGCACCCAGCGCCCGCGCCCATTGGCATGCGATGAGGCCGACCCCGCCGGCCGCGGCATGAAACAGCAGCACCGTCCCCGGCATCACGTTGTACGTCTCCCGCAGGAGATAACGGACGGTCATGCCCTGAAGCATCATCGCGGCCGCCGTCTCGTACGAAACGCCGTCGGGCAGCTTCACGACGCGGTCGGCGGCGATCACGCGCTCTTCCGCATAGCCGCCGAGAACGCCCCCGTAGGCCACGCGGTCCCCAACCGCGAGCGCGGTCACGCCCGCGCCGACGGCGACCACGTCGCCTGCGCCCTCCATGCCGATGACGGCAGGCAGGCTTGCAAGCGGATAAAGACTCGTGCGGTGATAGACGTCGATGTAGTTGAGACCGGCCGCGCGCTGTTTGATTCGCACCTCCCCCGGCCCCGGATCGCTCACCTCGATCCGTTCCCAGACGAGATGGTCGGGACCACCGACGGTGTGAAGGCGCACGGCGTGGACCATGAGGCAACTCCATGAAAGCGAACGAAAATCGTGACCAAGCCTGGAAGCTCTGCCAAGAGCACGCAAAAGCGCACGCGACAGTCGCCTTGACCCTGCCACGTCCGGCTAATATGGGCACTCGCTAATGAGCACAAGAGGATGGAGATGAGCGTCTTGCACGTGATCGCAAGCGCAGCCAATTTCGCCCTGGTCGCGGGCATGCTGGCCTTGGGAGCCTGCACCCTGGGCGCGTGCGCCATGTCCAGCCCCGAGATCGGCACCCGGGCGGGCCTTGGATGCGTCGACGACAGCCCTGCGTGCATCAACCAGCGCCAGGCCACGCTGAAGCACATGGTCAACGACCGCTCCAGAAGCTGGGTGCAGGAAAGCCCGACGCCCGAAGCCTACGCGTCGGGTGTCCGCCTCTTCGCATACAAGAGCAAGAAGAAGGAGCTGACCTGCGACGAGCTTCGCCGCGGCAAGCTCGAAGCGGACACCGCGAGGACGAGCCTCAACAGCGTGGGCGACCGCCTGACGCCCGCCCAGGTTTCGCGCAGCGTCATGCTGGCGGGCGAAGTGGGCCGAGAGCTCGAGCGCGAGTTCAATCGCCGCTGCAAGAGGGGCTGACCCTGTCAAATCGGCGCGCCGCCGCCACGGAATGAAACGAAAACCGGCGATCGCAGCTAAGCTCTACATCCATCCGCGCTCCCGCCGAGAGCCTCGACAAGAAAGACGTGTTCATGACGCTTGAGTCCCTCGTCGACGCCATCGTGACGTTCGTCCGCGATCACGAGGAATGGACCCCCGTCGTGGTCTTCCTCGTCGCCTTCGGCGAGAGCTTCGCCTTCCTGTCGCTGATCGTACCCGGCACGGCCATCCTTGCGGGCGTGGCAGCCCTGCTCGCGGCAAGCGGCGTCGAGATGCACATCGTCGCCCCGGCGATCCTCGCAGCCGGTCTCGGAGGAACGCTGGGCTACGCGATCTCCTTCTGGCTCGGCCGTTACTTCAAGGACAGCGTGCCCCACATCTGGCCGTTCAAGACGCGTCCGCACCTCATCACGCAAGGCGAGAAGTTCTTCGAGACCTATGGTGCGTTCGGCGTCTTCTTCGGCCACTTCTTCGGCCCCGTCCGCGCCGTCATCCCCGTCGTCGCCGGCATGTTCCGGATGCGCGAGCTTCCCTTCCAGATCGCCAACGTCGCCTCCGCGTTCGTCTGGGCGGCTGGCGTCATCGCGCCCGCCTTCTTCCTCGTGACCTTCAAGGACGAGGTACTGGGTTTCCTCGCCGCGCATCACTACTGGGTCGCGGCCCTCCTGTTCCTGCTGGCGCTCGCGAACAGCATTCCGCGACCCATCCTGTTCTGGCCCACGCTGATCCTGGTGATCGGCCTCGGCTCGATGATGGTGCTGGCCAACGGGCATTTCACATCGATCTGGCTCGCCGCCGCGGCCGGCGCGTTCGCGGGCGACCTCTACGCCTACTACAAGGGCGTCACCCACAAGCAGGATCGCCTCGCCACGTGGCCGTTCTCCGCCTCCCCCGAGCAGCACACCGAAGCGCTGGCCCTCGTCGAACGCCACGGTCCGCTCAGCCTCATCGTCAGCAAGTTCCAGGGCTTCAACCGCGGCCTCGTCCCGCTCGAAATCGGCATCCTCGAACGGCCCTTCCCGCCGTTCGCGATCCAGAGTGCCGCCTCGACCGTAGCCTGGGGCCTCGCGATCCTGCTGCCCGCTCTCATCGTCGGGCTCTACTTGGCTTAAGCGGCAGCCGAACCGCGCGAGAGAACCGCCCGGCACGCGTAATCGCGGAACGGCCGCGAGAAGGTGAGCGTCGCCCCGCTCTCGGCCGCAAGCCGCCGCAGCTCGGCCTCGAGCTCCGCGCGCGGTTCCACCGAGAACTTCGCGAGCCAGGCCCTGAGCCCGGCACGGACGACCTTGGGCAGGCCCTCCTGCTCGCCGAAATCGACCACGTAGAGAGCGCCTCCGGGCGCCACCGCAGCGAACGCATGCGCGAGCGCTTCGCGCCACGGCGGGATCATCGAGAGAGCGTAGGAAACGAACACGCGGTCGAACGAGGCGATGCCGAACAGCGCCTCCGTATCGAGCTGGGAAGCATCCGCCTTGCCCAACCGGATACGGTGTTCGAGGCCCGCCTTTTCGACAGACCGGGCCGCCGTCTCCAGCATCGCCGGCGAGACGTCGACGCCGTAAAACAGCGCATGAGGATAGCGGTCCGCCGCACAGATCAGATTGCGCCCCGTCCCGCAGCCGATCTCCAGCACGGTTTCACCGGGCAGCGGCTTCAGCGTATCGAGCAACCCGTCACGGCCGAGCAGGTAGTACTTGCGCGACGCATCGTAGATATGCCGCTGCATCCGATAGATGCTGTCCATATGCTGGGCGGGATCGCGCTCCGTCGTCACGGGCGTCACCCTATAAGCGTATAGCGATGGAACCCGCCGTAGACCGACGAGCGGTCGCGGGCCGCGAAGGCGCGCCCCTCCTCCGCGTCGTAATGGAAGCGGCCCAGAATGGCTTCCGGCAAACGCCCCGGAAGAATGGTGTCCTCGCCGGCCGTGCGGAAGATCACGCGCGCCCCCGGTTTGGCGGTTTCCAGAATTCCGCTCCACAGCGCCGTCAATTGGGCATCCGTCATCCAGTCCTGCGCGTCGAGCAACACGTAGGCGTCGTAGGTCGGCGCGCCCAGGCTGGGCAGATGCTCCGTGAAGGACGCATGGACGACGTTGACGTTGCTGGCGCGCTCCTGGAGCACCGCCCAGTTGCTCGGTTCGAGATAGGGCGGCAGCGCACCCTCGTCACCATAGGAGCGGCCGAACGCCTGCCGCGCAAAATAGTTGTCTTCGAGGTCGAACCCGTAGGCGAGCTTGGCGAGGCGCGCTTTCAGCACGTCCGCCATGTGCCGCTCTTCTCCCTTGAGCTCGTCGAACTGCGACGGCGGAATGCCGAGCCCGAACAGCGACGCCGGCCGCTCCATGAGCCAGCGCAGATGGCGCATCTCGAACAGCGGCGCCAGCTCTTCGTTGAAGATCCGCTCCTGGTCGGCCGGCGAGCGCGCGTCGAGCATTTTCGCCGGATTGCGCCCGTGCAGCCGCGCGACGAGGTGCCCCGCCGTGATGAAGCGGCCGAGCAGACCCTGCCGGTAGAAGTTGCGGCGGAAGCGCGAGATGCGCCGCCGGCCGAGCCCGTCACGCCCGTCCCAATAGGCACGCGTCGCACTATCGAGATGCGGCGCGACCAGATCGTCGTAGACCTGGACGGCCTGGCGGTCGCTGACCGCGCGGAAGAGGCGCGCGAACGTCTCGTAATCCGGAAGGCACCGCGCGGCGGTCACTTTCAGCTTGTTGAGCGCCACGTGCGCCGGATTGAGGTCGATAGCCGTGACCGCAACATCCTCCGAGGCCACGTAGGAGAGCACATTGCACCCGCCCGAGGCGATCGCGGCCACACGCTGGCCCGGCTTGAGCGCCATCGCTTCGAGGTCCACGACCGGGTCTTCCCAGATCTGCGGATAAACCAACCCCGAGAACACGAGCGTGAAAAAGCGCTCTTCGAGGCCCTTGCGGCTCACCGCCCCGTACCGATGGACCGCCTCCGCGAGACGCCGGTTCCGGCTGGGGCCAACATACGCGCCCTCTTCCTCGACGTAGGCCTCAGTCGCTCGGCTCATTGTTCCCTCCCGGCATATGCTTATGCATCCGGGCCCACCTACCGAGTTCGTGTTGCGGTCCTGTGACAGTCTCCACGAGGACGGGCGTGCGGCTTGCCACCGGGCCCGAGATCGCCTAGACGAGGCGGCACGGATCAAACGAGCGGGCCAGCGTCCAGCTCCCAAGTGCCAAGCTCCCAAAGGATGTTTTAACCATGGCTGCCCTCCATCACCGCAAGGTCGAGACGAAGAAGAAGAAAGCCCGCCGCGCCATTCCGCGCCCCGCGGTCACCCGCATCCAGGGCAACACGGCAGCCGCCCGCAAGCGTCTGAAGAAGGCGTCCGGCCAGGCCCGCGCTGCTCGGGCGAAGGTCGCCTCGGCCTAAAGTCCTTTCGGAAACCGGCTTTCCGAGCCGTCTCCACGAAATCACCCGCACGTCCTAACGCCGGAACACGGCGACAGCCTCGACGTGCGCGGAGTAGAGAAACTGATCGACCGGCGTCACCTGTCCCATGGTGTATCCGCCGTCGATCAGCGTCCGGGCATCCCGCGCCAGCGTCGCCGGGTTGCATGAGACCGCGATCACCACCGGCACCTTCGAAGCCGCCAGCCGCTCCGCCTGATCCGCTGCCCCCGCGCGCGGCGGATCGAACACCGCCGCATCGAAGCCGTTGAGTTCTCGCGCCGAGAGCGGCTCGCGAAAGAGATCGCGCACGCGCGCTGTGATGGGCTTCAGCCCTTGCGCATGGCGGGCCGCGTCCGAGAGCGCCGTGATCGCACGCTTGTCGCTGTCGAACGCCGACACCTGCGCCCGCCGTGCCAGCGGAAACGTCAGCGTACCCAGGCCCGAGAAGAGGTCGACGACCGTCTTCGTCCGCTTGGTGAGCGCACCCACGCAGAGGTCGGCGATCGCCTGCTCCGCTTCCGGCACTGCCTGCAGGAAGATGCTCGGCTCGACCGCAATCGCCACCCCGCCGATGGTGACGGTGGCCGGGCCTGCCGAGACGATGGGCTCCTTCCCGACCGTGAGCCGCAGTAGGCCCATCTCCCGGGCCAGACGCGCAAGCGCCGCCCGCTCGTCCGCCGAGAAATCGCGACGCTCGGCATCGAGCGAAACGTCGAGCCCATGGTCGAGCCGCGTGACGACGAGCCGGCCCGTCTCCCCCTCCTTCAGCACGCGCCGCGCAAGCACCCTCAGCGCCGGAAACGCGGCAACGATGGACCGGCTCAGCACCGGACACTCGGCGAGATCGACGAGCTTGTGCTGCCCTTCCTCACGAAATCCGAGCTTAATGTCCCCGCCGCGCCGCACGACGCCGAGCACCGCCCGGCGCCGCGATTCCGCCGGCACGACGACGACCGGGGCCACATCGGCCTCGATCCCGCGGTGGCGGAACGCTTCGGCCACGAGCCCACGCTTCCAGTCGCGATAGACGTCGTCCGGCATGTGCTGCGCGACACAGCCGCCGCAGCGGAGAAAATGGCGGCAGATGGGCTCCGCCCGCGCCGCTCCGTCCGTGACGCGCGTCGCAGGCTCGTCGCCGTCGAGACGCCAGCGCTCGCCCGGCAGCGCAAACGGCACGTAGACCGGCACGCCGTCGCGCATCGCCACGCCATCGCCCCGCGCGCCGATCCGCGCGATCTCGACTTCTACGCCGTCAGCCATCGAGCATCGCCCCGATCAAGAATTCCTGATTGCCCGAGCCGCCTACGACCGGCGACGGGATGAGGCCCGCCACACGCCAGCCGGCATGACCCGCAATCCAAACCGCGATCTTCTCCGCCTGCGCGTCGCGCACCGCCGCATCTCGCACGATTCCCCCCTTGCCGACGGCGTCGCGCCCCGCTTCGAACTGCGGCTTGATCAGAGCGACGAGCCATGCCCCGGGCGAGGCGAGCGCAAGAGCCGCAGGCAGCGCCTTCTCGAGCGAGATGAAGCTCACGTCCGCGACGACCGCCTCCACCGGCGTGCGCACGTCCGCTTGCGTCAGCGTCCGCGCGTCGCGTCCTTCGTGGTGCGTCACGCGCGGATCGCCGGCGAGCTTCGGGTGAAGTTGCCCATGCCCCACGTCGACGGCCACCACGTGCGCCGCCCCCCGCCGCAGCAGAACCTCCGTGAAACCACCTGTCGAAGCGCCGACATCGAGCGCGTGGCGCCCAGCGGGATCGAACCCGAACGCATCGAGCGCGGCGATGAGCTTGAGGCTTCCCCGCGAAACGTAGTCGGCATCCTCGAGAAGCACGATCGGCGCGTCCTCCTGCACCAGCGCCCCCGGCTTCGTCTCGACCGCACCGTCGACGGCCACGGCCCCGCGCACGATCAGGTCCCGCGCCCGCGAGCGCGTACCCACCAGCCCGCGGGAAAGAAGCACTTTATCGAGCCGAAGCCCCATCCGAGACGATCCCTGCTGAACCTTGTCATGGCCCTTAGCGTTGCCGTAGCCAGACGCTATATATCGTTTCGACCCCATGATCTGAGGCCACAACAGTTTTTTCCCAATCTACGACGGAGACCGCCGATGCTGACACCCAATCGCCGAGGCTTCCTTCTCGCGGCCGGCGCCGCCACGCTCGCCACCGCCATGCCGGCCGCCCCCTTCTTCGGCCGGGCTTTCGCGGAGGCGCCCGCAGGCCCCTTCACGCTGCCGGCCCTGCCCTACGATCCTGCAGCGCTCGAACCGCATATCGACGCCGCTACGATGAACCTGCATCATGGGAAACACCATCAGGCCTACATCACCAACCTGAACAAGGCGCTCGCCGAGCATGGCGACCTCGCCAGGCTCCCCCTCGAAGAGCTGCTCGCGAAGCTCGGCGACGTCCCCGAAAGCATCCGCACGACGGTTCGCAACAACGGCGGCGGCCACGCCAACCACTCCATGTTCTGGCAGATCATGGGCGCACCCGGCGGAGCAGGCCCCGAGGGTGAGCTGAAGGATGCCATCGACCGCGACCTCGGCGGCCTCGACAAGCTCCAAGACGACTTCAATGCGGCGGGCGGCCGGGTCTTCGGTTCGGGCTGGGTGTTCGTCACCGTCGACAAGGACGGCAAGCTCGCGCTCACCTCGAAGCCGAACCAGGATACCCCGCTCATGGAAGGCGGCCGCGTTCTCTTCGGCAACGACGTCTGGGAGCACGCCTATTACCTCAAATATCAGAACAAGCGCGCCGACTACCTCAAGGCCTGGTGGAGCGTGGTGAACTGGAGCGCCGTGGCCGAGCGGTATGCCGCCGCCAAGGCCGGCACGCTCACCATCTGACGCCGCGTTTCGTTGCGGTTGCATCATCGATAGCGCCCGCCCTGGCGGGCGCTATCTCGTGATGCCCCAAGCACCCTGTCGCGGGCACGGTCCTTCGACTACGGTACGGCGCGCTTCAACCGTCATCCCGGAGACCTCCCGTGTCGAGCGTCGGATCGCCGAGCTTCATCGCTCCCATTCTCCTTCTCACCCTCTCGAACGTGTTCATGACATTCGCGTGGTACGGCCATTTGAAGTTCAAGGCCGCACCGATCTGGATCGTCATTCTGGCAAGCTGGGGCATCGCGTTCTTCGAGTATTGCCTCGCCGTTCCGGCCAATCGCTGGGGCCACGGCGCTTACACGGCCGCCGAGCTGAAGACCATCCAGGAGGTGCTGACACTCCTCGTGTTCGCAGGTTTCTCGATCTGGTTCCTGAAGGAGCCGCTCACGGTCAACCATGCCGTCGGCTTTGCGCTGATCATCGCCGGCGCCTATTTCATCTTCAAAGGCCCTCTGTGAGCGCAAGGCATGTGAGGCACGAAAAATGAGCCGCTTGAGCAAAGCCATCGCCGGCATCGACGCGGCAAACCGACAGGATCCGAACACCGTCGAGGTCGACGGCGCACGCGTCCCGGCCGAGCTGATCTACGGCGAGCGGATGTCGGCCATGCTCGCGCGCGTCTATCCGGACGCGTCCGAGCTTCTCCAGCTCGCCGTGCGCGCCCAGCACATCCGCCGCTGGGAGATCCCGCGCGACAGCTATCCGATGGACCGCCCCGGCTATCTGCGCTGGCGCAAGGAGCTCGGCCGCAAGCACGCCGAATGGGCCGGCGAGATCCTCGCCTCCGCGGGCTACGGCACCGAGGAAATCGCCCGCGTCGGCACGCTTCTGCGCAAGGAGAACCTCCGTCGCGATCCCGAAACGCAAGCGCTGGAAGACGTGGCCGCACTCGTCTTCCTCGCCCATTACGCCGACGACTTCGCCGCCAAGCATCCGGCGGAGAAAGTTGTCGCGATCCTCGTAAAGACCCTCGCCAAGATGTCGCCGCACGGCCAGGAAGCCGCAGCCGGGCTCGATCTCTCGCCGGGCGTGCACAAGGCCTTGGAAGCCGCCGTCGCTCAAGCGTCCGCAGCCTCATGACAGGCCGCGAAAAACACGCCGCCGTCCTTGTCGCGCATGGCGACCGCGGCGGCCTTGCACCCAACGCAGCCCTGCGCGCTCAGGCCGAAGCCGTGCGTCAGTTGACCGGCCTCACCCCTGTTGCGGCAGGCGTGCTCAAGGGCGAGCCGACGCTGGAAGCGGCCCTCGCCCAAGCTGCAGCCTCCGGTGCAACCCGCATCGCCGTCTACCCGCTCTTCATGGCGGAAGGATACTTCATGCGCAAAGTCCGCGAGCGCGTCGCAGCTACCGGCATTGCGCCGGAGCCGAACGTTCTCGCGCCCCTCGGCCTCGATCCGGCGCTACCGGACATTTTGGTCGAAGAGGCCGCAAGCGTTGCATCCCGGGAAGGGATCGAACCCAAGTCGTCCCGTCTCCTCATTGTCGGACACGGCTCGAAACTCGGCCCCGCGTCCGCCAACGCAACGCGCAAGGCCGCCGCCCGCGCCGCCATCGCGCGCCGCTTCGCCAGCGTCACCACCGCATTCCTGGAAGAGGAACCGTTCCTGGACGACATCCTCGCCACCGGCAAAACGCCGACCGTCGTAGCGGGCTTCTTTTTCGGAGAGGGAATGCACGCCGGCGAGGACGTGCCCGACGCCATCGCGGAAACGGGCGCCAACGCCATCTACACGGGCGCCATCGGCAACAGTCCCGCGATCGCGCCGCTCATCGCAGCAGCATTGACCGCGAGCTTCGCTCACTCTGCCTGATCCCATCGCGCAACAGGATTGACCGGCCCCGAACGGACCGATCATGGCTGAGCCCCTCAAAAACGGCGCGGCAGCGCCCGGGAGCAAGGCGAGCCGGCGGTAGAGTGCTTCCGGAAAAGTGGGAACCGGTTTTCCGATAAGAAGCACGACAAAGTAAAAGCTTAGAGCCGTTCCGCGATTCCACCAAAATCTGAACGGCTCTAGTACGCCGGCCCTCCACAGAGCACCACGGTCCTTATCCGAAGCTTCCCGCAGCTTATGTCAAAAACAAAAAAGAGAAACGGCGGCGAGATGATCGCCGCCGTTCCATGTTTCAAATGCAGAGGATCAGTCGCGCCGGCGGCGCGGACCACCCTCACGATCCCGGCGCGGCGGACGCTCGGCCGAGAACACCTCCTCCGGCTCGCCCTCGGGGCGCGGAAGCTCGGCACCCGTCGCCTGATCGACGATCTTCATCGAGAGGCGCACCTTGCCGCGGTCGTCGAAGCCGAGCAGCTTCACGTAGACGTCCTGGCCTTCCTTCACGACCTCGCCGACCGTCTGCGGACGGCCCTGCGAAAGCTGCGAAATGTGGACGAGGCCGTCCTTCGCGCCGAAGAAGTTCACGAACGCGCCGAACTCCATGATCTTGACGACCTTGCCCTTGTAGATCTGGCC
>ERZ869909.111-NODE-111-length-120670-cov-10.675935_pt1 | contig 120670 bp, 109 predicted proteins | sample MGYA00520892_ERZ869909 | MGnify/ENA primary metagenome ERZ869909 (study PRJEB32215, sample SAMEA104723947) | bioreactor metagenome | biome: bioreactor; feature: anaerobic bioreactor; material: water | place: China | collected 2015-03-12 ... | reverse complement strand
CAGGCGACAGTAGTTGCAGAAGACACCAATGGAGACCCTGTAAGCGACCTGTCCGGAACAACCATCAACAATGACGATCCAACAATTATTGAGTTGTGTCAGGATGCGCAAATTGCTTTGGTAAAAACCGGAGTCTTTTTAGGTGAAGGTGACTGTGCGGAAGTGGGTGATCAAATCAATTACACCTTTACAGTGACAAACCAAGGGAATGTTCCTTTAAGTGATGTTTTAGTTACAGATCCAATGTTTGAGGCACCAAACCCGATAGTTTCAATTGATTTTGTTGGTGGTGATGATAATAACAACGGATTACTTGATATTGATGAAGTTTGGGTATATACAGCAAACTATGTAATAATCCAAGATGATATTGATGCCGGAGAGGTAATCAATCAGGCATTGGTAGAAGCATTAGATGTAAATGGTGATTTAGTATCAGATTTATCCGGTACTGCTATCGACAATGACAATCCAACTATTGTTGATTTGTGTCAGCAAACGGGGATTGCTCTTGAAAAAACCGGTGTGTTTGACGATAATAATGGAGACGGTTCAGCGCAGGTTGGAGAAACAATCACCTACAGTTTTACTGTAACTAATACCGGTTCAATTACACTTTACAACATCACCATTGATGATCCATTGGTACCTGTACAAGGTGGGCCAATTGTAAGCCTTGCCCCGGGTGAGTCAGACAGTACTACTTTTACAGCGGTATATGTGATAACTCAACAAGACTTAGATGCCGGAGAAGTATACAATGAGGCAACTGTTTTTGGAGACGATATCTTTGGAAATACAATTCAAGCTGATGATGATGAAGTAGTAGTCTTACCACAGGTATTACCCGGTGTATTTGAAATATTCAACGGTATCACACCAAACAATGATGGATTGAATGATTATTTCAGAATTGATGGTATTGAGAATTATCCAAACAATAATGTACAAATATTCAACCGTTGGGGAGTATTAGTCTTTGAAAGAGATAACTATAATAATGCTGAAAATGCTTTCAGAGGAGTTTCAGAAGGAAGGGTAACCGTCAAGAAAGGAGATTTATTACCTACAGGAACTTACTACTATATTATTAGGTTCTTTGGAGATGAAAATCCCGGTCAAAATAATTATTCAGGTTACTTATACTTAAACAGATAATTAATTTCCTGCGGCAAATTCATTTTGCCGCAGGAAAATCATAAAAAAAATAAAACAATGAAAAAAAGGTATATAATAATAATCGCTTCGGTTTTATTTGGTTCAGTGTTTACAAGTTCGGCACAACAGGATCCACAATATACTCAGTATATGTATAATACTCAGGTTGTGAACCCGGCTTATGCTGGATCAAGAGAAGCAATCAGTATTGCCGGTTTATATCGAAGTCAATGGGTAGGCCTTGACGGAGCACCAAAATCTGCAACTTTAACGGTACATTCACCTATTGGTTTTAGCAATGTAGGTTTAGGGCTCTCTATTGTTAGAGACGAAATAGGACCTTCAGAAGAAACCTATGCCAATATTGATTTTTCATATACATTACAAACTTCTGATGTTGGCAGACTTGCATTTGGACTAAAAGCCGGAGCAAATCTTTTGAATATTGACTTCTCGCAGTTAAATATTGCCGATGGGGGAGATGTTTTTGAAAACAATGTTGATAACAGAGTCAACCTACAAATAGGTGCGGGTGTTTATTATTATACAGATAAGTTTTATGCAGGACTTTCGGTTCCTAATTTTATAGAATCTAAACACTTTGATGAAGCAAGTATTGAAAATGCTGATATAAGTGCTATTAGCAAAGAAAGACTGCATTACTTTTTTATTACCGGATATGTATTTGATTTATCTGATGATGTAAAGTTTAAACCTGCAATTTTAACAAAACTTGTAACGGGCTCTCCACTTCAAATAGATGGATCAGCTAACTTTTTGTTTTTTGACAAATTAACTTTAGGGGCAGCATATAGATGGAGTGCGGCTTGGAGTGCAATGGTTGGTTTTCAAATAACAGACTCTTTTATGCTTGGTTTTGCATACGATAGAGAAACTTCAGATTTAGCAAGATACAACGATGGCACCTATGAGGTTTATTTTAGATTTGAAATATTTAAAAATGTAGAAAGAGTCCTTTCACCAAGATTCTTTTAACAACATAAATAAAGTGTGATGAAAAAAGCTAACACATTAATTCTTATTCTTTTAGTTGCCTTTTGTTCTTTCAATGTTCAAGCACAAAGAGCCCAATTAAAGAAAGCCGAAAAAGCCTACGATCAATATGCTTTTATAGACGCTCAGGAAATCTACTTAAAAGTAGTAGCTGATGGATATACCTCAGCTGAAATTTATAAAAAACTCGGTAACACCTATTACTTCAATGGCGACTACAAAAATGCAGCCATTTGGTATGAAAAACTTGTCGATGAGTTTCCTAATCAGACTGAGCCTGAATATTATTTCAGAGCAGCACAAAGTTTGAAAAGTACTGAAAACTATAAAAAATCTGATAAACTCATGGGGCAACTTGCTTCTATGGAAGGCTCGTCTCTGATTATTCAAAATTTTAAAGAAAATAAAGACTATTTAAGTTCAATAATGAGCGTAGATGATAAATACGTAATTGAACGTGCTGAAATAAATAGTGAAAACTCTGATTTTGGGCCCTCTTTCTATAATGGCAAAATTGTGTTCTCCTCAGCTTCAGGACTGGGTGTTGACAGAGTAAGAACCCACGACTGGAGCAATCAGCCGTTTTTGAATCTCTATGTTGCAGATATGGATGTTGAGGGTAGGTTGTCAGGTGTCAGAATGTTACAGGGTGATATAAATACAAAATATCATGAGTCTTCTGCTGCTTTTACAAATGATGGGCAAACAGTTTATTTTACACGAAATAATTATTTAGAAGGCAAAAAAAGAAGAGATAGAGAAAACCTCGTCAGACTTAAAATTTATAAAGCAACAAAACAAGGAGACAACAATTGGACAAACATAGTTGAGTTGCCCTTTAATTCAGACAATTATTCTGTTGCACATCCCGCATTAAGTGTAGATGAAAAGAGACTCTATTTTTCATCAGATATGCCCGGAACCAAAGGACTTTCGGATCTTTGGTATGTAGATATTTTAGGTGATAATCAATATGGAGAACCCGTAAACCTGGGAGCTTCAATAAATACCGAAGCGAGAGAATCGTTTCCTTTTATCAGTCAAAACAATATATTGTATTTTTCAACAGACGGTAGAGCTGGTTTAGGAGGATTGGACATCTATTATACCAAATTGGATGAAAACGGCCTGCCTACTGAAATTTATACAATCGGAGCTCCTGTTAACAGCAACAAAGACGACTTTGGTTTTATTATTAATGAAGAAACAAGAATTGGATTTTATTCCTCAAACAGGGGAGGCGATGCCGGAAGTATTGACGATGATATTTACAGAGTAAAAAGGCTTTGTGAAGTAACAATAACCGGACTGGTTTCTGATGAAGATACCGGTGAATTATTACCCGGTGCTTTAGTAACAATACTAAACAGCAAAAATGAAGTTGTAAATAGTATGACTGTGGGTGTAAATGCAACTTATAGTTTTGTGGTTGACTGTGATAAACAGTACATCATTAGGGGGTCACTTGAAGGATACCATCCAACAGAAAAAGTGGTTAATACTCCCGACAAAACTTCAAGTATCGATGTTCCGTTATTGCTGAAATCGGCTGACCCTTGTGCTCCAAATGATTTAGGATGCAGACTTTCTTTACAACCTATCTATTTTGATTTTGACAGATACAATATCAGACCCGATGCCGAAATTGAGTTGGCTAAAATTTTAGCAGCTATGAGAGAATACCCTCAATTAATTATTCATATCGAATCGCACACCGATAGCCGTGGAAGTCATGCTTATAATGAATTACTTTCTGAAAGACGGGCACAATCTACACTGGAGTGGCTTGTTAGCAAGGGTATAAGCAGAAGCAGGCTTAGTGCAAAGGGGTATGGAGAATCAAGACTTATCAACGAATGTGCTGACGGGGTTCCCTGTAGTGAAGAAAAGCATCAGCTTAACAGAAGGTCAATGTTTATAATACAGAATTAATTTCGATAAGCATAAATAATTATTGCACCTCATACTGATAAAATTCAGTTAATGAGGTGCTTTTTTATTGCAACTATCACCCGATTTTGTACTTTTGATGAAAAAGACAGCTATGACAGAGGAATTGGTTATCCTGGTCAATGAAAACGACGAAAAAATCGGGTTGATGCCTAAACAGGAAGCACACGAAAAAGCACTGCTACACAGAGCTTTTTCCGTTTTTATATTCAACGATAAAAAAGAGCTAATGCTGCAGCAAAGAGCATTAGATAAATATCATTCACCCGGGCTTTGGACAAACACCTGTTGCAGTCATCAGCGTGATGGTGAAACAAATATTGAAGCCGGTAAACGCCGTTTGATGGAAGAAATGGGTTTTGAAACTGAATTAAAAGAAACCATTTCGTTTATTTACAAAGCTCCTTTTGACAATGGCCTTACCGAACATGAGTATGACCATATACTAATAGGGTATTATAATGATGCCCCAATTTTAAATCCTGAGGAAGTTGCAAACTGGAAATGGATGGCCATTGAAGACATTAAAACAGATATTTCAGAAAACCCGGACAACTATACCGCTTGGTTTAAAATAATTTTCGATAAATTTTATCCGCATCTGCAATCATGGCTATAACAGTTTTCAGAAAAGCACATTTTAATGCCGCTCATCGCCTGTACCGAAAAGACTGGAGCGATGATAAGAATTTAGAAGTGTTTGGGAAATGCAGCTACCCAAATTTTCACGGTCATAACTATGAATTGATAGTGGGTTTAACCGGTGAAATTGACCCCGAAACAGGTTATCTGATTGACTTAAAAATTCTTAAAGATATCATTTATGAAGAAGTTGAAGTGCCCTTTGACCATAAAAACCTGAATGTGGATGTGCCTGAATTTGAGAACCTAAACCCTACGGTAGAGAATATTGCAGTAGTAATTTGGAACAAATTAAGAAACCGTTTGGATCAAAAATTTAAAATCGCCGTAACACTCTATGAAACCCCCAGAAATTTTGTAACCTATACAGGTAAATAAATATGAGCTTAAATATTGGAGATACAATCCCCGACTTTCAATTGACAGACCAGCATGGAAATCTTTTTGACATAAATTCCGTGAAAGGAAAGTCTAATCTTGTGGTCTATTTTTACCCCAAAAACTTTACGCCCGGTTGCACCAAAGAGGCTTGCAGCTTTAGAGATAATTTTCAAGATTTTCAGAATACAGGAGCAAAAGTGATAGGAATAAGTGCAGATTCAAAAAAATCGCATGAACGTTTTGCGAAAAAATACAACTTACCCTTTACATTGCTCTCTGACGAAAAAGGGACAGTAAAAAGAAAATTTGGAGTTAAAAACAACCTTTTTGGATTGATTCCCGGACGAGAAACCTTTGTTTTTAATAAAGAAGGATTGCTTATATTTAACTTTAATTCTATGAATGTTGAGCAACATATTAATCAAGCACTTAGCATTTTAAAGCAGCAAACAAGTTGATGAAACTACCTCTTTATCCTATTAAATTTGACCCAATTTTTAAAGAAAAAGTATGGGGGGGCAACAGGCTTAAAACACTTTTAAGAAAGCAAACCTCATTGAACAAAGTAGGGGAAAGTTGGGAAATATCGGGTGTCGAGAATAATATTTCGGCAGTACAGAACGGCGTTTTAAAAGGAAAATCACTTTCTGATTTATCACAAAATTTCACATCAGATTTTTTAGGAAAAAAAGTTTATGACTCTTATGGCAATCAATTCCCGTTGCTTTTCAAATTTATTGACGCCAAAGAAACGCTGTCAGTACAGCTTCACCCGGGAGATGAATTGGCAAAATCACGGCACAACTCTTTTGGTAAAACTGAAATGTGGTACATTGTTCATGCTGATGAAAATGCAGAATTGATTTTGGGTTTTAACAGAGCGACTAATAAACAACTATTTTTAAATCATTTAAGAAATAACACACTTTCGCAAATTCTGCATAAAGAAAAAGTAAAACCCGGTGATGCCTTTTTGATAGCCCCCGGTTTGGTTCATGCCATAGGTGCAGGGGTTTTACTGGCTGAAATTCAACAAACCTCTGATATAACTTATCGTATTTTTGACTGGAACCGACCCGGTATTGACGGAAAAATGAGAGAATTACATTCTGATTTGGCTATGGATGCCATAAATTTTAGTCCGAACCAAAAAATTAAATTAAATACTGATAATCCAGATTTAATTCAAAATACTTATTTTTCAATAAATCAATTAGATACAAGAGAAAAACCTATTGTTGATTTAAAACAAATTGATTCTTTTGTGGTTTATATGTGTGTTTCGGGTGAAACCAAAATAGAGTGTGGCGGTGTTACAGAAAGCCTGAAGATGGGTGAAACAGTTTTAATTCCGGCAAGTGCAGAAATGGTTCATTTTCAAAACGGTTCAGCTAAACTTTTGGAAATATTTGTGCCTTGAAACTAATTAAAGTGTTAATTTTGCACCCAAATAAATTTAATTATGGCAAGTGTAAGAAATTTAAAGAAAGACATAAACTATGTTTTAGGCGACATTATTGAAGCCGTTTATGTTTGGGAATTAACCAATTCTGATAAGGAAACAAAAAAACCTGAAGAAATCATCAAAGAGGCGATTGTAACATTTGATGATTTAATGGAAAAAGTAAACAATAAAGATGTTGAAAACAAAAAGCAACATTTCAAAGGCATCAGCAAAGAGCTGGAAGAAAAAGCAATAAAATTGATTGATAAAGTAAATGCACTTTAATTAGAAAAGCCCCCCAAGTTACTTGGGGGGCTTTTTTTATTGACTTATTTCTAAATCTTTCCTTTCCTTAATATACTTTTTAAGTTGTTTGCCATAAGTTGATTCTTGGACTTTTGGAGAAAGTACATTGTAAATAGTATCTAAGTAATTGATATTTGCGTCAAAAATCTCTCTCAATGCAAGATATGGCGCTATTTCATAATCTTTGTTATTTACCGCAAAATTAATAGTTGCCAAATAGCCGCTTCTGACTACTGACTCATAGCTTTGATTTAATTTTTCTTGTTTTTCTATATCTCCATCTCTTTGGGCTTCCAGATTTTCTGCAAATAGCTCAAGTTTCCTGTTGTAATAGCGTTGCATCAATCGTTGATATTCCAAAAACTTATCATGGTTTACAGACCCTGAAATTTGTGCGCTTTCTTCAAACCCATTCAAGGTTGTGTTGATTGTGATTGTTCCGGGCTCTGCAAAAAACTCAATACCGTCTTCAACTTGTGTGCCTTCTGTTTTTCTAAGAAAAAGATAAAGTACTTCGGGACTTTCCATATTTAAACGGAATGTAAATTTAGAGTTACCCGTGAGGGTGATAGAGTCAACAGTTGCCAGAACCGAATCATTAATTTTTTCAAGGTATAAGGTGCCCTTTTTTAACCCTTTAATTTCACCGCTAATGATGGTATTAAAAGATTCTTTCTGAGTACAGGAAATGAGCAATAGAACCGTTGCAAACACCCAAAGTATATTCTTCATAGTAATCTAAAATTTTGCGGGCAAAAATATCCCTATTTTTGATTCTTTAATAGTTTTGAATAATAAAAATTATGGAGTGTGTTCCAATACATAATAGGTAGGTGAACCCGGGCCTACCGGCATTTCAAGTACAAACACCCACAGATAAAAAAGTAACATCCAACCAATATAGAAGAGAATACTGTAAGGTAGCATCATACTGATAATGGTGCCAATTCCCACATCCTTTTTGTATTTCGCCGCAAAGGCAAGAATTAATCCAAAATAACTCATCATTGGGGTGACAATGTTGGTTACTGAATCACCAATTCTATAAGCGGCTTGTATCACTTCGGGGCTATAGCCCACATACATCAACATAGGTACAAAAATAGGTGCTGTAACCGCCCACTGAGCAGATGCAGACCCCAGCATCAGGTTTACCGTTGCCGATACGGCTATAAATCCAATAAATACCTCCGGACCGGTAAAGCCAATGTTGTTGAGAAATTCAGCGCCTTTTACTGCAAATATCTGCCCCAAATTGCTCCACCCAAAAAAGGCCACAAATTGTGCTGCAAAAAACACAATCACGATATACAGCCCCAATGTGGACATAGCGTTTGCCATGCCGTCTATCACGCCTTTTTCGTCTTTCATTGTTCCTGTAACTCTTCCGTAAACAAAGCCGGGGATCAAAAAGAAGATAAAAATAAAGGTTACCATTCCTCTAAAGAAAGGTGATGTTAAAATTTCTCCGGTTTCAGGGTTGCGTAAAATACCATTTTCGGGCACAAGGGTCAAGGCTACCAGACCAATCATTACCAAAACAGTTATGGCTGTGTATAATAACCCTTTCTTTTCTTGCTTGGTCAATGGATTCATTAAAGAAGTTTGGTCGCTTAAATCTTCAGAGGCCTCTTTAACATTATACTTGCCCAATTTAGGTTCAACGATATAGAGTGTTACAAACCCGCCCACAATCGTGATTAAAAATGTACTTACAAACATGAAGTAATAGTTAATAGCGGGATGCAATTCATATTCGGGGTCAATCAAATTGGCAGCTTCTTGTGTTAATCCCGCCAACAAAGGGTCGATGGTTCCTATCAATAAATTAGCACTATAACCTCCCGATACACAGGCAAATGCACAGGCGAGACCAGCCAGTGGGTGCCTGCCCATAGAGTGAAAAATTACCGCTGCCAGTGGGACCAACACTACATAGCCCATTTCTGAAGCGGTATTTGAAATTACGGCTGCAAAACAAATGGTAAAAGTGACCAGGTTTTTAGGTGTTAAAATGAAATTTACCGGCTTTAATAAAATTTTTAAGATTTTATCTTGAGGAAGCACCGGTTTAAACGATGCCGCTTTTAAAACCAAGCCTCTTACCAGCACACTAATCAGCCCGGAGCGTTCTGCCACGCCCACACCCAATAATGCCACAAGCACCACACCCAGTGGGGCAAAGCTTGTAAAGTTTGTTACCAGACCTGTTACTATGCGGCGCAGTCCTTCAGCGTTTAATAGATTTACCGGCTCGATAATACCACCGGGTGCTCTGCCGGGAGAGCCTTCGGGTCTGGGGTCTAGTGCACTCCAACCCAGCCAGTCTGCCACACCGCTTAAAACCACCACGCTCAATGCAAATATGGCAAATAGTGTAACCGGGTGGGGGAGCAGGTTGCCCATCCATTCTACAAAATCTAAAAAACGTGTAAAAAAATTCTTTTTTTGGGGAGCTTCAGAAGCGGGGTTTGAATTTGACATAGTCGTATTTTAGCAAAACTGTTCAAGATAAAAAGGAGCGTACAAAAAAGTTTTTCTTTTTTGCACGCATCCTTGACTTGGCTAAAATAAAAAATTAAACTGAATATGAAATTGAAACTAACGGGCTTTTAGAAAAATCCGCCGCCACCTTCTGCTTCATTGGCATCGCGTTGTCTTCTGGAAAGTGCTCGATAGTTGTTTCCACCAAAGCGGTAGTTGATTCCCACAAATACGGTCTGGCTTTCCCAGTTCCATTGTCCTTCCTGTCTGTAGGGTCTTTCACTGTCAAAACGCGCTCTCATAGTTCCAAAAATGTCATTGACGTTCACTGAGAATGTTCCGTTTTCAATAAAATTGTATCGCATTCCCAGGTTTACCATTCCCATAGACCTGGAGTTGAATTGTATCCCGTCTGAAGGGCCTCTGTACAACCCAAATGCTGAAAACGACAACTTACTGTTAACTCTAAAGTTGTTGAAAATACGGCCATTAAAAACAACATTGTCAACAGTAACGGTTTCTGAAATAATATCATCAACAGTGGCTTCGCTTGAAGGTACTGTTAATCGCTCGGCTATACTTTTTTGAGTTCTTGAAAACACATCTACACTGGTATTGATAGTCCACCAGGTGGTAGGTCTAATATTTGTAGAAGCTTCAATCCCGTAAGCAGTAGAGTTGTCAAAATTTCCGTTACTTAATATGATTCGGTTTAAATCGTCTCTGTCAATAAATAAAAATTGATTGATTTCATCCTGAATAAATCTATAGAAAACGCCTGCAGTAATACTTCCTTTGTCAAATCGTCGGGTATAATTTGCCTCTATGGAGTTGGTAAATTGGGGTTGTAAATCAGGGTTTCCGAATTGCGAGACCAATGGAGTTGACCACTCGGGCAGCGGGTTTAATTGACCGGCGTTGGGTCTGTCCACACGGCGACTGTAACTCATCTGATAAGTGCCTTTTTCAGTGGGCGAATAGGTGACAAAGGCAGAAGGATATACTTCAAAATAGTCGTTGGTAAACCTAAAGTTGTTTTGTGAGTTATCGGTTAGGTCGGTTTCAACGGCTATACCGGTTTCTTCCACTTTTTCTGCTCTTACACCCACTTGATAGGTCCATTTTTCATATTGTTTTCCAAAAGTTGCATAAGCAGAATAGATATCTCTGGTAAAATCAAAGTTGGTTGCACTGGGGATGTATTGTCCTTCTTCGTTTTGTGAACGTGCATTCGAAAAATAATCGGTAACTGAATTTAGTAAACGCGCTTCAAGTCCCATTTCCAGTTTTGTGGACTCAGAAAGTGGGTTTGTGTAATCCAGATTGATAATAGTTTGTTCTCTGTCTGTTTCAGTGTTTTCTCTAAAATTTGGACGCGCAAAACTTCCTGAAAATGAATTGTTGTTTAGTGAAGTGGATTCAAAAATATTATGGTCTGCTTCCAGTTCAATAAAATGACCTTCTTTGTCAAAATTCAACTTGTAGGATAAGTTGTATTGTTGCGAATAATTTTCGTTATTGGCATCCAGTCGTTGCGATATGTTAAACGTTGGGTTATTTAAATAATTAATATCTGAATCAGCAAAAACATCCCCATTGAACAAGTTTTGATTGGTGAAAAATGACAAGGTGTTTTTATCATTTAGATAAATATCTAAACCAACTTTGTATAATTGAGAGTGATTTCTAAAAAGTAAGTCAAATTGCTGCTCAATTCCTTCATCAATTCTGGTAAATTTTCCAAAATTGTCGCTTCTTGAAATGTTATTGCTGAAGTTTCCGTAGAAATTAAACTTCCCGGTTCTGAAGTTCATATTTAGCGAACTGTTAAATTTAGGTTCATTTTGATAGGCCAGACCAACATTTACACTTCCGTTAAAACCGATAGTTACATTTTTATGAAGAATAATATTGATGATACCGCTCATTCCCTCCGGATTGTATCGTGCAGAAGGGTTGGTTATTAATTCTATTTGTTTGATAGCATTTGAAGGAATTTGTTTCAGTAATTGTGCCACCGGAACATTGGATATTTTTCCGTCAACCATAACGGTTACGTTTTCGTTTCCTCTAAAACTAAGTGCGCCTGATTGTTCATCGACACTTACAGACGGCAAGTTGTTCATAATGTCTGAAGCAGTGGGACCGGCTGTAACCAGGTCTCTACCCACATTGATAACTCTGCGGTCCACACGTTGTTCAATAGTGGAAACTTCGGCTACCACAACCACTTCGTTTAATGCTTCAATATCTTCTTCCAAAGCGATAGTGCCAAGGTTTACAGATGGACTGCTGCTTGTAATTTCAATTTGTCTGGTGTAAGGCTTAAAACCAATATATTGAATGACCACTTTATAGGTGCCGGCAGTTAGGTTGTTCACTCTAAAGTTTCCGTCGTTATCGGTAATCCCCCCGGTTAATGTCTCGCCGGCGTTATTTTCAATAATTACCGTTACATAAGGCAAGGGCTCATTAAGTTTTGAATCAATAACCTTTCCTTCAACAGTACCCTTATTTTCTGAATAGAGGTTTGATAGTGATGAAATGTTTTCGGCTGATGGCTGAGAATAAATTCCCATGGATGCAATTAAAATGCACAGTGTCAATAACTTTTTCATTTTTTGATTGATTTTTATGGTTAAATTGTTTTGCAAAATACCTTGTTATACATAATTGCTTGATGAGGGCATGTCAAAAATATAAACAAGATATATTCTAAGACTTTTAATTTTTCTTTTTGTTACAAAAAACGGTGAATTTTAACAAAATTAAAGTCCGGAACATTTAGCTCCGGACTTTTCCTTACTACAAGAATTAACACTAACCATCAACGCAAATTGTATGTAGTAAAGGATGAAAAAAAACTATTTCTTACCTCAATGACGAAACATATTTACTAATTGTTACAGTTGCAATGAATTTTTAACTTTGCATTATGAAGAATAAAACATTAGTACTTGGAGCAAGCACCAACCCGATGCGATATTCATATATGGCAATCAACAGGTTAGTGGAAAATAATCATCCTGTGGTGGCCGTAGGGTTGAAAGAAGGGACTGTTGCCGGAGTGGAAATTTTAACAGGACAACCACATTTTGAAAATATAGATACTGTTACACTGTACTTGAACTCTAAAAATCAGGAGCAGTATTATGATTATATACTCTCCTTAAAGCCCAAACGGGTCATTTTTAACCCGGGTACAGAAAACCCTGAATTTTATTTAGTGCTGCAAAAAAACAATATTGAAGTGGAGATTGCATGTACCTTAGTGTTGCTTGGTACGAATCAGTATTAGAACTTATTATTCAGTACACGACAAAAATTTTCATTGATGGTTTATAGGAAAATCGGTTTTACCCTGAACCCTAAAGGGAATCCGATTTTCCGCGATTTCTACCTTTAGTGGGATGGGGTAAAAAAAATCGAGGGAAATCTACCTGTTTTATTTTTTGTCGTGTACTAGAACTCACTTATTTAATTCCCCTTTTGGGGATAGGGGGCTTCCGAATCAATACTAACCCCATAAAAGCAAGGAATCCGTTCAGGATAAGTATAAAAAATCCAAATTCAAATCCAAACCACTTCAAGCTGTTTACGCTGATAATATAAGAAAGTATCGGCGAAAGTATCGCAATTAAAGGCACCCAATGGTCTTTGATCTGCAGCTTGGTAAACAGCCCAAAAGCAAACAATGCCAACAAGGGTCCATAAGTATATCCTGCAAAAACAAACAGCCGTTCTATCACGCTTTCGTTCTTGATGATGTATTCAAAAATGAGCATCGTTAATATGAAAACAATCGCAGTAGCTTTGTGAACCTGCTTTCTGATTTTTTCCTGCCTTTCTTGGTCGTATTTTTTTTCAATGTCTAAAATATCGATACAAAACGATGTAGTGAGTGATGTTAAAGTTCCGTCTGCACTTGAAAACGCCGCAGAAATCAATCCCAAACAGAAAAACACCGCCATCACCATTCCCAATCCGGATTGTGTGGCGATTACAGGAAATAACAAATCAGGACGATCTACAGTAATACTATTTTCTTGGGCAAATGAAATAAGTAATAGCCCTAAAACAAGAAAAACAAGATTTACCAAAACAAGTACAATGGTAAACCAGAACATGTTTTTTTGTGCATCTTTCAATGTTTTGCAAGTCAGGTTTTTTTGCATCATGTCCTGATCCAGACCGGTCATTACGATGGTGATGAAAGCACCACTTAAAAACTGTTTCCAAAAGAAATTGGCACTTTTGTAATCGTCAAAAAAGAACATTCTGGAGAGCTCGCTTTCGCTCACATAACCAATCAAATCGCTGCCTGCAATACCCAAACTGTTTGATAAATAATAAATCGCAACTCCGGCAGAGGTGAGCATAAACAAGGTTTGCAAGGTGTCAGTAAATACAATGGTTTTGATGCCGCTTTTAAAAGTGTATAGCCAGATAAATAAAATAGTAATCGAAACTGTTGCCCAAAACGGAAAACCGGCAGCATCAAAAATCAAGGTTTGAAAAACCACCGCCACCAAATAGAGGCGAAAACTGGAGCCAATTAATCTGGAGAGTATAAAAAACGAAGCTCCGGTTTTATAAGAAACATTCCCAAAACGCCCTTCCAGATAAGTATAAATAGATGTAAGATTGAGTCTGTAATAAAGGGGAAGTAAAACCAAACCCACCACGGCATAACCCAAGAGGTACCCCAGCACCACCTGATAGTACCCAAACTGTGAAGCCTCTACCCAACCCGGAACAGAAATAAAAGTTACACCACTTAATGATGCTCCAATCATTCCAAAGGCCACCAAATACCACGGCGATTTTCGGGAAGCTTTAAAAAACTCGTTGTTGTTACCTTCTTTTTTAGTGAAATAGGATATGGTAAGTAAAACACCAAAATAGGCCAGAATCAAAAAGAGAATATGAGATGGTTGCATTTATTTGTTTTAATGAAAGGATAAAAGTACAAATTATGAATTCTTATGGGAATTAATTTTTTATTTTTGGAAAAAAATAAGAGATGATAGGTGCCCTTAAAAATCTACTTTACTCATTTTTACTACTTTTAATTTCGTTTCAGCTGACAGCTCAACCTGAATTCAGGTTGATGATAGATCAAGGCACTTACAAAGTAGAAGAAGTACAACAAAGTGCCGAAGCCTGGTTTGAAGACAGGCCTCAAGGCAGAGGTTCCGGTTTTAATCAATACAAACGCTGGGAATATATGGCACTCAGAATGATGGATGAAGAAGGCTACTTAAAATCTCCCGAATATTACATCAGTGAGTTACAACGTTTCAATGCCGAATTGAATCTTCACGCTAATAACAGAGCCATGCTTAACGATAACTGGGTTGAAATGGGGCCTGTAAACTGGAATGCTACTTCCGGTTGGAACCCCGGAGTGGGCAGAATAACTTCCTTTTCAATCGACGAAAATGATGAAAACCACATTATTGTCGGTGCAGAAACCGGGGGTGTTTGGAGAACAATAAATGGCGGTCAGGATTGGACACCCTTGACCGATTATTTTTCAAATATGTTTGTGTATGCAACAGCCATGGAGCCCGGTAACCCATCAACATATTATTTTGGTTCAACCCAAGGCAGAATATATAAATCAACAGATTCTGGAGCCACCTGGTCACTTATCGGGACTGCAGGGTTTTCTCAAATAAACAAAATTGTTATTCATCCTTTAAATACCGATATAATGTTTGCCAGCTCTGAAAATGCCGGACTTTACAGGTCAGATAATGGCGGAGCAATCTGGACTTCATTGGTTTCAGACAACAGAGGGTATGATATAGAGTTTAAACCCGGCGATTTAAATACGGTGTATATCTCAGGTAATTCTTTTCATCGCTCAACCGATGGAGGGACTACTTTTACAACAATTACGGGATTTGATGATACAGGAGCAAAAATGATTGGTGTATCACAGGACAATCCTAATGTAGTGTATGTCCTGGAAGCAAATGGAAGTATTTTTGGCGCAATATATAAATCAATAAACAGCGGAATTAGTTTTACAAAGTTAAACCATGCCGGAATGAATTATTTTGGCTACAGCCTCACCGGACAGGACAATTTGGGGCAAGCTCCCCGAGATATGGACATTGCTGTAAATCCATTCAATGTTGATGAAGTTCATATTGCCGGTATTCATACTTGGAAGTCGCTTAATGGGGGTGTTTCATTTGTTCCCACTTCCCATTGGGTTCCCGGTACAGCCGAATCAAGTAATATTGGTTATAATCATGCTGATGTCGATATTATGCAGTTTTACGGAAGTACTCTGTACACCGGAACAGACGGGGGCATTTTTAAAGCTACCAATACTACCAACTTAAACAGCGGTTATTATACTGACATTACAGAAGGATTGGGGATACGCCAGTTTTATAAAATAGGAATTTCTCAAACAGACCCGGTGATTGTTTCAGGAGGCTCTCAGGATAACGGAACCTCTTTTTACACTACTACAGATGGCTGGAGAGACTGGCTGGGTGCAGATGGTATGGAAACATTTATCGACAAAAACAACAACAACATTATGTATGGCACCACCCAGTTTGGCTATTTGTACAGAAGCACCAACGGTGGCTTGTCTTATAACGGTTTAAACTCTCCTGCACCGGGCAATTGGGTAACTCCTTTTGAGCAAGATCCCACGGTAAGTAATAGAATTTATGTGGGTTACTCAAGGGTGTACAGGTCAAACAATCAAGGCGGGTCTTGGAATCCTATTTCTCAGGATTTTGGAGGCAATCTGGATCATTTGAAAATTGCAAAATCAGACAATAATGTAATGTATGCTGCAAGATCAAACCAACTGTTTAAAACTACCACCGGCGATGGAATCTGGCAGCAACTGTCAGGCTTCGCAGGTTTGATAAATTCAATTGCTATTCACCCGACAAATCCGAATAAAGTGGCCATAGCAACAACGGCTACTCAAAAAGTATATGTATCAGACAATGGCGGACAGACCTGGTCCAGCTATAGACTTAATCTTCCCAATTTTCAAGCGTTGGCTTTGGAATGGCATGATAATGGACAAGACGGGCTTTACCTTGGCATGAATTATGGAGTCTATTATATAGATAATTCTATGACCGAATGGCAAGTGTTTAATAACAACCTGCCCAACGTAATTATTAACGAACTTGAAGTTAATTATGCCGAAAATAAAATTTATGCAGGAACCTATGGAAGAGGTCTCTGGGTATCGCCAACTTACGAGCCCACTTTAAGCACAGACGATTTTCAGCTTTTTTCATCGCTGTCTGTCTATCCAAACCCGGCTAAAAAAGTTCTTAATATTTACTGGAACAAAAATTACATATCAGACCTGAGGCTTTTTGACAGCCAAGGTAAACTTGTCCAATATCATAGAGAACTTTCTCTGTTTAACGTTCATCAAATAGATGTTTCCGGTTTAACAACAGGAGTGTATTATTTGAGAATAAACAATGAAAAAGGTTCAACAACACGTAAGGTAATTATAAAATAACAAATATAGTCCATGGAGTTTTCCTCAAAACTGCTTGAAAATGCCGTGAATGAAATCTCACAACTTCCGGGTATCGGAAAACGCACAGCACTCAGGCTGGCGCTTTTTCTTTTAAGAAAACCTGAGGAAAATACTACCGAACTCACCGACGCACTTCGCAAAATGCGTAATGAAATTAAATTCTGTAAAAACTGTCACAACATTTCAGACAGCGATGTATGCGAAATTTGCCTGAGTTCCAATCGAAACCACGAAATTGTTTGTGTGGTTGAAGATGTAAGAGATGTTATGGCCATTGAAAACACGGCACAGTTTAAAGGAATTTACCATGTATTAGGTGGAAAAATTTCCCCCATGGACGGTATAGGCCCCAATGATTTAAACATTGATTCGTTGGTTGAGAAAGCAAAATTCGGAACTGTTAAAGAAATTGTTTTTGCCCTTAGCTCCACCATGGAAGGCGATACCACCAATTTTTATATCTTTAAACAAATAGAGCCTTATAACATTGTAACAACCACTATTGCCCGTGGTATAGCAGTGGGCGACGAGCTTGAATTTGCTGATGAAATTACCCTGGGCAGAAGTATTCTAAATAGAATTCCATTTGAAAATTCATTGAAAATTTAATAAAGCACCAAAAAGCAAGAACCAAATGGTAAATTCCAAATTCCAAAAAATTATTGTTTTTTTGCATCTATTATCAATCATTTGTCATCTAGCATCCAACACCCAGCATCAACAGCTTCCAAATTCCAAAAACAACATTTAAAATACAAAATTTGAAATGATAAATTTGAAATGATAAATTTGAAATAAACTTACCTTTAATGAAACTGTCTGTCATTATTCTTAACTACAACGTTTCCTTTTTTTTGAGGCAATGCATACTCACGGTTCAGGAGGCTCTGGTGGGCATTGAGTCTGAAATCATTGTGATAGACAACGACTCAAAAGACGATAGTTGTGAAATGGTCAAAAGACATTTTCCAAAAATAAAACTCATTGAAAACAAAGAAAATGTAGGTTTTAGTAAAGCAAATAATCAAGGTGTTGCCATTGCAAAAGGGGAGTATGTCTGTATTCTAAACCCCGATACCGCTGTAGCGAAAGACACTTTTGTAAAAGCCCTTGCTTTTGCCGAAAGTAAGAGTGATTTGGGTGTGTTAGGTGTTCGCCTGATAGACGGCACCGGAAATTATCTTCCCGAAAGTAAAAGAAACATACCCACACCCAAGGTTTCGCTTTATAAAATTCTGGGATTCAGGTCTAAAAAATTTAGTTATTATGCTGAACAACTGTCTGATAATGAAACCGGTGAGGTGCCAGTGTTGGTAGGTGCTTTTATGCTTCTAAAAACAAAAGTTTATAAAGAAGTGGGTGGTTTTGACGAAGATTATTTTATGTATGGCGAAGACATCGACTTATCATACAAACTTTTGAAAGCCAATTATAAAAATTACTATTTAGGCAGTATAACGATGCTTCATTACAAAGGGGAGAGCACCACTAGAGACAAGAAGTATTTAAGTCGATTTTATGGTGCTATGCATATTTTTTATAAAAAGCATTTTAAGTCAAACAGTATATTCAAAACACTTGTATTTACCGGAATCACTATGATGAGGTTTTTTAATCTCTTTAAAATGAATAGAGATATCAAACCGGAATTTGTAGGGCAAGACTATTTTTTGTTGAGCGACAACATTAGTTTTTTGCAAAAACTAACCCGGGCTACCCAAATCAAATTTAAGTCAATGTCCAAAAGTGCTGTAACCGACTCTAAAATGTTTAACTCCTGTTTTGTTTTTGATGGTAATTATGTGGCTTACGAAAAAATATTCGCAGCTATGGAATTTCTCAAAAACAAAGGAAACATTTTTAGAATCAGGCCGGTGAATACAGATTTTATTCTGGGCAGCGACAGCAGCACCGGTAAAGGCGATGTTTTTGATATTTCCAAATCGGTAGAACAGCAGTAGTTTTTACTTTACTAAAACAAATTATACCCTTAATTTAGGCTTAAAGCGTAAAAAATAACTAATTTTGCAGTCGCATAACTAAACATACTTTCTAATAAATATTATGGCAAAGTTTGAATTGAAACTACCCAAAATGGGTGAAAGTGTAGCCGAAGCAACCATTACTAACTGGTTGAAAAATGTGGGAGATAAAATTGATGCAGATGAGGCAGTGCTTGAAATTGCAACAGACAAAGTGGATTCTGAAGTACCCAGTGAGGTAGAAGGCGTTTTAGCTGAAATCCTTTTTAATGTGGATGATGTGGTGCAAGTGGGTCAAACCATTGCCATTATCGAAACTTCCAACGGCGTTGAAACAACATCACCTGCTCAAACTGAAACTAAAGTTGAATCTCCGGCTCCCGAAGTTGTTGCAGCAGTTGAAGAAACAGTTGTGGCAGCCAAAGAGGCTGTTCAACCGGTACAAAGCAGTTCAGACAGGTTTTATTCACCTTTGGTTAAAAACATTGCCAAACAAGAAAATATTTCACAAACCGAGCTAGATTCCATCACCGGAACCGGAAAAGATGGTAGAGTCACCAAAAACGATATGTTGGCTTACCTTGAAAACCGTGGCAAGCAAACGGCACCGGCACCTGCAACTGTTCAGCAGCCTGTGGTAGTAGCACAACCGGCTCAAAAAGCGACTCCGGTTTCTGTAAATGGGGGAGATGAAATTATTGAAATGACCCGTATGGGTAAAATCATTGCTCATCACATGGTTGAGAGTGTTCAAACCTCTGCACACGTTCAGTCATTCATTGAAGTGGATGTTACCAACATCTGGAATTGGCGCAACAAAGTGAAAAACGACTTTGCAAAAAGAGAAGGAGAGAACCTGACGTTTACACCCATTTTTATGGAAGCCGTTGCAAAAGCCATCAAAGACTACCCGATGATTAATATTTCTGTTGACGGTGATAAAATCATCAAACGCAAAAATATCAATTTAGGGATGGCAGCTGCATTGGCAGATGGAAACCTGATTGTTCCCGTTATTAAAAATGCAGACCAGTTGAACCTTTTGGGTATGGCTAAAGCAGTTAATGATCTTGCCGAAAGGGCCCGAACCGGAAAATTAAAACCGGACGATACTCAAGGCGGAACTTACACAGTAACCAACGTGGGAACCTTTGGAAGCATTATGGGAACACCCATCATCAACCAGCCACAAGTGGGAATTTTAGCATTGGGCGCCATCAGAAAAGTACCTGCTGTTATTGAAACCCCACAAGGAGACTTTATCGGTATTCGCCATAAAATGTTCTTGTCACACTCTTATGATCACAGAGTGGTTAACGGTGCTTTGGGAGGTCAATTTGTAAAACGCGTGGCAGAATATCTGGAAGGATTTGATATGAACCGAACTATCTAAAGATGTAAACCGCTTACAAAAGCTTTAATCATAACAAGACCCGGATGCTTAGTATTCGGGTTTTTTCCTTTAAAGAGGTCTTCTTTTTTGAAATTTTTTAGCCCTTCAATTTGAGAAACTTCAGAAGTAGTTACTTTTTTATAAGCCATACTCCAGTCTGCAAACTCTCTTTTTTCGGTGGTGCCTTCCAGTAGGAGAATAACATCTTGATGCCTTTTGTCTCCGGAAATATTTTCAAATAATTGATTGACATTTTCTTCAGGCCCTTCCAGAAATTGCACAAAAGTGCCGTCAAAATAGATTAACATTCCTGTAATGCCTTTTTGGCTATTGTTTGTCCTGCATTTTTGAAGCAGCCCGGCTATGGCATCTTCGCTCAGGATATAAGACTGCCTGCTTACGTATGCAAGATATTTTAACATATTGCTGTTAGGTTTGTTGCTTTAAAAATAGGAAATAATATTTATTTATAAATCATACAGCTATACAATTAAGAAGGATTCTTTTCTTTTTTTAGGGATTTAAGTCATTCAATAATCTTAATTTTGCAACTCAAAAGAAGAATACAATGAATTTAAAACTCGACAAACCCATTTGCTTTTTTGACCTTGAAACCACAGGCACAAACATTGCCTCAGACAGGATTGTCGAAATTTCTATTTTAAAAATATTCCCAAATGGCAACAAAGAAAGCCACACCTGGAAAGTAAACCCTCAAATGCCTATACCTCCACAAGTTTCGGCTATCCACGGCATTACAGATGAAATGGTGGCAAACGAACCGACTTTTAAAGAATTGGCTCCCAAAGTTTATAATTTAATCAAAGACTCAGACCTGGGCGGGTTTAATTCAAACCGCTTTGATATTCCGTTGTTGGCTGAAGAACTTTTAAGAGCCGGCGTTGATTTTGAAATGAAAAACACCCTGTCTATTGATGTGCAGACCATTTACCATAAAATGGAAAAACGCACCTTGGAAGCAGCCTATAAATTTTATTGTGATAAAGATTTGACTGATGCGCACAGTGCTGAAGCTGATACATTAGCAACTTTTGAAGTGCTGATGGCTCAAATTGATAAGTATGAAGACCTTGAAAACAACACCAAGTTTTTGGCCAATTTCAGCTCACATAAAAATTATGCCGATTTTGCAGGATTTATTGGCTATGATAAAAATGGCGACGAAGTTTTTGCTTTCGGAAAACACAAAGGCAGCAAAGTGGAAGAAGTGCTTGATAATGAACCCGGCTATTTCGGCTGGTTGCTCAATGCAGATTTTCCGTTGTATACCAAAAAAGTGCTTACGGGAATTAAATTAAGAAAATTGAATAATAAATTGGACTAAGTATAAACACGTAATTTTTCATTTTTCTTGAATATTTGTAGGAAAAATCTTATTATATTTTGGTTGTTTAAAAAATAATATTATATATTTGGTCTTGAGTCTGGCGTTCCCCTTTTGGCTGACTCTATAATTTAATTAAGTTTATTTTATAGCGAAGTAAAAGAAAGCCACCCCTAAATGACTCTATTACACACACACACACACACACACGTACAAGTGTACAACTCAGATTTTATTTTAATTTGGTATTCAATAAAACTGAATACGTTTCTAATAAAAAGCAACCTCCATGATTTTAAGTTGATTTTAAGAATGTTTTTTAACTATTATTAATTTTAACTTAATCAATTATGAAAAAAATAAATTTTATTACAATTGGACTTTTGATGCTATTTGTATCATGTAGTAATGACCTTTTAGTCGAAAATGATTCACTTCAACTCACTGCTAAATCATCTACATATATGGATGTGGAAGCTATTTATTTTGACAACGGAGTTCATATAGAACATGGATGTGCTTATAATATGCTTGTTTTTGACGATTTTGCCCATTATATGACTGTGCTTGAGTATCTTGAAGATGCGGTTGAAGCTCATGAAGATGACTTTGTTGAGCAGAATATTTATCTAGATGAGGATGAATTGAATGATTATGAACATGAATTAGAGGATATGAATCAATTCCATTACCTTCAACCTTTGATAGATTTTGAAGATATATTGAAATTCTGCTCTTTACGCAATAAAATTGAAATTGCTGAAATTGCTTGGCTTGCAACTCAAACAGATTCCACAGCTATGGATTTTACAAATGACCCTGATAATTTCTATAATTTTGCCGGGATAGGCGATGAAGAACGCACTTTACTGAATGAACAAGCAGAAGTTATAGTTGGGGAGTACCTGTACAAATTTTACGATGGAGGATTTATTTACATACCGGTTAATGACCCTGACATAACTGATATACTTATAGGTCTTAATTCAGGTGAGCTTGAACCTGATGGAAGCTTTAGCGAGCAATACCCTCAAGCAGTTGTTGTGCCCGATCCTCCACAAAATAGCGGAGGTGCCGGTTGTGATACCCATCATAATAAAACAAAGTATACCGTTGTAGTCAATAATCAAATAAAAATGAAAGCCAAAGTTAAGACGGGGCCTTTTAATCATACTGCTATCTCTATAACCAGAGGTTATAAATGGAAGAATGGCCAATGGAAAAACAGAAGGTTGAATATTGCTGCAGGATTTAGAGGGCATATAGGAAGCCCATATTATGCCCCCTGTGCAGTAATGGATAATTTTGAACCAAATACATCCACTAAGAAAAGAAGAAAAAGGAAATACGCTAACAGGGTTCCAAGAGCTGCGGCACCAAATTCGTATTCATTTAAAACAACCGGTACTCAGGAGCGCCTTTACAGTTGGCATCGTGTTAACGGTAATGATCACCAAGAGCTAATACCCTACTAACGAATGAATAAAATTCATTTAAGAATGATACTTATCCCCGTAATTTTGGTTACGGGGTTAAGTTTTTCTCAGGAACCCAACCGCGACACTGCGGCTGAAGAACTTTTTAACAACTACCATGGTTGGGGCCCTTCTGTGGGCTTTGATTATATGTTTGTGACCGGAAAACCCACCCAAGGGGTGGTGGTTGATTATTTGTCGCCCAAGCCTGTTAACTTTGGGTTTAATTGGAATTTTTACCACAAGAACAACCTGAGCCTTCGTTTGGGGGGCTATTACCGTTTTTATAGTGAAACCTACAATGAGTTTTACCCGGCTGTCGAAACACCGGTCGATTTTGATTTTGAAATAGAATGGAGTGAGTCTCCTTATGAAAATGCCAAAATCAATTTAACTGCAGAATACATCTACCCGCTCAATCACCGTTGGGGTTTGAATGTGGGTTTGGGTTGGGAGGCCTTGTATTATTTGGAGGATCTTACTTATGAACCGGGTAGTGTAGGATTAGGGGAAGTAAAACTGATAGAATACGTGTCCAACAGTGCCCGAACCAATTGGTATTTTGGGCCCAATGTGGAACTGGGTCTGGACTTAAAGACCCGTGATTTTTTGTACAGGCTTAAACTTATGTACCATTACAATGCCTCGGCACCACAATACAAACGGACAGTAGTTGCTCAAAACATGCAGCAAACACCGGACAATGTGTCGGTGCAAACCCTTACGGGCAGTTATGTGGGCTTTACGCTCAATGCCTATCCCGCACGCAGCTTGTTTAAAAGAAAAACAGTTGATGTGAAAGAAGCGATTATTGACGCCACACCGGTAAGGAAAATGTTTCGGGAAGATTATATGCCATTTGCACTTGCCTTTGGGATAGATTTTCTGAAAGTTGATGAAGACTTATTTCCTCCTCCTTTTCAATCAGATATGAATCTGTCTCCTGCATTAAATATAGGCCTAAACTGGCATTATTTTAACCCTGGAAGATTCAGTTTCCGCCTCGGGGCTTTGTACAGGTCTTACAAAAAAACAGCTGATATTTTTGTACCAGCCGAAACCAGTGGCACCTCAACAGACGCCTCTTTCAGTTTTAAGGGACCCCGCATTGCCACTTACCGCATTAACCAAATGTTTGAGTACCATTTGCGGTTAAGTGATAAAACTTCATTAGTCCCCGCTTTGGGAATTGAACTACAATACACAGGTAGGTATGATGAAAAAGAAGCTTACTACGCAATAGAAGGTGAAACCTTGGTAGGGGTTTTTGACGATGTTTTCTCATTTCATTTAGAAGATGTTCAGATATATTCTCGAGCAGAGCTGGGCTTGAATGTGAAATTCAATGACTTTTTATTGCGGGGTAGCCTGATATATGCCCCAAATATTGCTTATTATAACGATGCACTTACTACAGTAGTCGTTAACCGTCAAACGGGGGATGTTTATGAGAAGTTGGATTGGGTAACAGCTAGCTACTGGGGTTTTGGAGTGTCAATATATCCGGGAAGACACCTTTTTAGTAAAAGAAAATAATTATAAAAAATGTAATTTAATGAACATATATAAATTTATTGCTTTTGGTTGTATGGCAGCTTTTTTAGCGTCCTGTTCTACAGAATACAACAACTCACCCGTTGTGGGTGAGTGGAAATTAACAGCTGCTACAATTGAAAATGCCTATGACTTTAATAACGATGGCGAATCCTCAAACAACTTAATGACAGAAACCGGGTGCTTGCTAAATGAATTCATCTACTTTAATGAAGACTATTTTGGTGAATATCGATTTAATACTCGGCTTGAAATTGATTGGGATGATGCAAATGAAGTCTATATCACTTCTTGCCATGAAGAAACAGAGTGGCCCTTTTTTGTCTGGACATATGATAGTGGAGAAGGCTCCATAACCTGGCAAGGACAAGGTATGTGGGGTTTTTCATTTTACTTTAGTAACAATACAATCACTATGACTTTTCCTGATGCCTTTGAGGTGCCAGTAGTGACAAGCAACGGTAACGTTGTGATGGTAGCTGAAGACCTGACTTTGGTTTACGAAAAGATATAATAGGTTTGATTATTGAAATTTACTTAAGCCCCTTAATGGGGCTTTTTCATTTCGATAGATTTTGATAAATTGCACTACATTTGCCCCGGATTAATTTTATACCCCTTGCTTAATGAAAATCATTTGTATCGGAAGAAATTATGTTGACCACATCAGCGAACTGAACAATGAAAAACCTTCAGACCCGGTAATTTTTCTAAAACCCGATACCGCTATCTTACTGAAAAAACAACCTTTCTTTATTCCCGATTTTTCAAACGATGTGCACCACGAAGTAGAAATTTTGGTAAAAATAAACAGAATCGGAAAGCATATCGAAAAACGCTTTGCGCATAAATATTATGACGAAATAGGTTTGGGAATCGACTTTACAGCTCGGGACCTTCAGTCAAAATTAAAAGAAAAAGGACTGCCATGGGAAAAGGCAAAAGCTTTTGACGGTGCTGCAGTGATAGGGGAGTTTTTGCCAAAATCAAATTTTGAAGATGTCAACAATATCAATTTTCACCTCGAAAACAATGGAAAAGTTGTTCAAAAAGGCAATACTTCGCTCATGCTGTGGAAAATTGATGAGTTAATCGAATATATTTCAAAATACTTTACATTAAAGATAGGAGATATTATCTTTACAGGTACTCCCGCCGGAGTGGCCAAGGTAAACCCCAACGACCGCCTGACAGGATTTGTCGAAAACACAAAAGTTTTTTCTATCTTAGTTAAATAATTCAACTATGAGTAAAACATATTCATTAGAAAGTTTGCAGGAAATCGCCGGAGGCGATGAAGAATTTATGGCTGTAATTGCCAAAACCTTTTTGGACGAAATTCCGCCCGATTTAAAATCGATGACCTTGGCTGTTGAAAACAACAACAAGCCTCTGGCCTATCAGTTTGCCCATAAAATGAAGCCTAATCTTGAAATGCTCGGGTTAAATTTAACCAAAGACATTACCGCGATAGAGTCTTGGACAAACACTTCAAGGAGCAAATCGACCATTCAGCCGCAGGTTGAAAAAATAAATTCAATTCTTGAAAAAGTGTTTATTGAACTCAAAGAAGACTTCAGTTTATAATGCTTGCCGAAATTATTACAATTGGTGACGAGATACTCATCGGTCAAATTATTGATACCAATTCAGCCTATATTGCCACTGAACTTAATAAAATAGGTATTCAAGTAGTGCAAGTTACTTCGGTTCAGGATGATAAAAATCACATTCTTGAAAGTCTTGCCAATGCCGAAAAGCGGGTTGACATTGTTATTACCACCGGCGGGCTGGGTCCCACCAAAGACGATATCACCAAGCTCACCCTTTGTGATTATTTTGGTGATACACTCGTTCAAAATGAAAAAGCGCTGCAGAATGTGTATCGACTTTTTGAAAAACATCTAAACCGAACACCCAATCAATACAATATCAATCAGGCCAATCTACCTTCGAGAGCCATTGCACTTGAAAACAAATTTGGCACTGCTCCCGGAATGTGGATTGAGCACAACAATACCGTTTTTATTTCCCTGCCCGGTGTGCCTTACGAAATGAAAGGCTTATTGCACAATGAAGTATTGCCAAGACTGCAAAAAAAGTTTAACAGGCCCGTTATTGTTCACAAAACCATTTTAACCACCGGAATGGGCGAGAGTGCCATCGCCGAAATTATTGAAGATTTTGAAAACAATCTGCCTAATGAAATCAAATTGGCTTACTTACCCTCTCTAGGAAGAGTACGATTGCGACTTTCAACAAAAGGAACCAACGAGGCGGCACTTCATTTGGCAATCGATGCGCTCGTAAAACAACTTCACGGCTTGATAGGTGATATTATTATTGGGTATGATGAAGAAACCTCCATTGAAGAAGTGGTGGCCAATTTATTGGTAAAAAAAGGACAAACTTTAAGTCTGGCAGAAAGTTGTACCGGCGGGCAAATGGCCCGAAAACTCACTAAAATGAGTGGAGCTTCTCAATATTTTACCGGTGGGTTTGTAACCTACGCCACTTCCAGTAAAACCAAAATATTAGGAGTGCCCGAGGCATTGATTCAAAAACATTCTGTTGTTAGTGCTCAAGTGGCTGAAGCCATGGCGCTTGGAGCTAAAAAGTTGTATGAAACAGATTATGCACTATCAACAACAGGAGTGGCCGGCCCCACTAAAGGCGATGCCAATGAAGAAGTGGGTACAGTTTTTATTGGAATAGCCACTCCGCAAGGTGTGTTTTCAGAGAAATTTAACTTCGGAAAGGAACGAGCCAGAGTCATATCAGACGCCACAAATAAAGGCTTTGAATTACTTCGAAAAGAAATTTTAAAAAACTGATAAGCTTTTGTTGTGCAGCATATAAAAATGTATTAAATTTGCAGCCTGTTTTAAAATAACGAATAAATAGTATAGTAATGTCAAGAGTTTGTGAGCTTACAGGAAAAAGAGCAATGGTTGGTAACAACGTTTCTCACGCAATGAATAAAACCAAGCGCAAGTTTAATGTAAACTTGATGAAGAAAAAGTTTTACATTCCTGAGGAAGATAAGTGGATTACCCTGCGTATATCTGCATCTGCTTTAAAAACAATCAACAAAAACGGAATCTCTGCAACCATCAAAAAAGCAAGAGAAAAAGGTTTTTTAACCAAGTAATCTGAAAATAATTTTCCAAGAAAATGGCAAAGAAAAGCAAAGGAAATAGAATCCAGGTAATTTTAGAGTGCACTGAGCATAAAGAATCAGGTGTAAACGGAACATCTCGTTACATCACTACCAAAAACAAAAAGAACACTCCCGACAGAATGGAATTGAAGAAATTCAACCCCATCTTGAAGAAGATGACTGTTCACAAAGAAATTAAATAATTAGAGAATTCCATTCTCCAAAAAATATTAGTCATGGCAAAGAAAGCAGTAGCATCGTTACAAACAGGTTCAAAGCGTTTAACCAAAGCTATCAAAATGGTAAAATCTCCAAAAACCGGAGCTTATACTTTTGTTGAAACCATTACCACTCCCGAGCAGGTAAATGACTGGCTAAGCAAGCAAAAATAAACTCTTTATAGATATATAAAAAGCCGTCTGCCATTGGTAAGACGGCTTTTCCTTTTTGTGTATCTTTGTGAACCTAAAAAATGATAAGATTTCAAGTTGTTGGTGAAAAAAACCATTCACTAATAACCATTAACAATTAACCAAGATGAGTTTTTTCAAAAAAATATTTTCTTCCGATAAAAAGGAAACCCTCGATAAAGGCCTGGAAAAGTCAAAAACCAGTTTTCTGGGCAAGCTAAGCAAAGCTGTTGCCGGAAAGTCAAAAGTGGATGATGATGTACTTGACAATCTGGAAGAAATACTCGTTTCTTCAGATGTGGGGGTAAATACTACCTTAAAAATTATAGAGCGCATTGAGGCTCGTGTAGCTAAGGATAAGTATCTGGGAACAGACGAGCTCAACCTGATTCTCCGTGAAGAAATCGCCGGGTTACTTTCTGAGGTTGACTCCGGAAACGCCACCGAGTTTGAAGTGCCCGAAGGCAAAAAACCGTATGTTATTATGGTAGTGGGCGTTAATGGTGTAGGTAAAACCACTACCATCGGCAAACTGGCGCATCAGTTTAAAAAGGCAGGAAAAAGTGTGGTGCTGGGTGCGGCAGATACATTTAGAGCAGCGGCCATTGACCAGCTTCAAATTTGGGCAGACCGTGCACAAGTGCCCATTGTTAAACAAAATATGGGTAGCGACCCCGCTTCAGTGGCGTTTGACACCCTGCAAAGCGCCGTGACTCAAAACGCCGATGTGGTCATCATTGACACTGCCGGGCGTCTGCATAATAAAGTCAACCTGATGAATGAACTTACCAAAGTAAAACGCGTAATGCAAAAGGTTGTGCCAGATGCGCCACACGAAGTGCTTTTGGTGCTGGATGGTTCCACCGGGCAAAACGCTTTTGAACAAGCCAAGCAATTTACCGCGGCGACTGAGGTAACCGCTCTGGCTGTGACTAAATTAGACGGTACTGCCAAAGGAGGCGTTGTTATCGGCATAAGCGACCAGTTTCAGATTCCCGTAAAATACATTGGCGTAGGCGAGGGGATGGAGCATCTTCAGGTGTTTAACAAATTTGAGTTTGTCGATTCTTTCTTTACAAATTAATTAATGAACCCTTTCATGAAAGGGTTTTTAAAACATTTTTCCGTATACTATCTTATTGCCTTAGAGTTAGGTAAAATAATTTTGTTACTTTTAGTTAGTTGTTTTAATCTTAAAAGATATGAGTAAATTTTTGTCAAAGGGAGATTTAGAATTACATAAAGCTTTCGAAATTATTTTATCAATAAATTCATTTAGTAATTATATCTCCCATATCGTTGAACTAATATACAATGAAGATTTAAGTGTTGAAACTTTAAATGCTGTTCTTGAAAAATATAACATAAAAAGTATAGATGTAATTAAAGAAGAACTTTTAGATTTAATTTTGATTTACATTAATCTTGCTCTAAATGACCATATTTTATCAGAAAATGAAAAGAAGAATATTAGGTTATTGAAAATTTATTTTAAGATTAAAGAAGGGGATTTTTATAAATACAGATTTTCTGAAGTCGAGGAAATATTACAACGCCAGTTTGAAAGGTTATATATGGATGATAAGATTGATGAAAGTGAAGAGCTTCATAAAGTCGATCTTCAAGAAATTTTTGGATTGAGTTATGACCAATTTGATAGTTTTAAAGCAGTTGAAATAATTAAAGCTTTGGAGAAAGGTGCGGATATAGGTAAGTTGGACACAGCTAGATTTCCAAAATCGGCAGTTATTAAAAGTCATTTTAGCGGTAGAGATATTTCTCAAAATGTAAAAGATCAGGTGTGGAATAGAGATATGGGTAGATGTACATCTTGTGGAGATAATAGAAATTTAGAATTTGACCATATTATACCATTCTCAAAAGGTGGCTCAAACACTTACCGAAATATTCAATTACTTTGTCAGCCTTGTAATAGGAAAAAATCAAACAATATTGGTTAATATTTAACTAAGAGGTACTAAAAGAGTTGCGTAGATTGTATCTTTGCAATCCTTTTTAATACAATTTATGCGTACCAAATCCCTCAAAAAAAACAAAATCAATGTAGTCACTTTAGGCTGCTCAAAAAACGTGTATGACTCTGAAGTGTTGATGGGGCAACTGCGTGCCAATAACAAAGAAGTGGTACACGAAGGGAGCCTGCCTGCCGAAAGGCAGGAAGGCAACATCGTGGTCATCAACACCTGTGGTTTTATCGCTAACGCGAAAGAAGAAAGTGTAAACACTATTCTGGAGTATGTTCAGAAAAAAGAAGACGGTATCGTTGATAAAGTTTTTGTGACGGGCTGCCTTTCAGAGCGCTATAAACCGGACTTGCAGAAAGAAATACCCTCAGTAGATCAATATTTTGGCACGACTGAATTGCCCGGTCTTTTAAAAGCGTTGGGTGCAGACTATAAACACGAACTCATTGGTGAGCGTTTAACCACCACCCCAAAAAACTATGCCTATTTAAAAATAGCCGAAGGCTGCGACCGTCCGTGTTCCTTTTGTGCCATACCCATTATGCGGGGCAAACATCGCAGCACACCTATTGAAGATTTGGTTAAAGAAGCCGAAAATCTGGCGGCAAAAGGCGTTAAAGAGTTAATTCTCATTGCGCAGGATTTGACTTATTACGGACTTGATCTCTACAAAAAGAGAAACCTTGCAGAACTGCTTCGCGAGTTGGTTAAAGTTGAAGGAATTGAATGGATTCGTTTACACTATGCTTTCCCCACCGGTTTTCCGATGGACGTGCTGGAAGTGATGCGCAACGAGCCCAAGATTTGCAACTACATCGATATACCGTTACAGCACATTGCAGACCCCATTTTAAAGTCGATGCGAAGAGGAACAACAAAAGCAAAAACCACTCAGCTATTGCAGGATTTCAGAAAGGCAGTTCCTGAAATGGCTATTAGAACCACATTGATAGTGGGCTATCCCGGTGAAACCGAAGAAGATTTCCAAACCCTGAAAGAGTGGGTAAAAGAAACCCGTTTTGAGCGCTTGGGCTGTTTTACCTATTCACATGAAGAAAACACCCACGCCTATAATCTGGAAGATGATGTGCCCGAAGAAGTAAAGCAAGAACGAGCCAATGAGATTATGGAAATACAGGCGCAAATTTCTTGGGAACTCAATCAGGAAAAAATCGGTAAAGAGTTTAAGGTGGTAGTTGACAGAAAAGAAGGTAATTATTTTGTGGGCCGCACTGAGTTTGACTCGCCCGATGTGGATAATGAAGTCTTGATTGACGCTTCAAAATACTACCTAAAAACCGGCGATTTTACAATCGTAAAAATCATTGATGCCGCTGACTTTGATTTGTATGGAGAGCCAATCAAAACCGAACTCTGAGCGGAGTCGAAGAGTGATTAAAATAATGGGCCTTTTTAAAATTTAGTTGAAGGCTATTTAATACTCCTGCACCAAAACCTCGGTAGGAATATGTAAAGTTGTGTTGATTTTTCGAATCATATCCAAGGTCAGTTTTCGCTTTTTGTTTAAAATTTCACTGACTCTGCTCTTGTAGCCCATCAATTCTGCAAGGTCTTTTTGTTTCATTCCCATTTGCTCCATTCTAAACTTAATAGCCTCAATGGGATCTGGCATATCTATTGGGAAATTATCATTTTCATATTGATCAATTAAAATGGATAAAATTTCCAATTCATCGCCTTCTGTAGTACCTTTTTTAGCATCAAAAATTAGCTCAAGCCTGTTGAGGGCGTTTTGATAGTCTTCCTCGTTTCTGATGGGTGTTATTTTCATTTTCAAATGGTATTTGCATTAATTTTGTCATAATCTGCATGAGTGCCGATAAACCGTATCCAGCATATTTGATAGTCAAAATTAAATTTAACTATCAACCTGTAGAGGTTGCCTTTTATGTTAAAAACAATTCTATGATTCTTTAAAACACTTGCACTTGGGTAATCACGCTTTAATTCTTGGATGCTGTTAAAGTTTGATTTTTCAGTTTCTCGAAACCAAGATTTTAATTGTTTTTCAGAATCCGGATGTTTTTGCCAAAAATCACGTAAAGTTTTCTTTGCTATAATTCTCAACGTATTGTCTTTAAGCAAAGATATAAAAAAGTTCCCATATTGGTAATATTTTGTTTTTTATTTATTCTATTTTTGAGGTTATGAAAAAAACAGTTTTATCAATAACTATTGTTCTGCTCACCTTTTTTTCTTGTAAACAAGCAAAAGAAGAAAAGAGCGAAAAGGAAGGTATTACTTTTACCGAAATCCAATTACCTAAAATGGAAAACAGCTCCCTGCCTTATTTGTTTACTGATGGAGAGGAACTGCTGCTTTCTTTTGTTTCTGAAAACGACAGTCTGGCAAGACTTTATTTCTCTACATTTACTGAAAATGGCTGGTCAACACCTGAGAAAATCGCTTCCGGCACCGACTGGTTTGTCAATTGGGCAGACTATCCGCAAATTGCTAAAAACGGAGACAATTACATTGCTCATTTTTTACAGAAATCTGCTCCGGCAACATTTGCCTATGATGTGATGGTCACCCAAAAACAGCAGGGAGGCTCCTGGTCAACACCTTTTAAAATTCACAGCGATACTACTAAAACAGAGCATGGTTTTGTTTCTTATACACCTTACGGCGAAAACCAATTCTTAGTCAATTGGCTGGATGGAAGAAACACCTCTGGAGGGCATCACGATCACCATGGCGGCGAGCCAATGAACCTGAGGGCTGCGATAGTGAATCCCGACGGAAGCCTTGAAAACGAATTTTTACTCGACAACAGTGTGTGCGATTGCTGCCAGACATCATCAGCTATGACAGCTAATGGACCAGTCGTTGTGTACAGAGATCGAACAGAAACAGAGATTAGAGATATTTCAATAGTTAGATACAATGGTGAAAATTGGACAAAACCGGTAACTGTTCATCAAGATAATTGGGAAATAGCCGGTTGTCCTGTCAATGGCCCAAGAGTGGCCGCCATTGGTGAAAATGTTGCTGTAGCGTGGTTTACTGCAGCCGGTTTAGAGAGTAAGGTGAATCTGTCATTTTCAAGAAACAACGGAGCAGATTTTGAAACACCCGTGAGAATCGACACCGGAAACCCACTGGGGCGTGTGGATGTTGCTTATATTGATTCAGAAAATGCAGTAGTTTGCTGGATAGAAGATGAGGACGATGAAACTTTTATCAAATTCAGAAAAATTAAACTAAACGGTCAATTGGGAGAAATTTTCACCCTTGCAAACACATCAGACTCCAGAGCATCGGGGTTTCCCCAACTGGCAGTTTTTAATGGAAATGTGTATTTTGCCTGGACAGCTTTTGACGACGAAAAGCTTTTGGTTAAAACTAAATTTATAAGCATTGATAGCTTACAGTAATAATAAATTTCTTTGTGAACCTTAGTGTCTTGGCGCACCTGCCTACCGAAGCTTTAGCGAAGTCAGGTTTGTGGCCAAACAAACAATAGATTTATGCAAAACCTCTTCATCATAGGCCACACCTGGCCCGAACCAAAAACCACCGGTGCCGGCGTACGAATGATGCAGTTGATAAATGCCTTTTTAAACAAAAATTTTATAATCACTTTTGCCTCAACTGCTGAAAAAACCAACTATTCTGAAAATTTAAATCTATTAGGAATTAAAGAAGTTTCCATCAAACTTAACGATTCCTCTTTCGATGATTTTGTAAAACAACTTAATCCGGATGTTGTAGTTTTTGACCGTTTTTATACTGAAGAGCAGTTCGGCTGGCGGGTTTCAGAAAACTGCCCGAATGCAATCAGGATTTTAGATACTGAAGACCTTCATTTTTTACGTTTAGAAAGAGAAGAAGCTTTAAAAAACAATCGCCCTGTAAATTATAATAAGTCCGCTTTCGCTTTACGCGAAATAGCTAGTATCTATCGTTCTGATTTGTCTCTAATCATTTCGAAATCTGAAATGGAGTTGTTGCAAAACACATTTAGAATAGACGAAAAGCTATTGCACTATCTGCCTTTTTCTGTAAAAAAAGTTGATATAGACAACCTTCCGGAATTTAAAAAACGAGAACATTTTGTTTTTGTTGGAAATTTTAAACACAAACCCAACAGCGATGCGGCAATGGAAATCAAAAAATCTGTTTGGCCAAAAATTGCCAAGACTTTTCCTTTGGCAGAATTCCACTGCTATGGAACCTATGCTGATGAAAAAGTCAAACAACTCCACAACCCCAAAGAGCGTTTTTTTGTAAAAGAATGGGCAGAAGATATTACTGAAATATTAAAAAACGCCCGACTTATGGTGGCTCCCCTGCGTTTTGGAGCCGGATTGAAAACAAAATTCATCGATGCGATGCAATGCGGAACTCCTTTTGTAACCACTTCGGTTGGAATAGAAGGATTGGGAAGAGCAAACGATTTTTCAAAACAAATTACAGACGATTTAGAAGAGTTCACTGACTTTGCAATCGAGATTTATACCGATGAAGGCCTTTGGCAAGAAGCTCAGAAAAATGGTTTTGAAGCCCTTAATCAGTTTACTTCAACTTTCGCTTTTGACGATTTTTTTGAAAAACTAAAAAAACTACACAATAATCTTGAGTTCCATCGGGAAGAAAACTTCACAGGTGCTGTGTTAATGCATCACACGGCACAAAGCACAAAATACCTCAGTAAATGGATTGAGGAGAAAAATAGAAATAGTACATAACTATTCAAGCTGCCTTACAAATTCTTAAAATTTTTAAAACATTTAAGACCTTAAAGTTAAAGTTATATTAATTAGTCATTCATGCATCAATTTATTGTTTAAATATATCAATATTTGCTTAAACAATATTGTAAAACTAAAACTTTATCTTGCTATGAATAAACTAATCCACCTTTTTACAATTTTAAGCGTTTCGCTTTTTATTGTCTCCTGTTCAAATGATGATGATGGAGGTATGCCCACACCTGACGGTGTAACTATTGCTGACTTTGTGGCTAATAATGCTGAGTACTCTTCTCTTGCTTCAGCTCTTGATGCCACTGGTTTAACTGCAACTCTTGCCGGTAATGCAAATTTTACTGTGTTTGCTCCAAACAACACTGCATTTTCAGCATTTTTAAGTGCCAATGGTTTTGCCAGCCTTGAAGATGTACCCGTAGATGTGCTTCGTGAATTATTACTAAATCATGTGGTTGAAGGCATCAGTACTTCAAGTGATTTAACTACCGGCTATATTACCTCTTTGGGAACCGGCGCGAGTTCATCACAAAACTTAAGTTTGTTTATTAACACAGCTTCAGGTGTTGAAATTAATGGTGTTTCGCAAGTGACTCAAGCCGACATATCTGTTGATAATGGTGTAATTCACGCTGTTGATGCCGTCATTGGATTGCCAAACATTACAACTCAGGCACTGGCAAATCCTCAATTTTCAATTTTGGTTGAGGCTTTGATTGCAGCAAGTGACTCAAATATCAATTATGTAGATATACTTACCGGAACAGCAGGAGCTCCCTTTACGGTGTTTGCTCCAACCAATGATTCATTTGTGGCATTACTTGCGGTGTTAGGCTTATCTTCTTTAAATGAAATTCCGCAAGACTTGTTGCAAATTGTTTTGAATTATCACGTGATTGCCGGTGCTAATGTGCGAGCCGAAGATTTGGTTAATGGAGGAACAGCAACAACTTTTCAGGGAGAAAACTTAACTTTTGATTTGACCGGAGGAGCAAAAATAATTGACGCTACAGGAACTCCCTCAAATATAATTGTTACCAACGTACAAACAAACAATGGTGTGGTTCACGCCGTAGATAAAGTGCTATTACCTCAGGCAGCTATAGATATAGTTAATCCAACCATTGCAGGACTTGCAATGATGACTCCCGAACTTTCAATCTTGGCCCAGGCGCTTGTAATAACAGGTTTGGATGCTGTTTTAAATGATAGAAATGCTGAGTTTACTGTTTTTGCTCCAACCAATGCTTCATTTAATACCTTTCTAAATGCTAACGGATTTGCCTCAATAAATGATGTCCCCGTTAGCGCATTAACACAAGTAATCTTAAACCACGCTTTGACAGGAACAGCACTTTCAGGTAGCTTATCTACATCTTATACTACTTCATTGGCAACTTTTGGAACTAGCAATAATAACCTGAGTATGTATATCAATACCAGCTCAGGTGTCAGAATTAATGGGGTTGCAGACGTAGTAGCCGCAGATGTACTTGCTGCAAACGGTGTAGTACATGTGGTTGATGCTGTGATTGACCTGCCTACTGTAGTAACTTTTGCAACAGCTGACCCTAATTTCAGTAGTCTTGTAGCAGCCTTAACAAGACCTGATCAGCCAGACTTTGTTAGTGTTTTAACCACTCCAAACGGTACTTCACCAGCACCATTCACTGTATTTGCACCTACTAATGATGCATTTGGTGATTTACTTATAGAGCTTGGCGTTGGAGGTTTGGGTGATATCGATGGACCAACCCTAACAGCAGTATTAAACACACACGTAATTGCAGGTGCAAATGTGAGAGCAGAAGATTTAGTGAGCGGAACTGTTACTACACTTGGCGGCAATATTATCATTGATGCAAACAACGCCACAATAACCGACCCCAACGGTAGAGTAAGTAACATCATTGTCGTGAACGTTCAAGCCGCTAATGGAGTTGTTCACGCAATTGATAAAGTAATATTACCATAATTAATGTTTTTTAATTTTTTTAGTTAATAATTAAAGACTGCCCTTCACGGGGCAGTTTTTTGTTAAATAATAGCTTAAACCCTTTTTGATACTCGACAGCATATGCTTATCTTTGCAATCCTTAAAATGATTTTACCCATATGTTTGATAATTTAAGTGAAAAATTAGATAAGGCCCTTCACGTTTTAAAAGGGCATGGAAGTATCACAGAAGTTAATGTTGCCGAAACTCTTAAAGAGGTGAGGCGCGCCTTGCTTGATGCCGACGTAAACTTTAAAATAGCCAAAGAATTTACCAATTCAGTTAAGGAAAAGGCACTGGGCCAAAATGTATTGACCACCTTGCAACCCGGTCAATTAATGGTAAAAATCGTTAAAGACGAATTAACCGAATTGATGGGAGGTGATGCTGCCGGTATCAATCTAAGCGGCAACCCAACGGTTATTTTAATGTCAGGTCTGCAGGGTAGTGGTAAAACTACCTTTTCAGGAAAACTGGCAAACTATTTAAAAACCAAAAAAACTAAAAAGCCTCTTTTGGTTGCCTGTGACGTGTATCGCCCTGCAGCTATTAATCAGTTGCACGTGGTTGGAGACCAAATAGGTGTTGAGGTATATAGTGAAGAAGGTAATCAGAACCCGGTGCAAATTGCGCAAAAGGCAATAGCTCACGCCAAGCAAAACGGATTTAATGTAGTGATTATAGATACGGCAGGTCGTTTGGCTGTCGATGAAGAGATGATGAGCGAAATCGCCAACGTTCATAAAGCAATCACACCACACGAAACTTTGTTTGTAGTAGATGCCATGACCGGTCAGGATGCTGTCAATACAGCCAAAGCTTTCAATGATCGTTTAAATTTTGACGGAGTTATTTTAACCAAGCTTGACGGTGACACCCGTGGTGGTGCAGCTATCTCTATTAAAAGTGTGGTAAATAAACCCATAAAATTCATTGGTACCGGCGAAAAAATGGATGCCATAGATGTGTTTCACCCCAACCGTATGGCCGACAGGATTTTGGGTATGGGTGACGTTATATCACTGGTTGAACGCGCTCAGGAACAATATGATGAAGAAGAAGCCAGAAAACTTCAGAAAAAAATTGCCAAAAACCAGTTTGGTTTTGACGATTTCCTCAATCAAATTCAGCAAATCAAGAAGATGGGAAGCATGAAAGACCTTGTCGGAATGATTCCCGGAGCCGGAAAAGCCCTCAAAGATGTGGATATTAGTGATGATTCATTTAAAGGAATTGAAGCGATAATCCACTCTATGACTCCGGCTGAAAGAACATCTCCTGTTATAATTGATGCCAATAGGAAGAAACGTATTGCCAAAGGCAGCGGCACGTCAGTTCAGGAAGTAAATCAATTGTTGAAACAATTCAATCAAATGAGTAAAATGATGAAAATGATGCAAGGCGGTGGCGGTAAGAAAATGATGCAGATGATGGGCAAAATGCGTTAATCGATACTGATTTAAAATTTAAACTATGACAATACTCGACGGCAAAAAAGTTTCAGACGATATTAAAAATGAAATCGCAGCAGAAGTTGCCGGAATGAGAAGCCGAGGCGAAAAAGTTCCCCACCTTGCCGCAATAATTGTGGGTGATGATGGTGCAAGCCTGACCTATGTGGGAAGTAAAGTGAAAGCTTGTGAAAAGGTTGGCTTTGAATCAACACTCATCAGAATGCCTTATACCACCAGTGAACTGGAGTTACTTCAAAAAATCAAAGAACTTAACACCAATGATGACATTGACGGTTTTATCATTCAGTTGCCGCTTCCACCACAAATCAATACACAAAAAGTATTGATGACAGTTGATCCCTCCAAAGATGTGGACGGTTTTCATCCTGAGAATTTTGGGAAAATGGCCTTGGATATGAGCACCTTTATTCCTGCAACGCCTTTTGGAATTCTGGAACTTTTGGAACGTTACAAAGTAGAAACCAAGGGGAAGCACACAGTTGTTATTGGCAGAAGCCATATTGTGGGTCGACCCATGAGCATTTTAATGGGTAGAAAAGGCTGGCCAGGAAATTCAACCGTAACACTCACACACAGTCATACCAAAAACATTCAAGAAATTACTTTGCAAGCAGATATTATTATTTCAGCTTTGGGAGTTCCTAAATTTTTAAAGGCAGATATGGTTAAAGAAGGAGTTGTTGTCATTGATGTTGGTATTACTCGTGTACCCGATGAAAATAGTCTCAAAGGATATGTCATTACCGGCGATGTGGATTATGAAAACGTGAGTAAAAAAGCTTCTTTCATAACACCTGTTCCCGGAGGTGTGGGCCCTATGACCATTGCTATGCTTATGAAAAATACCTTATTGGCCAGAGAACAACGTAAACACTTAGTCTGAATCGGAGCGTATTACAAATTCTTCTTTGTAAATTTTCAGTACTAACAAGAAAAGACTGATAAGTAAAGGTCCAAAAATAAGCCCTATAAATCCGAACAATGGTACGCCGATAATTACACCAATTAAGGTGATTAAAGGGTGAATATCTGCCAATTTTTTCTGAACAACCATCCTAAAGAGATTATCTGAAGTTCCCACCACAAGTAAACCATAGAGTAATATACCAACTGCCTGGAAGTTTTGGCCGGTTGAAAACATGATAATCACCACCGGCAAAATACCCACGGCAGTTCCCACAAAAGGAATCATAGAACCAATAGCCGTTATAACAAACCAAAACCAGGGGTTAGGAATGTCAAATATGTAAAAGCCAATTAATGCTACAAACCCTTGAATGACAGCAATAATGGGAATGCCAATAGCATTGGATTTTACCATACTGTATATTTCATTGCCCAGCGTGGTTATATTTTCAGGGCGCATGGGGAAATAAGTATAAATGGACTCAATAAATTGTTTTCTGTAAACCAGCATATAATAGAGCAAAAAGTACATAATACTTAATGCAATGATGGTGTTGAAAGTGTTTCCAAGGATTCCCTGAATGTTTTCTGATATCCATTTGGCTGTTTCTTCAGAGTCCATCGATGATAGAATGTGAATGTTCAACTGTTGTTCAACTGCAGCAATTTGTTCTTGTAATAGGCTTAATATGCGTTCTAATTTTGTAAGTGCCGTTTTCACTTTGGTGGAAAGCATCATAAAAACCATTCCCACAGGAAGCATGATGCCCACAAATGATATAATCATTATTATAGATGCTGCCAGCGAGGGATTCCAACCCTTAAGCACCATTTTTCTCATATATTTTTTGGAGATAATATAGAGGGTTACAGCACCCAGTACACCACTTAAATAGGGCAGTAGCTCAAAAAAGATAATGAGACCCAACAGCACAATCAAGAGCAGCGAAAATACTTGTCTTATAACGTCCTGATGGATACGGTTCATAGTTAGTGACCTTTGATATAGTGAATACTTACGGTTGCAACTTCAGAATCGGGATATTTTGTAAAATATTTTTTCACACTTTTTAAACCTATTTCACCAATTACTTTTAAAAACACATCCAATTCAACTATGTATTGGTCAGAAAACCCGTGGGTGGCATCATAAGCCGTAACGGCTGTGTTTCCGATATTTTTAGCAGCTATATTCGGTGGAATGGTATGTAGTTCAATCATCAACAAACCAAAGTTTTGAATGTACGGTTTCCACTTTAGTAAATGTTCTTTCAGGTTGAGCTCAACTTTATTGTTGGAAAGTTTTTTTCCGCGAAAAGCGAAAGCACCTGTAGATTTTCCGGATGCACTTTCTATCCCGTTTTGGGGTTCAGACCAAATTCTGTTGTGGTCTAAAAAGGTTCTAACATTGAGTAAATCACTTAAATGAATGGCATAATCGTCAAAAATATCTTTTTCCAGTTGCCCGGGATTTCCAATGTCGCCCCAAATCACTTTGGCCCAGATGTCTGCATTTACCAGATTGGAACGGGTAACTTTTAATGCTTCTTTATTGAAATCTACCCCCACTAAAAACAGTGGGTGGTCTTCAAGCATAGTGCCCCTAAGGGTTCTTTGCTCAATCACATCAAAAAGGTGGATGAGAAAAGCCCCGTTACCACAGCCCATATCCAGAATGCCTTTGGGTTGTTCATCTATGGGCTTGTTGAAAATCTGTATAATTATGTCATCGATTTGCCTGAAATAGGCCGTATGTGCTCCGCCGCTTCCCCACACGTTCATCACGCGGTCCACATGAATTTCGGCAATGTTTTTTGATGTGTTTCTGAGTGATGAAAAATCACCAAACAACAAGTCTTCCAGATTATTAAAAGTGGGGACATAAGAAACAGTCACGCCATAAGCGCTGGCTCGTTTGGCAAAAAACAATCCTTTTTCAGTAAACCTGTAGGTATTGTCTTTTTTGCTAAACCAGTCTAAAAAGGTATAAAAATCAAGAATTTTACTAAAATTTTCTGGGTCTTCGTGATATTCGCCTGCGCGAAAAGAGGCTTCCATAAAGTATTTGTGAAAGAAGCCATTCATAGCCAAAGCAACAGTAATGGGCCCCACTAATGCACCTTCTATATGCTTTTTAATTTGTGACTCCAGCTTGTTTTCAGGCGAATCAAGCTTTAGTTTTTGAAAGTCGTTTATGAGTTTGTGGGTCTTATAAAAGTCAGCCGGAGTGGACTTTTTTGGGTGAAACAGTCTGGATATTTCCAAAAACTCCACCGCGATTTTGTAATTTTTAAAAAGTGAAAAAGCAGCTTCGCTGTTTTCGTTTAATTTGATAAAAACTTCTTCGGTAGTATTGTTTACTTCATAAACTAACCAACCTTGTGACGCCAAAAGTCTGAGGGCTACATTGAGATAGCCGTCGTTGGCCTTGAATTTTTGGCACAATTCATCCAGCGAATGCTCTTTTTTGGTTACTAAGTGCTTTGTTATCCCCTTTCGGTGAAGCAGATAGGCAGCCGGCGCTATAGCTATGCCGTCCAGATGCCTGAACAATTCCCCACGAAAAAGTTTTTTATCGTCTTTTGAAATCATGAATTTATTCTATGCTTTTTCAAAGTTAATTAAAAATATTAGTCGTCACTACCTTCCCAGCCTACCATCAGAAACTTAATTTTTGCGTTTTCAGGAATGTCATATACTTCTACTTTGGCTCCAATTTGTGTTCTTAAATCAAAACTTAAAACCTCTTTATCTATGATGAGGTACACATCGGTGTCTTTTAATGAGATAACCAACGAGTTTAAGGTGTTTGCAATTGAAGAAACTTCATATTTATCAGTAACGTCTTTAAAAGTACTCTTCAAATGGATGCCTTTATTGGTTTTAAACCTGTCGTCAAAAATCTGGATATTTGAAATTTTAGATTCAGGGTCGTTGTTTTTCTTAACGGAAAGCACCATAAGTTTGTCGCCGCCCTTTTCGTAAATTTCAATTTGGTCGTTGGTGGACATTGGGTTGTTTTCTGCCAACACTTTCACTATAGAGTCGTTTATAAAAAGAGAGTCGAGTTGTTTTACTTTAATTTCTTTTGTCAGGTAACCCACCTGATTGGAGGTTATTAAAAACGGGTCGGTGCTTTTGGAACAAGCTGCTAAAAGTAAAACGGCGATAAATAGATTGAAAAATGATTTTTTCATAGTAAAAAATACGTTGTAAGATTAGTTGGATTTTGCTTTAAATTTCTGCATAAAAGTAGCAATTGTTATTTGAGTTGCATAAAAAAAGTCGCCATTAATTGCAGACGACTTTTTTGGAGTAAATTTTAAAGATGCATTTTATTTTACAATCAATTTTTTGATTTGTTTTTGGTCTCCGTTTTTAATGGTTACAAAATAAATGCCACTGGAAAATTCGGAGGTATTTACAGCTACTTTGTTGTCAGTATTTAACTCTAAAGTGGAATTAAAAACCAATTGACCCAAAGCATTGTTGATTTTTATCTCGGTTTGGTTTGAAGAAGTGTTTAAAAACTGAATAAAGACTTCGTTATTTGCCGGATTGGGGTACATTACAAACTCAGTTGTCTGAAAGGTTTCAGTACTTAAAACGCCTTCAATATTGATGTTGTCAATAAAAGTGCTGTTGCCATAACCGTTGATGTTTACAAATCTAAACTGAACCTTTTCTCCTAGATAATTTGTCAAATCAATAAGCTCTGTACGCCAATTGGAGAGTGAATTAGGTGTCCAGTTGGAGGTTACATATCCTGACACTGTTGACAAATCAAGTCCTGCTTCAAAATAAATACTGTTAAATGTCAGTCCGCAATCTGTAGATATTTCTACCTGAAGTCCGTCTGAAAAACTTGCACTGTATTGTGCTTTGGCAAGATCAAAGGTTAACTGGGCACTTACCGCATGGGTTAAATCAAATATTTCAGTTTGAAAAATGTCTTCTTCGCCGGGTGCATTGTAAGCGAAATTATTAATAAATGAAGTTGTAGTAAAATTTCCGTCGCTACCCAAAATTTGAGTTCGTTGTTCCCAGGTAGTATCATCGTCCGGATTAATGATGATCCAACCGTTTGGCGGAAAGCCATTTGTTTCAAAATTCTCGTAAAAATCAATTGTAGTTGCGTTTACTGTTGCGTAAAATTCGACAGAGCCCTCATTGTTTGTCGGGTTTTGATCGCCTGAAAGATCAACTTCAACAGTTAAAATATATTCGCCTGCTTCTGAAAGTGCTACTGTCGTATCAAATTCATATACAATTTGTTGTCCTGAATTTAAGGTGCCGGTAAAAGTTTCCTCAACCGGTGCTTCGTTGTCAATTTGATAACGCATTGTGAAATTGGATTGTGGATTTATTCCGGTATTTGCAATTGTAGCAGAAATAACTACCGGAGAGCTGTCACAGACATAATTGAATTCAGCTATGTCATTATTTATAGAAATCAAAGCCAAATCATTGGATAACGTGCAGTTTAAAAGTCCTCCTCCATAAAATAACGCATTAGATCTTCGAGATTTCCAGCCCAGAGTATTGTTTTTGGCAACTATTGCATACCAAATTTCATCATTTGGGTTGTTTATAGGTATTGTAATCGAGTTTGTTGTGGTTGTTCCTGCTAGTTCCATATACTTTTGCCCCAGCGTGTAAAAGTCATAAGATTCTGCTCCGGCAAGAGCATTCCAAGAAAAGCTGGCAGTATTTGCACATACTTGAGTTACTTGTATAAGTCCGCCTACAAAGTTGGCCATTGAAAATGTTGAGTTGCTTTCTGATTGATAAGTGCCACTGGTTACCCTTACTTTTGCCTGACCCGTCACTGTTGCAGGAACTGTCCAGGAATATAATCTAAGGTTGCTGTTAACTGTAGCTATCGGACTCCAGCTAATGCCATTGTCAGTGGTATATTCCAGCAGAAAGTCATCGGTTGTATTGGTAGCTTCCCAATGAATAACCTCATTACCTCCAGGAAAGAAACTTTCTCCGCCGTTTGGATAAGTAATTACAAGGTTTTCGGTAATGATTTCATAAACCAAAAAATATTCCTGAGGTCCCATCGGCACATTAAATCCGGTGATTTCTAGGGTGTAATTTCCACTGTCAGGGTCATTGATAAGTACCTGCTCCATATTGTTTAATCGGTCTATACCATTGGTTGCAGGTGTGTCTAGATTTACGGGACTTGGGGTTGGATCAAGTATCCATGGTAAATATGAATTGTTTGAAGGGTCTTTCACAACCAGATCGAGGTCGTTAACCAATGCCGGGCTTGCACCGGCAGCAGCAGCAGGGTCATTCCAATAAACCATAAATCTTACCTGGGTTGTACCGGAAGGTACGTTTATGATATGGGTATTAGTTATTCCTTGTGAAATGTTGTCAGATAAATACCTCCCGTCCTCAATCAGTTTTCCGGCTCTTTTTCCGTTAACCATTCCCCAACCAAATTTAAAGTCAGGGCCCACATTACCATAGTCTGTAGCAGTATTTAAGAGGGTGGCTTTAATCAGAGCTGCTGGTGGATGGTTGTCATTGTTTAAAGAGGCATACAGTTCATACAGTTGTGCTGAAACGCCTGCAATTCCGGGAGCAGCTGCAGATGTGCCACCAAAAACTAAATATTGATTATTCTCGCCTGTTGAAATTTGACCTTGCCCATGTGCCGTAATGTCCGGTTTTATTCTCCCGTCGTGAGCCGGACCTCTGCTGCTTGAATTTACCAAAGTACCATCAAAAAAAACGTTGGCGGTTGCAATAACGTTTTTCCCTTGTTTGTGACCCCCGGTTATATTGCCCCATTGATTTCCGGCACCATAGCCACAATTGCTGCTATTTGAATTTCCCCCGGAAAAAACGTGCATCAGTGATGTGATGTTGTTTGATTGTAAATCAACAGTTCTTGCAGTGGTTGTGTATCCTGTATTACAGCCGTTACTGTATGAAGAGTTTGTAATTTGAACAATATCATTGTTGATATAATTTTGTGTGGGTGTATCCAGAAAATTTGCTGCATAATTAACGACATATACATCGGCACCAGCAGCCATGCCTCTATTGTCCGGATAGAGATTTCCGGCACCGGCCATAATTCCTGCTACTCCATCACCATGGGTTTGTCCGGTACCTGAGGCAAAAGTATTATCAAGTCTGCCCTGAAAATCGATATGTGGCCCCACAATGCCGTCATCTCTCACTAATACGCCCACACCCATACCGGTGTAATTTACGCCTACATTTGTTTGTGGATCCAAACTGTTTGCACGGTGTAAGCTTCTGCCGCGGGTATCGTCTTTTACATCTGGAGGAACTATCAGTTCAATCCACTTAACAAATGGAAGGTTAGCCAATTCAATCAAACAATTATCCGGAATAGATAAATCAATTAAATTTGAGTTTTTATACTCTTGCATAATTTGAATTTGAAGTTTTTCAAGTTCATTTTTAACCAATTCCAAGGAGGCGTTTTGATGAAATTGAAGAGTTACTTTAATGTTGTTTCCATCCATTGCCCACCATTCAAATGGAGGGTAGTTTAACTCTTTTGAAATTTTAAAGGAGGCTTCTAAAGGTATAATACCTCTCACACCATTACTTCTTAAAAAGTCAATCGGTGTGTTAGCCGGAAAATAAAATAAATACGTTCTGTGAGGAATATATTCCAGTAATTTCAAATTAGCATTTCTGAATCTGTCCTGAACAGATTGATTGGGGGTTTCATAAAACTGTATCCAACCAAAATAGCCCTCATTAAAATAAGCGTGTTCCGGCATTTGATTCCATTGAAAGGTTTGAATGTTTTCAGGAAATTCAATAATTTCTTCCTGAAAATGAATGGTATAATTGTTTTGTGAAAAACTAAAGCTTGTTGTAAGTATAAAGCATAAAGCTCCTAAAATGAAGTTTTTTGATAGGAAATTCAGATAGTTTTTTTTCATTGAAAGTAATGAATTAGAATAAAATAGAAAGTCAAATATATCTATTCATGGTTAATATTTTCTTCTTTTCCTTGTTAAAATATTTTCATTGAATTTTAGACAAAACAACCCTGCTGGTTTTAAGACCTTGTTTTACTATCTTTGCGGACTATGAATAAAGAAATTCAAGACCGCGTTAGTAAAGGGCTTATGCTGCCTTTAATGGAAGAGTTTTACACCATACAAGGTGAGGGCTTCCATAAAGGAACAGCTGCTTATTTTATCAGAGTGGGTGGATGCGATGTGGGTTGCCACTGGTGTGATGTAAAGGAAAGTTGGAATGCCGATTTGCACCCGCCAACCGCTATTGAGCAAATAGTTGAAAATGCAGCTTTCTATTCAAAAACTATTGTTGTAACCGGTGGTGAGCCGCTCACCTGGGATATGGGCCCACTTACTAAATCTCTGAAAGAAAAAGAACTTCAAACACATATCGAAACTTCGGGAGCCTATAAATTAACAGGAGTATGGGACTGGATTTGTCTTTCGCCCAAAAAAATAAAACTTCCTGTTGATGAGATTTATCCTTTAGCCAATGAGTTAAAAGTGATAATTTATAACAAAGACGATTTTAGATTTGCAGAAGAACAGGCGTCCAGGGTTTCTAAAGATTGTATCCTGTATTTGCAACCAGAGTGGAGCAATCGTGAAAAAATGATTCCATTGATTGTTGATTATGTGATGCAAAATCCACAATGGAAAATATCACTACAGACTCACAAATACCTTAATATTCCTTAAAAAATATTTAATTCACCTTTTCAAAAGGGACTTCCACAAAACGGTCGTCCCAGCCTATCATTAAGCTTACCCCGTTTTCAATGGGTTTAAAAGCCATAGAGAGTGATTCAATGGGTGCTGCAGCGTTTTTTGATTTGACAGTGTGTCTTACTAAATCCATATTTTCATCATAATTGTAGGCTCCCCAGGCATTGGTGTCACAATTGATAATAATAATCCACTCTTTTTCCTTAGGAATGGTGTACAGTGTGTAAGTGCCCGGAGTGATTACAGTATTGCCAAATTTTAAAGACCTATAAACTTCCAGTTCAGTAGCTTCATTGGCACCTGTGCGCCATACCTCACCGTATGGTACCAACTCGCCAAAAATCACCCGGTTGCGTTTTTGAGGGCGGCTGTATATTACACGTATCATCGGCGACATATCTTCATTTCGGAAAATTGATATATCCATTGGGCTGGCATCCAGTCTGGGGAATTCTTGTGCGTTGGTTTCTTGAATTAATAAAAAGGTGAGTATGCTTAGAAATATTGTTTTAAAAAAATTCATTTTTTGAGTGTTTATTTCTCAAAAATAGTGAATTAGACTTCATTCAAAAACAGAATTTTCTGTTAAAAATTAAAATCGTTAAACAGCTAACGAGACGCCTTATGAAAATAAATAAATTTTCCACAGAATTTTGTTAATAACTTAACGCTTGAAAAATGTGTTAAACCTTCATTTTACTAATGGTTTTGTTATATTTGCTCGTTAAGCTTTTTCTGAAAAAAAATAGAACAAAAAGCTTCCTAAAATTTAAAATTTCAACCTAAAAATTTATGAGCGAAGAATCGAAAAAGACTTATGGTGCCGACAGTATTCAGGCGCTGGAAGGCATGGAACACGTGCGTATGCGTCCATCGATGTATATTGGCGACACCGGCGTGCGTGGTTTACATCATTTGGTTTATGAAGTAGTTGATAATTCTATTGACGAAGCTATGGGCGGCCATTGCGACAAAATCGATATTTGGATTAATGAAAATGGCTCTCTTACTGTAAAAGACAATGGTAGGGGTATTCCTGTAGATCTTCATAAAAAAGAAGGTGTTTCAGCACTGGAAGTGGTAATGACCAAGATTGGAGCCGGAGGTAAATTTGACAAAGATTCATATAAAGTGTCAGGTGGTCTTCACGGGGTGGGGGTTTCAGTAGTAAATGCACTTTCAACTCACCTAAAAGCAACTGTTTATCGTGATGGTAAAATTTGGGAACAAGAATATGAATTGGGTAAAACCTTATATCCCGTAAAATCGGTTGGTGAAACAACTGAAAGGGGAACCGTTGTAACCTTTTTACCAGACCCGCAAATATTTCAGCAAACTACCGAGTTCATCTATGATACCCTTGCCGGAAGAATGCGTGAGCTGGCTTTCTTAAATAAAGGAATTACCATCACGCTTACCGATCGCAGAAGAGCCAATGAAGACGGTTCTTTTGAAACCGAAACATTCTTCAGCAACGAAGGCTTGAAAGAGTTTATCCGCTATTTGGACGGGAACCGGGAGCCTATTATTAAAAATGTTATTTCGCTGGAATCTGAAAAAAATGAGATTCCTGTGGAAGTGGCGATGATATACAACAATTCCTTCAATGAAAATTTACATTCTTATGTAAATAACATCAATACTCACGAGGGTGGAACCCACCTTTCAGGTTTCAGAAGAGGTTTGACCACTACCTTAAAAAAATATGCCGATAATTCCGGAATGCTGGACAAACTTAAGTTTGAAATTTCCGGAGACGATTTCCGTGAAGGATTGACAGCTATTGTTTCTGTCAAGGTGGCTGAGCCTCAATTTGAGGGACAGACCAAAACCAAATTGGGTAACAGAGAAGTTACTGCTGCCGTAAGTCAGGCGGTTTCTGAAATGCTTACCGATTATCTGGAAGAAAACCCCGATGACGCAAAAACCATTGTTCAAAAAGTGATACTTGCCGCTCAGGCGCGTCATGCCGCTACCAAAGCTCGTGAAATGGTTCAGCGCAAGAGTGTGATGAGCATAGGCGGTTTGCCCGGAAAATTGTCAGACTGCTCTGAAGAAGATCCGGCACTTTGTGAAGTATTTTTGGTAGAGGGTGACTCTGCAGGCGGAACTGCTAAGCAAGGGCGTGACCGAAACTTTCAGGCAATTCTTCCGTTGAGAGGTAAAATCCTGAATGTGGAAAAAGCCATGCAACACAAGGTTTTTGAAAATGAAGAAATCAGAAATATTTATACAGCACTGGGAGTAACCATAGGAACTGAAGAAGACAGTAAAGCTTTGAATCTTTCAAAACTGCGTTACCATAAAATTGTAATTATGTGTGATGCCGACGTGGATGGAAGCCACATTGCTACGCTTATTCTCACCTTTTTCTTCCGCTATATGCGCGAATTGATAGAAGCAGGGCACGTTTATATAGCCACGCCACCGCTTTATTTAATCAAAAAAGGAAACAAAAAGTCGTATGCTTGGAGTGATAAGCAACGCGATCAAATCAATATGGAATATGGCGGTGGAGCATCCATACAACGCTACAAAGGTTTGGGTGAAATGAATGCCGAGCAACTTTGGGATACTACTATGAATCCTGAGTTTAGAACACTGCGACAGGTTACTATCGATAACCTGAGCGAGGCTGACCACATCTTCTCTATGCTAATGGGCGATGAGGTTCCTCCTCGTAGAGAGTTTATTGAAAAGAATGCAATCTATGCCAATATAGACGCATAGTACAAACCTTTTAAAGTCAAAAAAAACCTCAATTCTAGTATTTAATTGAGGTTTTTTTAGTTTTAGAACTTAGGGTTTTATAAATTTAAACTGTTTAATGTCCTAAATTTAACTATTATGAAAAAGCTACATGTATTAATTCTGCTGATAGGAACTACGTTTGTCCACTCACAAAATCAACTGGAGGATCTTTTGGCTGCCGGCATTGAAGATGCCCAACGATTTACATCCGGATACATTTCGCCGGCTGCGGAAGGGTTAATCTTTAATTTATCAAATGGCTGGGTGCAAACTGCACAGGTCAAAAAGCCATTGAAATTTGAAATTTCAATTATTGGTAACTTAAGTTTTATCAAAGAAGAACAACGTAGTTTCACGCTTAACACCTCAGACTACAATAACCTGTATTTTAGAGACGGCAGCACCGTAAAACAAGTCGCAACTGCTTTTGGTCAAAACAATCCCGATATCAGGGTTTATGCTATAGTTAATGATGATACAGGGCTTTTTCAGGAAGAGGTAGAATTTAATCTTCCTCAGGGTTTGGCTTCAGTAAATATGAATATTTTACCTACTGCTTTTCTGCAAGCCAGGGTTGGTGTTTTTAAGGGTACTGAGGTTAAACTTAGATTTTTTCCCAAAGTTGATTATGAAGATGTGAATACTTCTTTTTGGGGAGCCGGTTTGCAGCATGATTTTACAGAATTACTGCCGGCTGAGAAGATTTGGCCGGTCCATCTTTCAGCGTTTATTGGTTTTACAAAATTCAACGGTAGCTTCGACTTTACTAACAGCCAGATAGTTGAAGGTGCTGAGCAACGTTTTGAGGTAAAACTCAATAGCTGGCTGTTTCAGGTTCAGGCTTCCACCAAACTGCCGGTGATCAATTTTTATGGTGGTCTTGGATTTATTACTGGAACATCAGATTTTGATGTTTTGGGTACTTATACCGTAAGAGCCGGAACACCATTAAACGAAACATCCAGAACATTTGAAGATCCTTTTTCGGTAAAAAACAAGGCATCGGGTGTAAAGGCAACAATCGGCACCAGATTGCAACTTGGTTTTTTTAGTATTTATGCTGAATACAACGCCGCAGAGTTCAGCACAGCAAGTGCCGGAATAGGCTTTGGAATTTAGATAATTATACCTGTTTTTTGATTAAGAATTTGTAATTTTGCACTTTCAATTTTAACCTTAAAAAATAATTATCTATATGAAAGTTACAGTTGTTGGTGCAGGTGCAGTAGGTGCCAGTTGCGCGGAATACATTGCCATTAAAAATTTTGCTTCTGAAGTAGTTTTGGTTGACATAAAAGAGGGTTTTGCCGAAGGAAAAGCCATGGATTTGATGCAAACCGCTTCATTAATGGGGTTTGATACCAAAATTTCAGGTTCAACCAATGATTACTCAAAAACTGCAAATAGTGATGTGGCAGTTATCACCAGCGGAATTCCGCGTAAACCCGGTATGACCCGTGAAGAATTAATCGACATCAACGCCGGAATTGTAAAAACAGTTTCTGAAAATCTCGTAAAACATTCGCCCAACGTTATTCTTATTGTGGTAAGTAACCCAATGGATACTATGACTTATTTAACTCATAAGGCCACCGGGCTTCCCAAAAACAGAATTATTGGTATGGGTGGTGCCTTGGACAGTGCTCGATTTAAATACAGACTTGCTGAAGCTTTAGATTGTCCGCAATCGGATGTGGACGGAATGGTTTTAGGGATGCACAGCGATACAGGGATGATTCCTTTAACAAGATTGGCTACCAGAAACAGCGTGCCTGTTTCAAGCTTTTTGTCAAAAGAGCGTTTAGCACAAGTACTTGAAGATACTAAAGTGGGTGGAGCAACTTTAACAAAATTATTGGGTACTTCTGCCTGGTATGCACCCGGTGCTGCAGTTTCATCATTGGTACACGCTATTGCTTGCGATCAAAAGAAAATGTTTCCCTGTGCCGTAATGCTGGACGGTGAGTATGGAATGAGCGACATTTGCATTGGGGTTCCGGTAATTTTAGGTAAAAATGGAATTGAGCAAATTGTGGAGATTTCGTTAAACGAAGAAGAAAAGAAAAAGATGGAAGCAAGTGCGGCAGCTGTTAGAGATGTAAATGCACTGCTTGGTTAATCCAGTAATAAAATAAATTCAACTTTTCCGGATTCCATGTGTTTGATTTTCAATTGGAATCCGGTTTTTGTTTTTTAATCGGTTAAGGGCTTTTAAAACTTAAAAAATAATTGCCATTTCCTGATTGAAATTCTATATTTGCACGTTTGTTAAAAAACATAGTAATTCATTTATACACCTAATTTCTAAGAAGAATGCAAAACAAAGGACTAATTAAGGTATTTGCAATTTTGTTTGGTTTGGTAAGTATTTACCAGCTTTCGTTTACCTATTTTGCAACAAAAGTTGAAGCAGAAGCCAAAGAATATGCTATCAACAAAATACCTAGCAGTGAAGAAGATTATGTAGCCAAAAGAGACCTTGCAGAAAAAAATTACCTCGATTCTATTGGAACCACTCCCATTATGTTTGGGATTGATTACAATTCAGCCAAAGAAAAAGAGCTAAACAAAGGTCTGGATTTAAAAGGTGGAATCAACGTGATTCTGCAAATTTCAGTTCGCGATATTTTGGTCGGGCTATCAAACAACTCCAGAGACCCAGCATTTCTTCAAGCTTTAGATAGAGCCACTCAAATTCAAACCGAAGGCACAGATACCTATCTGGAAGCCTTTTATAGAGCATTTAATGAAATTCCGGGTGACAACAGGCTGGCTTCTCCTGAAATTTTTGCCAATAAAACATTAAGTGAAGAAATTCATTTTGAGATGTCAAACATCGAAGTTCAACGCGTGTTGAACAGAAAAGTAGATGAATCTGTAGACGCAGCTTTTGAAGTAATCAGAAACCGTATTGACAGATTTGGTGTAACTCAACCAAACATTCAACGCCTTGGTAATACGGCAAGAATACTTGTTGAATTGCCCGGTGCCAGAGATGTACAGCGAGTTCAGACTTTACTTCAAAGCACGGCACAACTTGAATTCTGGCATGTTTACAAAGTGGATGAAATGGTTTCTTTTTTATCTGCAGCTAATGAACTGGTGAAAAACCTTCAAAAACCTACTACTGAAGAAAAAGAAGAAACCGCTGCAGATACCACAGCTGTAGATGAAAGCGATATCTCCAGACTTTTAGGTGGAGAAGAAATAGACGATGTATTAGAAGGTGTTGATGCCGACCCCATTTTTGGTAGAATTCAAAGTTTAGGGGGTCAGGGTGGTCCTGTAATAGCTACTTTTAGATTGAGAGATACAGCTGTTATCAACAGCTATTTAAGAATGCCTCAGGTTAGAGCATTATTGCCTCAAGAGCAACGCTTTGCAAAATTTGTTTGGGGCAAGCCAATCGTTGGTGTAGAATCAGGTGAACAGTTCACTGAACTTTATGCCATTAAAGCCAACAGGGAAAATACTCCACCACTTAGTGGTACAGTAGTGACAGATGCACAGCAAAGTTTTGACCAATTAGGAAAACCGGCAGTAACTATGCAAATGGACGCACGTGGTGCCAGGGTTTGGGAAGAAATGACCGGTTTGGCTTCTGCACAACAAAGTCAAATTGCTATAGTTTTAGATGATATAGTGTATTCTGCTCCCGGTGTATCGAGAGGTGCCATTTCTGGAGGTCGTTCAGAAATTACCGGAAACTTTACCTTGAATGAGGCTATTGACCTTGCCAACGTATTGCGTGCCGGTAAACTTCCAGCGAGGGCAGACATTATTCAAAGTGAAATTGTAGGACCTTCATTGGGTCAGGAAGCTATTGATAGCGGTATCCGTTCTTTCTTATTGGCACTTTGTTTAGTATTGATCTGGATGGTATTCTACTACGGCAGAGCCGGTATTTATGCAGATATTGCGCTTTTAGTAAACCTGCTGTTTATTTTTGGCGTATTGGCCGGACTTGGAGCCGTGTTGACACTTCCCGGTATTGCCGGTATAGTGTTAACTATAGGTATGTCTGTGGACGCCAACGTACTTATCTTTGAACGTATTCGGGAGGAATTCTATAAAGGAAAAGCGCAAAAAGATGCTATTAAAGATGGTTTCAACAATGCACTTTCGTCCATTCTTGATGCTAATATTACCACAGGTCTAACCGGTTTAATCCTCTTAATTTTTGGAACCGGACCTATCAAAGGTTTTGCTACTACTTTATTGATTGGTATTTTAACATCTTTGTTTACGGCTATTTTCCTAACCAGAATGTTTATCGAAAGATATACAGTTAATGGTAAACCATTGAATTTCTCAACCGCGGTTACTAAAAATCTGTTTAGAAATCTTGCCATCAACTTCCTTGGAAAACGAAAAATTGCCTATATCATTTCAGGATTTTTGATAGTTCTTTCATTAAGTTCATTAATGACGCAAGGTTTAAATCAAGGTATTGACTTTGTGGGTGGAAGAACTTATACAGTTCGCTTTGATAAAACGGTAATTGCTTCTGAAATTCAGCAGGATTTAGTTGCTGTATATGGTACAGCCGAAGCCAAAACATTTGGCGGAAGTAATCAGTTAAAAATTTCAACTGCCTATATGGTAGATGACCAAACCGCAGAAACTGATGCTCAAATACAAGAAATGTTGTATGAAGCTTTGGAGCCTCATTTCCCGCAAGGGTTTACCTATCAAGACTTTTTGAGTGATGATGAAAACAAACAGGTGGGGTTGATGCAGTCTATGAAAGTAGGCCCCACCATAGCAAGTGATATTAAACGTGCAGCCGTTTGGGCGGTATCGGGCTCATTAATCATTGTCTTTTTATATATTCTATTGCGATTCAGAAGGTGGCAGTTCAGTTTGGGAGCCGTTTCTGCTGTAATGCACGATACTATTATTGTTTTAGGTATTTTCTCTTTGTTTAGAAATATCATGCCGTTTTCGATGGAAATCGACCAGGCATTTATAGCGGCTATCCTTACGGTAATTGGTTACTCACTAAATGATACCGTGGTTGTGTTTGACCGCATTAGAGAATACTACAATGAAAATCCAAGTTGGAAACTTTTCAGAGTGATCAACTCTGCAGTGAACAGTACCATCAGTAGAACCATCAACACCTCGTTTACAACCTTAATTGTATTGTTGGCCATCTTTATTTTTGGAGGCGAATCTATTAGAGGATTTATGTTTGCATTGATTATTGGTGTGATTGTGGGAACTTATTCGTCGGTATTTATTGCTACTCCGGTGATGTTTGATACCGTCAAGAAAAAAGGTATCGACCTTAAATACAAAGAAGAAGAGGAAGAAGGTGTAGAGCCTGCCAAGGCATAAACACTTTCATTCATAAAATAAAAAAATCCGTTTTGAATATTTCAGAACGGATTTTTTTTTGGAGCTGTTTCCTGCCTGCCTGCCGCAGGTAGGCTTTCGGCAGTCGCTTTTTGATAGCTGTTTCTCAGCAATCAAAAGAGCTCCAACAATGCTTCAATCGTGTCTAAACGTAAATCCGTATCAATCAGTAAATCAGAGTTAATCAGTAAATCCGTGTTATTAAATCCGTGTAAACTCAATTCGGTCTCCTTTCTCAAGACCCCATTCATCAGAAAGTCCGGCATTTATTTCCAATACATATTGAGAAGGAACACTGGAGGGAAGCGGACTTTCGTCAAAAGGACGGGCATTTTTCTGAAAACTTACAATTTCTTTGTTGGAGTTGATATAGATAATGTCCAAAGGGATTTGTGTGTTTTTCATATAAAAACTGCGCACCTGCGAGTCGGGAAAAACAAACAGCATAGCTTGGTGGTCTTCCATAGAGCTTCGGTACATCAAGCCGGTTTGGGTTTTGTATTCGGTATCGGCAATTTCAATATCCAGCGTTTGGATGATACTATCAGTTTCTTTTTGCACTAATTTTAATTCACCTTGTTTGGTAAATGCGACTTCGGCAGTGGTAACAGGTGTTGAGCTTTTGTTGTCTTTACAGCCAAATGTAACCAATAAGCACAATAAACTTCCTACTAAAAATCGTTTCATTATAAATTAAATTTTATTTAAATATCTTCTAAATCTAAAGTCTTACGTCTATTGCTAAACATAAAATAGAAACCTAAAATTACAAACGGAATACTCAACCATTGCCCCATATTTAAGGCCATAGTTTCTTCAAAATCTACCTGGTTTTCTTTAATAAATTCTACCAAAAAGCGTACCGACCAAAGCAGTACTAAAAAGAGGCCAAACAAATAGCCTTGCTTTTCCCGTTTATTGGTTTTCAAATAAATAAACCACAAAAGTAAAAACACCAAAACATAGGCGCCTGCTTCATAGAGCTGTGTGGGGTGTCTGGGGAAATCTTCACCCAGTTGGGCAAACACCACACCATAATCTGTACCTGTGGGTTTTCCAATAATTTCTGAATTAAAAAAGTTACCAATCCTTACAAACACAGCGCCACACGCCACCGGAATCACCACACGGTCGAGTACCCAAAGTAATGGCTTATGTACTACTTTTTTGCTGTAGATATACATAGCGGCAATAATACCAATGGCAGCACCATGGCTGGCAAGTCCTCTAAAACCTGTAAATTCAAATGGGTTGAATTTAAAAGGTAAAAATATTTCTAAAATATTGTGCTGAAAATAATCCCAGTCATAAAAAAACACATGACCTAAGCGAGCTCCAATGAGAGTAGCCACTACGGCATAGATAAAAATGCTGTCCAGTTTTTCAAGAGGGATGCCTTCTCTAACATAGATGCGTTTCATAATAAACCACCCTAAACCAAAGGCGATAACAAACATTAGACTGTAGTAATGAAGCGTGATAATTCCCAAATCCAAACCGGTAGAGGGATCCCAGACAAAGCTTAAAAAGTGCATAGGTGGTTTTTAAAAATTTATGAGGTTAAAGATAGTAATTATAACTTCTAAATTTCAAAAATCATCCCGAAAGCTATCGGGAGTAATATCAAATCTCAAATTTGAAATATAAGATTTGAAATGAAAAAATTGAAATGAAAAAGTTTGAATTATTAAACCTCAAGGCACCGGGTCATATCCTTTACCGCCCCAGGGGTGACAACTGAAAATTCTTTTAATAGCCAGTTTTCCGCCTTTTAATAGTCCGTGTTTTTGAAGCGCTTCCTTGCTGTAATGAGAGCAAGTAGGCTGGTAGCGACAGGTGCTTGGAGTTAATGGTGAAATAACCATTTGATAAATTTTTATCAAAAAAACAAAGGGCGCTATGAGTATTTTTTTTAGCAAAGAAAGTATTTTTAAATTTACTTTTTTTCACCACCCTTGGTCGCCATAGGCTTGCCGACGGCGATGCTCACCACTCACTACTCACAAACTCAAAGACTAAACGTCGTTCCGTCTTTACCGTCTTTCAGTTGTATGCCAATGGCTGCCAGCTCATCTCTAATTTGGTCACTGGTGGCAAAATCTTTTTTAGCACGGGCTTCATTTCTTAGTTTGATAAGCAAGTCAACGGTGTCATTCAGTTTTTTTGTGTTACTATCTGAAGCTGATTCTTCTTTGATGCCCAATACATCAAATACAAAAGCGTGGATAGTTGCTTTTAAAACATTTAAATCGGATACTGTAACAGTGGCTTTTCCATCTTTCACAGAATTGATAAATTTTACCGCTTCAAACAACTGTGCTATCAAAATAGGACTGTTGAAGTCGTCGTTCATCGCGTCATAGCAAGCCTGTTTCCATTCAGCAGTATTAAAAGTGGTTTCACTCCCAGTGGGCAGTGTATCCAAATGTTTTATAGCTTCCATCAAGCGGTTGTAGCCTTTTTCAGCAGCTTCCAATGCCTCGCTTGAAAAGTCGAGAATGCTTCGGTAGTGCGCCTGATACATAAAAAATTTCACAACGGTAGGGGAGAACGGCTTAGAAAGTATGGTGTTATCCCCACTGAAAATTTCGTTAGGCAAAATATTATTTCCGGTGGATTTGGCCATTTTTTGCCCGTTGAGGGTAAGCATATTGGCGTGCATCCAGTAGTTGACCGGTGTTTTTTCACAATAGGCTTCACTTTGTGCAATTTCACATTCGTGGTGCGGAAATTTCAAATCCATACCACCTCCGTGTATGTCAAACTGCTCGCCCAGATATTTGGTGCTCATCGCCGTACATTCCAAATGCCATCCGGGGAAACCGTCGCTCCAGGGTGATGGCCAGCGCATAATATGCTGAGGCTCTGCCTTTTTCCAAAGGGCAAAATCCTGCGGATTTTTCTTATCACTTTGCCCGTCAAGATCACGGGTGTTGGCAATCATATCTTCCAAATTTCTTCCGCTTAGTTTTCCATAATTATGCGTTTCATTAAACTTCAGTACATCAAAATAAACAGAACCGTTTTTAATATAAGCAAAACCATTTTTGATAATCTCTTCAATAATCCCTATTTGTTCAATGATGTGCCCGGTGGCTGTGGGTTCTATACTGGGCGGAAGAGCATTAAACTTTGCCATGGTGTTATGAAAATCAACCGTATAGCGTTGTACCACTTCCATAGGTTCCAACTGCTCTAGTCGGGCTTTCTTGGCAATGCGGTCTTCACCACTGTCAGCATCGTTTTCAAGATGGCCCGCGTCGGTAATATTTCGCACATAGCGCACCTTATAACCTAAATGTTTTAGGTAGCGAAATACCAAGTCAAATGATAAAAACGTTCGGCAATTTCCTAAATGCACATAGTTATATACCGTAGGCCCACACACATACATACCCACTGCGCCCTCTGTTATAGGGGTAAAGGTTTCTTTTTTCTTTGAAAGCGAGTTGTAGATTTGAAGTGGTTGGGTTTTGTGTAGTTCCATAGTGATGAAAAAGACCGATGACAGAAGACCGATGACGGATGATTGAAGACCAGTTATTTAATTGATTTTTTATATTTGATTAGCATATTCATTAAATGAAATCCGTTATCATAAAGATTTTGAAATATTTCTTGATTCATATAATTTCTTCTATGCGCTTTGTGTAAACACGTAACAGTTTCAGCTAAAGAGCGAATCGAATAACCAATAAATTTTATTTGTTCAGCATTGGATTGACCAATACTTCCTTCAGATATATTTAATGCAATTGAATCTGCAGCTCTACAAATTTGAGTTCTTAAATTGTATAGCTCTTTTTTAGGAAATTTATCAGAAATTTGATTGATGTCTTCCCCAAAATCCATTGCTTTTTGCCAAATAACTAATTTTTCAAATTTAAATTTTGATTCCATATTAAAGGCTTTTAAATTGATAATATTTAAAAACAAAAAGTTTCTGTAAATCCTTAATCGGTCATCGGTCACCCGTCATCCCTACCTGACGGCAGGCGGGCAGCATCCCCTAAAACTCAGTCCCCATTTGAATATAGTCTAAAAACTCACGACGCACGGCCGGGTCTTTAAACTTTCCTCCAAACTCTGAGGTAACTGTACTGCTGTCGATATCTCTGATACCTCTGGAGTTGACACACAAGTGTTTAGCGTCAATCACACAGGCCACATCTTCAGTGTTTAATGCGTGTTGCAGCTCTTTTACAATTTGTATGGTGAGGCGCTCCTGTACCTGAGGTCTTTTGGCATAATAATCCACAATTCGGTTCATTTTTGACAACCCGATAACTTTACCGGAAGAAATATAGGCTACATGTGCTTTGCCAACAATGGGGAGCAGGTGGTGTTCACAGGTAGAATATACCGTGATATTTTTTTCGACCAGCATTTCGCCATACTTGTATTTGTTATCAAAAGTAGAGGCTTTGGGCCTTCTGTCAGGGTGAAGTCCGCCAAAAACTTCATTAACAAACATTTTGGCAACTCGGTTGGGTGTTCCTTTCAGACTGTCATCGTTCAGGTCGAGCCCTAAGGTTTCCATAATATGTTTAACATCTTCTTTGATCAAAGCGATTTTTTCCAGGTCGCTCAACTCAAAAGCATCCTTTCTAAGAGGTGTATCACTGGAGGTGCCAATGTGGTTGTCGCCAATTTCTTCCAGTTTTTTTAAGTGTTTTTCTAAACCCATAGTTGATAAATTCAGTCTGCCTGAGGCAAATAGTTTGCAAAGATAGCTATTCTTGATAAGATAGTGAAATGGCAAAAACGATATTTTAACACCATAAAGCTTCGAGTTAATAAGCGCTTTAGAGAGAAATCAAAGAAAAAATTAAAAACCAAAATTTGCTGTTAACGCCACAAAGTTTTCAGTGCTTTTAATAGAAGTGGTATTGGTAAATGCACTGTTGGTGTAGAATTGATGTCTTCTTTGTTGCTCAGTTCTGGCATAAGCCATATCCAGTCTAAAGCTTCCAAAACTATAGCCGAAACCCAATGAGAATCCTTTTAAGTCACCCATCATATCGGTATCGTTGTATGGGCTTTCTTCAAATTGCAAGCCTCCGCGAAGGCTCAAATGGTCAATTCTGTACTCTCCGCCAATTCTAATAAAGGACGCCGCTTTCAATGAATTACTGATTTTTCTGTTTTCTGTGTTAAAGGCAGCAATTCCTGAAGGACGAAAACGAATATTTGAGTAGTCTCTGTATGAATAATCCAAGCTTATCAGGCCGTCAGCACCAAACAAATAAGCTACACTTCCAGTAATTTTTCCGGGAGTTTTTAATGTGTAGGTCTCATAAAGATTAATAATGTTGGGTCTTACAGAAGTAGTAATTTGTTGGTTGTCTTCAGTTCTAACTGTTGTAATTCTTTGAGTCGTTTCTTCAGTGATACTGTACCAGGCGGGGGTGTCGTAGGTAACGCCCACTCTAAAAAAGTCTGTAGGCCTTGAAATAAAACCAAATTGTGCAGAAAAACCATCGCCTAGAACACCTAAATTGTTTCTGAAGCCTATTTCGTTGATAGGGCTGTCGGCATTTGTATTTTGCTCATAAAAGAAAGTAGATTCTCTGTACTCAATGATGTGTGAGTTAAAGTTTGCACCCAGATACAAGTTGTCTTTTATCTGCATTCCAATGTTCAAAGTAGCCTTGGCATTGTAGCCTGAAGAGGAAAAACCATATTCCTGATTGTAAATTCCCGGAGCTACATTAGAAGTGTACTGGGTGTTGTTTGGATTGTCAAAGTCAACAGGGTCAATAATGTATGATTGGTATCCAAGAAATGCTTGTTGTGCTCCAAATCCGTAATTCTCGCCTAAAAATTGGTACAAGCTTGAAATGGTTTCGCCTGATTGTAACTCCAGAAGATTGAATCTCACGCCTTGTGCATAGCCCAGAAAATAGTTGTCGAGTGAGTTTGTACTTTGTCCGGAAGCAAAATACCCGTCGTCCAAGTTCTTTTTTACATCAAAGTTCAGACCCAGTGTAAACTTTCTCCAGAAAGCATCTGTTTCAAAATTGTCAAATACAAAAACAACACCGGCTTGATTAAAGCTCAAATCAGAATTGTAATTTCTATTAAAAGTGTTGAAATAGTTGGTTTCATTTTTTTTGTCGTTTAAAGAAAGAGTTACACTTGCTGTGCTGTTCAGAAAAACTGCAGAACTTGCGGGATTGAGTTGAATGGCTGACATATCGCCACCCAAAGCGCCAAAAGCACCGCTCATTCCGCTAAACCTTGCGGTTCCGTGTAACCCATCTGTACTGTACCTTAATGCATCAACAATACTTTGTGCTGAAAAATTTTGAACAAAAGCCAACACTATGATTAAGAGAAATTTTCTTTTCATTATAAAACTTTGAATTCGTTAAACTGATTGTGACATTTATCCTCTTCCTCCTCTACCGCCACCGCTGCGAACAGCTCCACCGCCGCGTATACCGGAACCACCAGATGAGCGCATATTGGTACTGCCTCCTCGATTAATATTTCCTGAATTTCGGACATTGGTGTTTGGACGCGTTGTATTGGGTGATTGGTTTCTATTGTTTCTTTGGGTGTTTAAATTATCATCCCGTCTTTCACCGCGTTGTATTTGTCTTTCACCTCGTTGGGCGGGTCTGGTTTGATCCTGTCTAGAAGGTACATCACGTATGGTTCTGTTTTGAGCGTTTCTACTGTTGTTAATTCTCCTTTCAACTTCAGTACGAGAATATCTGCCCTGATTTGCTCTGTTGGTTCTTGCGGTATTATCGCGACCAACAGTCCTGTTTGGTCTGTAATCTGTATTTCTTCTACCGCGGTTGTATGCTACATAATTGCTGTAACCGCCATGGTAGGGGGAATAGTAAAATCCGGGATGTGCATAATATCCCCAACCACCCCAGTAATAAGGATAGCCCCATCCCCAAGCGGGGCCATAGTAGCCACCCCATCCCCATCCTGGGCCGTAGAAGCCGCCCCATGAATGCCAGTAGCTGATGCCCCAACCGCTTCGGTACCACCACAAGGGTCTGTGCCAGTAGCCGTAGTATGCCCAACCGGGATTGTTATATATGTTGATTGTTACTTCTGAAGTTTCACCCCAGGGGCCGTAGGATTCTGTATAGTGAATTTCCTCTTCGTGAATGATTCCATCTTCATCAATATAAGCATTTACAGAAGTGTAGCCTTCCACATCTGTAAAAATTATATCCCCTTCAGGTTCATTGGCATAAACTTGAGCCTTGGTTTGAAAATATTGTCTGTAGTAGTTACGGTTTTCGAGTTCTTGATCAGTTTCGACCACTTGTCTATCTGCAGTACTTGTGCCGTAAATTCCATCGCTTTGCTGATAGGCACTATCATGACTTGTGCCACAGGAAGTCAACAATAAAGCAATACCGCTTATTGCAAAAAATCTTTTCATATATAGATATGTAAAATATATTTTCATAACAATTGTTTTAATTGTTCAACACTATAAAATTAAGTAGTTTTGCACAATGCAAAGAGGACTTTAACAGATTTAACACAATATTTATGCCAATCTAAAGGTATGGGAAAACATTTAACTAAACGAAAAGAAGATTATTCAAAATGGTACAATGAGTTGGTTGTCAAAGCTGATTTGGCTGAAAATTCCGGCGTAAGAGGTTGTATGGTTATCAAGCCTTACGGCTATGCCATCTGGGAAAAAATGCAGGCCGAATTGGATCGAATGTTTAAAGAAACCGGTCATCAAAATGCCTATTTTCCGTTGTTTATCCCAAAATCTTATTTTAGCAAGGAGGCCAGTCACGTCGATGGCTTTGCTAAAGAATGTGCTGTGGTTACGCACTACCGTTTAAAAAATGCCGAAGACGGCAGCGGCATTGTTGTTGATCCCGATGCAAAATTGGAAGAAGAATTAATTGTTAGGCCCACTTCAGAAACCATCATTTGGGACACTTACCGAAAGTGGATACAGTCCTATAGAGATTTGCCCATATTGGTTAATCAATGGGCCAATGTGGTGCGTTGGGAAATGCGCACCCGTTTGTTTTTAAGAACGGCTGAGTTTTTATGGCAGGAGGGGCATACCGCTCACGCCACCAAACAGGAAGCCATTGAAGAAGCAGAACAAATGATGCATGTGTATGCCGATTTTGCCGAAAACTTTATGGCGATACCCGTAATTAAAGGCACCAAATCTGAAAGCGAGCGTTTTGCGGGTGCTTTGGAAACCTATTGTATTGAGGCTTTGATGCAAGACGGAAAGGCATTGCAGGCAGGAACCTCTCACTTTTTAGGACAGAATTTTGCGAAAGCGTTTGATGTAAAATTTGCCGCTCAGGACGGAAAGCTGGATTATGTTTGGGCTACTTCGTGGGGCGTCTCTACCCGATTGATGGGTGCTTTGGTGATGACCCATAGCGATGATAATGGTCTGGTTCTGCCGCCCAATCTTGCGCCAGATCAGGTAGTGATTGTGCCCATTTACCGAAGTGAAGACGAATATTCAGCCGTTTGTCAAGAGGCTGAAACTATTTTGACGGAACTGAGAGCGAAAGGCATCCGCGTTAAATTTGATAAGCGTGATACCCAAAAGCCCGGTTGGAAATTTAATGAATATGAGTTAAAAGGAGTTCCGGTAAGAATTGCCATCGGCCCTAAGGATTTAGAAAATAAATCGGTGGAAGTTGCCCGAAGAGATTTGATGAGCAAAGAGATTGTAAGTAGAGAAGGGTTGGCCGAAAAAGTGGAGGCACTGCTTGAAGAAATTCAAGCTACCATGTTTGCCAAAGCACTCGCACATAGAAATGAAAACATTACTGAAGTTAACACTTTTGAAGAGTTTAAAGAAGTGTTGGAAACCAAAGGCGGCTTTTTAAGTGCGCATTGGGACGGGACTGCCGAAACCGAAGAACAGATTAAAAACCTAACCAAAGCCACCATAAGGTGTATTCCGTTAGACGGAAAAAATGAGGTAGGGGTATGTGTATTTAGCGGCAAACCCTCAGTAAAAAGGGTGCTTTTCGCGAAAGCGTACTAAAAAAAATAAAAAATTATCGCAACCAATTGCGACATTCAAAAATTGTTGTATTTTTGCAACCGCAATAAAAGATGCATGGTCCGTTCGTCTAGGGGTTAGGACGCCAGGTTTTCATCCTGGTAACAGGGGTTCGATTCCCCTACGGACTACAAAGTTTGAAAAACTGATGGGGTTTTAGTAAACCCAAAACCAATGGCCCGTTCGTCTAGGGGTTAGGACGCCAGGTTTTCATCCTGGTAACAGGGGTTCGATTCCCCTACGGGCTACAAAATAACAAGAGTTATAATTTAAGAATAAACAAATGGCAAATCACAAGTCAGCGTTAAAGAGAATCAGAAGCAACGAGAAAAAACGCGTTTTAAACAGATATCAGCACAAATCTACCAGAACGGTAATCAAGAAGCTGAGGGAAACTGAAAACAAAGAAGAGGCACAAAAAATGTACCCTGAAGTTGTTTCAATGATTGATAAATTGGCTAAGAAAAATATTATCCACGATAATAAAGCGGCTAATTTAAAATCTCAGCTTGCTAAGCACGTAGCTTCTTTATAAGCTATTAACTATATACTTTATTGAAACTCTCCTCTTTTTTAAAGTGGGGAGTTTTTTTGTTACCAGTAATTTATCGGTTTTTTGTAAATTGGGCGTGTGAAAAAAGCATTTTTCAAATTTCTGGCAAAAGTAAATAAGTTTATTTTGCCCAGCTTTACCAAGCAACGACTGGATATAAGCAAGGCAAAAAAGTGGCAGCTCCTTATTCTTGGCTGGAGAAGTTATGTTACCAAAAATGCTTTGGATTAAACCTCCCAAAAAAAGTCTATGAAAAAAATTATACCCCTGTTTTTATTCTCTTTTATTTTTCTTTTTACGAATCCGTTCCATGCTCAAGAGGAACCCTTTTTGCCCCAAGGACCAACAGAGTATGAAAAAGGGATTATTTCTGACTTTCAATTTACAAACAAAAGCATCACCCCTCCACCCACCTTACCTGTTAGAACTGCAGCAGAATGGGAAGAAATAGAATATTTGGTTATTCGCTGGACCAGTGCTTTTCAAGACATTTTACTGCAAATAGTTCAGGCAGCTGTTGAAGAGTGTAAAGTTTTAATCACTACACAAAACCAGAGTACAGTTTCTTCTTTTTTGTCTTCCAATGGAGTGGATATGACTAAGGTAGAGTTTTTAAATGCTCCCAGCAACTCGATTTGGATTCGCGATTATGCAGGCAATACGATTTACACCAATGATGTTGAGGACAGAGCACTCGTGGATTGGATATACAACCGCCCCAGACCTGCCGATAATGAAATGCCGGTGGCTCATGCCACTCATCTGAATATTCCCATTTACCGCACTAATTCCGGAACCAATGACCTGGTCAATACCGGCGGAAACTTTATGAGTGACGGATTGGGGACCGCATTTGCGTCTAAACTGGTTTTGGTTGAAAATCAAGCCGGAAATCCTTTCGGGGTTTCAGTAAAAACAGAAGCTCAAATAGATAATATTATGCTTCAGTATCAGGGAATTACTAATTATATCAAATTGGATCAGGTGCCTCATGACCCCATTGACCATATTGATATGCAAATGAAACTGCTGGACGAGCAAACCATATTAGTGAGCCGTTACCCGCCCGGAGTTGCTGACGGCCCACAAATTGAAGCAAACATCAATTATATTTTAGCAAATCATCAAACCCCTTTCGGCACCGATTATAAAATTGCATGGATAGATGCGCCGCCAAGTACAGGTGGTGCATACCCCGACACCAACGGGCTTTACCGAACCTATACCAATTCAGTATTTGTAAACGGAACCGTAATTGTACCCACATACAGACCGGATGTGGACGGACCCGCGCTGGCACTTTATGAAGAATTGCTTCCCGGTTATAATATAGTGGGTATAGACGTGGACAACTCCGGTCAAAACCTTATTGCTCAAGGAGGTGCCATACACTGCATTACTCACGCTATTGGTGTGCCCGACCCTCTGTGGATTGTTCATTTGCCCATTGAAGAAGTGAATACCACCGTTGATATACCTGTGGATGCAATGATTAAACACAATAGTGGTATCAGTCAGGCTACAGTATTTTGGAGAGAAGCCGGGAGCAGTAATTTTCTGCAAACCCCCTTGACTCCGGATGTGGATGACAGTTGGGTAACTTCTTTAACTGTACCTTCCAGTGCTACTAGCATCGAGTATTATATATGGGCCGAAGCCAATTCAGGAAAAACAATGACTCGGCCTATAGTTGCTCCTGAGGGGTACTGGACTTTTGACATTACCAATCTTGCCATAGAAGACTGGGCGCAAAACAATATTTTGGGACCTTATCCCAATCCGGCGACTAATGAAGTATCATTCAACCTGAATAACATACCGGGTGCTATCAATATCACTATAAACAATGTGTTGGGTCAAAAACTATTTGAAAACACGTTGAATAACGGCCATGGAAAAGTAACGCTACAGTTGAATCAAGAATGGAAAGGGACATTGTTTGTAACCTTTTCAGGGGAATTTGGCAGTGTACATAAGAGGGTGTTGGTAAAGTAGGAAGACCGTCTCATGTCTAATATCTAGCATCTCATTACATCAATACTTTAAAACCGATTGCACATCATATCCGGCTATTTTTTCTCTTCCGCGGAGGAACTGAAGTTCCATTAAGAAATTGCATTGTACAATTTTGCCTCCCAATTGCTCTATGAGCTCGCAGGCAGCTTTAGCGGTGCCACCAGTGGCCAGTACATCGTCGTGCAGCAGGACCAAATCGCCATTTTCAATGGCGTCTATGTGCATTTCGATATGGTCGTCGCCATATTCCAGTGCATAACTGCGCTTAATGGTTTTATGAGGTAATTTCCCCGGTTTCCTTATCGGAACAAAGCCTGCATTAAGTTTGTGAGCCAAAAGTGTGGCAAAGAAAAACCCGCGCGATTCAATACCCACCACCTTATCAACTTTACGGTCGCCCAGCATTTTCAAAAGTTGATCTAAACAGGCCAAAGTCGCCACGGGGCTGTTAAGTAGGGGAGTAATATCTTTAAAGTCTATGCCCGGTTTGGGAAAGTCTTTCACGTTGCGGATATAGGTGTACAAATCCATACTGAGTGTTTTTGGATAAAACAAAAACCGGCACCGGCGGCGGCAGTTTCACCTGTTAGAAGAGTGGCTTCGCCAAAGAGCCAGTTGAGTTTTTGAATGTCTTGAGGTTGAAGATTTTGTAGTGTTTGCACCGCATAAACGGTGTGATTTTGCTTACTGAAAAAGTGAATCATTACAGCCTGATTGTTGAGGGGTTTAACCTGCTGCAAAGGTAGTTTTTTTCTGTGGAATTTTTAAGGTGATTTACAAGGAAAAATATAGGGTGTTTACTTTAAACAGTTCTTTAGTGTGTGCTCTCTGTCTCTTTGCTGGTCTAAATACCAAGGGACTTCTATATCGGTACATTTTATACCTTTTTCACAGGACAGGATTTATTCAGAATCAGTTTTTAAACATTTTTGGTTGTAAAAGTCAATGACCCTCCATAATTCTTTATTTGAGAATTCGTCATTTTCAACTTTATCAATTAATGCAGGACAATCCTTAAAATACCTTTTCATGGATTCTTTAAAACCTCTTGAAAATGGTAAGCCCTTAGCGTACAAAAGTTGAACTTGATCGCTTTCACCATTCCCCACATAATAACTAAATTTAGGAAAAGTTCTGCTGAAATAGATATAGGTAGTTCTCGGAACTTTCATTTCTTGTCCGTTTCCTAATTTAATAGTTGGTTCATTTTCTGCCGGATTATTTATGGAAGCCTTTATTAAGGTACTCCCTTCAAAGATTCTTACGTATAAACTCAAGCTGTCTATAGAGATTATTTCCATAATTTCCGGAAATTTTGCGCCGTTAACATACTTGTATCTAAATTGTCGGTAATAATTGTTTTCTAAAATGTCAATCCCAATAATATCCTTGGATCTATAGGTTTTATATCTTAAAGTGTCATTTTTAAATTTAACAGAAACAATAGAAGAAATCCCGCTTATTTCTCCAATGCCATTAATTCGGGTACTATCTTTTAAAATAAGTACAGCATCCCCTTTTTGGGAAAAGGCTAAACCGCAAAATGCAATCAGGAAAATTGATATGATGTGTTTTTTTATGTTAATCTTCATAATGTGAACATAGTCAGCTGGTTTATAAAATGTTTTTCAAACTAAGATATAAGTTAAAGATAGATAAATATTTTGAATTAGTGATTTTGTTTGGCAGCAGGCATTTTTATGAGTGAGCCTGGGGATGCATAGATCGTTACCGACTTAAGTTTGCATTTACTTATTTAACGTTTAATTTCAATTCTAATAATTCCGTTTTCTATTTCGTCTGTGGTTGTATATGAAATTGACTTATCATTCAGAATATTTTCAATTGTAGTTACATGATACTGGAAGTTATCCATTTTTATTATTTCAAATCCGTGAAAACTTGTAGCTATTTTGACTTTTACAATATCGCCAGTTGTTGTTTTACCTTCAATTTCGACATTATTAATTTTGAATAAATTATTGCTGTTAAAATTGACTGTTTGATTTAATATTTCAATTGCGTTATTTTTCTCCATTAGAGTTGAATCAATATCTTCTATTGATTTAATTGTGAATGCAGAATCAAGTCCGCTTTCTATTATTTCATCAGTGTCTTGTAATGCAATTGGTTCAGTGATTAAGTATGTATCGTCAAAATGAGTCCATACATTCACACTTATAGTGAATGAAGGCAAAACCATCCAGCATTCAGATGATTTATCCTTATATTTTCTATTTCCAATTTGCACTTTTCAAAATAGTATTGTCGTTAATAATTGAAACACTCACCAATAGATTATAGACGTGTTGACATTTTTTATTTTATCAATTCTTTCCAACGATCTCCCTCAGCTATTTTTTTTAGTTCTTTATTTTTTTCGACAAGAAATTTTCTCATATAGGATTCCAGGAAAACATTTTCAGCAAATCTTCCTAAAATCCCCAATGGCGCTTTGAATGAAAATGTGTCTGTCATTTTTGTTTTGTTCCCGTCAATAACTTCAAATTGGTGTTTATGGGTCATGGATGAAAATGCCCCTTTTGTCATTTGATCTGAAAAATGATAGGGTCTCTCAAATTCTGTGATCACGACAGTAAGATTTTGATAGATCCCAAAATGCTTTGCTCTCCAGATTACATTCTCACCAAGTTCTATTAAACCCGAAGTCTTTCCTGCAATGGCTTCTTCGTTTGTTCTTTTTGTGGAAAGTTTGTGCAGGTCGATGCTCCTTGCTAAATCAAATACGCGTTCAATCGGTGCTTGAATAATTGTTTCCAGTTTTATAACCTTCATAAAATAATTTGCTAAACTCTGGTTTTATGTATTGCTACTAAAGGGTGTTTTAGTGCGGTTTTATTTCTTTCGGTTGCATTTTTTCTTCAAGTCTTTGGTGTAAGCTTCTGTAATTGGTTGTCCACCAAGAGCCATGCATTCTTCATAATATTTCCAAGCCTTATCACATTTGCCTTTGTTCCAATAGCAGATAGAAAGTTTAAATGCTGTATTCTGGTCTGTCTTGTCTAGTTGATAGGATTGAAGCAAATAGGTGATGGCAGTGTCTAAATTTTTCATGCCTGCTTTCCGGTTTCCAGGTTCAGTCATATAATATTGAGCCATAAAATAGGTCCCTAAGTCCGTCAGTAAATGTGTGTTGTTGGGGTTTTGAGAAAGTCCTTCTTCATAGAGTAGTTTTGCTTTTTCATAATTTCCAAGTGTCATATAAACGGCACCATAGCCCCAATAAATATCAGTATTCAGGCTGTCAAGCAAAAAAGCCTGATTAAAACGATACATGGCTGTTTTTAAATCACCGCGATATAAATAGTTAAAACCTAAACTTATCAAATGATTAGAAGCTGCAGTTCTGTCGCCCTTAAATTGCTCTTGTTGAACAGTCTCTTCAATGAACTTTTCGTCAAACTCCTTTTGTTCTTTTGTTTTTGGAATGTGTCCATACTTGGGCAATAGCCTGTTATCTGTCTTGGCTAGTTTGTCCCATTCAACAGTACTCATTTGTTGTCCATAAAATGTTGTAAAGGCAAAGAGTACAATTGTCAATGTAAATATCTTTTTCATAGTTGTTGTTTTAAAAAGCTCCAAAACGGTTTGGGCAAGGTACATACTGCCACGCGATGTTCTCGAAACTTCGGGCGCGCGGTAGCGGGGACGGTCATTGCATTAATACTCAATAGTCGTGTCCACAGGCACACTGCTCAATTAAGTTTGGCTCATAAAAGTTAATAAAGGATTTTACACTTTCTGCAATTTTAAAATAGTCAAAATTCAAAGCTTGTGTGTATAATTCTTCATAGTAATTCACTGTAAAATTAAGATTTGGTTTTGAGTGAATAATGTTGTCTCTAAACTTTTTCAATTCTTTTATGTCTGCATAAATATGACTGCGTTTTTGAGCAAAATTTTCAAAACCAATTTTTGGCATTATGATTTTAATTTTGTCCAGAAAGTTCATGCAACGCAATATTCTGACTTTATTGTACAAAATCACTCCGTCCTCTGATTCTATTTCGATTGTGAAATTTTCATCCATTGCTTCATTTATTTTTGAGTTCATAAATGCTTCCATTGCGCAGAAGAATGAGGTTATAATATTCGAAGCACAATAATAGAAACCAAACATTTGATTTAGTACTTTTCCAAATTCTGGAGCTTTCGGTGGAGCGATTTCTATAAAAAGTTCTTTTCGTAGCCTATCGCAATCAGCTAAAAGACTTTGCCCACTATGGAAGTAAATGACAATAGGATTTGGTTCGTAAACCATTGTTCTTTCTCCATTTAGATTATAAAAGAAAGATTGGATAAACAAATCATTGCTAGACATTGCATGTGGAACAAAATCATTTAGATTAACGTTGTCAGGAATAGTAATGCTTTTGTTTAATTCTGTTATCTCATTAGCAGTTCCTTCTTTCATATTCAACTGAAGAAGGAATTTCTTTTTTACGTGTTTCATTTTGTAAAGGTTAAATTAAATCGAGTGTTGATTATGATTGCAGCTAACATTTCTTGTCTATAACCTGTGGCGTGGATTGAGCAACTAATTTAGCAAACAAAACCCAGACATGAGGAAAATCCGTGAGGATTTTCCGGCAGGGCGGTTAGAAACCATAGATTATATATGGTATTGAACGCTTAGATATTTGCTGCAACTTTTCTAATCTGATATATCCATATAGTATTAGCAATAAAGATGGCTGTGAATAAAGCTAGTGGTGTCCACGCTGCATTAATGCCCATTACAATTAATGCAAAACAAAATGCCACAGGAAAATATGTCAGTATTTTTTTCATCCAACTTTCCTTTACAAAAATTGTTGAAATCAAGGCTAAAGTATTCAAGGCTATAATATAAGGCAAGATTAAAATGGCTCCCATTTCTAACACCATGATAGAAGTGCCAAAATCAGCACCAAAAACATATCCAATCCCAAATGTAAGAATAGTCGATAATATTAAGATTAAAACGATATTTAGCAATATTCTTAAAATCCATTTTACTATCATATCACTAATAACTTATTATGTTCTAAAATTTTTCTCAGGCAAAACTGTTGCTAACTTCTTTTAACTTTCTATAGTGGTGAGCCTGTAGTTTCAAACTTAAGCTTTTTTTAAATACCATCAAAGCGTTTTTTACGGTTAGGCAACTGTTCCACAAAGGCTATAGCTCCAAAAGCTTGGTCGTTTTATGAGGGGTGGTACGATAATTTGTTGGGGTTTTTTAAAGGAATTTTATTTAGATTAACAAATATAAAACCCTTTAATAACTCGTTAAAAGCACGTTAAATGCCTGGATATATGGGAGAACTATGAGTTATAAACGTGTTATCAATGTGAAAATATGCAGCAAAATAGGTCTAAATTATTTCGTTGATTACCGGTCTTGTGTTACACACTGCTTATGAATACAGCAAACCGGATTAATTTTTTATAGTTATTGGGGTTCAATTAAAATCAATATCTTTAAACAGCAAATCCAAACCCTATTGTTATGGCCGTAGTCATCATATCGCTTGTCATACTTACGCTTGTCTATTTTATTTATACCTACAACTACCTGATTCGGCTGCGGACGATGGTCAATGAGGCGTGGAGCGGTATTGATGTGCAATTGCAAAAACGCCACGACTTGGTGCCCAACATCGTTAAAGTAGTGCAGGGCTATGCCGCTCACGAAAATGAATTGTTTGAAAGCATTACCCGACTACGGGCACAGGGTATAGAGGCTAACAGCGTTAAAGACCTGGAAGCCGCCGAAGTGAGCCTTTCTAAAGCCTTGGGAAAATTGTTTGTGGTGGTGGAAAACTACCCGGAGTTGAAAGCCAACCAAAATTTTCTGGAACTTCAAAAAGAACTGGCCGCCGTTGAGCACGACCTGCAACGCGCCCGCCGCTACTACAATGGCAGTGTGAGAAATTATAACATCCTGATTGAGCAGTTTCCGTCAATGCTGGTTGCCAAACTTTTTTCCCATACCACCCGCGATTTTTTTGATATTAAAAATGAAACAGAGCGGGCCGTGCCGGTGGTAAACCTTTAAACTTCAAAAATGAAAAAACTACTTTTACTCTGTGTGCTGGTTGTTGGACTGAGTGGCTTTGCCCAGGAGCGTATACTTTCTTACCATTCACAAATCAAGGTGGAAGAATCGGGCGATTTGTTGGTGCGGGAAGACATTACCGTGCGTGCCGAAGGTCGTGAAATCAAACGTGGTATTTACCGCAGTTTTCCCACGAGATACAAAGATCGATGGGGCAACCGCTTTAAAGTAGATTTTGAAGTGGTGGAAATACGCAAAGACGGCACTTCTGAGCCCTTTTTTACTGAAAAGAAAGGCAACGGGGTGATTGTTTACATAGGCGATAAAAACACCTTGCTTTCCACGGGTGAATATACTTATACACTGGTGTATAGAACCACCCGGCAAATCGGGTTTTTTAAAGATTTTGACGAGCTTTATTTCAACGCCATTGGGGGTGACTGGGTGTTTCCCATTGAGGAAGCTGTTGTTGCCATTGAGTTGCCCGAAGGAGCCACAATTACTCAAATGGATGCCTTTTCTGGGAGGGCAGGTGCTACTAGTTGTGATTGTGAAATTCTATCAGGCGATAACCGGGTACAAATCACCACCACCCGCGTTTTACAACCCTATGAACAGCTTACTTTTGCCGTGGCCTGGCCCAAAGGTTTTGTTGCAGAACCCACCACCGCAGAAAAGTGGAGTCTTTTTTTTAAGGACAACTTTCATGTGCTGTTTGCGCTTATTGGGCTGATTGTTATTTTTTTATTGTACTACAGAGCTTGGCGAAAAGTAGGGGTGGATCCGCCCAAAGGCACCATCTTCCCACAGTTTGACCCGCCACCGGGGTTTAGTCCGGGTGAATTGGCTGTTTTGCAGAATTTGAGTCTTTCACAACGTGCGGTTTCTGCAGCTATCGTCAATATGGCGGTGAAAGGGCATATAAAAATCGACTATTCAAGTAAAAAGTACAAACTGGAGCGACTTTCAGGAAATTATGACCTGCTTAGCGACGACGAAAAAGCAATGTCACAGCAATTATTTTCTAAAGGAACTAAAATCACATTGGACAATAAAGACCACGCAATCTTTACCAAAGCACGCTCCAAGGCTTTTGAAGCCATCAAGAAACGATTAAAGCCCGGTTATTTTAGTTTTAACTACAAACACCTGATGGCTGGCATCCTGGCTTCGGTGATTTGGGTGGTGTTGACGTTTGTGTTTTCGCCCTCAGTGGCAGTGCCCATCATTTTATTGTTTTTATTTCTTATACTGATAGCGGTTTTCACCTATTTGATTAAAGCACCCACTGTAAAAGGCCGGGCAATTATGGACGATATTGAAGGTTTTAAAATGTATGTGAATGTCGCCGAGCAAAAACAGCTGGATGCCCTGCACGAACCCAAAATGACCCCTGAACGTTTTGAGGCGTTGTTGCCTTATGCCATTGCTCTGGGCGTGGAAAACCGTTGGGGAACCAAGTTTGAAAACGCATTCAAAGCATCGCTTCAGGAAACGAAGAGTTACAGCCCGGGTTGGTATGTGGGCACAGCAAGTGCGATGGCGTTTTCACCGGCACGTTTCAGCAGTGATATGGGCAGAAGTTTTTCATCGGCCATATCGTCTGCATCCACACCTCCGGGCAGTTCGTCGGGCAGTGGTGGTGGCGGATTTTCCGGCGGTGGCGGTGGCGGTGGCGGTGGTGGCGGCTGGTAAACAAAACTACATGTCTTGCGGCATCGAGCTGAGCACTTCGGCAGCTATTTTCCATTGGTTGTTTTCTCTCACCATAGTAAACAGCGAATAGCCATTATCTTGAAAGGGGCCTTGTGGTGTGGCAAATGACACTGCAAACTCACCCAGTACTGAGGCCATATCACCGGCTTCACTGATTTGAACTTCCAAGGTGTTTATTCGGAGCAAGAAATCTTCCAGTTCTACCATGCCTTGGTAGTTTTCGCGCAAAGCGTCATGCCCTTGCATCAAGGGAGACATAGGTAGTTTGAGAGTTCCGTTGGCAGTAAAACGGTTTACAAGGCCTTCCACATCTTTGTTTTCAATCAATAGTATGGTTTGCTCAAACATAGACTCAATTTCTTGAGTGAGTTGTTCACGGTCTATCGGGTCGCTTTCAGAGAGCGCCGCTTCAGGGCAGGGAGCATTGTTGCAAGATGTAACTAAAATGAGTAATGCAAAAATAAACAGGGTTGGTAAGTTTCTTTTCATTTTTTAATATGTTTAGTGTTAATTAATTATGAAGATATAAAAAAAATGAATTAAATATTGTATTAAAGTGTAGTTTTAGTCAAATCAAATTACTTACAAATTTGTTTGCAAAAACAATCATAATTCGCTTAACAATTTCCTTGTAAGATTGATATATAAATGCCTATTTTTGCGCAAAAATTTAAAAAAAGTAACATGGCAACAAACAGAACATTTACTATGCTTAAGCCGGACAGTGTTGAAAAAGGAAACACCGGTGCAATATTGAATATGATTAATCAGGCGGGTTTTCGCATTGTGGCAATGAAAATGACTCAAATGACCACAGCTGATGCTCAGGCGTTTTATGCCATCCACAAAGAACGTCCGTTTTTTGGCGAATTGGTAGCGTATATGACCCGCGGACCCATAGTTGCCGCTATACTTGAAAAAGACAATGCTGTGGATGATTTTAGAAAATTGATTGGTGCTACCAACCCGGCAGAAGCTGAAGAAGGTACTATCAGAAAATTATATGCTGCTTCTATTGGCGAAAATGCTGTTCACGGAAGTGACAGCGATGAAAATGCCGCCATTGAAGGTGCTTTTCACTTTTCAGGAAGAGAGATGTTTTAATCTTTGAGTGTTATATATATGGAAAACGCCACAATTTTGTGGCGTTTTTTTTTCAATATAGGTTTAAAAAAACAGTAAGGCATTAAGATTATTAAGTTCTTATTGAAATCCTTAATTACCTTAATTTCTTAATGGTTAAAAAACCAAAGTTATTACCTTAAAACAATTTCTTTGATGATTTCTTCGCCCAGCTCTTCATTCATCAGAGTGATGATTTTTTGCTTGCCATAACCGAGTTCTTCACGTAGGACGCTGGAGCTGAGTTCTACGTAGAGTTTGTTGCGGTTTAACTTTACACTGTTGGTGTATTTTACAATAGCCGGCCCCATCAGGTTGTTCCAGGCATCCACCACCTGCACCTGCTGCAAACCCTTGTCCAGTTTGTTTTCTGAAACAAAACTTTTGAGCACGTCTTTTATAGAAACTTCTTCACCGTGGCGTTTTTTCATTGGATGAGGTTTATATTTTCAAAACGTTTGTATGTGTAAATTGTACCGGTTTCATTTTTAACCACCAATTGATTTTCATTGGCTTTTAGTACCGTTTCTGTCCATTGGTCAAAAGGGGTGGAGTAAATCAATTGCACTTTATTGTCCATAATTTCCACCAAAATAGCTTCAGCATCTTCAGTAATAAGATAAGTCCCATCAGGTTGTGGAGCTACTTTTTTTCTAAAACCCTGTTTGTTTTCAATTTCAATATAATCCACCAGCATATTCATAGTAAAGGTTTTGCTTTCGCCTTCAGGGGTAGTCACTTTTTCAATTTCCCAATAGCCGGTGATTTGAGAAAGTATTTCTTCCGGATTTTCTCGTTTGCACGAAAGTGAAATAAACAGTAAACAACTGAAAATGATGGAGTATCGAAATCTATTTCGCGTAAGCATTGTATGAAAAATTTGAATCAAAGTTAATCATTTCAAAACGGAAGTACTACTCTAGCCGAAACATTTTATAAGTTTGATGCACTTTTTTAACAATGTTTTCGGTGCGCTCGGGGTGGGTGTCGCTGATAAACAATTGCCCGAAGTTTTCGCGTTCCACCAGTGTGATGATTTGTTCAACCCGGCTTTCATCCAGTTTGTCAAAAATATCGTCCAGCAAAAGGATGGGGTTGATTTTGCTCTGCGCTTTCAAAAAATCAAATTGTGCCAGCTTTAATGCGATGAGATAGGATTTTTGCTGCCCCTGCGAGCCAAACTTTTTAATGGGATGCCCGTCAATCTCAAAGTGCAAATCGTCTTTGTGAATGCCCACACTCGTGTATTGCAAGGCCTTGTCTTTAGCATAATTTTGCTGCAGCAGATTGATTAAACTTTCGCCTTCAAGCTGACTGTTATACACCAGATGCACCACTTCATTGCCTTGTGAAATGGATTGGTGACGCTCATTGAAAATGGGTATAAATGTTTCAATAAAAGCCTTTCTTTTTTGGTGAATCACGCTACCAAGCTCGTGCAGCTGAGTGTTGTAAATTTCCAGTGTGTCGTTGTTTCGGGTGTTGTTTGCAGCAAAATATTTCAGCAGGGCATTGCGTTGTGCCAGCACTTTGTTGTAGGCAATCAAGGTGTTGAGGTAGCCGGAGTCACCTTGCGAAATCACCCCGTCCATAAATTTTCGGCGGGTATCGCTGCCCTCGGTAATTAAATCACGGTCAGCAGGGGAGATGATAACCAGAGGAATAAAGCCCACGTGGTCTGCAAATTTTTCATATTCCTTGCCGTTGCGTTTGATGATTTTTTTCTGTCCGCGTTTGGCACTCACAATGATGCGCTCGGTTTTTTCGTCTTTGGAATAACTGCCGTCAATAACAAAAAAATCGGTGTTGTGGTTGATATTTTGGGTGGTGATGGGGTTAAAATAGCTTTTGCCGAAAGAAAGGTGATAAACGGCATCCAGCACGTTGGTTTTTCCCACCCCATTGTTGCCCACAAAACAGTTTATCTTGTGGTCAAGTTCAAAATTTACGGCTTCAAAGTTTTTATAGTTGAGTAGTGAAAGCTTGGTTAAATGCATAAATTGTTGAAATCGTGATTCTTATATTTTGAGTTTTTTTGCTTTTGCGCTAAAAATCGGCTTTGCAAATTATTGAAAAATAACAAATATTTTAGCTTTCAAATTATAATAAAAATTTTATTTTTGCCCTTCATTAAAGAAAAGTTATGGCGACATATAAAAAGAGAGGCCACAAGCCACAAAATAAAGAAGAAAGACAATCTGCAATAGAACAGGAAAGCACAACAGCTGAAGTGTTTAACACGCTGGACGAAAAAGCTTCTAAGACCGAAGAGTGGGTTGCCAAAAATCAAAAATATATTTTTGTTATTATTGGTGTGGTGGCTATAGCCGTTTTGGGTTCATTGGCATACAATCAGTTTGTGTCAAAACCTAAGGGTATTGAAGCTGCCAACGAGATGTATCAGGCACAGGTTTATTTTGAGCAGGCTTTAACTGCACAACAAAAAGATTCTCTTTTCAACCTTTCACTTAACGGTGGGATGGGTAAATATGGGTTTCTCGATATTATCGATAACTATAGAGGAACCGACGCTGCCAACATTGCAAGATATTATGCCGGTATGGCTTATATGCATACCAAAAACTATAAAGAGGCCATTTATCATCTAGACAAATTTAGACCTAAAGATGAAATATTGGGCCCAATTGCCAAAGGAAGTATTGGTGATGCTTTTATGGAATTAAACCAGCCAAATGATGCTCTGAAGTATTATAAGGATGCCGTTTCATTAAGCTCCAACGAGTTTACGGCACCAAAATATTTAATGAAAGCAGCACTTGTTTCATTAGACTTGAACAACGGCAGAGAAGCACTTACTTTTTTGAACAGAATAAAATCTGATTATCCCGAATCTCAAGAAGTCGGACAGATTGATGTGTACATCGGTATGGCAGAGTCTATGAAATAGATTTTGTCGTTAAAATTATTGCTTAATGGCAACTATAAATAAAAACTTATCAACTTACGATAAAGCTACAATCCCAAATGCGAAGAACTTTCGGTTTGGGATTGTTGTTTCTGAATGGAATCCTGAAATAACCGAAAACCTGTTTCAAGGAGCTTTTGACACCTTGAAGGAGCACGGAGCTATTAACGACAATATTGTGCGCTGGAATGTGCCGGGTAGTTTTGAGCTAATCTATGGTTGTAAGCGTATGACTCAATGCTATGATATGCTGGACGCCGTAATAGCGATTGGTGTGGTTATTCAAGGTGAAACCAAGCATTTTGATTTTGTGTGTGAAGGCGTTACCCAAGGAATTAAAGATTTAAATCTTCAAGGCAATATTCCCGTGATTTTTTGTGTTTTGACAGATAATACCCTTCAACAATCTATTGACAGAAGTGGCGGTAAACACGGAAACAAAGGCATTGAAGCTGCTGTAGCTGCCATAAAAATGGCTCAATTGCGTAAAGAATCAAAGCTTTAAATGAAAAATCAAGATTGTTGATTTTAAGTTTAAAACTTTTGAGTATTTCCGGTTTTTTTGCTTGTCGAAATTAATTATATTTGTAACCGATTCTATTTTATACCTGAAATTATGTTTGAATTTGATCAGTACCTTGGTTTTCTTGCTTTCTTAACCATACTTACCATTGGTTTTTGGTTGATGATATTTTTAATGCTCTTTGTTCCTTACTGGATTGGAGGAGCCATTATGGAGATGCTTAAAGAAAAACGTGCCGCTAAAAATAAAGACAAAGAATAACTCTGTTTATATAGCATAAAAAAAAGGAACCCAATTGGGTTCCCTTTTTTTTTATTAGTGTTTAATTTCTAAAACTCCCCTTCAAAGTCATCGCCACCATTCATCCCTCGCTGTCTGCGCTCACGGTCTCTTTGGTTTTTTTGCTGGTTGAATCGGTAAATAAAAGTTGCTGTAATTTGTCGTTGCCTCCATTGAAACTCATTGTCTGATGTAAAACCATCTCCTTGTGTAAAGGCCATACGTTTTCTGGTGTTCAACAAATCACTTACGTTAAGTGAAATGGATGCATTTTCATTTAAAATGTCTTTGCTGAATCCTAAATCCAACGAAAACATTCCCTTTGTTCTTGTTTGTGCATTTTCAGAAGGTCCTCTGTAAAACATATTGGTTTGCCAATCAATACTTCCGGGCAAAGTGACTCTTGAGCTGAATCTTGCAAACCAACTGGTATTTGTTGCGCCCAACTGAATCCCTTCATACTCACCTTCAGATTCAAATCTAAAAAAGTTAAAACTTCCATTAAATCTTAACCAACGCTGTGGGCTGTATATCACTCCTGCTTCGGCACCAATGCGCTGATTGGTAGACAAGTTGATTGGAATGGTTCTTACCACCTGAATACCATTTACGGTTTCTCCTTCTCTGCGAATTTGCACTCTTTCAAAAGCATTGGTTTCATATTGGTAATAAATAGAAGAGGTGAGAGTTAATTTTCCAAAACGTCTTAGATAACCCAAATCAAAAGCACTGGCATAAGCGGGGTCTAAGTCGGGGTTGCCTTGAAAAATGTTGGTAACACTGGCTCTTGAAGGAAAGGGGTTGATAAACCAACCACGAGGTCTGTTAATCCTTCTGTTAAAGCCCAAAGTAATGTTTTCGCCTTCACTCAATTCATAAATTAAATTGACTGTTGGAAATAACCCTAAATAATCTTTGTCAAAATTTGGGTTAACACCTAAAAAGTCAACCAATTCGTCATCATTGAGTTCAGAATTTATTTCACCTTTAAGTTGTGTGCTTTCTAGTCGTAAACCTAATAGAAATGAAAAATTTCCAAATTTGGTTCCATACTGGGTGTATAGCGCCTGAATGTTTTCAGTAAAATCAAACACATTGGTTAATAAAGGGTCAATTTCAAATTCACCGGTTTCTAGGTTTTCTGTAAATAGTCTGTAATCTGTTATAGTATTTCTGAAGTTTCCTCTGTAACCTGCTTCAAATTGAGAATCTTCACCAATTGGAAGTACATAATCTGCTTGTATGAGATAGGTATTTACATCTTCATCGGCGATGATGTCTTCTGAAGGATATTGACTGTTTGGGCCAAAGATGTTTCTTTCAGTAATAAAATTGTTTTCAGTTTCTGTTTTGTAATCATACTGTAAATCTACAGTTAGGTTGTGGCCTTCTTCATTAAATCTGTTGATGTAGTTTAACGCTACCTGATAGCGGGTATCTTTTTCAGTTTGAGCCTGAACTCTTGAAGAAGTTTCGGTCAAAACATTGTTTGCAAACTTTTGAGTTATTGCTGTAATTTCATCATCATAATCTGTTGACCTTATAAATCCGCTTGCGGTAATTGATGAGCGGTCATTGATAAAGTATTCAACACCCAGGTTACTGTTAAAGCCTTGTCTGTTTCTTCGAATGTCTCTTTCTTCGATAGTTCTTGAAAATTCACCTTCTTCAAATGTGTTATCAAAAAAAGCACTTCCTGGCCAGTCTCTATAAAAAACTCCGGTGGTTGTAAAAATATTAAACTTTCTGGTTCTGTAGTTTATGTTTGCAGTAAGTCCGTAGTTTTCAGGATAGCCGGCACTAAGATTTAGTGAGCCATTAAAACCTAAAATTCGGTCTTGCCGCAAAATAATGTTCAAAATTCCTGCAGAACCCTCTGCATCATAGCGTGCCGAAGGGCTTGTAATTACCTCTACTCGCTCTATGGCTTCTGCAGGTAGTTGAGTTAAAGCATCAGTGTCACTAAAACCAGCTAAAGCCGAGGGTCTTCCATTGATAAGAATCGTAACATTTTGATTTCCGCGTAAGCTGATACCGCCTTCAATATCTACATCAACAGAAGGAATATTACCCAATGCATCGCCAATTGTGGCACCACGTGTGGTTAAATCCTGGCCTATGTTATATATTCTTTTATCCAGCCTTACCTGAACTTCGGTGGTTTCAGCTCTCACAACCACTTCATCCAGACCCTGTGCGTCCATTTCCAGTGAAACCGGAGGGAGTTGAGTGTTTTGGCTTATGGTTCTGTTTGATAGGGTTACCGATTCAAAAGAGATAAACTCAAATTTAATGTCGTAAGTTCCGGCAGGAACATTCAAAGAGAAATTCCCATCCATATCTGTAATTCCACCATTGACCAGATCGGTTGTACCCGAGCGGGTGATGGAAACTGTGGCAAACTCTAACGGAGCACCTGTAGATTTTTCTAAAACTTTTCCGGAAACGGAAAAATTTCCTGATTGTGAAAATGAATTAAAACTGAAGGTAAGAGCGAAGAGAAATAAAATGTATTTTTTCATAAATCTTTAAGTGGTAATGTTTGATTGGATTTAAAAAACCACTAATATGACTGCGAAAATAAGACTTGGTTTAAGGCTCGTGACTTAAATTCTTGTTAAATGTTCCCCAAAGTTTCTGAAACATTAATTAGCTTTAATTCACTTTTAGAGAAGATTAAATTTGTAAAAAAGTAGTGAAAATAAACCCATTAGCATAACAATTTTTAGTACTGTCGAAAGGTGATGAAATTCAGTTTTCTTATCAGCAGCAATTATTTTTGTAATGAAATAAAGCAGTGGGCCCACTACTGCTAATAAAAAATAAAGCATAATCCATGGAGAGCGATACAGGTTTGTATACATATACATAAGAATTAATACCGCAATGCTTCCGGCAAGTACAAAACAGACAATCGTAGTTCTTTTTCTACCCAAAACTATGGGAAGGGTTTGTCTTCCTCCGTTTTTATCGCCGTTAATGTCTTCTATGTCTTTTACAACTTCCCTTAAAAAGGTAAGTAAGAATGCAAAAAATGCATAATAGGCAATCAATGTAAAGGCTTCCAATTGTTTGGCCTGATTTAAATAATCTATGGAAGGCACCAGTTCAAAAATACCCACTAAGAGTAAGCTAAAAGCAACAATTATGGAAATAACCAAATTGCCAATCAGCAGTATCGATTTTAAATAGGAAGCATACATATACAACAACGCAGCCACAACTATAAAAAGTGCAGCAAAACCGGGGGAGCCAATATGGTTTGAAAGATAAAAACCGATAACTACTCCCACAAATGTAAAAGCCAAATACAGATTGTTTGCCGTGCTTTCACTAATTTTTTTGTTGATAATAACTTTTTCGGGTTTGTTGATTTTATCGATGCTTACGTCATATATATCATTTATGACATAACCTCCGGCAGCTATAAACACCGTTGCCAGCATCAGCAAAATAAAATGAAGATTATCTAAGGTAGTGGCAACATTTAAAGCGTTGAGCAAGCTGTATTTTATAAGCCCCTGCACAAGCAGAATAATAAGCAGGTTTTTGTATCTAATCAGGTTTAAAAGTGCGAGCATAGCCTTAGTCCATTTTGGCATCAGGATTTACACTCCATTTTCCTTGTACACGCAAAACTTGTTCAATAACATCACGCACACAGCCTTTGCCTCCTTTTCGGTGAGAGATGTATTTTGAAATAGCTTTGATTTCGGGAGCAGCGTCCTGCGGGCAGGTGGGTAGCCCCACTTTTTGCATTACATACAAATCAGGAATATCGTCGCCCATATAGAGCACTTGTTCTGCTTTGATGCCATAGACATCCAAGTATTCTTTCAGGGTGTCAACTTTGTGATGCACACCCAGGTGAATGTCTGTAACTCCCAGTCCGCGTAAGCGTTTACGCACCCCTTCATTACTTCCACCGGAAATAATACAAACGTTATACCCAAGGTCAACAGCGGTTTTTAGCGCATAGCCGTCTTTAATACTCATATTGCGCAGCATTTCCCCGTCAGTAGTGATGATGATGGTGCCATCTGTCAATACACCGTCCACATCAAAAACGAAGGTGGTGATGTGTTGCAAATATTCTTTATAACTTTTCTCTTCCATAAGTTTCCTGAATTGATTGGGATAAAAGTTTGTAAATTTCTTTTTGTAAGGGTTGTTCCAGCAAATTTAAGTGTTTTTCAATCGTGTTTTGGTCGTTTCTTTTTGCGGGCCCGGTTTGCATTTCTTTGGGGCTGGCATTTTCAATTTTAGCGGCTGTTTCTTTGATTAAAGGTTTTAAAATAGAAAACGGAATGCCGTTTTTTTCGCTCAGATCAAAACCAATTTGATACAAATGATTGACAAAATTGCATACAAAAACGGCGGCAAGATGTAATTGTTTTCTCTTTTCGGAATTGACTTCATATACTGATTTTGATACTGAAGAGGCAAGCTCGTTAAGTACTTTTAAATCAATTGAGTTTTCAGCTTCAATACAAATAGGCACTACCGAAAAATCGACTGCACGTTCCTTGGAAAATGTTTGCAACGGATAAAAAACTCCGCGTCTGTTTTTAGAGTTAAGTTCGTTCAATGAAACACTTCCCGATGTGTGAACAACCAAACGGTTACTAAAAGGAATGCTTTCTGAAAGCTCTTGAACCGCGTCATCGGGCACTGATATGATATAACAATCAGCTTCCATCAGGTGGTTGATATCGGTGGTTGAATTTCCTGCAAAGGGCAATGATTCAAGTCCTTTTTTACTTCGGTTAAACACCTGAACAACCTCAACATTGGAGGCTTTTTCAAAAGCTTGAATAAGGTGGGTGGCAACATTTCCGGTGCCTAAAATAACAACTCGATACATTTGGCTAAAATAAGAAGAATTGTGTTTAAAAAAAGTTTATTGCATTTTCAGTAGTAAAACAATTCAAACCATGCTAAGCTGTTAAATATTAATCAATTTTTAACTTTTTACGACTTGCAAATTCAGCCCCTAAGTGGACAAAATTCAGTAAATTTGCGCCAATTTATTCATCTCAATTTGTAATCATGCTCAAAAAGATTGCTTCGATTTTATTCTCCACCAGACTTACCGGAATTTTATTTATAGTTTTTGCTGTGGCTATGGCCATCGGGACTTTTCTCGATATGCAACAAACAACTTCGCCAACGCCATACTCGAGAGCTTTGGTATATAATGCCTGGTGGTTTGAAGCAATTATGGTGTTTTTTGTTATCAATTTTGTGGGCAATATTTTCAGGTACCGGCTTTTTCGAAAAGAAAAACTGGCTACACTTATCATTCACCTTTCATTTATTTTTATTCTTGTGGGGGCGTTTATCACCCGATATATTGGATATGAGGGTGTAATCGCCATCAGAGAGGGTGAAACTGAAAACATGATTTTGTCTGAAAAAGTTTACTTGACTACATATATAGACGGCGATTATCAATTGGATGGTGTTCCTCAACGCAGAAAGCACACCAAACAGTTATTGCTTTCAGAAAGACTCAAAAACCGAAACAATTTTACCATTAATACCGATTATAAAGGGCAGGATGTAACCATTGAGTTTGTAGATTATATGCAAGGTGCCGTGGAAGCTTTGGTACCCGGAGACGAGGGTGATTTTTATCTCGAAATGGTAGAATCTGAAGGTGGAATACGCAATTCTCGCTGGCTGAAAGATGGTCAGGTGTCCAGTGTTCATGGGGTTTTATTTGCAGTAAATAATTTTACTGAAGGAGCTATTAATATTATTTATAATGAAGAAGAAGGCTATTTCATTCACTCCCCTTTTTCCGGCACATATATTCGAATGAATGACCTGCGTGCCGCCGGAATAGACCCCAACAACATTACAATTTCTGAAAGCTTTTTTGATTTAATTGAAGAGTATCAACATGAGGTACCTTCAGACAGCCTGCAACCACTAAGCCTCATGTCACGCTATGAAATGGCAGGTATGTCATTTGTCTTTCCTGCACCTATAACACAAGGTACTTTTGATTTAGTGCGTGCTGAAGAGGATCAACCTTCAAACATGAATGCGCTTACCATCAAGGTAACCACCAACAATGAGGCTAAAATTGTAAAATTATTGGGAGGTCAAGGGTTTTCACCCAGACCCACCACCGTTGAGTTGGGTGGGCTTGAGTTTCATTTTACTTATGGCTCAAAGCAAATAGAATTGCCTTTCAGTATAACTCTCAACGAATTTATTGCCGAAAAATATCCCGGTACCGAAACGGCTTATGCCTCATTTATGAGTAAAGTGACCGTTCACAATCCGGATAATACCTCGTTTGATTATGACATCTATATGAATCATATTTTAAATCATATGGGATTTCGGTTGTTTCAGGCGAGTTTTGATCCCGATGAAAAAGGAACCATCCTTTCTGTTAACCATGATTTTTGGGGAACGTGGATAACTTATATTGGTTATATTCTACTCTATATAAGCTTGATGGCCATTTGGTTTGACCCCAATTCCCGTTTTGGGGCATTGAAGAAAATGCTGGATAAAGTAAAGGCAAAAAAAGCAAAACTGGCAACGATTGCACTTATTATGACCGGTAGTTTTGCTTTTGCACAAGAACCGCATCAGCACCGTGAAGTTGATTTTGAAGTACTGGATTCTATCATTTTCGCAAATAAAGTGGACAAAGAACACGCAGCCAAATTTGGAAAACTGGTAATTCAAAATGAAGCCGGCCGAATGAAGCCGGTCAATACCTTTGCTTCAGAGTTGTTGCGAAAAGTAAGCCGTAGCGACAACTACAAAGGCTTGGATGCCAACCAAGTGTTTTTATCGATGAGTGAGTTTCCCAGAATTTGGGTGGAAATTCCCTTAATTAATTTAAAAAGAGGAAATGACAGTATAAGAAGACTGATAAATGTTCCTGATGAAACCAGAAGGGTTTCCCTCATACAAATGTTTGATGAAATGGGGAATAATAAAATTGGGCCCTATCTGGAGGAAGCTTCTAAGAAATCAACCCCCAATCAGTATGAAAAAGATTTATTGAAAACGTATGAAAGTATGTATTTACTCAATCAGGGATTGAGCGGTAGCATTCTTAGAATATTTCCAATACCCAACGATGATAATAACACCTGGGTATCTTTTCCGGAGCTGGAATTTGCCGGCATACAAGGGCCGGATTCTCTGTTTACAAGAACTATTATGCCGATGTACTTCAGGGCACTTAGAGATGCCAGAGTATCGGGAGATTACTCAAAAGCCGAAGAATATTTAGATAATATCACAACCTATCAAAAGCGCTATGGCAGCTCCATCATGCCTAGCGAAAATAAAATTAATGCTGAAATTCTCTACAACAAAGTCGATATTTTTAACAGGTTGTATAAGTACTTTTTAATGATTGGTGTTTTGATGTTTGCGTTTTTAATCACTCAAATTCTGAAAGAGAAAAGCAAGACTTTAGACCTCATGGTCAAACTTTGTAAGTATGTAATTTGGCTGTTTTTTGCTCTAATGACGTTGGGTCTTATTTTAAGATGGTACATAAGTGGCCATGCACCCTGGAGTGATGCTTATGAATCGGTGATTTATGTGGCGTGGGCTACGGTATTTTTTGGCTTGGCTTTTGGCCGAAAATCAAATCTTACCATTGCTTCTACCGCATTTGTAGCAGCTATTGTGCTTTGGGTTGCCCATCAAAACTGGATGGACCCTGCCATTACTCCTCTTGTACCGGTGTTAGACTCCTACTGGTTGATGATTCACGTTTCTGTGATTGTGGGCAGTTATGGGCCGTTTACACTGGGTATGATATTGGGTCTGGTAGCATTGGTATTGATGATTATCACCAATGAAAAGAACAAAAAGAAAATGGAGCTCAATATAAAAGAGCTTACCATTATCAACGAACTGGCCTTGATTATGGGTATTGGTTTATTGACCATCGGAAACTTTTTGGGCGGCATGTGGGCCAACGAAAGCTGGGGCCGTTATTGGGGTTGGGATCCTAAAGAAACCTGGGCGCTTATCAGTATTATGGTGTATGCTTTCGTGATTCACATGCGCTTGATTCCCGGTATGCGAAGTGTATGGTTGTATAACGTAATGGCTGTACTGGCATTTGCATCGATAATGATGACTTATTTTGGCGTGAATTTTTATCTGGTAGGGCTGCATTCTTATGCAAGTGGCGATAAACCGATTACTCCGGCGTTTATTTATTACACGCTTGCATTTGTAGCTGTTATTTCAGCGTTGGCTTACTTTAAATACAAAAAATATTACAGCAAAGCTAAAGGTTAGCGGTTTCCCTTTTGTCGGTTAACACGGACTAAAAGAACTTCAACTGTGGGGTCTTTCAGTGCTTTGCGGTTGCGAAAATAATTTTTAAAAACTCTGGAAGTAAAGGTTTTGTCAATCGACCAAAGATATTTGGTGTGATTTGGAAAATAGGCTGCTATTATTTCATAATCCACGATATTTGTCGAAATGGCAGTTGTGGGATAGTTTTCAAGGTTTAAATTGATTTCTGAAATTTTTTCCTGAAGCTTTTCTTCCGAAAGTTGATTCATAAAAGTAGGGAGGTAATAACTGGTTTTAAATCCGGCTTTTTTAAAACCACCTAAATACTCCGGTTGTTGTGATTCCACTATGATTTTATTTTTTTCAAGCTGAAATTTTTCTGAAAGAACAATTAATCTTTCCAAAGAACTTTCTGCATTTGTTGCAGTTAAGTTTTTAAAATCCAGCCAAATTCCGCCATGATTACCCAAGTCATAATGTGAAAAATAGGTTTCTAAAGTCAAGCCAATAGATTCTGTCGGCGGGTGGTTTACATCAAAAGTTTTCGTTTTTTCGTCAAACACCAAATCGAGTTCAATGCCGGCATAGCGATTTTGGGTAAACTCCAGTTTTTCAATACTGTTTACCCGATGCGCCCAGATCTTATCCTGATAGCCCATAAAATCAAGTTTAAAAGTGGCATAGTTGTAAACAAACAACAATACAATTGCCAGTAGAATCAGGATACTAATTTTGGTTAAACTACCTGTCATCAAAGTTTACTCTTGAATTTAACATCCTGTTTCTGTATTTAAATTGCTCATTAAATATACTTCTTTCAGGTTGAAACTGATTGAATTTTATTTGAGATAAATCTGAAAAACTGTGAATCAAATCATCCAGCATATATTTTCGATCTAAAAACCTTGAAAACAAATTAACATGGGGGTTAAACTCTCTGAATTTTTCAGAAGTCCAGATTATAAAAGGAATTTCATACATGGGGTTGCTTCCGTGATATTCACTATGACCCACAAAATCCATATCTTGAAAAACCTCATCGCCATGGTCAGAAAAGTACATCACATATGCATTTTGATTGGTAGCTCTCACTTTCTCAATAATGGATCGCACGATAAAGTCGTTGTAAACTATCGAGTTGTCATAATGATTGATTTGCTCAAAACTGCGTGTTGAGGGAAATTTTGTTTGCGGTGTGTCTGTAAAAATTCCAAAATGAGATGGATATGAAAATTTATAGACCAAATGTGTTCCGTACAGGTGAATAAAAATCACCTTTTTATCATCGGGATACTTCAATAGTTTTTCAAGATGAGGCAGCAGAACTTCGTCATAGTCCAGTTGTTTGTTGATTAGCGCATTGGTAAATATTTGCTCCTTGGCAGCTCTGCTGATGGAGGTTACAAGGGTTTCATTGATGCCAATGGGTTGCTGGTTTGAAAGCCAGTATGTTGAAAATCCCGCTGCATTGGCCAGTTGAACAATACTTCCGCAATGCAAAACATCGGGGTTTTCATAATTAGCCAATGAAAGCATTTTGTTTAATGACGAAATGGTATGTGTGTGTGGCGAAATTACATCCGTAAAAATGAATAACTCGTCTTTTATTTCAGACAACAGTGGATTGGTGTTTCGGTAATACCCATAAAGCCCCATATTTCTCGCTGAAGTTGATTCGCCAATAATGACCACATAAGTTTGCGGAGCATCGTGAGCACTCACATTTTTTATATGAGAATTGTTAGGTTCCACTAATTTGGTTTGAAACAGTTTCTGAGCTTCTTTATAGGATACATAGGCGTCTTTCGCTAAAAATAGAATATTATGTGGTTTTAATTTTTGGTGAACAAAAATGGTAGCCCCCACTATGGAAACAAACAGAATAAGATAGGTTAGATACCCTTTTTTATTTAGACTAGGCAAATAAAACCACTTTCTTTCTTTTTTGTAAAGCACACCCAATTGCATCCAGCATAAAAACAACACCGTAAATGAAATAAGCGTAAGTATGATTAAAAAACGGTTGTAATAGGTGTATAAATAGCCCGAAGATTCTGCACCTGTAGTTTCAAAAATGATATAAAACGCAGAAATGGTCAGCTTTGACTGGTATAAATAATAAAAGGCTGTTTTAAAAAAAGCAATTACAAAAAGAAAAAATGAAGCCAGATAAAACCAAAACAGCCTGAAAACACCCCTTGTTATTACAATTCCTAAAGTGTAAACAACACCGGTGAAAATAAAAAACTCGACAATTTCTTTGATAAAATATTTAATTTCGCCCGAGTAAAAATAGCCAACACTCACAAAGAGTATTACCGGATAAAATAAAAGGAAAATGAGTAAGGCTACCGACTTTTTGATAGGAGGCATAAAAAAAGGGTTTCTGAAATGTAAATATATACATTTCAAGAAACCCTGTAAAATACTTTAGTGTTCTTTAATTGTAAACGTAATCAGGTTGCTCATCAATCATACGCTGATCTTCCTGAATTTGTTCACTGATATCCAGTTTTTTGTAGAGCTGTTTGGTGATTTTCTCAACTTCCTTTTCTGTAATATTGAGTTTTACTGCAATTTTTGCATTGTCCTTACCTTTTGAGATGTACTGAAGTATCTTGGTTTCAAGATTACTCAGGTCGTGAAGATTAATCAGGTTTTCAAGATATAAATCGTCTACCATTTGAATATTGTCGGGACTTCTTAGTAGCTCTATACGTCTTAAGTACAAGCGCATTTCTATTTGCATCAATTCATTTTCTTCCTTGATTGCACGCATTCTGTACATAATAGCATAGGTAAGTACGAGCATTTCAAGCAAACCGGCTGTTTTGATATGAAAAGCTGTTATACCAAGAAAAGTAATTCCAAATCCTGTAAGGACATAAAAGTCTACCAACAGGATAAACAAGAGGCTGTAAGCAACTACATAAAAACGGGCATAGACTTTTTGTTTAAATAATTTGGCGCCAGCAATTAGGTAGTTTAATAATACTGCCCAAATAAATGTGTTTCCGATAGCAGCATACAACCAATTGTTAGAAAGCCAATAACTTACAAATGATACCAATCCGGCACTGATTAAGCCAATACTTATCCATTTTAAATTGGGCATTAAATCATCCAGTTTCAAAAACTTGGTTGCAAAATGAGCGGCAAACAAAGCCAAAGAAAGATGTAATATTGGTTCTAAGTAAATGTTTGTGAATGTATTATCATAGCCCATAAGCCTGAAAAGACCATCGCTGTAAAATAATGAAAGCGTTAAGGTGGTTAAAACAGCACTATAGTATAAAAATACTTTTTCATCAAATAAAAAGAAGCACATCAGGTTTATGATTATTACCATAATGGCAAAACCATAGTAAGCGCCTAATTTAAAAAGAGTCTGTTGATTTGCTTTTGCAAATTCTTCTTCTGATGTAATTTGAATTGGAAAATATGCTTCCTTGTCAAAATTTACAAATAAATAAATTGGAAATTCTTCAAACTCATCCAGATGAAAAGAAGGGTATCTTGTGTAAGAAATTTCTTCAATCTGTTTTTTTGACGCTGAAAACAACTTTAAATTGTTAACGTGTGCTGAAGGGATGTGGAGTACGTTTCCGTTGTTTGAACGTCCGGAAATTTTAAACCAGTAGCCGCCGTTTTCTAATCCAAAATCACTACTTGTAAGTGGTTTAAAATCAGCGTTTTCAATGTTTTCGATCTTGTGTTCAAGATGTGTGTCTTTTAAATAATGAATCGAATTTTGAGCATAAATATTTGCACAAAATAGAATCAAAACACTAAGGTAAATAGTTCTCATAGGTTAAATTTTAATACGATTTGGGACTACCAATATAGATAAAAAAACACTTTAACCTAAAAAAATTACATTTTATCGATAAAAAGCAAATATTTGTATTTTTAGAAAATTACTAAAAAAGGAAGATGTTAATCAATTTGAGTTTATTAAATTCACTAATATTAAGATTTAAAGTATTGAAATACAGTAAAATAAAATCCCAAAAGCTTTGTGGTTAACTTTTGGGATTAAAAAATAAACGGCTGTTAAAATTTAACATTTATTTAACCATTTCTTCGGGTTTTACCCATTCATCGAATTCTTCGGCGGTTAAATAACCCAAATTGATGGCTTCTTCTTTTAGTGTAGTACCGTTTTTATGTGCGGTATTAGCGATTTCTGCAGCTTTGTAATACCCTATTTTTGGATTTAAAGCAGTAACCAGCATCAACGAGTTGTTTAATTGTTTTTTGATAACTTCTTTATTAGCCTCAATTCCTTTTGCACAGTGTAAATCAAAAGAAACACAAGCATCTCCCAGCAATTGAGCTGATTGCAGAATATTTGCCGCCATTACCGGTTTAAAAACATTCAGTTCATAATGACCTTGCATACCGCCCACAGCAATGGCCATATCGTTGCCAATCACTTGAGCACATACCATAGTGAGTGCTTCGCATTGGGTAGGGTTAACCTTTCCTGGCATAATGGATGAGCCGGGTTCATTGGCTGGTAGAATCAATTCGCCAATGCCGCTTCGGGGGCCGCTGGCAAGCATTCTTATATCATTGGCAATTTTGTTTAATGAGACTGCCAGTTGTTTTAGTGCACCGTGAGTTTCAACTATGGCATCGTGTGCCGCCAAGGCTTCAAATTTATTTTCGGCAGACTTAAATGGCAATCCTGTGAAAGTAGCAATGTATTCTGCAACGCGTTTTGAATAGCCTTTGGGTGTGTTGATGCCGGTCCCAACAGCGGTTCCGCCCAATGCAATTTCTGAAAGATGGTCTAAAGTGTTGTTCAAAGCCTTCAAACCATGATCAAGTTGTGAAACATAGCCGCTAAACTCTTGTCCTAATGTAAGGGGAGTGGCATCCATCAAATGGGTACGTCCAATTTTTACGATATTTTTAAACTCGTCTGATTTCTTTTTAAGTGTATTTCTTAACTGAGTCACTCCGGGTATCGTTACCTCTACTACTTTTTTGTATGCTGCAATATGCATAGCCGTGGGGAAAGTATCGTTGGATGACTGGGATTTGTTTACATCGTCATTGGGTTGTAAGGTTTTTTCACCCTCGCCAATTTCTTTTCCGGCAAGTTGATGCGCGCGGTTGGCAATTACTTCATTCACATTCATATTGCTTTGGGTACCACTTCCGGTTTGCCAAATTACCAATGGAAATTGCTCATTGTGAATTCCCTCCAAAATTTCATCACACGCTTTGGCAATTAAATCTCTTTTTTCAGAAGACAAATCTCCTAACTCTCTGTTGGTATAAGCCGCTGCTTTTTTTAGGTAGGCAAATCCGTGAATAATTTCCATAGGCATCGATGCAGGAGCACCAATTTTAAAATTGCTTCTGGAACGTTCGGTTTGTGCTCCCCAAAGTTTATCGGCCGGTACTTTTACCTCGCCCATCGTGTCTTTTTCTATTCTATACTTCATAATTGCAATTGGATTTTTAAGGTTTACAAAATTACTAAATGCCTTGTTCTTTTTGGATATAAATCAAATAAAAAAAGACAACCATCTGGCTGTCTTTTTTGATAATTTTTCACAAAGTGATTAAGAAAACATAGCTGCCACTTTTTCGGCTTTGGGCGTTTCTTTATAATCGTAAAAACCTTCTTTGCTTTTCACGCCCAGTTTACCTGCCATAACCATATTCACTAATAGCGGGCAAGGGGCATATTTTGGGTTTTTAAAACCGTCATACATCACCTCAAGTATGGATAGACAAACATCCAGCCCAATAAAATCTGCAAGTTGCAACGGGCCCATTGGGTGTGCCATGCCCAGTTTCATCACAGTGTCAATTTCTTCCACGCCGGCCACACCGTTGTAAAGCGTTTCAATAGCTTCATTAATCATAGGCATTAAAATGCGGTTGGCTACAAAGCCGGGATAGTCATTGACTTCCACCGGAACTTTACCCAGTTTTTTGGAAATTTCAGCAACGGTATTGTAAATTTCCTGTGAGGTGTTGTATCCTTTAATGATTTCAACCAACTTCATAATTGGCACGGGGTTCATAAAGTGCATCCCGATTACCTGCTGAGGTCTCGAGGTAACCGCAGCTATCTTAGTGATAGAAATAGAAGAGGTGTTAGTTGCCAAAATAGTATCATCCGGACAAAACTTGTCTAAGTCTCTGAATATTTTCAATTTCAAATCTACATTTTCGGTGGCGGCCTCCACAACAAGGCTGGCATATTCAACACCTTCTTCCAGATTGGTAAAGGTGGAAATATTACCCAAAGTTTCATTTTTTTGGGCTTCGGTAATTTTTTCTTTGGCCACCATTCTGTCCAGATTTTTGCTGATGGTTGCCATACCGCGTTTCAGCGATTCTTCTGAAACATCAATAAGTTGAACTTTATATCCGCTTTGCGCGAAAGTGTGCGCAATGCCGTTACCCATAGTTCCGGCTCCAATAACTGCTACATTTTTCATCTGTTCTTTTTTATTTGTTTTAATTGGTCAGATGGAATGCCCTAAGATTTTAACGATAGTTATAAAAAAATCTGTTAATGGGCATTTCATAATTATCCTCACCCCGACCCTCTCCAAAGGAGAGGGAGAAAAGGGTGTCTCTTTTTTAGTTAAACATTATAATTTTTTAAAATTTTCAAGCACCATCAGGGCCACTCTCAATGCCTCTGTGCCTTGCTCCAGCGTAACCACCGGAGTGGTGTTGTTGTTTATGGCATCAGCAAAAGTGTTGAGTTCATCCAGTATGGCATTGTTGGCATCTACTTTTGGATTTTCAAAATAGATTTGCTTTTTAATGCCTTCGGCGTTTTGAAGTATCATATCAAATTCACCGGGTGTTTCAGGGGCATCTTTCATTCTCACCACTTCACATTTCTTTTCGAGAAAATCGACAGAAATATAGGCATCCCGCTGAAAGAATCTGGATTTGCGCATATTTTTTAGCGAAATTCGACTGGCGGTCAAATTAGCCACACAACCGTTTTCAAACTCAATGCGGGCATTGGCAATGTCAGGTGTTTCACTGATAACCGAAACCCCGCTGGCATGTATGTTTTTTACTTTTGATTTTACAACGCTTAAAATAGCATCAATATCGTGAATCATCAGGTCGAGTACCACCGAAACATCTGTCCCACGCGGATTAAATTCAGCCAAACGATGTGACTCAATAAACATGGGGTTTGAAATCAATTGATTGACCGCCATAAACGCCGGGTTGAACCGCTCCACATGACCTACTTGCCCTTTCACCTTGTGTTCATTGGCCAGTTTGATTAACTCTTCGGCTTCTTCAACGGTTTGGGTAATGGGTTTTTCGATAAACAAATGTTTACCCGAAGTAATCACTTTTTTGGCAGTTTCAAAATGGTAAACAGTGGGGGTAACCACATCAACCATATCACAGGCTTCTATAAGTTGTTCAATAGTTTCAAAAGCTTGATAGCCAAACTCTTCATTGATTTTTTTTCGGGTATCAGCATCGGCATCATAAAAGCCCATAAGCTCATACTGGTCTGACTGCTGTAATAATCGTAAGTGGATTTTTCCGAGGTGCCCTGCACCCACAACGCCTGCTTTTAGCATAGGTTTTTTTCGTTTGAAGCAAAAATAAGGTTTTTTTGGAAGAAAGAAGGTGTAAGAAATTCCAATTTTTCAAATCTGCCTGTCGGAAGGCAAGGTTCCAAATTCCAAAGTTTGTACAGGGATTATCTATTGGAATTTGGTGTTTGAAATTTGGTGCTTTTAAGAACTCAAAATTTTAAACATTTTTGTGAAAACTAATATTTGCAAACCCACCAAATCTTTCCGATTTTTGCCCTTTACCATTAACAATTACACAATTAACCAAATTGAAAGATACACACAGGCATCAGGGCAAGCGGAAAAACCTCGTAAAAACCATTAAAGCCAAAGGCATTGAAAATGCAAAAGTGCTGGAAGCAATCAATAAGATACCCCGGCATTTGTTTATGGATTCCGGTTTTGAAGACCATGCTTATGAAGACAAACCTTTTCCCATTGCAGCAGATCAAACCATTTCACAACCCTATACCGTAGCCCGACAAACAGAGCTTCTGGAAGTCAAGCCCGGAGATAAAGTTCTGGAAATTGGCACCGGAAGTGGGTATCAAGCGGCAGTACTTTTGGAAATGGGTGCTCAAGTGTTTACTATAGAAAGGCAAAAGGAGTTGTTTAAAAAAACCAGCTTGTTTCTTCCTAAAATCGGCTACCGCCCTAAAAAAATGGTGTTTGGCGATGGCTATAAAGGCCTGCCTGAGTTTGCTCCTTTTGACGGAATCATAGTTACTGCCGGAGCGCCCTTTGTGCCCAAGCCTTTAATGGAACAGCTCAAAGTGGGTGGAAGACTTGTTATTCCCGTGGGTGAAAACGTGCAAATAATGACCGTGTTTAAACGCCTTTCTGAAAAAGAATTTGAGAAAAAAGAATATGGCGAATATCGGTTTGTGCCTTTGCTGGAGGATAAAGTTTAATTCACAACCTATCCACAAATCCGAGTTTACTCAATAATATTCAAAAACTTCAAACCAAAAATAAAGGCTCCCTTGTCATTTCCATCAAAAAAGGAATGTACATAATCGAGTCTTAAAAACCGGAATTTCCCAAAACCCAGATTGTCAATACCAATGGACAGCTCAGAATAAGGTTTGTTGTTTTCAGTACTCAAAAAATGAGCCCCTGCCACCAGGTTGTAGTTCAGTTTGTTAATCAACGGAACTCTTCCCAGAATAAACCCTCTAAAATCGTGCTCCAAATGGACTTCAAAATAACTTCCGTTGGTACTTAAGGTATAATAGGGAAGCAGATTAAAAACATGGGTATAACTAAAAGTGGTTCCTATTCTGGTTTGATTACCATTAAAGTGTTTGTAGTCCACAAATGAAATGTCATCTCCGTTTAAAAATGTGCCGCCGGTAAAATTATAACTAAGCCTTCCGGTATTACCGGTATTTACATTTTGGGAAACTCTGGCACTTAGTTGGTCAAAGTTATAATTGCTGTTTGAAGCCGCAAATCCTTTTTGGTAATTTAAGTTTAAAATGGGAAATCTGCCATCTTCAATATTAAACTTTCCGTCAGGATAAGTAAAATATTTTTGTCCAAAAGTAATACGGGCACTTATGCCCAATTTTAGAATCTCGTGATGGTCAATAACGGCATTTTCAAAATCATCGGGAGCCAATGGGTTGTTTGAAGTGTAACTCACGCCGTCGTTTCTTAAAAAAACCTGCTCACTTTGGTTGAAGAGTGGTTTGCGTTCTTCATAGGCCAAACTGCCTGACATTCTCAAGCCGTTAAAAACTTCCTGCCCATAAGCCGCACGAGCAAAAGTTAAGTCATAAGCCTTTAAATAATTGCGTTCAAAATACAAACTTGTGATGGTGTTTAATAAAGGCGAAATAGGTTCTGAAGCATTAAACTGCTGTACTCTTCTTCCGCCGGAGAGTGTTAGGGTATTTCGGTTAAAGCGATTGAAACGTTTAGATATATTTCCCCAAAAACGCAGACGGTCATCAGCAAAACCATAATTGGCATTTAGGTTGGCGTTTAAAACCCGGGTTCGGTTTTCATCATACCATTTGTTAAACGACAAGCCAGAAGTAACATGCCACCCTTGAAGCGTATTGAAGTTAATATCCCCCAAAACCCCGGCATAGCTCAATCGCCATTTGTTGTAGGTGTTTGCATAACTATAGCCGGTAATGGGACTTAGAATTTTGAACTTGTTGTTTCTGCTGTCTATGGAATCCAGATAGGTTTTTGATTGACGCAGGGTTTGAATACTGTCACGTCTAACGTAATCATTGCTCTCTTCATCTGTCAACGGCACAGGACGAATTCCCGACCAAAAAAGCGTGTCTTTTTTATTGGCTTCGGGCTCAAAAAACAAGACTTCGTTTGTGAAGTATTTAGGGTCAAAATTGGGATTAAAATCATAATTGCTGTAAACGGCGGTGAATCTTCCGTCACCTTTAAAACCTAAAAATCCAAAACTGAAATCGATGGTTTGCAGTCGTTTTACCCAATAGTTTTCGTTTTCATCATAGCTGAAATTTTGTTTAAAAACCAGTTCTTCCACAAACGGCACCTGAATGGCCGTTCCGGTGGTGGTTAACTCAACACCATACAACTGCCAGCTGTCTTCAACTATATAAATAGTGCCTGAAAAAACCCGGTCGTTGGGACGTTTGGGCGTAACATTAATTTTATTGATGAGTTGGTTGTTTTCATAAAAAACACCGTCCAGTTTGTAATTGTAATAACCAAAAGCATTGTTGGCAATAGGCGAAACTATAGCGGCGTTTAACTCTAGTGTGTTTTCATAAAAATTGAAATTGGCATCGCGGGCACTGTTAAAACTAAAACCATTGTCGTTACCGCTTACTTTGGAAGCAACTATGCGTTCAAAAAAATCATTGGGTTTTTGAAATGCTATCTGTGAAATGGTTTCACTTAAATACACAATCCCGGTGCGGGTAGAGTCTAAAGCTCCGTCCAAATCGCCCACTTCCTGACCCAAAATGCGCTCAGGCACATCCTTCATTTTCCAAAGTCCTCGCGAGTAAAAATCGGCTGTAAAGGCGTTGAGTTTTTCCAGGTTTTGCCTTCTGTAAGCAATGGCGTTTCTCACAATACGGTCAGCCGGATTTTCACCGGCGGTAATCACCACCTGGTCAAGGCTGAAAGTTTCCGGTTCTAAAGTGACATTGAGTAGGATTAACTTTTTATCAAGCACAAGTTCTTTCTTTATTGTGCGGTATCCCAAAAACTGAAAAACCACGGTAGCATTTTGGCGGTCCTTAAATTCTAAACGGTAATTTCCATCGTCATTTGTGGTGGTTCCGGTATATGAGTTTTCGATATAAACATTTACAAAGGGCAGAGGAGTTCCTTCTGTATCAGTTACTTTTCCAACTATTTGAGCGGTTGCAACGATTGGTAGTAACAGTAATAGAATGAATAATTTCTTCATTATCGTTGATTAAATGATTTTTTAATTCGGCTTAAATCTCGTTTGGTGTCGCGCTCTTTCATAGTTTCACGTTTGTCAAAATCTTTTTTACCTTTTGCTAAAGCTATTTCGAGTTTTGCAATTCCTTTTTCGTTGATAAACAAATCCAGCGGGATGATAGTTAGACCCGTGTTGCGCACTTCTTTTTCCAATTTTTTTAACTCTCTTTTGTTGAGTAAAAGTTTACGTTCACTTTTGGGTTTATGATTAAAATGAGAAGCGTGTGAATATTCTTCCACATTCATGTTGATGACAAACAACTCGCCGTTTTGAAACTCACAAAAACTTTCGGCTATGGAGGCTTTTCCTTCACGAATGGATTTTATTTCGGTTCCTTTCAAAACAATACCCGCCGTGAATTTTTCTAAAAACTCATAGTTGAATTTTGCCTTGCGGTTAAGAATATGTATGTTTTTCTGTGGTTTCAAAATGCTTCAGGAGATTAGTTTTGATTTTAAAAGATAAGTTACAAAAATAGTACTAAAAAGTAAAAGCCCCTAAAAACTCAGGGGCTTAAAATTTCAAGGTATCGCTTGAGCGAATCGCGCTCTACTTCTGCAATAAACTGAAGGAAAGGCTCTTTTTTATTGGAAGTTTGAACGGTTTCAAGCGCTTCATAATACTTCATTCTGGAGTTGTAATCGCCCTTGATGTTTGCTATTACAAAACCGTGTTGCAACAAAATCAAATTCATAACCAGCCGCGATGTCCTCCCGTTTCCGTCAATAAACGGATGTATAGTAACCAGGCGGTAGTGCATTTCTGCGGCAAGCAAAACAGGGTGCAATATGTTTTTCTTACTTTCATACCATAAAAACAACTCTTCCATTTGCTTTCTAACCAGAAAGGGTTGAGGAGGCATATGTTTACTGCCTTGTATCATTACCTGAACGCTGCGGTATTTACCGGCTTCTTCGGGTATTATACCTCTTAAAATCAAATGATGAAGCCCCAGTAAATTGTGCTCTGTAAAAACAGACTTTTTTTGAGCCAGTTCTTTCACAAAAGCAATGGCTTCTGTATGGTTGATAGCTTCCAGATGCTCGCGCATACTTTTTCCTGAAACAGTAATGCCCTCGTTAATGACTAAATCTGTCTCTCTCAAAGTAAGTGTATTACCTTCAATGCGGTTGCTTTCAAAAGTATATTCAAGTTCCATAGCCTGAGCAATCCTAAAACTGTCATTTGCCCTTACAGTGTCTATCTGTTTTTTTAAATCGTCTATCTCATTTAAAATGGTTTTTAAATTTTTAGAAACCTTTTTCTTAGCACTACTTATTTTATAAAGCAACTCAGCCTCGGCTACTCTCAAAGCTTCCAGAACCACGTGATCATCTTGAATCTCGTAGAGAATTTTTTCTTTTAACCATGCAATGGTTAATTGAGTAATATCAATATCCAGCACTTGAGCTAGTTTTTTTAACTGCTCACGGGTGGGTTTTCTATTGCCGCTTTCAAACTTGCTGATGAGTGCCTGATCGATTTCTGTTTGAATGGCTACCTCTTTCAGTTTTAAGTTTTTTTCAATTCTGGCATTTTTTAACAAGGTCTTCATAATTTAATATGACAAAATAAAACTTGACAAAGTTAGTCATTTTTTAAGATAAAAAAAATCTTTTAACTACTTTTACCAAAAAAAACAATGAAATATTTAGTTAGCATATTTTTATTAGTTGTGATTGCTTCTTGCAAAAAGCAGGAAACTCCACTGACTGCGCAGTCAATTATTGATAAAACCATTGAAAATGCCGGTGGCGATCGCTACAACAATGCTGAAATTACCTTTACTTTCAGAAATATCATTTATAAAAGTTATAGGCATAATGGTGAGTTTTCGCTACAGCGAATTCTTCCTGACACCTTAAATACCACCGATTTGCTAACCAATTCCGGCTTTACACGTTTTCAGAACAATGAAAAAGTGCATTTGCCTGATTCTATGGTGGTACGCTATTCTGAAAGCGTAAACTCTGTTCATTATTTTATGCATTTACCCTATGGGCTTAACGACCCGGCTGTAAATAAGCGATTGCTTGAGCCGGTAACCATCAAAGGGAAGGAGTATCACAAAATTGAAGTTACTTTTGAAGAAGAAGGCGGCGGCGTTGACTTTGAGGATGTCTTTTTATACTGGATTTCCAAAGACGATTATACCATAGACTATTTGGCTTACAGATTTTTTACAGACCAAGGAGGCATCCGCTTTCGCGAAAGCTATAACCCCCGTGTTATTGAAGGAATCAGGTTTGTGGATTATAAAAACTTCCGAACCGAAAATACCGATGTCGATTTTTATCAAGTTGATAAACTATTTGAAGAAGGAAAACTCATCGAGCTTTCACTTATTGAAAAAGAAAAAATCCATGTGTGGCTGCTCACTCCAGGTTCAGAATAAAACTGCTGGCATTGTTGCCCATTCTGGTTACCACATACAGCCTTCCGTCGATAGAGTCGGGAATAAATTCATAACGATCTTCCTGCAGTACATGATTTGCAAAAACCGGTACAGTATTGCTGTGACCCACCACCAGCACATTTAACCCTTTTGTGATTTCAAAAAAATCAGTTTGATATACACCGTGCGGGTCATAGAGATTTACCGGCAGCCCTTTTGAATCAGCTATGGGTTGAGCGGTTTCCATATTTCTTTTATAGCCGGAAGAATATATAATGTCGATGTCTATTTCAGAAAAATAAGTTGCCCAGTTTTGTGCACGTTTTTGTCCGTCTTCGTCCAGATGAGGATCTTCATCATCAGGGTCAGTTCGGTCTTTTTCAGCATGGCGAATTAGGAAATAAGTGGTGATTTCAGCATCAACTTCCGTTTCCGGTTCTGGGGTTGAACTTGATTGGTTACAAGAAAGAAACATAAAAATAACTGCAAATAAGGGAAGGTATTTCATCATTTTTAGGTTTAGATTTTAAAAATACATACTTCCGTAACTTTATCAAAGAAAATCAGTGAATTATCAGCAGTAAAAAACAGGCAGCTTAACGAAACTTTAGGTCTTTTTAATAGTCTGTTGTGACAAAAAATTGCTCATATACAGTATATTGCGGTATTACTAATCACAAAAACTAGATATTATGAATGAGGATCAATTTAAAGGAAAGTGGAATCAAGTTAAAGGTAAACTTAAACAAAAGTATGGTGAACTCACCGATGACGATTTAAAATATGCCGAAGGAAAGTCAGATGAACTGTTAGGTCGTCTTCAGGAGAAAACCGGAAAAGCCAAAAAAGAACTGATAGAAGAAATAGAAAGCTTCTAAAGTTAATAATCCCCAATTATTAAGAAGAAAGTCGGATTTGATTTATTAAATCCGGCTTTTTTTATGCCAGTTCCAGAGCAATTTTAATCATTTCGTCAAAAGTGGTTTCCCGTTCTTTGGAAGTGGTCTTTTCACCGGTGACCAATGAGTCTGAAATCGTTAAAATGGATAGTGCATTTACTTTATGTTTTGCCGCAACGGTATACAATCCGGCCGATTCCATTTCAACACAAAGAATTCCAAATTTGGACCATTTTTTATAACTCTCAAACTCGTCAGCATAAAACTCATCGCTGGTGAGTACATTTCCGGCTTTGATAGGTATGTTCTTTTGTTTGGCAGCTTCAACGGCTTTTTGAAACAGTTCAAAGTTGGCTGTAGGTGCATAATCAGCACCACCAAATCGCAACTCATTCACTCCGGAAGTAGAACTCGCTGCCATTGCCAAAACAATATCACGTATTTTTATTTCTAACTGATAAGAACCTGCACTTCCCACCCTGATTAGGTTTTTTACGCCAAATTCAGTAATCAATTCGTGTGCATAAATTGAAATGGAAGGAACACCCATACCTGTACCCATAGCTGAAATTCTCTTGCCGTTGTAGGTTCCCGTGAAACCCAGCATGCCTCTCACTTCATTGAAGCATACAGGGTTTTCAAAATAAGTTTCTGCTATCCATTTGGCTCTTAGCGGGTCGCCGGGCAATAAAATAGTTTCGGCAATATCGCCTTTTTGGGCATTAATATGTATGCTCATTTTCTGTGTTTTTGTTGGTAACAATTGCAATTCCAGAGGAGGTACCAATTCTTTCAACCCCCAAAGCTATATATTCCAAGGCTGTGAATTTATCTTTAATACCTCCTGATGCTTTAATTTTTACACGTTCTTTCACTACCGATTTCATCAATTGCACATCTTCAAAAGTGGCTCCACCCGTTCCAAAACCGGTAGAGGTTTTAATAAAATCTGCACCGGAATGCATAGCGAGCTCGCTGGCTTTAATGATTTCAGCTTTATCGAGGTAGCAGGTTTCCAGTATCACTTTCAAAACTTTATTGCCAATCACTTTTTTAACGGCTTCAATTTCTTTCCAGACAGCGTCAAAATTTTTGCTTTTCAAAAAACCGATATTGATAACCATATCAATTTCATCGGCGCCGTCAACAATCGCTTTATTAGCCTCCATAATTTTTGCCTGCGTACTCATAGCCCCCAAAGGAAACCCAACAACACTGCACACTTTTACATTGCTTTGCTCTAATTGTGCTTTCGCGAAAGCGACATAACAGCTGTTAACACACACTGAAAAGAAGTTGTATTCCATAGCCTCCTCACAAAGTTTCTGAATATCCTGCTCGGTAGCGGTGGCTTTGAGTAAAGTATGGTCGATATATTGGCTAAGGTTTTCCATTGAAAGCAAAGATACTTTTTTTTGAAATTTCTAAAGATGAGAATTCTCAGACTTTTGGAAAAGAAAAGTGGCAGTATTCAGAAAAACATATCTGCTTACTGAACACTGCCACCTGCCTTCGGCAGGCATGCTGCCAACTAATTACTTAATCAAATCACCGGGTTTTCACTCGCCTGATTTCTAAACACCAGTTTGTCATCAAAAGCATCCAGTAAAATGATGCTTTCCGTCGTGATGTTACCGGCAAGGATTTCTTTTGAAAGTTGATTGAGTACTTCTCTTTTAATAATCCTTTTTATCTTTTAATAATCTTGTGGTAGCCAATACCAAAATCAGAAATTACTTTGAGCAGGTACACTCCCGAAGCAAGGTTTTGAACGTTAATTTGTGTTCCGTTTCCTTTGAGAAGTTGTTTTCCTGTGAGGTTGTATATTTCATACGCTGCTACACTTGTGTTTCCTATAAAAATAATATCGGTTGTGGGATTCGGATAAATGCGAACAAAAAACAAATGGTTGTTCTGCACATCCATATAATTACAATCATCGTTGAACACCGTCCATGAGTCATATTGCCAGTCTCCGGGGATACTGTCGATTAAATCAGGATTTACTTGTACACAAAAGAGGTTTGGATTGTTTGAAGAATTGAAATCATTCAGGTTTAGTGGATTGTTTTCATTTTTGAGATTGAGTTGTTCTAAAAGATTGGACGAACAGTTCAGTGAGTTTAAAGCCATGTTTTCAGAAAGGTCTAAACTCACAATTTCATTATTAAAACAGTCGAGTCCGGTAAGATTTTTAAAAGTTTCTATTCCCGTGAGATCGGTTATGTCTTTGTTGTTGACGCTGAGTGTACCTGTAAAACTTGAGGCTTCAGAAACATGGATTTCACCGTCACCGTTTAAATCAATAACTGGATTGTGATTAAGTAATGCATTAAGAAAATTTATGTCGGGAATAAGTACCATACAATCGGCACTAAAATTTGTCCAAGAGTCATATGTCCAAGGAGAAGGAATATCACCAACAATATCTGAATCGATTTCAACACAAATCAGGTTGGGATTTCCAACAGTTCGAAGTAATAAGTTAGAATTATTTCCATTGGCAACGTTTAGTATTGACAAATTAGAGTGTTGAGCTATTAAGTGGGTAAGGTTCTGGTTATTTGAAAGATCTAACTCTGTAATGGGTGTGTAATCACAATGTAAGCCCCATAAATTGAGATTATTTGTCAGATCTAATTCTGTGATTTGAGTTTGCAAACAATACAACTCCTCTAAGTAAATATTATTTGTCAGATCTATGCTGGATATTTGAGTGGTTCCAATATTTAAATGTTTTAAATTAATATTATTTGAAACATCAATCTGAGAAATAGACGTATTAAACAGAAGAAGGGTTTCAAGGTTTATGTTATTTGAAACATCAATCTGTGAGATATAATTGGATCCTACACCGAGATGTACAAGATTTGGGTAATTAGAGACATCTATTTGTCCCATGCCTGTTTGACTGATATCCAAGAATGTTAAATTATAACTCTGAGTAATTCCTACAACGATTAGACTAGCATTTCCATAAACATTAATAACCTCAATATCAGCGCTGTTGGAAAAGCTAAGGAAGCCAAGACTGTTATAAACAGCTCTAAACTCTTTTAAGTGAGGTTTGTTGCTCAAATCGATAGCCTGTAATGAATTTTGATTACAATTTATTTTTTCTAACAAAATATTATTGTCTAAATCCAAACCATAATAATTAAGATATGCATTTGTTAAGTTGTTATATGAAAAATCTAATTCAATCAGATTAGGATTGTGATTTAGATAGAGATGATTTAGGTTGTTGTTAGAGCAGTTTAAGCCTGTAATGTTTGTAAAGCCATAAATTCCTCCCAAGCTATTGATTCCTTGATTAGACACATCCAATGTTCCAGTGAAGTTAGCCGCTTCCGCAACTTGTATTTCACCATCACCGTTGGTGTCTATAACAGGAAAGTGATTTAACAAAGCATTTTTAAAATTGGCGTCGGCAATATATATGATGTCATTTGTACATTGTGCATCAAAAGCTGTCCAAGGGCTATAAAACCACCCTGGAGGAATATTTCCAATTACTGAGGCATCTACTTTAACACAAAATAGTTCGTAGTTATTTATATTTAAGGTTGTTAAGTTTGAATTATTTCCATTTGCAATATTCAATTGAGTCAACAGATTGTTTGAAAGGTTTAAATTTATAAGGTTCAGATTGTTTGAGGCATCAAAGCTTGTCAACTGGTTTACATTGGCATATAAAGTATTTAAGTTTGTGTTGTTAGAGATATCCAACTGCGTAATTTGATTATTGCTACATCGTAAAAAAGTAATATTTACAAAGGCTTCAATACCTGTCATATCAGCAATATTTTGGTTTTCAACATTTAAGGTTCCTGTATAGGCAATTGCTTCACTTATTTGTATTTCACCATCATTATTAATATCAATAACTGGAAAGTGGTTTAACAAAGCATTTTTAAAATTGACGTCAGGAATATTGACAATTTGTCCAAAAGAAAAACCACTCATCAGAATGGAAAGAACAAGTACAATGTGTTTCATATGTTATTTTTTGAAATCCAAAGATATATAAACAAAATCAAGAGTACAAAATAAAAAAACCACGACCTTATACGTGGTTTTTTTAGAACAGAAACCTATGTCTTATACGTTCCTAATCTTTTCTTTATTTTACGATGAGTTCAATATTGCAACCAAGTGTTATATCGTCAAGTTCTCTTGATTCCTAAACACCAATTGATCATCAAAAGCATCCAGTAAAATGATGCTTTCCGTCGTAATGTTACCGGCAAGGATTTCTTTTGAAAGTTGATTGAGTACTTCTTTTTGAATCACACGCTTCACCGGTCTAGCGCCATATTGCGGGTCAAAACCTCTTTCTGATAGATAGGCAACGGCTTCATCTGTAGCATCCAAAGTAATGTGTTGCTTTAATAGCATTTTGCTCAGTCCTTTCAATTGTAAGCCTACAATCTCTTTGATGTTGGCTTTGCTCAAAGGCGTAAACATCACGATGTCGTCAATACGGTTCAGGAATTCGGGGCGGACGCTTTGTTTCAATAAGCCTAAAACTTCCACTTTTGCCGCTTCCATAGCACTGTCGATATCTGTGAGTGCATCAAACTTCTCCTGAATGATATGGCTTCCCATATTGGAGGTCATAACAATAATCGTGTTTTTAAAGTCGGCTATACGGCCTTTATTGTCGGTCAGACGGCCTTCGTCCAATACTTGCAGTAAAATATTAAAAGTATCCGGGTGGGCTTTTTCAATTTCATCCAGCAGCACGACAGAGTAAGGGCGACGTCTCACAGCTTCGGTGAGCTGACCGCCTTCATCATAACCCACATAGCCCGGAGGCGCACCCACCAATCGGCTCACGCTGTGGCGCTCTTGATATTCACTCATATCAATGCGGGTCATGGCATTGTCATCATCAAAAAGGTATTCTGCCAGGGCTTTGGCGAGCTCGGTTTTACCCACACCGGTGGTTCCCAGAAAAAGGAAGGAGCCCAAAGGTTTTTTAGGATCCTGCAATCCGGCTCGACTGCGGCGAATAGCATCACTCACAGCGGCAATGGCTTCATCCTGACCTACGACGCGCTTGTGCAGGTGTTCTTCCAATTTCAGAAGTTTTTCACGGTCGCTTTGCAGCATTTTGGTAACGGGAATTCCGGTCCACTTGGCCACCACTTCGGCGATGTCTTCATGGGTGACTTCCTCTTTGATCATAGAGCTTTCCTGTTCGGCAACGAGTTTTTGCTGTTCTTCCAGCTTTTCCTGAGCTTCTTTGATTTTTCCATAACGGAGTTCGGCCACCTTGCCATAATCCCCTTCACGCTCAGCACGTTCGGCTTCCAATTTGTACTCTTCAATGGCGGTCTTGATATTTTGAATGCTTTCCACCACCTCTTTTTCGCTTTTCCATTTGGCATTGAGTTCATTGCGTTCCTCTTTTAGATTGGCCAATTCAGCAGCAAGCGACTTAAGCTTCACTTCATCTTTTTCACGCTTGATGGCTTCAATCTCAATTTCGAGTTGCATGATTTTTCTGTCCAGAACATCGAGTTCTTCGGGCTTGGAGTTGATTTCCATACGCAGTTTTGAAGCTGCCTCATCCATTAAGTCAATGGCTTTGTCCGGTAAAAAACGGTTGGTGATATAGCGTTGTGAAAGTTCCACCGCTGCTATAATAGCATCGTCTTTAATGCGCACCTTGTGGTGGGTTTCATATTTTTCTTTGATACCGCGAAGAATAGAAATGGCACTTTCAGTATCGGGTTCATCGACGGTTACTTTCTGGAAACGGCGCTCGAGGGCTTTGTCTTTTTCAAAATACTTTTGGTATTCATCGAGCGTAGTGGCACCAATAGCTCTCAGTTCGCCACGCGCTAACGCAGGTTTTAAAATATTGGCTGCATCCATCGCACCTTCACCGCCTCCGGCACCCACCAATGTGTGAATTTCGTCAATAAAAAGCACTATGTTTCCGTCGCTGGAGGTCACTTCTTTAATAACAGCTTTGAGGCGTTCTTCAAACTCTCCTTTGTATTTCGCTCCGGCGATGAGTGCACCCATATCGAGGGAATAGATTTCTTTGGTTTTTAGGTTTTCGGGTACGTCGCCGTCAACGATTCTGTGCGCCAATCCTTCAGCAATGGCGGTTTTACCCGTTCCGGGCTCACCTACCAGCATGGGGTTATTTTTGGTGCGACGGGTGAGGATTTGCAGAATACGGCGTATTTCCTCATCACGACCAATAACCGGGTCGAGTTTGTTGTCTCGCGCCAGTTGGTTGAGGTTTTTGGCATATTTGTTTAGTGAATTATAGGTTTCTTCAGCACTTTGCGAGGTGACACGGTCGCCTTTGCGGAGTTCGTCAATGGCGGCATCCAGGCCTTTTTGGGTCATACCCTGGTCTTTTAACAGCTGCGCCACTTTCCCGCCCGATTTAAACAAGCCGAGCAGCAAGTGCTCAATAGATACAAACTCGTCTTTGCGTTTTTCAGCAATTAAAGTTGCATCGTTGAGAGCCGATTGCGCTGTACGCGAAAGCATCAACTGCCCGCCGCTCACTTTGGGAAACCCTTTAAGTGATGCATCCAGCACCTGTTGCAAGGTTTGCAGGTTTACATTCAGTTTTTTTAATAAAAACGGAAGTACGTTTTCGTCCACATCAAGCATGGCCTTGAGCAAATGCTCCGGCTCAATTTGCTGATGTTCAAAGCCCTGTGCCAACTGCTGCGCACGCTGCACGGCTTCTTGTGATTTGATGGTAAATTTATTAAAGTTCATATCCCACATACCCACGAAAGTGGGTATCTCGTTATTAGTTAATTATTGTTTGATCTTCATTTCGACTCCGCTCAATGAACGGCTTAGTTTCAAGATTTAAAATCTTTAATTATTAGTCTTATGTCTCACATCTTATATCTCACGTCTGACTCACGTCTCATTCTTCAATTCCCGCACCATTCACAATTTACGACAAAATGTCTTCAAAACAAGGGTTTGTAGCTGACTTTTTGGCTGTAAAATTCTCTCAATAATGAAGGAAACCGTAAGCATTAACCGATAGCGTGTCTAAAAAATGTATGTTATTTGTTTTTTCCAATGTTTCAGGAGGAGGTTGTTTTTTGATGTTCTTGTTTCACATAGCTCCCACTATTCTCCCTCGTTCCTTCCTAAAAACCGTTTTTTTAAAAGCCTCACTAGAACAAGACTGGGAGAAAACTGGGAGAAAACCATACTTTTTTGGGTCAAAAGGGTCAAATGGTGTCAAAAGGGGTCAAATGGTGTCAAAAAGGGTCAATTGGTATCATGAGTTTGGAGAAACAAAAAATATTTTTTATTAGTTCGCTTTACCCGTTTTGGTTCACTATAAATTACACAATATCGTGAAGTGAGGCATAGGGAGCAACCAGCTATGGTTTTCTTTACGGTTCTTTGGGTTTCTTTAATAGAGCCTATACCTGTCTCTTGAGTACTTTTCACACTTCATTAACACTTTAAACGGTTTTTATTATATTTACCATTTAAACTCCAAAAAAATGAAATATTTCTACTTTTTTCTTACTGCAATTTTCTTTTCGTTAAGCATCCAAGCACAACAGGCACCGTTTATCACCACCTGGGAGGTCACTGCCGGAAGTTTGGATATTACCATTCCCACCCATGGAACCGGCTATGATTATACCATCGACTTTGGTGATGGTACGGTTCAAAACAATGTGACCGGGGATATTAGTTATACTTACAATACACCGGGTATTTATACAGTAACTATTTCAGGAGACTTCCCGAGCATACGCTTTGGTAATTTCCCTAATAATGATCCTATGCTTTCAAAGATACAGAGTGTGGAGCAATGGGGGGATATTGAGTGGACTTCTATGGATAGTGCTTTTATGGGGTGCTCATCGCTAATTGTTAACGCAACTGATGCACCTGACTTGAGTCAGGTAACTGACCTGTCAGGAATGTTTGGTGGTGCATCCTCGTTTAATCAGTCTATCAATCATTGGGATGTGTCAAATGTTATAAATATTAATAATATGTTTGAGGATGCCACTATGTTTAATCAGCCATTAAATAATTGGAACGTTTCAAATGTGATGGGTATGAATGAGATGTTTCAGAATGCCCAATCATTCAATCAACCTCTTAATAATTGGGTTGTTTCAAATGTGATATTTTTTGATTTTATGTTTAATAATGCCATTTCATTTAATCAGCCTTTGAATAATTGGGATGTTGCTAATGGGATAACTTTTGTTGGAATGTTTCAAAATGCCCAATCATTTAATCAAGACTTATCGAGTTGGCAGTTTGTTGATATAGTAGATTCCACAGGGGTCATTTATGGCCATTTAATAGATTTTTTATCAAACTCAGGAATGGACATAAATAACTATGATAAATTTTTAAATCATCTACCTACATTAGGTCTTGATGGCATCATTTTGGGAGCAGATAATCTGGAATATTGTAATTCCGGGGCTCGTGATTATTTGATAAATCAATTAGCGTGGTATATACACGGAGATAGTGTGTCAACATCTTGTAATCTAATAACCGGTACTATTTTGTATGATTACAACAACAATGGTTGTGACCCCAATGATATTCCTTTAGACGGCTTTATGATTAATGCCTTTGACGGCACAACCAACTGGACATCCTATTCAAGCAATGGAAACTATGATTTAGGTGTTTTTGGAACTAATTTTACGGTTTCTGTAGTCAATCAACCGGGTTATTTTACAGTAACCCCGACAAGTGTTCTGGTAACATTTACTACTTCTCCAACTGAAATTGTAGATTTTTGCGTCACCGCCAACCAAATTATAGAAGATTTAAACATCACTTTGTTGCGCCTTAGCCCTGCCCGTCCCGGCTTTCAAGCAGACTATCGAATAGTAGTACGAAACGTAGGCACAGAAACCATTGTCAATGTGGAAGCCACTTTAGCCTTTGACGACCTGATGCAGCAGTTTGTACTTGCCAATCCGGCTCCGTCAACTACGACAACAAACACTTTGACTTTCTCAATAGGAACCATGCAGCCTTTCCAAAAGTTTGAAGCAGATATTACTATGCTCACCTTTCAGCCACCCACTGTAAATGGTGGTGACATCTTGAACTTTACAGCGGAGGTAACGCCGGTTGCCAATGATCACACACCCAATGACAATACTTTTAATTTGGCACAGGTTGTGGTCAACTCGTTTGACCCCAACGACAAGCAGGTTTTACAGGGCGAGGAACTGCACATAGACGATATTGGTGAGTATTTGGACTACCTGATACGGTTCCAAAACACCGGAACGGCAAGTGCAATCAATGTACGCATCCTTGACACGCTACATCCCAAATTGGACTGGAATACGCTTATACCCATCAGTGCCAGCCACGATTACTATATAAAAATAACAGAAGGCAACCGGGTAGAGTTTATGTTTGATGACATCCATCTGCCCGACAGCTTGTCCAATGAACCGGAAAGTCACGGTTTTGTTGCCTACAAAATCAAGCCCAAAAGCAATGTGCAGGTAGGGGATATAATATCAGGCGATGCCGCTATATATTTTGATTTTAATGCACCCATCATTACCAATATGGTACATACAACCGTAGTAGAACCACTGAGCATAACTGATGTGTCCAACCCGTTGAACCAAGTTTTGCTTTATCCAAACCCCACCAACAAAACACTCCATATCCACCTGATGGATGGTTTTGAACTGCAAGAAGTACTTATCTATGACCTGCAGGGCAAGGAGGTTAAAAAGTTTCAGAACCGGGAAACTACACTTGATTTGGAACATTTAAGTCCCGGAATGTATTTAATGAAAATCACCACAAACCAAGGTACCGTCAATCGGCAGTTGATTAAGAATTGACATTTTTTTTAATACCCAATCACTTTATAACATCCCATGACCAAACGCGATTTTTTCAGAACAATCATAAAGCTATTTGGATTGTATGCATTAATACTTACCGTATTTACTTTTATACCTCAAAATATCAGTTATGTGGCATTTGAATTTGACTTTATAGTTTTATTATGGATCATTGGAGTTGCTATATTTATAGTCTTAATTTATATTTTTTTGATTCTAAAAACAGACCCTATTATCGATTTGCTTAAAATTGATAAAGGTTTTGATGACGAACGTATTGAGTTGGGCAATTTTAACAACAAAGCATTGATAAAGCTTGCATTAATCCTTATCGGAGCGTTTTTAATTATTTCGTATACCCCAGAATTTTTACAATATTGTTATTTGGCTTTTAAAGATCAGGTTTCCCCAAAAGGTTTGAACTCTATTGAGCTATTTACTTTCGGAAGGACAATTGATTATTTCAATTGGGTGATTTCCGGGATGAATATATTAGTCGGATTTTTACTGCTCACCAATTATAAGTACCTTTCAAAATGGTTGACCCGGAAAGGATAAAAAAAATAAAAACATGTCTCTCTTCAAAAACCTTTTCAATTCAAACAAACCCGAAAAAGAACCCCATACTCCCTTCCCATGGAAGCCTTTGACGTCTGTATTTCAATTGGATGAAATTGCGGAGCTTTCCAAAACCAATACAGTTTTATTATTTAAACACTCCACCCGTTGCGGGATCAGCCGGATGGTGTTGAGTCGGTTTGAAGAAAGTCTTGCAGACAATCCTGAAGATGCGGTGTTTTATTATCTGGATTTGTTGCGCTTTCGGGAGGTTTCAAATGAGGTTGCAGCTCGTTTTCAGGTCATGCATCAATCCCCGCAGTTGTTGGTGATTAAAAACGGGGCATGTGTGGCGCAAGGCTCGCATTATGAAGTCTTGGAAATGGATATAAAATAAAACCTGACTGTTCGCTTCGTCGCCTGAAGCTTTGAAGCGCAAGGTGAGAAGGCAGGTCTGCGCTTATCAGCGAAATCAGCGGGCTAATTTTTGCCGCAGATAGTGCAGATAAACGCAGAAAGTACTTTATAATTATTGCTTTCGCGTAAGCGTCTACCTGAATTTATTTCGTTTTAAAATAGCACTTAAGCGGTTTTTGATTTCGCTTGAAGCGTCAAAAAGCATTTGCTCGTTGCTTGGAAAAGGCACAGGGCGGTTTCTCAACAATCGGCGTTCATCAGCGTTTAAGACCCTGTCGTCACCTTTGAATGTGGCAAATACATGCTCAAAAATAAACTCGGTTTCCAGTGGGTGACTGTTCATTTTTCTTCGGTTTTGAACGTCATAATAGTCCACCATACCGTTAACGGCTATGGCTTTGGTTTGGGTGGTTTCATAAAGCGTACCTTTCACAACTACATAACGGTCAATTCTCTTACGGTTGCCCAGGCTGTCTAAAACATAGTTGCCTTGTCGGTCAATTTCATAGGTGTACCCGTCAATGATTTCGCGTTCCAATCTAATTTCCCGCTCATGTACACGTTCGGGTGAAATCAATATGTTTCTAAACTCCAGTACCACCTCAAAATCATAGTCAATATCCCTGCGGTGAATGCTGTGGTATTCGGTCCAGAAATCATCCAACCTGTAGGTGTTGAAGTCCAGCAAATCTTGTTCAAGCCTGTTGGGTATGATGAGATTAGTCGAGTTTTTTAATTCAACAAACACAAAATCAGTTCCGTAATAATGGGCTTCCCGTAAGAGCTGCTCGGCATCCCTGTAATTGGGTGACAACTTCTGAAGCTCATTCAATGTTTTGTGAGCATTTCTGTATTCCAGTTTATCGTTGGCGGCCATCATCGTTTGTGCTCTTTCATATAAAAATGCGGCATAATCTTCTTTGGCTTCTATTAATTTAGAACTGTAGTCCTGCATTTCAAATCGGGCTTCACGTTGCCCGACATATAAAGGCAACAATGGCCTGATGCGGTTTTGTATTTGATCCAAACGGGTGTAAATCATCAAAATCTCCCCCGTTGAAGCCGGGTTACCGGTTTTTTCAAGCAGATTGATTTTTCTGAGCGCATCATCAGTGTTCTTGGCATAAGCTTCCTCTAGAATAGGAATTAATTCCTGATTGCCTTTTTTGGTTTTGTCTTTCTGAAGTTTTTTGACCGCCAGGTTCATAGCTTCCACATAGTTTCCTCGGTTGAGTTCTTGCTGACTGCGTTTTACACTGCTGCAAGCAACAATCACGGTTGCTAAAATCAGCATTAGGACTGCTTTTTTCATAACAGTAAGGTGTTGGTTATGTTAGTAAGTTTACAATTGTGATGCCAAAATAATGAAATTATGTTGTTGGATGCTGGATGCAGGGTGTTTGATGCTTATGTAAAAAGCCAAATCTAAATAAAACTTTAAAAGCAATAATAGTCTTTATTATAAAAAAAGCATCCCCCCTTTGGGGGGACTGAGGGGGGACTACATTTTCAACGCCGGTAAAATTTTAGTGGTACACTCTCCAAAACCAATGCGTACTTTGTCGTTTTTGCAATAGCCTTTTAGGGTTACCGTGTCGTTGTCGTTGATAAACTTACGTTCTGTACCGTCATTGAGTTTGATAGGTTTTTCACCGCGCCAGGTGAGTTCCAGCATAGAGCCGTAAGAATCCGGAGTGGGTCCTGAAATGGTTCCGCTGCCCATCATATCACCGCTTTTTACCGCACAACCATTGCTGGTGTGATGTGCCAGTTGCTGACTCATATTCCAGTACATATACTTAAAGTTTGAGCGGGTCACCAGGTTTGGGGTTCCGTTTTCTGGAGTGATATAGGCTTCCAGATGGATGTCATAACTTTTCTTACCGCTGCTGCGTAAGTAGGGAAGAGGCTCTATAATTTGTTTTGGACTTTCGGTTTTAAAAGGTTGTAAGGCATCCATAGTGACGATCCAGGGTGAAATGGTAGAAGCAAAACTCTTTGCAAGAAATGGTCCTAGGGGCACATATTCCCACTTCTGAATATCCCGGGCACTCCAGTCGTTAAACAAGACCAGTCCAAAAATATAATCTTCAGCTTCTTCAATGGGTATGGGTTCACCCAAATCGTTGGCGTCGGTAGTGATGAATGCCATTTCCAATTCAAAATCCACGAGTTTTGAAGGACCAAAAACAGGTTTATCCGATCCCGCCGGAAGTGTTTGACCGTTAGGTCTTCTAACATTAATTCCACTTGGAATGATAGACGAACTTCTTCCGTGATAGCCAACGGGAAGGTGCAGCCAGTTGGGCAATAAAGCATTTTCCGGGTCACGGAACATCTTACCCACATTGGTAGCGTGCTCTTTACTGGAGTAAAAATCTGTATAATCACCCACCTGAACAGGGAGTTGCATTTCAATTTCATCAAGCGTAAAAATCACGCGGTCGTAGTGTTCTGCATTATCCTTTAATTTTGTGTTTTTGGCCTCAAAAATCTCAGCAATACGGTTGCGCACCAGTCGCCAGGTTTTCTTCCCGTCTGAAATAAAGTCGTTTAAAGTATCCTGAAGAAATATATCATCGGTCAATTCAATGCCATCAAAATAACCGAGTTGATGTAGCGCTCCCAAATCAATGGCATAATCACCAATACGGGTTCCCACTGTAATCACATCATCGCGGGTTAAAAAAACACCAAACGGAATGTTCTGAATGGGGAAATCAGAATCTTTTTCAATGGGTAACCACGATTTTCTGTTAGGGTCATTTGCTGTAATGGGCATAACTTAAGTTTTTGTTAGTGTTAAAATAATTCTATTCAAACATACATGATTTTTTTATTTTCAGACAGGAAATCTGAAATTTTAAGAACACTAACCGAATGTAATTCTTATTTTTGAAGCACAATTAACAATTCAATAAACTATGCATCACGATACCGAAATATTTGACCTCATCAAAGCCGAGGAAAACCGCCAAAAAAAAGGCCTCGAACTCATTGCTTCCGAAAACTTTGTCAGTCCCGACGTGCTTGCGGCGGCAGGCTCTGTATTGACCAATAAATATGCCGAGGGTTACCCCGGAAAACGCTATTACGGGGGTTGCCGAATTGTTGATCAGGTAGAGCAACTGGCCATTGACCGAGCCAAAGAATTGTTTGGTGCCGAATATGTCAATGTACAGCCCCATTCAGGCTCTCAGGCCAATACGGCTGTGTTTTCGGTATGTTTGAAACCGGGCGATAAATTTTTGGGTTTTGACCTGTCACACGGCGGCCACCTCACTCACGGGTCGCCGGTAAACTTTTCCGGAAAACTTTACAATCCGGTATTCTATGGCGTAGATGAACAAACAGGGATGCTTGACTATGATAAAATTGAAGAAATCGCTTTACGCGAAAAGCCTAAAATGATTATCGCCGGTGCATCGGCATACTCACGTGAAATAGATTACAAACGCTTTCGCGAAATCGCTGATAAAGTGGGCGCCATCCTTTTGGCCGATATGGCTCACCCTGCCGGATTGATTGCCAAAGGTATTTTGTCTGACCCCGTGCCTCACTGTCACGTCTGCACCAGCACCACCCACAAAACCCTGCGCGGTCCCCGTGGAGGAATTATCGTGATGGGCAAAGATTTTGACAATCCCTTTGGTATAAAACTGAAAGACGGCAGCCTGCGCAAAATGTCTTCGCTATTGGATAGTGGTATTTTTCCCGGAAATCAGGGAGGCCCTTTGGAGCATATCATCGCTGCCAAGGCCGTCGCATTTGGCGAAGCACTTACCGATGACTTTTTACACTATATGGTGCAGGTAAAGAAAAACGCCAAAGTAATGGCTCAGGCATTTATGGACAAAGGCTACAAGGTCATTTCCGGCGGAACAGACAACCATATGATGCTGATTGACCTAAGAAATAAAGGAATTTCCGGCAAGCAAGCCGAAGAAGCCCTGGGAAAAGCCGACATCACCGTAAACAAGAACATGGTGCCCTTTGACGATAAGTCTCCTTTTGTGACTTCAGGAATCAGAATCGGTACACCGGCCGTTACCACACGCGGACTCAAAGAAACCGATATGAACTATATCGTCGAACTGATTGATGAGGTGATTACTAACTTTGAAGATGAAGCAAGATTGGAAGAAGTGGGCAAAAAGGTTGTAAAGCTGATGGCTGATAAGCCGTTGTTTGGTGGTTGAGACTTTAAATGTGAGACATTAGACTTGAGACTTGATTCGTGCGATTTGAGATGTGAAATTAGAAGTCACATTTTAAAAGATGGTCTTTTTTATGAGGAAGTTGACCCCAACGGGGTCACACACTTGTTGAAAAAATGAAACCATTAAAACTTTTTGACCTCTTCGGGGTCAAATGTTTGTAACAATGGGATACCAGAAAACCCGACCCCGGAGAGGTCGTATGTTAGAGAGTGTAATTGATGTAGTGATTGATTAAAGGATGAAATAATGTATTGGTTTTGGAATTTGAGAAAAGAATTGATAGAATATTAACGAGATACCCACTTTCGCGGGAATAATGATATGAGCGACAACAGAAAACAACTACAGGAAAAAAATGCCCTAGCTAAACAAGGCGGCGGGCAAAATCGCATAGACAAGCAACACGAAAAGAAAAAACTCACCGCCCGGGAGCGTATTGAATACCTGATGGATGAAGGTTCCTTTGAGGAAATAGGTATACTTGTGACCCACCGCACTACCGATTTTGGTATGGACAAAGAGATTTATTACGGCGATGGCGTGGTAACCGGCTATGGAACCATCAATGGGCGGGCTGTTTGTGTGTTTGCACAAGATTTTACGGTTTTTGGCGGTGCTCTTTCAGAAACTCACGCCGAGAAGATTTGTAAAACTATGGATTTGGCTGTCAAATTGGGTGTCCCAATGATTGGCCTCAACGATTCCGGTGGTGCAAGAATTCAGGAAGGCGTGCGGTCACTGGGCGGTTATGCCGATATTTTTTATAGAAACGTGCAGGCATCAGGGGTGATTCCCCAATTGTCTGCCATTATGGGGCCCTGTGCCGGAGGAGCGGTATATTCACCGGCAATGACCGATTTTACACTGATGGTGCAAGATACCAGTTATATGTTTGTCACCGGACCCAATGTGGTAAAAACCGTGACCAATGAAAACGTAACCTCTGAAGAACTTGGCGGGGCCAGTACCCATGCCACTAAATCGGGGGTAACGCATGTGACTTCAGTGAGTGATATTGCTTGCCTGGAAGATTTGAAAAAGTTGTTGAGTTATATTCCTCAAAACAACAAGGAAACCACCGCAAAATTACCATTTACCCCACAGGAAGAATTCCGCGATGAACTGGAAACCATCGTACCCGATAGTTCCAACAAACCTTATGATATGCATGCTGTTATCAAGGGGATTATTGATACTGACAGCTTTTTTGAAATCCATAAAGAGTATGCAGACAACATTATTGTAGGTTTTGCCCGCTTAGGCGGACGCAGTATCGGCATCGTTGCCAATCAGCCGATGAGTCTGGCGGGCGTGCTTGATGTGGATGCTTCCAAAAAAGCCGCGCGTTTTACCCGTTTTTGCGATTGTTTTAATATTCCGTTATTGGTTTTGGTGGATGTGCCCGGTTTCCTTCCCGGAACCGACCAGGAGTGGAACGGTATCATTTTGCACGGTGCCAAATTGCTTTACGCGTTAAGCGAAGCCACCGTACCGAGAGTGACCGTGATTACCCGAAAAGCCTATGGAGGGGCTTATGATGTGATGAACTCCAAACACATTGGAGCCGACTTCAACTACGCCTGGCCCACTGCTGAGATTGCCGTAATGGGAGCCAAAGGCGCCAGTGAAATCATTTTCAGAAAAGAAATCCAAAAAGCTGCAGACCCCGAGGCCAAACTCAAAGAAAAAGAAGCCGAATATGCCGAAAAATTTGCCACACCCTTTGAAGCGGCAAAACGCGGATTTATCGATGAAGTAATTCTACCTCGTGAAACCCGGCGAAAATTGCTGAAGGCGTTTAGTTTACTGGAAAGTAAAACGGTGGTCAGACCTGAAAGGAAGCACGGAAATATACCATTGTAAAAAGCAGTTTGACCTTTATTCATGAACTTTGACTAAGATGCTAATTTTTATCACGCGCTTTGTTTAAATATTTTTATATATTTTAGTGTTCTAATAATAAACGAACCCTACCATGAAATCTAATTCCATTTTATTGATTGTATTGTTTTTATGTTTTGGCCTGACTGCACAAGAATTTACAGTACCCGCCAATGTTTCTTTTGAATCTGAAGCTGATTATATCAATCAGGAACAGCAGGTGCTTAGTGCAATTAATTGGCTGATGTCAACGCCTGTCTCAGAACAACAAGACAAGCGAAAGGCTGTCAACGCCTATTTAATGCAATGGATGACGGGCACCCCAAATGTAACGATTGAAATTTCACAAGCGGTTGTCCCTTTTATGGAATGTGCAGACTGTTTGATGGCTTTTTTGAGCGGGTGGACAAAATACAGCCTTGAAAATGAGTATTCAAAAGATCGTGTTGCCGGAGCATTGGCCGGTGTAACCCATACCATTGCTTTTTATGAACTAAATAAAAAAGCTTTGGGCAGAAACGCCGAGCTTGAAAAACTGATTAAAAAGCAGAAAAAAGGAGAACTGGAAAGTCATATTCAATCGGTGTTAAATTAGGTGGCTTTTCATGCTTTTACTTTGCACTACCATAAACGATCTGTTTATTTAATATAAATTAAGTTGCCAGGAAACTCCAAATCGGTCTACTACCCAACCAAACTTTTGGCTAAAGCCATAGTTGTTTAATGGCATAGCTACGGCTCCATTTTCAGAGAGTTTAGAAAAAAGTCTTTCAATTTCTTCTTCAGATTCACATTCAAAATAAATTGAAACAGCAGGTGAAAAATCCCAGTCGTGTACAGGAGGGCTATCACTGCAAATAAACCTCATTCCGTTCAATTCAAAAGTAGCCATCATAATGGTGCCTTCTTTTCCGGGACCTTCTTTCCCCCAGCGATGAATGTCAAAAACCTTGGAATTTTCAAACAAGCTAACATAAAAGTTCATGGCCTCTTCTGCGTCGTTTTTTTGAAATGTGAGGGAGACTGATAGTTGTTGTTTTATCTCAGTAGTATCAATGGTTTTATAAGTTTGGTTTTTATCAACTTTCATTGCCAGACAATTTAAAGTAAGTAAACCAAAAAAGAGTAGTGGTATTAATGTTTTCATTTTTGTTTCAAGTGTTGCCATGGTTTAGTTGTTTTCTGCGAATTGTTTAAAGCTCTTCAAATATTTCATAGACTGCTTCTTAAAAGCTCCGGGCATGATCCAGGCCATAATTTTCATAAAGCCTTTAAATTGAAATTCGTTTTCGGTAAAGTATTTTGTTTTGTTTTCCGAAATCTTTTCAAACTTGTTTTTTACGATATTAAAAACGCCGGCAGCTTCATAAGTACCCGAAAATTCGTCAGGCAGATTGCGCACGGTTACGGTTTCTATCATTTCAATCTCGCGTTTGCCCATTTTGAATTTAAGCCGGGACTTGGCACCGGGCTCTCCGGGAGTGCCGCTAAGGTGTTCAAAACTTTGTAATCCTTCCATCCATTTTCCCATATTGTCGGGATTGTCAAACAATTCAATGACTGTGTCAATGGGTTTGTTGATTTCTATTTCTGCGGTGTATTTCATTGGTAAGTGTTTAAGAATAAGGCATTAAAATTGCCTATAAATATAATTTTATCCTTAATTAAATAAAATATTTTAATAATAT